>Ga0194120_10011625_pt1 | contig 10523 bp, 6 predicted proteins | sample TA2MahCa65mmetaG_FD_148642 | JGI IMG/M metagenome (GOLD analysis project Ga0194120, IMG submission 148642) | Freshwater microbial communities from Lake Tanganyika, Tanzania - TA2015019 Mahale Deep Cast 65m | ecosystem: Environmental > Aquatic > Freshwater > Lake | place: Tanzania: Lake... | reverse complement strand
CTCGGCCCAATACAAGGTGGTCGACGTCGGCCCGTCGGCGATCGCGACCGCCGCGCGTCCGCCGCATGCGACGAGCTCGGCCGGCCGCCCACCGACGTCGACGGCAGTCTGGATGCCGGTCACGGTGTCGACGCGGACGATCGCGGCGCCGGTGTCGATGAGCAACGAGCGGCCGGTGACGGCGGCGGTGCGGCCGTCTGGGCCGAGCAGCCTGCGCGATCCATCGGCGCCGATGATCGCGGTGTGCGGTGCGCGGGAGTCGCCGGCGCGTACGATCGCGGCGCGGCCATCGTCCGCGACGGCCCAGATGTGGTCGGCGGGGCCAAGGCAGGCTGGCGTGGCGCCGACGGCGAGGTCGACCAGCCACAGCTCGGCGGTCGGGGCGCGAGCAAGGTCGATGAAGTAGACTGTGTGCCCGTTGGCCGCGACCGCGACGTCGCCGACCCTCGTCGCGTCGGCGGCGAGCGGGCGCGAGGCCGCCCCGGTGCGCCACTCGAGCCAGGCCACCGGGGTCGGATCCGCCGCCGCAGGAGGAGGGGCGAGCGAGTCGACCGCCGCGGCGCTCCACCCGCCGGCCTTGAAGACAGCGCGCGCCACCACGCCACCCTCGACCGGCCAGTCGGCTGGATCGGCGAGGGCGGCCTCGACCGTCGCGCTTCGCCGCGCGAGATCGACCGCGACGACCTCCCAGCCGTCGGCTCCGTCCGACTGCACCGCGCGCACCAGCCCATCGTCGCGCGACGGCAACAGGCGCGGGCGGGCGCGCGGCGGCAGATCGAGGCAGAACCAGCCGAGCTGCAGGGCGTCGGCCGTGAGATCCGAGGGCAGATCGGCCAGCGGCGGCAGCGTCGCGGCAAACAGCGGCGGCACCTCGCCGGGCGTCGCCTCGCCTGCCTGGGCGTAGCGGGTCGGATCGATGTAGGGCGGCGGCTCACGACAGGCGGCCAGGACAAAGACGGCGGTCGCGGCGTCGAACCAACGCATGACCGAGAGCCTAGGGCGAGGGCGCTCCGACCGCAACGTCCGCGCCAGCGGGGCAGAGGGCCATCGCAAGAGTGCCAACCCGGCGCCGGCCTCGCCCGCCTGCGCCGACGGAACGATGAAGAACATCTCCGACTTCATGGCATAAGTCTATGACGTCTAGGCATTCCACTCTCCAAGGGCGTTGGAACTGAGGTCGCGCGAAGCGCGGCGGTGAGGGCCCCGCGCGCAGCAGTCTCTTTCCAGCCATCGCCCGGCGGCGGGTGAGCGCGGTTGCGAGAGCAGGTCGGGCGCTGAGGTCGCCGCCCACCGCGCACAGCAGTCGTTTGACGTATTTCCATGGACTTGAACAAATGGTGGATCTGTCCAACGGCGACGATCGCCCTTCCAACGGTCGGCGCCGTCTGGCGCGGAAGCAAGGCCTTGGCCAGGGCCAGGCCGTTGGCGTCACTCCGCTGCGACGGCGCGCCGGTCTCCGAGTTCGACGTGATCCCATGAACTTGAACAATGGGTGGATCCGCCGTCAGCGGTGAATTCGATCCTCGGCCTGGTGGGAGCAGTCTCTCTCCTTCGATCGCCCTGTGACCGGGTGGGCGCTGTTCCGAAAGCAGCACGGGAGGCCGAAGCCGCCTCCTGTCGCGCACAACATCTGTTCGACGTAATTTCATGGACTTGAACAAATGGTGGATCTGTGCAGCGACGGTCGGCGCCGTCTGGCGCGGACGCAAGGCCTTGGCCAGGGCCAGGCCGTTGGTGTCACTCCGCTGCGACGGCGCGCCGGTCTCCGAGTTCCGCCTGATCCCATGGACTTGAACAAATGGTGGATCCGACGTGAGCGATGAATTCGATCCTCGGCCCGGCGGGGCCAGGGATCTTCGCCGTCTGTACGCGCCGTGCTAGGATCGCGCCCGTCGGTCGCGCGCCCCGTGCGCCACAACTGAGGTCCCGTCCATGCGCCACGTTTCCACCATCCTCGCCGCCGTCGCCCTGTCGGCCTCCGCGTGCGTGATGTCCTCGACCCACGAGCAGGCGGTCGCGTCGCTCCGCGACGAGATGAGCAAGCAACGACAGTCGGCCGACGAGACCCTCGCCGCCGCGCAGAAGAGGTGCGCCGACGAGGCCGCGGCGGCTGCGGCGGCCTCCAAGGCGGCGGCCGACGAAGCCAGCGCCAAGGCGGCCGACGAGCTTGGCAAATGCCGGCGGGAGGTCGAGGCGTGCGTCGCCGCCGGCGGCGACAAGGGCAAGGCGCTGGCCGAGTGCCAGAAGGAGCGCGACCTCGCCAAGGACCGCCTCGCCCGCGTCCAGTCGAGCATCGACAAGGTCAAGCAGGCGCTCGCGGCGATGCAGGCGGCCGGCAAGCTCGAGGTCAAGGAGCGCAACGGCTTTCTCATCATCGCGTTGGCCGGCGACATCCTGTTCGACACCGGCAAGGCCAAGCTCAAGGACGAGGCCGCGGGCGTCCTGCGCGAGCTCGCCGGAGTGCTCAAGGCGATGGGCGACCGCAATTTCCAGGTCGCCGGCCACACCGACGACCAGGGCGAGGAGGAGAAGAACTGGGGCCTGTCGACCGACCGCGCCGTGACGGTGGTGCGCTTCCTGATCAAGGAGGGGGTCGCGGGCAAGGCGCTGTCGGCCGGCGGCTACGCGTTCTTCCAGCCGGTCGCCGACAACGGCACCCCCGAGGGGCGGGCCAAGAACCGCCGGGTCGAGTTCCTGCTGATGCCGAACCTGTCCGAGCTGCTCAAGATGGGCAAGTAGCGGCGCTCAACCGAATCGCCTGCCAGGCTGCCGCGTTGCCGCAGCACGGGCCGGCACGGCCCTGCGGCAGGTCCGCCCGTGAGATCGCTCGTCTGTGTCGCCGTCGCCTTGGCCCTGGCCGCGCCGTTGCCGGCCGCCGCCATCCCGGCGGTCGAGGTCTCCTTCGCCGTCCGCACCCGCGACACCCACCTCGGCAGCGGGCGCCTGACGATCGCCGCGCGCCCGAAGGCCGCCAAGGCGCCGCGCCAGGTCAACCTCACCGGCAAGACCGAGGCGCTGCTCGGCGTCGTCTACGCCGGATCGCTCGACGCGACGAGCTGGCTCGACGGCGCCGGCCTGCCCGTCGCGGCGCGGTGGCGGTCGGAGCTCGGCGGCAAGAAGGCCATGACGCGCGCCCGCTTCGACGGCGGCCGCGTCCAGGCCCAATTCGACCGCCCGGGCCAGCCGCCGTTCGCGGTCGACCGCCAGGTCGACGAGGTCCTGATCGACCCGGTCGCCTTCATGCCGTGGCTGATGCAGCGCAAGCCCACGCCTGGCAAGAAGATCCCGCTGTACCTTTACACCGGGATGGACGTCTGCTTCGCCGAGCTGGCGGTCGGCGCGCTGGAGACGGTCGTCGTCGACGGTCAGGCCCGCGACGCGCTGCCGATCTCTGCCGAGCTGCAGGCGTGTCGGATCCAGCGGCGCTTCACGATCTGGGTCGCGCCCAAGGACATCACGCCGCTCAAGATGTCGATCCACGATCGCCTGTTCGGCACGATCGACTTCCTGCTCCAGGGCGTGCGCAAGGTCGAGCTGGCCCAGGCTGGCCCCGACGACGCGCCCGCAGGCCCCGCTTCCGCCGGCGGCGACAAGCGCATCCGTTGATCATTCCGCTGGTGTTTCAAGGGCTCGCGTCGCGTCCGCGCGGCGGTTGCGGTTCCGTGGCGGCGGTCCCTATACTGCGGAGTTTGCGTGCGGCACCGGAGCGTTGCCCTGCCGTCGCGCCGGTCGCCGCAGGCCACATCCAGGATCGCCCATGAGACCATGTCCCAAGCCGCGCTGCCCCGCCGTCGCCGCGACCGCCGTCGCCTTGCGCTGGTGGGTGTGCGTCGCCTTCGTCGCCGCGTGCACGAACGAACCGACCCCGCCGCCCGTCGACGGCGCCGACACCGGCAGCATGTTCCTGCCGCCGGTGGACGTGCAGACCGGCGGGCAGGACACCGCCAAGGACTCGAAGATCGACGCCGCCACCGACGCCAAGGAGGACGCCGGCGCCGACGTCGCCGCCCTTGCCGACACCAACCCGGACACGATCGACGACGCAGCCGCCGACGCCGACGCCACCGGCAGCGACGCCAGCGTGGATGGCGGCGGCGCCGACGCGGCGAGCGACAGCGACTCGGGCAGCACGACCAACCCGTGCATCCCCAACCCGTGCAAGGAGACCAACAAGACCTTGTGCAGCATCGTCACCGGCAAGGCCCAGTGCAATTGCAGCCTTGGCTACACCCTCGGCGACGGCGGCGTGTGCGAGAAGGTCTGCACGCCTCCCGCGACGCCCCCAGCGCCGATGGCGGGCCTCGCCAAGGGCGACCTCGTCATCACCGAGATCATGGCGCTGCCGGCCGCGGTGCCCGACGACAAGGGCGAGTGGTTCGAGATCAAGAACGCCAGCATGAAGGTGATTGATCTCAACGGATTGACCTTGTCCGACAACAAGCCGCCCGGCGGTGACAAGCACGTCATCAACGGCTGCCCCGGCAAGCTGACGCTCAAGCCGGGCGACTACATCGCGCTGTCGCGCAACGGCGACAAGACCAAGAACGGCGGCCTGACGTTTCCGTACACCTACGCCGGCCTTGCGTTCTCGACGTTCGGCGACGCGCTCGTGATCAAGGCCGAGTACCCGGCACCCAAGGGCGTCGTCGTCATCGACAAGGTCGAGTGGACGACCGGCTGGCCGGTCGCGGTGTGGAAGGGCTACGCCCTCTCGCTCGACGCCACCGTGACGAGCGATCTCGCCAACGACGACCCCAAGAACTGGTGCGCGGCGCCGCTCAAGATGGTGAGCGGCGACTACGGCAGCCCCGGCGAGGCCAACCCAGCCTGCCCGGTGCCGCCCGACGACGACCTCGACGGCGTTCCCAACGTCAAGGACGTGTGCCCGAAGGTCTTCGACCCGCCGGACGCCAACGGCGATCAGCCCGACAAGGACTTCGACGGCGTCGGCGACGCCTGCGACAACTGCCCCGACGCGCCCAACCCTGACCAGCAGAACACCGACAAGGACGCGACCGGCGACGCCTGCGACGAGGTCAAGTGCGGCGACGCCGAGCTCGACCAAGGCGAGACCTGCGACGACGGCAACGACTACGAGGGCGACGGCTGCGAGTCGTGCCAGGTCGCCGCGGCGATCCCGGGCAGCATCGTCATCAACGAGATCCTCGCCCACTCCGACAACATCGAGAACAAGGACGGCCAGTGGTTCGAGCTCTACAACCCGACCGGCGCGCCCGTCGCGCTCAAGGGCTGGCGCATCGACCTGACCAAGGGCGTGACCGGCAAGAAGAAGCAGTACGAGATCGTCGACGACATCAAGGTGCCGTCGAAGGGCTTCGTCGTGTTGGCCGCCAACGCCAACAAGAACCTCAACGGCGGCATCACCGCCGCTTTGGGCTTCAACAGCAAGAACGACTTCATGCTCGATCCGATCTCAGACACGATCACCCTCGTCGACGTGCCGGGCAAAAAGCTCGTCGATTCGGTCTCATATGGTCAGAACACGCCGCCGACCAAGATCAACGTCGCGGTCCAGCTCGATCCCAAGTTCGCCGGCACGGTGCTCAACGAGAACAAGCAGTACTGGTGCTACGCCGAAACGCCGATCAGCAATCCCGCCGGCACGAACTACGGTACGCCGGGCAGCGGCAACGTGTCGTGCGCGCCAGCCGGCAAGGACGCCGACGGCGACTCGGTCAACAACGAGAAGGACAACTGCCTGTTCGTCGCCAACACCGACCAGGCCGACAAGGATCAGGACGGCGTCGGCGACGCCTGCGACACCTGCGCCAAGATCGCCGACCCCAAGCAGAGCGACATGGACGCCGACGGCGTCGGCGACCTGTGCGACAACTGCGTCGGCGTGCCCAACCCGGCCCAGTCCGACGGCGACAGCGATGGCTTCGGCGACAACTGCGACTCGCCGACCTGTGGCAACAACGTGGTCGAGCCGGCCGAGCTGTGCGACGACGGCAACAAGGACGGAGGCGACGGCTGCTCGGTCAACTGCCAGAAGGAGGCCTTCGTCGCCGGCCAGGTGATCGTCACCGAGATCATGGTCAACCCCAAGCTGGCGGGCGACGAGGCCGGCGAGTGGGTCGAACTGCACAACCCAGGCGACCTCGCGATCGACATCAACGGCTGGATCCTCAAGGACAACGGCGGATCGGCCGGCTACACCTTCAAGAGCGACAAGCCGGTCTGGATCGCGCCGGGCGCCTTCCTGGTCATCGGCGGATCGACCGACAAGGCAGCCAACGGCGGCGCGACCTTCCAGTTCGGCTGGGTCACGCCCGGCCAGCCGTCGCCGTTCAGCCTGTCCAACGTCGCCCAGGACGACGTCATCCTGGCCTGGAACGGCAAGGAGATCGACAAGGTCACCTTCTCGCCCAAGGGCTTCGCCTGCTCGCTGCCCAACCCGCCGGCCAACTGCCAGACGGTCGGCTTTCCGGTCCTCGAGGGCAAGGCGATGCAGCTCGACCCGGGCAGCTACGACGCGACCAAGAACGACGACTACAAGAACTGGTGCGAGGCGCAGGACCCCTACGGCGACGGCGATCTCGGCTCGCCCGGCCAGACCAACCCGCCGTGCATCAACCCGTGCGTCGGCAAGCCCGACAACACCACCTGCGGCAAGGACCTGATCTGCCTGACGGGCAAATGCAAGCCGACGCCCAAGTGCGGCGACGGCCAGCTGCAGGTCTCGATCGGCGAGGAGTGCGACGACGGCAACCTCACCGAGGGCGACGGCTGCTCGGCGCTGTGCAAGAAGGAGGCGCCGCCGGCGCCGAAGGGCACCTTGCTGTTGACCGAGGTCATGCCCGACCCCGACGCCGTCGCGGACAGCAAGGGCGAGTGGTTCGAGGTCTTCAACCCGTCGAGCGAGACGATCGACTTCGCCGGCTGGACGATCAAGGCGAGCACCTACGCGCACACCATCACGCTGGCGACCGGCGCGACGTCGCTGCCGATCGCCGCCAAGCAGTACGCCGTCGTCGCCGGATCGGGCGATCTCGCCGTCAACAACGCGCTCAAGACCTTCTACGCCTGGCTCGACCAGCCGACCGCCGGCCTGTTCCAGCTCGCCAACCTCAAGCTCGACATCAAGCTGCAGCTCGTCAACCCAGAGGGCACGGTCGTCGACGAGGTCGGCTACGGCAAGCTGCCGTGGAACACCGGCCAGTCGGCGATGCTCAAGCTGTCGTGCTTCGACGTCACCGCCAACGACGTGCCGGACTGCTGGATCCCGGCGACTCCGTCGTGCGGCTACGGCGCCTACCTCGGCGCGTCGAGCTACACCACCGAGCCGACGCCGTGCAAGGCGACCTCCGAGTGCAAGTCGCCGGCGATCTGCCAGCCCGTCAGCCCGGTGTCCGAGGGCGGCAAGACGCTGTGGAAGTTCGAACCGGTGACGGGCCAGACCCGCTGCGGCGCGCGCGATCGCGGCACCCCTGGGTCGGCCAACAACTGCCCCTGACCCTTTGCTTTTGCCTGCCCGCCGCGAGCGCGGCACGCCGCGGCCAGCGCGCGGCCCGGGAGTCCATGCGCCACGCCATCGCCCACGACCTGTCGCTCGCGCTCGCCCAGAAGGCTACCCACGCCGCCTGCGACCACTACCGCGCGCGCTTCGCCCGCTTCGAGCCCGAGATCGCGTGGAGCGACGACGCGCGCGCGACGGTGCGTTTCCGCGCCAAGGGCCTGACGATCGCGGGGCGCATCGACGTCGGACCGGCCCAGGTGGTGGTCGACGTCGACGTTCCGTTCCTGCTGCGCCCGTTCCAGGGCAAGGCGGTCGAGATCGTCGAGCGCGAGTTCCAGCGCTGGATCGCCAAGGCGCGCGCCGGCGAGATCGCGTGAGGGCGCCGTGACCCGACCCTTCCGCAAGGCATGCATCTTGGTCCTCGACGGCGCCGGCGTCGGCGCCGCGGCCGACTGCGCCGCGTTCGGCGATCCGCCGACCGTCGACACGCTCGGCAATTGCGCCCGCGCCGTCGGCGGCGTGCGGCTGCCCGAGCTGCAGCGCATGGGGCTCGGCCGCTTCACCTCGATCGCCGGCGTCGCGGCGGTGGCCGAACCGTCGGCATGGCTGCTGCGGATGACCGAGGCCTCGGCCGGCAAGGACACGCCGACCGGCCACTGGGAGATGGTCGGTGTCCACACCACCACGCCGTTTTCGGTCTACAACCCGCGCTTCCCCGATCCGATCGTCGCCGAATTCGAGCGGGCGATCGGCCGCCAGGTGCTCGGCAACTGCGTCGCGTCGGGGACGGCGGTCCTCGATCAGCTCGGCGCCGCGCACCTCGCGACCGGGCGGCCGATCCTGTACACCTCGGCCGACAGCGTGTTCCAGGTCGCGGCGCACGAGGAGGTCGTGCCGGTCTCCGAGCTGTGGCGCTGGTGCGAGATCGCGCGCTCCATCCTCGACCCGTGGCAGGTCGGGCGGGTGATCGCGCGGCCGTTCGTCGGCGCCCCCGGCGGGTGGAAGCGCACCTACAACCGCAAGGATTTCTCGATGCCGCCCCCTCCCGGCACCCTGCTCGACCGCATGGTCGCCGCCGGGCTGGCAGTCGTCGGCGTCGGCAAGATCCAGGACATCTTCGCCGGGCGCGGCGTGCCCGAAAGCATCCACACCGAGGGCAACGACGACGGCATGGCGCGCACGATCGACGTCTGCGGCGACGTCAAGGACGGCCTCGTGTTCAGCAACCTCGTCGACTTCGACGCGCTCTATGGTCACCGGCGCGACCCGCACGGCTTCGCGCGCGCGCTGGAGGCCGTCGACGCGCGGCTCGCCGAGCTCGTCACCGCCCTCGGGCCGGACGGCCTGCTCGCGATCACGGCCGACCACGGCAACGACCCGACCTACGCCGGTAGCACCGATCACACCCGCGAGGACGTTCCCCTTCTGCTCGCGTCGGCCCGCTTCGGCAGCGGCGGCGATCTCGGCGTCGGCCAGTCGTTCGCCTGCCTCGGCCAGACCCTCGCCGCCAACTGGGGCCTGGGCGACCTGGGCCTCGGCAGATCGTACCTCGGCGACCTGCTCTGATGATCCACCATTTGTTCAGATCGATGACATCGCAACGCTTTCGTCCGCAGGACCGCGCCGCGGCGCGCTGAACGCAGGAGCGGAGCGACCGCCGGCCGGCGGCAACCGAAGCCGGCGCGCTGATGATCCACCATTTGTTCAGATCGATGATATCGCGATACTTTCGTCCGCAGGGCCGCGCCGCGGCGCGCTGAACGCAGGGGCAGAGCGACCGCCAGCCGGCGGGAACCGGAGCGGGAGGCGACCGGGCGCAACGCCGCGGTTGAGCGTTGGTGACCCGGCGTCCACCCTGGCTTCGGTGGGTCGAACGGTCGAGGACTGCCGGGCGCGGTTCCGGCCGATCCCGGCGCTGCCCGGCCGCGCCCAGCGCGATCGAACTGGGGTTGCGAGTCGCCGGTTTCAGAACTCTCGCGAGAGACCGGGAGGCGGCGCTGGCAGGTCGATGTCCGCCGTGCGGCGGGCGACGAACTCGGCAAGGGAGCGCTGTTCGCGCTCTGGCAAGGGGGCGAAGCGGACCTGGACACCGGCGTAGGTGCGGTCGTCGCCGTAGACGACCCGCTCGGCGACGGCGTGGACGACGTGCTCCTCATCGGTCGCGGGGTGGACGAGGACGACGCTCAGGCGCCGGCCAACATCGCAGCGGTGCTTCGGGCGCAGGAACACCGCGCCGCCGCGGGCGCAACGCTCGGCGAAGGCGGTGAGGCGGTCGGTCGACTGCGGCGCGATCTCGACCACGATCGGCTGCAGGTCCTCAGTCGCTCGGGTCATCGGCGGCGCCGAGACGAGCTCACCCGACTCGCGCATCTTCTTGAGCAGCTCGCGTACGTGGGGCGGCGGCAACATGTCGCGCAGGTTCTGGCTGTTCTCGACGAAACCGTCGCTGACCTTCTTCTGCCGCAGCGTCTGGATGAAGTCGTCCCACTTGGCGCGCAGGTCGGCGCCGATGGCGGAGAACTCGAGGCCGACACCGGTGCCGGTCGGCGACTGGAGCGCCGACTGGACCACCCGTCGGACTTGGGCCAGCATGGGCAGGACTCGCCGGTCGGGCAACTCGATCCTCATCTGAATCGCCTGCCCTTCCTTGTACTTCGGCGATCCGATCCGCACGAAGACGCCCTTGCGGGACACGTCGGCGGTCACAAACTCCTGCCACTTGCCTTCGACGAACAGCTCGACCTTGAGGCCGGTCGGATGGCGGGTGAAGTTGCGATTGGTGAACATCGGCAGCTTTTCGGCACATTCGGCCCGCGCGGTGGAGGGCCGGCCTGGCCGATCCGCACCGAGGCGCAAGAGTGTAGCGGCACTGGCGGCGCATGGGCGCGGTTCCAAATCAGGGGTCAGGCTTGCTCAAGATCCGCCGGGTTGGTGATCGACGACAGCCCCGACGGGGGCTGCGAAGCGTGGTCAGCGGCTAACAATTCGAATGCATTTGGGCGCGTCCCTTCGGGACCGGGCTCTAGTCTGATCTTCCACCCCT
>Ga0194120_10011624_pt1 | contig 10524 bp, 12 predicted proteins | sample TA2MahCa65mmetaG_FD_148642 | JGI IMG/M metagenome (GOLD analysis project Ga0194120, IMG submission 148642) | Freshwater microbial communities from Lake Tanganyika, Tanzania - TA2015019 Mahale Deep Cast 65m | ecosystem: Environmental > Aquatic > Freshwater > Lake | place: Tanzania: Lake... | reverse complement strand
CTACTGCCAGCCAGAAAATAAGATTGCCCTTGGCTTTGTCGAAGGTCTCAACAACAAAATCCGTGTCTTCCAGAGACGCGCCTATGGCTTACGAGACGAAGAATATCTACGCTTAAAAGTTCTTACTAGCAGCTTGCCAGAACTATGAAATTAAGCAAAATCTACCCACACAAAATCCCGAAGAGCCGTTTTTTTTTAAGTCCCGGTCTTTTTACGCATGCTTAGCCAAAGGATTGGGATTTGGTTCGGCAATCTTATCCAAGATACTTTCATCAATATGTAAAAATGGGGTCTTGTTACCTTCTATGACAAGTGTTGTTTCCTGACGATAGGACCAGCGTTTCTCATCGTGAATCGTAACTTTTATTGTCCATTTATCGGTGCGAAAAAACTTTTCTAAAAAGGGGTTGCTGCAGATCCCGTAAGCTGTATCTCCGCGCTGGGCTGTTAATTCAAACTCTCGTGCATTTGGTTTTGCTTTTCCAACGGCCATCGCAACTTGTCCCCTTGGAATGGCAAGGGTTTGGATGATCGTTTCGGTTGCCGGCTCCCAAAGCCAATAGCCAACCTGGTCGTGATAGGTTTCAACTTCGCCGGGCTTGACGATATGTTGGTGATAGCGAAGACCATAGAGCAATTGCGGGCCATTGGTTTGGGGATCAATGGGCTGGAGATCGATATAGTCAAGATAGGCTTGTTTTTCTGGTCCCTGTTCTTTGGGGTTGATATCTATGCCTAGAGACCCTTTCCAGCGGCCCGCCATCAAACGAAGAGGGCCGAGATTTGTCAATGTATTGACGTCAACCTCTGAGGGTTCCGTATAAATGTCTTTCGTAAAGAGGGGGTCGTTTGTCATACTCGGCATAGCCTTACAAGAGAGAAAACAGGTTGATAAATTTATCAGCAAAATTTGGCAAAACAGGTTTTTGTGCAAGCTCTGCGGCGTTATGATCTCTTTATCTTGAAGCTTGCAGTGTGTTAGATAGCGCATTCGCTGAATTGGAGACGAATTGTGACGAACTTATTAAATGAAATCAATATGCCTGCTCAAAATATGCATGAGTTAAAAAAACATTGGCTTTGGACGATTATATTTGGTGTATTTTTAGCGCTTGCGGGCGGCTTTGCGGTAAGCAGTGTTCTTTTTTCAACTATCGCTAGTGTAATTGCGGTTGGAATCGCAATGATTCTCTCAGGTTTCGCTGAAGTTCTTCATGGGTTTAAAATGCGAACCTGGGGACATTTCTTCTGGATGTTGGCATTAGGAGGATTTTACATATTTTCTGGCGCGATGGTTATGCGTAATCCATTGCTAGCGGCAAGCTTTTTGACGCTTTTGCTGGGCGCGAGTTTGATTGCCTCGGGCATTATCAGAACTTTTATCGGTATTCAGATCCCAACAGCTGGACCGAAATTTTTCTTATTAGCCTCAAGTATTTTAACTTTATTGTTAGGCGCAATTATCATTGCGCAATGGCCAACCTCTTCTTTGTGGGTCATAGGAACGTTTCTGGGCGTTGACTTGTTTTTTGTTGGCATGGCTTGGATTGGCGTAGGTTTGGCCTTAAAAAGTGCATCTTAAGCCAAATTGCCAGGCAGTAGTTGCCTGAGGAATTTCAAGCGGGGCTCACAGGTTTGTGTGCCCCATTTTTTTTAAGGCTAAGCAATCGCTGTGGCTGTGTGTCAATATTTATAGCATAGGATTTTGCTGTGATTGAATTTTTAAGAGATGCCATATCGATAACAAAACGATATTTTACATCGCTTTTGAGCATTCGTTCATAGGCTTCATTGATTTTTTGAATTGGGATTAATTCAACATCACAAGTAATGCCTTTGTTAGCGCAGAAATCTAGCATCTCTTGCGTTTCGCGGATGCCGCCAATCAGTGATCCTGCGATTGATTTGCGTCCAAAAATGAGTGGTGCAACATCTGGCGATGGATGAGAGTTTTCGGGTAGGCCAACAAGACACAAGACGCCATCGCGCTTTAATAAGGCAGTGTAGTAATTTAGGTCGTGGCTTGAGCCCGCAGTGTCGAGGATAAAATCAAAGCTTCCGATATGCTTTTTTGCCTCATCGCTATTTTTTGTAACAATAACTTCGTCTGCGCCAAGTTTCTTGGCATCCAGGCGTTTATTTTCAGAAGTTGTAAACGCGACCGTGTAGGCGCCTAGGGCATGGGAGAATTTAATACCCATGTGACCCAATCCGCCTATGCCCACAATGCCAATTTTTTTTCCAGGGCCAGCGTTCCAATGGCGTAAGGGCGAATAAGTAGTGATGCCTGCGCATAGCAAAGGAGCTGCTGCGGCGAGCTGTTCTGTTGAATGGCGAACCCTTAAGACAAATTTTTCATCCACAACTATGCGTTGAGAATAACCGCCTAGCGTGTGCCCCGGCGGATCTGCACAGGGAGAATTATAAGTTAACTTAAATCCATGTTCGCAATATTGTTCATCCCCGGAATTGCATGAGCAGCAACTTTGGCAGCTATCCACCATGCAGCCAACACCGACTATGTCATCAATTTTAAGGAACCTCTGATTAATTCGAGTTTCTGGATTAGCTAGCAGATTTTCATTCAATAGATAAAATTGACAAAAATTAAATGAATATAATTTCAATAAGTTATGACCATGGCTCATATTTAAAAAGCCGTTACAATAATCGATGTTAACGAAGTAGCGATTTAATCAGAGGTTCCTTAAAGCTTGTAACCTCTTCACCCATGGCGCTGATGCGGCCAATAATTTCATGACCCGGCACGCAGGGATAAAGCGTTCCTTGCCACTCGCTGCGCACAGTATGCAGATCGGAGTGACAAACGCCACAATAGATAATCTCTATTTGGATATCTTTTACACCAGGTTTACGCCGAATAAACGTCATTTCTTCTAAGGGCGCATCACAGCTATAGGCTCCATAGGCTTTAATACTCATTTTTTTCCTCTTAATCATACGAAGAAGATGCTGGCTTCCTAAGCATATTAATAACTATAATGATGCGGATACATCAAATTTAATTTTAACAGAGATTACAGTTAGATTAGTTGATAAAGGGGTAATCGGTATATCCTTTTGCGCCGCCGCCATAAAAAGTATTTTGGTCTGCGATAGTTAATGGCGCGCCTATTCTTAGTCGTTCAACAAAATCCGGATTAGATATAAAAGCTTTACCAAAAGCAATGAGGTCGACTGCGTCGCAATCTAACTGTGTTTGCGCTAATTCATAATTATAGCCATTATTTGCAATATAGATCCCATCAAAATGACTTCTAAGTTTGGCAATATCCCCGCCCTTGGGTAGCTCTCTTGAGCCCCCGGTCTCGCCTTCTACAAGGTGTAGGTATCCCAGGTTAAATTCATTAATCTTGGAAATTACATAGGAAAAAGTTTCTTGCGGGTTGCTATCGCTAGCGCTGTTGAAGGTTGAAAAGGGGCTCAGTCGAACGCCGATGCGGTTGCTTGGCCACACATCTGTAAGTGCAGTAAGCACTTCTAAAAGAAAACGAGTTCGATTCTCTACTGAACCACCATAGCTGTCGTTGCGCTGATTAGTTTGATCACGTAGGAATTGATCAATTAAATATCCATTAGCGCCATGCAGCTCAACACCATCAAATCCAGCAGATTTTGCATGAATCGCGGCTAATCGATAATCTTCTATAATTTCCTTGATTTCATCATGCTCTAATGCGTGAGGCGTAGGTGTCTCAACAAAGCCTTTACCATCAAAAACGTGAGCTTTAGCAGCGATAGCTGACGGGGCGACAGGAGATTTTCCATCTCGCTGCAGCGAGGGATGCGAGATCCGGCCTACATGCCAAAGTTGGATGAAGATACGCCCCTGTTGAGCATGTACGGAGTCCGTAACTTTTAGCCAGCCGTCAATTTGTTGGGGACTGTAAATACCAGGGGTCCACGCGTAGCCCTTGCCCTGAGGCGATATTTGCGCCCCTTCGCTAATGATCAGCCCCGCAGAGGCGCGTTGAGCATAATAAAGCGCCATCAGTTCATTTGGACAATCGCCATTTGCGTCTGCGCGGTTTCGGGTAAGGGGAGCCATGACAATTCGATTTGATAATCTGAGATCTCCAATATTAGTGGCATCAAATAAGCTTTTTCTCATGCTTGGAATTCTTTCATTTTTGATCTTATTATCAAAGCATTTGTAGCAGAAAATTAAATTTGGCCAAAGATCTTAATTTAGTGCTTGCAAGGTTTTGGTAGAAGGACGCTGGATATGCATTGTTTTTTTGATCCTCTTATTTTTTTAGGATTTTCATCAAAAAACTTTTATATGAAAAATCTTCAAAAAATCTGAGGTTTTATATTTAAATAATTACTAGCTAACAGATGAATTAAAGAAATTATTAGACGTTTCAAAAAAACAAAAAATACCATTGAATGGGTAAGTCAACATCATGATAATGATCAATATCATCTTATGATTAATTTAGATAATTAATAAATTTCTCAAAATATCTTCAATCAATAGAGAGTGAAAGGGATTTCTATTAAGTAATAAATATTTTAAGGATCGCGCATAGCTCAAAAAGGAGAGGGCTACTTGAGCCCTCCGCTATGTTTTTTATTCAGCAGGTTGAAAGGATGCTTCTTTGGGCCTTCTAAGTAGAGCCCAGAGAGTTGCGGCAAAACCAACAAACCCCAGAGTATAGAGAATATATTCGATTTTATTCCATACGGTCGCCAGGCCAATGGTAATTGGCATTTTTCCAGAATATTCCTTACCTGAAGGATCGCGCGCAGTTACGATGACCGTGTAATTTCCACCAACTGTGATATCTCTCTCTACAGTCAAAATACCATTAGGGTTCCTGAGGGGCGAGACGATTACAACTGCTTCGCCGCTTTCGTTAACAATTTTTAAACCTAAAGCCCAGTCCCGATACTCAGTCTGAACAGGCGTCAACCCAAAAACAGTTGGCCCTGTTCTGGCTATGTCACCACAATCTTCTTGCTCCTCACCATAGCGTTGATAGGCGCTAAAATGCACAGATAGCGGGCCCGTCTTCACAACACATGAATCTTTCTCTAATGCTACGCCGTCATGAGCAGCAGCGCTTGTTAGTAAGGCAAGCATCGCAGCTAGAGCGCAAATCACTCTACTCATTATACAAACTCCTTTTAGCTTATTGGCTACAAGGCAATAGCTTTTACGTTTTGATTATCTAAGGACCGCTGATCTGCATGAACTCATGCAGCTTGGATGTGACTTAGTAAATTCAAAGCGTTTCCGTGCTTATTCAAGCTCCAGCCCTCCCAATGCCTTATGGAACCTTGTCCAAACTGGATATATGTATCGGATGGTGATTGTTTAAGAGGCCAAAGAGATTTGAGGAAAAAAATATTTTAATTATGAGTAGATTGAAGTTATGTCGGCTAATACTGATTTAATATGAGTTTTTTTGATGCAAACTTTAGATGTTAATTAAGTTGTATGAATCTTGTAGTTATTAAGAATCTGCATTTTTAAATTTAAACAGTCCAAAGCCTATTATTACTTTTCATTAAAATGCATCAAGATCGGTGAAGGACTGAATATTTAATTTATGATCAGCTGGACATCTTGGGCCCGCATTAAGTTGCATCGCTAGTGTTAGCCGCTAAAGTTAGGGTGGTAGAAGGCTTAAGAAGAGGTTCTCTATTCGTAAAGAATAAAAATCAGAGCAAATGGCTTCTAAATTGATTAATGCCTTATCCAGTAATTTTCCAACCAGCTCTGCGCATATAAGTTTACAAATAGATGTATTTGAAATGACTAATTACTGAATGAACAGAGAGAAATGGTGGAGCCAGACGGAATCGAACCGACGACCTCTTCAATGCCATTGAGACGCTTGGATGTTTCTGGGGATTACCCATAATTACTAATTGCTATCTATATACCTGTTAAATATAGATTATTTTTAATAAGTTCTTTTCTGGTTTTTACTCCTTTTTACTTGTCTGTGCAGACTTGGTGCAGACTCGATCCGTGCAGACTTAGATCACATGCCAACCCTTAAACTTACTAAGCGCTCTGTCGATGCTCTAGAGCCTGCCCAGAAGGCCTACTTTGCCCGAGACACAGATCTTAAAGGCTTCGTTTGCCGGGTCTACCCGACCGGGCTGAAATCATGGGGCGTCACCTATCGTCCTCATCCGGGCGGTCGCGGGGTAGCAGAGAAGTTTGTCACATTAGGCAAAATTGGAACGCTGACACCTGACCAGGCACGTCAAGCCGCAGCAGATATACTTGCTAAAGTCAGATTGGGCAGTGATCCAGGGCAGGAGCGCGCGGAGCGCCGCAAGACACTGACCGTCTCTGAATTTCTGACGCGATTTGATGAGGATTACATTGGCTTGATGGTGAAGCCGAATACGGCAGTCAGCCACCGGCTTGCCGTTGAGGAGCTGCGCACCGCTCACGGCAGTTTAAAAATAGACAACCTAACTCGCAATCATATTGCAACGTTGCATGTTCGGATGGCTAGTCGGCCTTATGCGGCTAACCGCGCTCTTGCGGTATGGAGTAGGGCTTTTGTCTGGGGGGCGGAGCGAGGATTTGTTCCAGAAGGATTTAATCCAGCAAAGGGTATCCAGAAATATAAAGAGCAGGGTAGAGAGCGCTTTTTAACAAGTGATGAGCTATCGCGCCTGGGCTCCGTGCTGGCTATGGCAGAAACAGAAGGGCTGCCTTATGCAGTGGATGATAACAAGCCAAAAGCCAAGCATGCGCCAAAACCAGAAAATAGGTTGGTGCGTGTGAGTCCTTCTGTAGTAGCCGCGATCCGCCTTCTTATTTTAACAGGCGCACGTTTGAGAGAAATTCTCAATGCAAAATGGTCTGAAGTCGATCTTGACCGTGGTGTCCTTAGATTGGCCGACTCCAAGACAGGCAAAAAAACAATTTATCTGTCTGATGCAGCCATCGCGATCATCAGGGGGTTGGTGCGCATCAAGGACAACCCCTACTTGATTGTTGGTGATAAAAAAGGCTCAAACCGATCAGATATTAAAAGGCCATGGGAAGCTATTCGGAGGGCTGCAGACCTTGATGAGCTTCGTCTGCATGATTTGCGTCATAGCTTTGCGAGCTTCGGGGCGGGGGTCTCACTTGGGTTACCTATCATCGGCAAGCTATTGGGACATAACCAAGCGAAAACTACCCAGAGATATGCGCATTTAGATGCCGATCCATTAAAAAGAGCTGCCAATCAAATAGGGGAAACTATTACTAAGACTATGGGTCAAATTTCGGAATAACATTGCTTTTTTGCAGAAGCGAAGTGACTTTCTGAAGGAATTAGAATGTATGCCAACAAAAAGAAACCAAGAGGAGAATGCAGATTTCTCTTCGGCCGTTATCCGTCTGTATAAATGGTCAACCGGAGATATGGCCAAGCCATACGATGAAGAACCGGATAGAGATATTCGTCGATGCGCTAATGGGCTTAGATTCATTACGGTGTTGCTTGAAGAATATATGCACATGAATCCCAGACCGCCTGGCTTTTCTGATACCGGCGTCCAAGAAGCCTTTGGAATTATAGAACACCTCCTGACTGGAAAGGCTCATCCGATTTCAAGGCATATCCAGGGTATTCACTCTGAGAGATTCAGAGCCAATACGGCTCCGGTTGTCGATCTTGAAAGATTAGCGCAGGCAGTGGTTGTGGCAACCGTAATCGCGATTATGGAGCAAAATAATGAAATCCAGAGTAGAGCGATAAGAGAGGTTGTAAAGAAGTTTATTTCAGCAGATTTTGCTTTTACAGAGAACCAAATCAAAGGATGGATGGCTTGGTTTAAAAGTCATAAAGAGCTTCTTCCTCAAGCAATAAAATCAGAAATAATTCGTCGATCACAGATGTTATCACGTTCCGCCGATGATATTGGCTACGAGATGATTGCTCATTACTGGTCTGTAGACATACCTTGGGACTGACACATTAACTCGGTTTAAAGACCCTATTCGATCGCCGAGTAGCCAGCGGTAATAGCTGGTGCATGTCAGTTAACGATAGCTATCAGCAGTCAGTGACTCCTAAATATCTGCGCCGAAGACAAGCAGCAGAATACTTAATTGTTGTCTATGGCGAAGGAAGTGAAAAAACACTCGCAAAGCTGGCGGTGGTGGGCGGTGGCCCTGACTTCCATAGATTGGGTCGTTCCGTAGTTTACAAGCAATGCGATCTCGACCGATGGGCTCAATCTCGGATTAGTGGTCCATTTAAATCAACCTCTGACTTAGGGGTTGAATAAATGTACCGTCCTAGCCCGATGCATTGTTGGTTCATGAATCCAGCTGACGCAGTTGATGAGCTTTATCGATACTCAAAGCCTATTTGTGAGGAAGAGCGACAACAGCTCCTATCTATGGGTATTTCTGACCGCGCTATTCAGGGCGACCGATGGAATCCTATTGCCGGGATTTTCTCTTCATTCGTTGATTTTTATGATAATGGTTGTTTCCTGTTCCACGAGAATGGAGAGAAGGTTTTTGTTGTTGTCGAGATGGATTCATTTGGGTGCGTTGAAGATTTCATAGCTTTCACCTTTGACGGACGATTCGCTACCTCTCGTAAAACAGCCTCGTTGCTGGGAACCAATTCAATTTATGATCCGCGCATAGCGCGAGAGCAGTGGGAAATATTCCCCAATCCCATCGATTGGCTCAGGGGCGATCGAGGCGGCGTCGTAGTGCTTGATCCAAATAAAGCACGCTGGCTTCTTTGTGAATGGTCGCTTTACTGTAAAAATAGTCAGTATGCCTTTGAGATTTCAAGAAGGTTATGTTTGCCTGTCCCGTGCATTTTCACGGAGATCGACCAATGAAGAGGCTTGTTCAGGTCGATCCATTTTCCCCTGTGGGAATTAATCGCATCTTTGAAGCTGGGTCAGGCTTATCAGTTGGACCGAATGGTATCTATTTATCAATGAGTGGTCAGGCCAACTCAGTTTCAAAGTTTGTTATTGAGCCATGGAATGAGATCATAAAGCTTCTCTCAGAAGAATGGCTCATTAAGCGGCTTCTTCCTTGTCAGGGGCTTGCTGTAATTTTTGGCAAGCCAGGCTCTTTCAAAAGTTTTGTGGCGCTGGATGTGGCGCTTTCAGTAGCGCTTGGAAGATCGTGGGCTGGTCGTAAGGTCCGGCAGGGTGGTGCCTTGTATATTGCTGCTGAGGGCGCTGGCGGACTGAAAAAACGTATCTCAGCGCTAAAAGAAAAACAGGCGCTCTCAAATGAAGTCCCGTTTGGGCTTATTTCTGCTGCACCAAACTTTGGCGTAGGCACTGATGATTTAAATGCTCTGATCCAGGTTGTTTCAAAACTTCAGTCTTTACCAAAAATAATCGTTTTGGACACGCTGAGCCAGTCTCTTGGTGGCGCTGATGAAAACGGCGCAGGAATGATTAATTTTGTGAAGAATGCAACAGCTTTAAGTATAATTCTTAAGACGCTTGTGCTCATCGTCCATCATTCAGGTTTAGGTGATGAAAAAAGATTACGCGGGCATTCTAGCTTGCATGCAGGGGTTGATGCCCAGATCTTGTGTGAAAGAAACAATATTCCGTTTCAGACTGTTCTCTCCGTTCAGAAAGTAAAAGACGAGACCTCGGATACTAATTTTTTAGTTCATTTAACTCGTGAAGTTCTGGGAGTTGATGAAGATGGGGACGAGATCTCTACATTAGTGATCGAGAATGTAGAGGAGACTGACGGCTCTAATCAATCTGTTCCTAAATCAAAAGACATTCCTAAGCAGCAGAGATTGTTAACCGAAGTTATTCTCCATGCCATTGAAGAGGTAGGCATAAGTTTTAGACCATTTGGTGTTGATGGGCCTATCGTGGATGGAGTAGCAGAAGCTAAAGCGCGCCGCCGTTATTACGATAGATTAGCTGAACAGGCCGCGCCAGATGAAGATCCAGATAGATTGGCCTCACGCCAGCAAAAAGCTTTCAGCCGTGCGATTAATGCAATGGCGAATGCGAAGCGTATTGTAACAGGCATTTATAATGGGGAGCGTCACTTATGGTTCCCCTAAAGAAAAACTCACCATTGGGACTTAGCCGGACATTCCGGACACCCCTAAAGGGGGATGTCCTGTCGTGTCCGGCTATTCATCCCAGTTATGGCATGACATTTTGTGACATTGTCCGGCCATGTCCTGTGGTGTCCGGCAGACAAAATGGGATATTAAAGTTTTACATTAAGTCACAAATTAAACCATTACCGCTAAACGGGGCTGAGAGAAGTATTTTATCAGTCTTTGCTAGTGTGCTCAGACCACGTCAAATCCCTGTTAGCTACCACTTCATCTATGCAACAAGTTCTTGGCGAGCTGAGAAATTTTTAAATCTTAAGCTATCCTGGGATGTGAGATTTATAGACAGTTTCGCATTGATTTTATTCAGTGCGTTGAGAATGCTCAAAACATGCGTGTAGCTTTTTTCTGACAAAATAAAAGGATAGGAGCGGTAAAGATGCCTCAGCTGCTGGTGAAGGATGAGAAT
>Ga0194120_10011622_pt1 | contig 10526 bp, 8 predicted proteins | sample TA2MahCa65mmetaG_FD_148642 | JGI IMG/M metagenome (GOLD analysis project Ga0194120, IMG submission 148642) | Freshwater microbial communities from Lake Tanganyika, Tanzania - TA2015019 Mahale Deep Cast 65m | ecosystem: Environmental > Aquatic > Freshwater > Lake | place: Tanzania: Lake... | reverse complement strand
GGGGACCGCTGGCTCGGTGCGGGAGGCGGGGCGGCGCAGCAGCGAAGGCGGCGCCTCGGCCGGGGAGCCGGCGGGGGGATGACTGGCGGCCGGGGGGATGGCGGCGCCCGGCGCCGGTGGCCGCCGCACCAGCGACACGGGGCGGGCCTCGGCGCTCGGAGCCCGGCGCACCACGGTGAGTTCAGCCTCGAGATTCACCTTCTCGCGGCGCCGGCGCACCGGGCCCCGGATCCAGGCCTCGTCGTCGCGGGTGAGCTTCACTCGCCGTTGCGGCTTGAACGCGCCGATGCCGAGGCGCTCGCGCTCGCCCTGCACCGCCTCGGGGGTAACCCCGGCCGCCTTGGCGATCGCGCTGTCGGGCTCCTTGCCCAGCCTCGGGCCGAAGGCAGCGAGCTCGCCGAGCCCGCTGGGGTCGACGTCGCGACCGCGGGCGCGGATGCCGAGGCGTGCGAGCGCGCGACGAATACGACGGCAGTTGGTGCCGTAGCGGCGGGCCAGAGCGTGAATTGATGCGCCCTCCCCGAGGGCGGCGAGGAGACTGCTCCACCACGGTTCGCACTCGGCTCCGCCGGAAACGCTCCCCCCACCGTTCGGTGCCATCCTGGCTTCCGACATCGGCCACTCCTGCTAGGTCTGGGTCAAAGTGTAACTCAACTCCGGGCGGTCGGAAGGGGCCAGCGGTGCCGCGATACGGTTGTCGACCACTTTTCTTTTGCACCCGCGGGGGCTCGTGGGTCGAAGGAGCGACGGATGCCCATCTCCGACTCCGACCTGAGCGAACTGTACATGCGCTACGCCCCCATCCTCCACGCCCGCGCCCGCAGCATCCTCGGCGACGACGCCGAGGCCGCCGATGCCGTGCAGGAGACCTTCGCCCGGGTACTACGCGCCGGCGACGGTTTCCGCGGCGAGTCGTCCCCGCTCACGTGGATGTACCAGGTGAACACCAACTGGTGTCTCAATCGCATCCGCGACCGCAAGGGCCACCACCGCAAGCACGAGGACCACAAGGAGGAGATCGCGGGGAGCGGCGTGACCGGCGACGACGACGGCAGCGGCCTCGACGACGCCGTGGTCCGCGAGCTGCTCGACGGCGCCGACGAGGAAACCCGGCGCGTCGTCATCCACATCTTCTTCGACGACATGACGCGGGAGGAAGCGGCGAAGATGGTGGGCATCTCGGTGCCCACCCTGCGCAAGCGCCTCGATCATTTCCTGCGCCGCGCGCGCGTGTCTCTCGGCTTGCCGGTGGTGGCGCTGCTCGCGTGGTGGTGGATCGCGGGAGGTACGCCATGAAGCCCAGGATCAACGATGGAAGCCGCCCGTCGCGCCTGGCGATCGGCCGTCACCGGGCGAAGGAGATCGAGTTGCCGCCCGAGCAGGCCGAGTCAGCCGCCGCGACAGCTTGGAACGCCGAGATCGACGCCGCCCAGCCACCGCCGCTCGACATCGCCGCGCTCCGCCGCCGCGCCGAGGCCGATCCGCCCGACAACCTCGTGCCGCTGTTCCGGCGCGTGGCCACCTACGTCGGTGCCGCCGTGGCGATGGCTGCCGCCACCATGCTCGCCGTGCGCGTGCCCGACGGCGAGCCGACCAACCGCACCAAGGGCGAGGTCGACCTCGGCTTCTACGTGTTCCGCGACGGCGAGGCCTTCCCCGGCGACCCGAGCGACGCGGTGCGCGCCGGCGACCAGGTGCAGTTCACCTACCACCCGGCCGGCTTCAACCAGCTGGTGATCGTCGGCATCGACGGCAACGGCACGGCCCAGGTGTACTTTCCCGACGAGGACGAGGCCCCGCTCACCGTGACCCCCGGCGAGCGGCACGTGCTGGAGGGCTCGATCCTGCTCGACGACGCCCCCGGCCCCGAGATCTTCGTCGGTTTCTTCGACGGCACCGAGCCGGAGGAGGCAGCGCGGGAGCTGCGGCTCGCGTGGAACGCGGGCGGTCGCAAGGCCATCGAGGCCCTCGACACCGAGCGCACCGACGTGGCGATCCTGGTGCTGGACAAGGAATGATCCTCGCCCTCGCGATGGCCGCGAGCGTGGCGCGCGCCGACGTGCAGCGCTTTGCCATCGTGGTGGGCAACAACGAGGGGGCCGCGGGCGACCGGCCGCTCTACTTCGCCGAGGTCGACGCGAGGAAGATGCAGGGCGTGCTCACCGAGCTGGGTGGCGTGTCGTTGCTCAACACGCGGGTGTTGCTCGGGAAGGGGCGGAACGACGTGCTCCGCGCCATGGGCGAGATCCGCGCGCCCATCGCCAGCGCCAAGGCCAACGGCACCGAGACGGTGCTGTACTTCTTCTACAGCGGCCACGCCGACGACCAGCAGCTACACCTCGGCCGCGGCGGCGGCCTCTCCTGGGACGAGCTCGAGGACCAGCTGGAGAGGAGCGGCGCCGACGTTCGCGTGGCCTTCGTGGACGCCTGCCAGTCCGGCTCCATCACGCGTCGCAAGGGTGGGACGCCCGCCCCGAGCTTCGTCTTCGACCTCAGGGAGCGCCTCGACAGCGAGGGCAGCGTCATCATCACCTCCTCGACCGGCGACGAGGCCTCGCAGGAGTCCAACGAGATCGGCGGCAGCTACTTCACCCACTTCCTCGCCAGCGGCCTCGCGGGCAGCGCCGACGACGACGGCAACGGCCGGGTGACGCTCAGCGAGACCTACCGGTACGTGTACCACGAGACGATCCTGCGCACCTCGTCGACCCGGGCCGGCACGCAGCACCCGAGCTTCGAGTGGGACTTGTCCGGCTCCGGCGACGTGGTGATCACCGAGCTGGGGCGGCAGGGGACGGGCACGCTGCTGTTGCCCGCCAGCAACCCGGGCAGCTTCGCCGTCTTCGACGTGGATCGCCGCATGTTCGTGGCCGAGGTGACGGTGGAGCAGAGCGACCGGAAGGTGGCGCTGCGGCCGGGGAAATACCTCGTGCAGGAACGTTTGCCCACGCACCTCGCGGTGGCCGAGCTGTCGCTCGCCGCCGGGGCCCTCGCGCGGCTCGACGCCTGGCAATTCAAGGACGGCGAGTACGAGGACGACGTGGCCAAGGGCAGCATCGACGCCACCATCCGCCGGGCGAAGATGCCCAAGCTGGCGTTGCACCTGGTTTCCGGGGCGAGGGCATTTTCCGACCCGGAGATCCAGGCGGAGTACTTCCCCAACACCCCGGCCGCAGGCCTCGAGGCGCGCTTCGACTGGCACGACGGGAAGTACCTGTCCCTCGATTTCCTCGGCGGCAGCGGGGTCACCGAGTTGCAGATCCCCGAGCTCGACTACCCGGTGAGCGTGGGCCTCGACTCCGCCACCGTGGGCGCGGGCGCCGGCTGGGCCACGCGCCCCGGGATGGTCCAGGCCGGGGGCGGGCTCCACCTCGAGGGGATCTGGATGCGCCGGCGTTTCCCCGGCGGCGGCGTGCCGGAACAGTCGTTGTTCACCGTGTCGCCCGGTGCCCAGGGCTGGGTGGGGCTCCACCCGGGGAGCTTCGAGATCGAGCTGTCGCTGCGCATTCACTACCTGCCCTATGTCGTCGATGGCCGCGACGACTCCATGGGTTTCTCCGAGCTCCTGCTCGGCCTCGGCTACCGGTTCTGACCATGATCCTCTACCTTCTCGCCTGCGGTGACATGTCGAACTCGATCTTCGCGGACGACGCGGACTTCCTCGCGGCGCTCCCCAGCGAGGAGCGGCAGACCATCCCCTACGAGGACGACCTGTCGGGCGAGAGCGCCCGCGCCGCCGTGGGCGAGCAGGCCGACCTCGTCACCCTGTCTCTCTCGACCAGCCAGGGCGTGAACGCCTTCATCTTCCGCCTGCTCGGCGTGGTGGACTACGTCCGGAGCCTGCCGCCGTCCGAGCGGACGGAGGACAGCCGCCGGTGGGGGCCCTTCGAGGCGGACTGCGGGCTCGACGTGAGCGCGCGCATGTCGCGGGCGTCGGGGGTGTACGACTGGTCGTTCTCCGGACGGCAGTCAGACGAGGAGGTGACCTTCCTCTACGGTACCCACTACGCGGGGAGCACCGTGGCCTCCGGCGACGGCCAGTTCACCTACGATCACGGCCAGCTGGGCGAGTGGTGCGACAGCGGCGAGTCGGGGCTGCTCACGGTCGATTATGACAATCGGGAGGGCATCGACCTGGTGGTGGTGGTGGAGGGCTACAACGGCGGCGCGGCGGAGGACGTCTCCTTCACCTACGCGCTGCGCAAGACCGCCGACGAGGGCGACTTCCAGTACCGCTACGTCGGCGACATCGAGGACGACGGCAGCACCGACGACGCCACCGTGGAGGTGCGCACGCGCTGGGTGCCGGGGACGGGCGGACGCTCCGACGCCTTCGTGACCGGGGGTGGTTTTGCCGAGCGCGAGTGGCGCTGGAGCCAGTGCTGGGATGCCCTCGGGCGGCTCACCTGGGAGGGGGAGAGCCTGGGGCTCTTCGAGGAGTCCGGCGACGCGACGAGCTGCGTGTACGGGGAGGTGGCGGAGGTGGATAGGATCTAGGCTGTAGGCTGTAGGGGGTAGGCTGTAGGGCATAGGCGCTAACATATGGTCCCCCAGGGCCCGTCCGGGAGGCGCTGGCGTGGTCGACGTCGTGGAGCTTCAACGAGGCGCTTGTGCCACCCGATGCCGCGCCGGAGGGTGGCGAGCCCCACGTAGCCGGCAATGGCGGCGACGAGTAGCGCCTCAGCCAGCACGTGGATGCGCCATGTGGAGAGGAGCGAGCCGTACTCCCCAGGGGGAAAAGGCCCGGGCTTGGCGGGCGAGGGTGTCGGCGATGGTGGCGGCGATGAGTTTCGCGAGGATGTATGCCCGCGCCAGGTCCGGGTCGAACGCCCTGAGGCGATCAAGGTCGAAGATGGATTTCCACCGTTTGAAGGCTAGTTCCACCTGCCACCTCACCCGGTACAACTCGGCCACCGTGACGTCGTCCGCCTCCTCGCGCGGCAGGGTGGTGAGCAGGAACACGAAGGCCGCCGCGTCGAGCGTGCGCTGCCGGGGCTTCTTGCCCTTCTTCCTGGACTCCTTTGTGGCCTTCTTGCGCGCCAGCCGCGTGGCCTCCGCGGTCTTCCTCACCACGACCAGGCGCACGGGGAACTCCCTGGCCGCGTCGTCGCGGAGGAACCCCGTCGTGCTCTCCACCCGGCGCGGGCGGCCGGCGCGCGGGCGCTTGCGGCGGGCATATGCCAGCGGGTCGAGTTCGGCGCCGGCGGCATCGACGAGCGGCACGGCGCTGTGGCCCACGCGCACGAGGACGTGCCCGCCCGCCTCGCGCACCTCCGCCACGCGCGACGCGTGCGCGTAGCCGCGGTCCGCGACGAGGATCTCGCCCGGCCCCGCCGAGGCGCGGCCGAGCTGCTCGCCGCCCTTCTCGTCCGTGAGCTCGACCCTGTCCACCACCCCCCGCGCGACGTCGTAGGTGGCGTGGACCCGCCACTCCGCGCCCTCGGCGCCGGGCGCCGACAGGCAGGTCGCGTCGATCACCCGGACCCGGTACTTGAGCCGCGGCGCCGGCTCGAAGCGCAGCCGTGGTTCCAGCATCTTCCCGAGGAGTCTCCCGAGGAACGGCCAGGAGCGGCGCAGCCGCCCGAGCACCGCGACGTCGGAGATGTCGCCGAGGCGGCGCGAGGCCAGCCACGCCGCGGTCGACCTCAGCGACAGGTCGAGGACGCCGTAGGCCATGCACAACCGCAGCACGTCGGCACCGGTCTGGATCTGCCCGCGCCGGTGGAAACCGAACTCCTCCCTCGCCATCTCGTCGAGGTTGTCGGGGAGGGTGTCGAGCACGTCGAGCCACGCGTCCTCGACCAGGTCGGCGTGGGGGCGGGGCGAGTCAGGGGTGGCGAGCGCGGTCGTCGGCATGCCGCTCCCTCACCCGAAAGTATTGACGCGTCAAGAATGTTAGCGTCTATGGGAGGCACTCCGGCGTGGCATCGCGAGCCGAGCAGGCAGGGGTCATCGGGTCGAAAATGGGACACCTGCCTGAGTCATCCGGGAGAATTTGGGACAACCGGGCCCGATCTGGGCCCCGCGGCCATCGCTGTCCCGGTGAAAATCGGCGTTCTCCCGTGAGTGATGACCGCGAAAGGGCACGACTGTCCTATTTTTTCCCGGATGGGTGCCACTACTGTCCTATTTTGGGGGGGATGAGGGTCGCGCCCGCCCTATGCCGCCCCCCGTGTCGCCCCCGCCGCCCGGCGGAGCTACGCTGGCGCCGATGTTCCCGCTCTGCCTCACCCCCGAGATCGTCGAGCCCACCGGCACCGTGTCCGACCCGCGGCTCTGGGAGGCCCCCCCTCGCCTCGGCGTGCCTGGCCCGCGCACCCGCGCCGGGAAGCAGGTGTACGGCAACAACTACGACAACCACCTGGAGACCGAGAACTTCACCATCCAGTGGGAAGACGGCGATGGCGCCGAGGCCGACGCGGAGATGGCGGCCGAGGGCCTGGAGGCCGCGTGGACCTACTTCGTGGAGGAGAAGGGCTGGGACCCCCCGGTGAGCAGCGACGAGTACTACGTGTGGGTGCTCCTGGTGACCGACCTCGGCTACACCGGCTTCACCACCGAGTACACCACCTCGAAGTACCCCGAGGGCTACCCGGTGATCTACCTCGACACCACCTACGCCACCGACGATGACTGGTGGCGGGCGCTGGCCGAGCACGAGTTCCACCACGCCTTGCAGTACCGGCAGCGCGAGTACACCGGCGCGGCCGGCGAGTCCTGGTACTGGGAGGCCTCGGCGATGTGGGCCGCCACCCTCGTGGAGCCCGAGAACGACGCCAGCGACTACGTGGTGGGCTGGTACGTGAACCAGAGCGACATCGCCTTCAACAGCACCGAGGGCTACCACCACTACGGGATCTTCCCGCTCAACGGCTGGCTCGACACGATGGGCCCCGGCGAGGGGACGATGCAGGCCACCTGGGAGACCTCCGCCGGCATGAGTGGCGCTCCCTGGGACGAGGTGCTGGAAGCGGCGACCGGACTCGACCGGGTGGACATCTGGGCGGGCTTCAGCGGCGCCTTTGGCAACGAGCTGTATAGCCGCGGCGAGCCCTGGCCCGACGTGGAGAAGAACACCCTGGAAGACGGCGCCGAGGGCGAGGCCAAGGAGCTGGGAACGGTGTACTACCGGCTGCGCGGCGACGAGACCGTGGAGGTGAGCGCCGTCGTGGAGGAGGGCGAGGTGGTGCTCTCCGGGGTGGCCGGCACCGGTGAGACGCTGTCTGTCGCGCCCGGCGAGATCCTCGCGGTGACCGCCACCGGCGCGCGCGGGGCGAGCTGGTCGCTGCGGGTGGCCACGCCGGAGGGGGACACCGGGGTGCCCGGCACGGGCGACAGCGGGGGCCGCGACGAGCAGGACAGGGACGAGCCGGAGGAGGAGCCGGGCGGCTGTGGCTGCGGAGGCCAGTCGCCCGCCTGGTGGGCGGCGGTCGTGGGCGCGATGCTCGCGCGCTACTCCCGCCGCATCAGCCCCGACGACGCCGGCGCCCAGTCCTCGCGGTAGTCGCCGGTGGCGCTCCGGGTGGTGGCGCCGAGCGAGGAGAACACGTCGGCCTCCATCGCGCGGAGGAAGGTGAGCTCGGCCTGCGGACGCGCCACGAAGGGGCGCAACACCCAGCCCGCCTGCGCGGTGACGACGCCGAGCACCAGCATCGTGCCGATCACCGCCGGGAAGCGCATCGTCCCGCCACTGGGGACGGCGCGGGCGATCGTGGCCAGTCCGGGCAACATCGAGAAGCCGAAGGCGGCCACGAATAGGAGCACCGCGAGGTGGTAGTCGGTGTCGAGCGAGAAAGGGAGCCAGAGTAGCGGCGCCACCGCGCCGGCGAGGAGTCCGCTCCGGGCGAGGCCGGCAAGGGTGGCGATGCCGAGGCGGGTCCAGCTCACGGCCACCCCGCAGGCGGTGGCGAAGCCGTGTACCAGGGGGAGCACGAGCAAGGGCGGCAAGAGGAAGAGCACGGGGGTCTTGACCGCGGCGAAGGCCGACTGCAAGGGACCGTGGGTGGCCCCGGCGGCGAGGCCGAGCACCATGGCGCCGCCGAGGCTCATGCCCAGGAGCGGCGGGGCGAGGCGCGCGAGGGCGCGCGGGTCGTCGGACTGGGCCACGGCGTCCGGGTCGCGCAGGACGGCGGCGGTGAGTTCGAGGGTGTGCATGGAAACCTCAGGCGGTGAAGAGGAAGAGGAGACGCAGGCCCACCAGCGAGGCGAGGCCGGCCCAGAGGACTCCGAGCCCGGAGCCGGCGGCGAAGCTGCCACCCGCCCGCTGCTCGGCGCGGCCGAGGCCGTCGATGGCGAGCAAGGTGGCGAAGGCGCCGATGGCAGCGAACAGCAGGCCCGCGAAGCCCGGGCCGAGGTCGCTGGTGGCCGCGATCCACGCCACGGCGGGAACGGCGCCCAGGGCCACCAGGCCCGCGCGCGTGAACGCGTCCCAGACGGCGCCCACCACCGCGGAGGGTGGCGCGCTCATGCGCAGGTACTGCTGCGCGACCACGAGCGCGGGCGTGGTGAGACAGAGCACGCCGGCCCCGGCGAGCAAGCCGGCGGGGGCAGACGCCAGCGCGCTGCCTTGACCGGCGAGGGCGCCGGCGAGGCCGAGGCCGGCCATGCCGCCCACGGCGCGGAGCAGGGGGAATCGCGGGCCGGGCGGCGCGGGGACCACCTCGGCGGCCGGGGGGGTGGACTCGACGCGGAGGGCGGAAACCATGGTACACCTTGGGACGAGAAGGAGCCTAGGACGGCGGCGTGCACGGGGGACGGACGGGACGGGGCGACGGGCGGGCGGGATGGTGCAAGTGGGGTGCAGGGGATCCCGGCCCTCGGCCCCCTCCCGGCCTCCGGCCACCCTCCCCCGCGGGCGGGGGAGGGAAGGAGGAGGTGAACACTGCCCCCTCCCGGCCTCCGGCCACCCTCCCCGCGGGCGGGGGAGGGAAGGAGGAGGTGGGCTTTCACCTCCTCCCTCCTCCCTCCTCCCTCCTCCCTCCTTAGCCCCGGGGCCAAGCGGCGGATAGGTGCCGCCCGCCATGAAGCTCACCGGCCGCGTGCTCTACCTCACCGACGACGCGGGCAAGCTGGAAACGCAGCTTGCCGGGCAGGATCTCGCCTACGCGGGCGAGCCGCTCCACTACGGCGTGAACACCGACCTGATGATCAGCGGCGCGGCATGCACGCTCGGCTACACCGGCGACATCCTCGGCCCTTACTTCCTGGAAAATTTCAAGGAAGTGGTGCACCAGGACTCGGTGAAAGACGGCGGCTTCCAGGTGGTGGTGGGCGGCGACGCCTACGGCAGCGGCAGCTCCCGCGAGGTGGCGGTGGTGGCCCACCAGGGCGCGGGCATCGAGCTGGTGGTCGCAAAGAGTTTCCAGCGGATCTTCCAGGAAAACATGGTGTACGGGGGCATGCCCTTCACCACCGACCTCGCCGTGGTCGACCGCCTGCGCGCCGGGGAGGATGTCGACACCCGCAGTTTCTTCGCCGCGCTCCCCACCTTCTTCCGCGCCGTGGCCGAGGGCGGGGGCCTGCTCGCCTACGGGCAGAAGCTGCTCCGCGGCGAGGTGGCGCCCACCTACGACACCGCGGTGCCCGCTCGCCCGATGAACGCGGTGGAGAAGATCATCGCCGCCAAGACCTGGACCGGCGGCGAGGTGGATGGCATCGCTGCCGTGGCCCCGGGCGACCAGGTGCTCTGCCGCACCGGCTTCCGCGGGGTTCACGAGTACACCGCCGGCATGGTGGTGGCGCTCTACCGCGAGGCCTTCGGCAACGAGCCGATGTACCGTCCCGAGATGGTGGCGGCCTTCGAGGACCACTTCGTGCTCATCGACGAGGCCACTGTCCCCGACAATGTCAAGCGCGCCCGCCTCGCCCCGGCGAGGCAACTCACCCGCGAGATGGTCGATGCCTGCGAGGAGTACGGCATCCGGCTGCACGGCCCGAATCGCCCATTCAAGCCGGGCGTGTGTCACCGCATCGTGGTGGAAGACTACTGCAGGCCGGGGGAGATCGTCATCCTCACCGACTCTCACACGCCCACGGCCGGCGTGCTCAACGCCTTCGCCTTCGGCGTCGGCTCCACCGCGATGGCCTTTGCCTTCCGCACCGGGATCATCCCGGTCACCGTGCCCAAGGTGGTGCGCATCGTGGTGACAGGCAAGCCCGAGGGCGGCCTGTCGCCCAAAGACCTCATCCTCCACGTGATCGGCGACCCCTACTTCCGCGAGGAACACTGGCGCTCCGGTCCCACCGACACGTGTGTAATCCAGCTTGGCGGCCCGGCCCTCGATTACTGGAACGTCGACGAGCTCTCGGTGCTCACCAACATGACGGTGGAGGGGGGGCTGATGACCGGCGTGGTGGAGCCCTGCGCGCCGATCGTCGACTTCATCAAGGCCCGCCGCGGCATCGACGTGAGCGCCGAGTTGGTGTACCCCGACGAGAACGCGCAATACGAGCGGGTGATCGAGATCGACCTCGCCGGCGTGCCGCTCACCGTGGCCACCCCCGGTGACAGTCGCAATCGTGCGCCG
>Ga0194120_10011618_pt1 | contig 10529 bp, 6 predicted proteins | sample TA2MahCa65mmetaG_FD_148642 | JGI IMG/M metagenome (GOLD analysis project Ga0194120, IMG submission 148642) | Freshwater microbial communities from Lake Tanganyika, Tanzania - TA2015019 Mahale Deep Cast 65m | ecosystem: Environmental > Aquatic > Freshwater > Lake | place: Tanzania: Lake... | reverse complement strand
CCGGCGTGGCGACGGTGTGCGCCCAACCGCTCGGCCAGGTCACCGCCAACGACAGCGCGGCTTCGCCGGGCTTGAGCGCAAAGTGGCTGATGGGCGTCTGCATGGTCTGCGACGGCGCCTGCACGCCGTGCTCGTGGACGATGGTGCGCAGGTTGGTCTTGAGGTGCAAGCGCGCCCCAAGCCCCCACGGGTTCGACGTGTTGCCTTGCAACTCCACGCGCAGATCCGCGCCCTTGTGCGCCAGGTCGTTGCGCAGGATGCGCGGCGGCACAGCCTGGCCGCCGAGCACCAGGTCGTCATCGCCGTCGCCGTCCAGGTCGCCCAGCGCCATCGCCCGGCTTTCATGCTCGGCTGGCAACCCCCACAGCGCGCTTGCGTCCACGAACTGCTGGGTGCCGTCGTTGCGCCAGGCGACCGGGCGCATCTTGCCGACATCGGCGGTCGCCCAAGCGCCGAAATCGTCGCCGTGCGACAGCAGGATATCGATGTGGCCATCGTGGTCGAGGTCGGTCAAGATTGGCGTCCAGGCGACCATCAGGCTACCGCTCTTGGCCAGCGGCGCCCACACCCCGGCCTGGAATCCGGCCTGCTTGCGACTGCCATCGGGTTGGCTGAGCAACAGGTGGTTGCTGACGGCGCCGTACAGCCACGGGTCCGTCGCCTTGAGCGTCTTGGGGTCTCCGCCCTTCTTTGCGAAGTCGCCAAGCTCAATCTCCGAGAAAAGGTAGTCGAGCACGCCGTCGCCGTTGAGGTCCGCGTGCGCGCCGCCCATGGGGCTGCCGGTCGGCTTGCCGGGCGCGGTGAACAATGGCCCCGACTTCTTCATTGCGTAGGTCGGGCCCAGGCCGTCGATCGCCTGGTGTCGAAAGAAGATTACGCCAGGATCGGGATTGCAGGACTCCGTCAGCACCAACAGGTCTTGCAGGCCGTCGTCGTCGTAGTCGGTCTGCAGCGTCGCCCAAGCACTCGCGCTGACTTGCAGTCCGAGCGACGCCGCGGATTCGATGTAGCCGCCCGCGCCGCGCGACAGCCACACGGCCAACGCCTTCTTGCCGGGGGTGCACGAAAAGACCGAGCCGACCAGATCAATGGTGCCGTCGTCGTTGACGTCGGCGGGCAGCAGGTGCAGCAACGGCGCGTCGTTGATTCCGTACGCCAAGCCGACCGCCGCCGCGACGTTCTTCCACTCGCCCGCGGGCTGGCGCTCCAGGGCGACGAGACCGCCACCTGCCAACAGCAGCGTCGGACCGAGCGGACCCGGCGCCGCCGCCACGGACGACGGCTTGCCGACCAGGGTTGCCAGGGGCGCGGCTTTGAATTCCCACGGCGCGACCTGCACCCACAGCACCCCGAGGCTGACGCCGTCGCTCCACCACACGTCCAGGTCGCCGTCGCCGTCGGCGTCGATGGGCAAGCCGCTCGCGCCAAAGGGCACGGTCAAGGGACTGCCCTGGTCCACCTGCAAGCTCGACAGCGGTAGCAGCGAGGAGATGTCGGTGAAGCTGCCAGTGGCCACCAGGGGGACCTTGGGTGACCCCGGCGGCGCCAGGATGACCGAATCGTCGATGGTCGCGGGACATGTGGAGCATGTGGCCGATTTCAGTGAAGCACACACGACCACGCCGTCAGGACAAAACACCATGGCACAGGACTCGCCGACCTCGACGGACGGAGACGGCCATGGTGGCTGCCAGGCGAACCCCTCGTCCGTCTGGCCGTCGCAGTCGTTGTCGGCGCCGTCGCACAGTTCGGGCTGCGCCACGCACGCGCCCACCGTGTCCACCGGGCCGAGGTCGGTCGCTGTGCTGGCGTCCGCGCCGTCGACATCGATCGCCGCCGCGCCATCCGCGCTGTCGTCCGCAACGGTCGCATCGGCCAGATCCGCCGCTTCGGCCCCCGCTTCGGCGGCATCCTGGGCCGCGGCTTCGACGCCCGCGTTTCCGTCGGCCGCCTCGACGTCGGCCAAGGCCACCTCGACCGCGTCCTGCGCCTCGGCTTCCACCGCGGTGGCGTCGTCCACGGCCGCGGTCGCATCCGCAGGAGCAGGCGCGGTCTCGTGGGGCAATTCCGTGGACTGCGCCGCCTCGCCGCCCGCCCGCGGTGCGAGGTCAGCGGCGACGCGCGGCGCATCCGATGCCGCCGCTGCATCGCCAGGATCGGTGTCGTTGACCGCGAGGTCGCTGGCGTCACCGGCCGTCGGACGGAGGTTCTGGTTGCAATGGGGCCACAACCCAACCACGGCCAGGGTCGCGGCGAGGCGAACGGCCCTGCCAAGGCTGGGCCACTGCAGTCGCTGCAACTGGACGATCTCCGGCACCGGCGCAACCTCGACGCGCCGGACCGACAGCGCGTCTGGCGTTCAGCCATGGTGCGGACCGGAGCCGCGGGCGTCAATAGGGCCCTGTGCGGCAGAGAGGTACCGCTCGATCGCTTTGCGCCACGCGTCGGATGGCCGACCGTAGTGCGCGAAGCTACCCGGAGGCCATCCAGGCGGCAGCCGCGGACGCCGCAATCGCCAGGACCGCCGTAGCCGCCCATGCCAAACGGCGCAGCGCGCCGGTCACGGCCAGCGAACCCCAAGCCTCGCGCAGCAACCCCAACGGACCGACCCGCGACTGGCCGTGGGCACGGGCTTGTTTGGCGTAGGGCACCAGCACGTGGGGCGCAGCGACCGTGGCGACGACGGCGGCCAGGTTTGCGTGCGCGACCGGGCGCGCCAGGACGTCGCGCACGACGCTGCTGCGCAAGGCACAATAGCTGCCTGAGCCCGGTACCGTGTCGACGGCGGCGAGCAGACGCTGCAGCACGCGCAGGAGCACACTGCCCAGACGAACCCACGCCGGGTCGGCGCGCGAGGACTTGACGGCGTACGCCACCGCAGCCTCAGGACACGCATCCAGCGCGCCGAGCAGTTCAGGGATGACCTCGGGCGGATCCTGCAGGTCCCCGTCGAGCACCACCACGATTCGGCCCCGAGCCGCGCGCAGTCCGGCCAGAGTGGCGGCATACTGCCCCCCGTTGGTCGGCAGGCGCAGCAATCGCAGGTGCGATGCCAGCGCAGGGTCCGCCGATAGCGCTTCCAGGGTGGCGGCCGTGGCGTCGGTGCTTGCGTCGTCGACGATGAGCACCTCGAATTCGTCGGTCACCCCGAGGGCCGCCGCCACGCAGCGCTGCGCAAGCTCGTTCACCGACTCCGCCTCATTGAAGACGGGGGCAACGACGCTCAAGGAGACGCGGGTGCTCGGTTCCACGGGTCCGCCTCAGAGCAGAGGGCTTGCACGGTCGCGATCAGCGCTGTCGCGGCGCTGTCATCCAGACCGTCGTGCAGGGGCAGGCACAGGATCCGCTCGCCGACATGCGCCGTCACAGGCAGCGCGTGGACGACGGCACCGTTGACCGCGGGGGCCAGCGTGGGCCAGAAATAGCGCCGCGCCTCGACGCCCTGCGCGCTGAACCGTTCGACCCACGCGTCGCGCGCACCCGGCGCCGCCCCGCGCACCAGCGCGCCAAAATTCTGGAAGTTCGAGGCCAAACCAGCAGGCATCGCCTGCGCCTGCAGGGCGGCACCGCGGCCGAGGGCGCGCATCAGGCGGTCGGCCACGGACCTGCGCCGCTGCACGCGATCGGTCAACGTCCGCAGGCTGTGGCGCGCGACGGTCGCCGACAGTTCGGGGAGCTTGAAGTTCCACCCCATTTCGCGGATTCGGCCATCGGCGCGAATTCCGTGGTTGGCCAGCTCGCGCGCCGCATCGACCAACTGCGGGTCGCGAAGCAGCAGCGCACCGCCCTCGCCCGCCACCACGGTCTTGGTCGCGTGCAGGCTCAGCGCGCGGGCGTCGCACACGGCCGGGTCGCGATCGGTCCCGGTGGCCACCGTCCCCAAGCCGTGGGCATCGTCCAGGACCAGGGCACAGCCGTGCTGCCGGGCCAGGCGTTTCAGCGCGGCGAGATCCGGGGGCACGCCAAACACCGTCACCGGCAAGAGGGCGGCCACGTCCGACCTTTCGGCCAGCACGCGCGCTACGGCGCCACAGTCGAGCGTCCAGTCGTGTGGGTCGATGTCCGCGTACACCGGCCGCAGACCGGCGGCCAGAACCGAGTTGCGCGTCGCCGCAAAGGTGAACGCCGGCAGGACCACGACATCGCGCCGCGCGTCGGCCGGCCGCGTCAGGTGCAGCGCCAGCGCAAGGGCTGCGAAACCGCTCGACGCGGCGACGACCGCTTCCGTCCCGGTCAATTGGCCGATTTCCCGTTCCAGCGACACGACCTCTGGACCACAGTTGGTCAGTCGTCCACTGGTCAGGATGCGCGCCACGGACGCCAGAAGGGCCGGGTCGGGAGCCACATCGGGTCGTACGAAAACGACAGCGCGCGCTGGGGCCGCCACGCCGTCCGAGCGCGCCATGCCCCAATGGGCCAGCACGCGCCCGACCCCCACCTCCAGTGGCGTCGGCGCGACATAGCCGGTCAGCCGCTCCAACTTGGCGAGGACCGGCACCCGGCGCGGGATCTCCTCAAAGCCGGGTCCAAAATGCTGCTCACCGCTGATCGGGGCGGTGCCAACGGGGGCGCCGGACAACCGCAATACGCACTCGGCCAGCTCTGCCATCGTCACGGGCTCGCGCCGGCCGACATTGACAATCGCGCCGCAAACTTCGCGGCTGTGGCATTGCTGGTCGGTCAGCAGACGCGCGGCCAGTCGCAACGTCGCCTCGACCGCGTCGTCGATGTAGCAGAAGCTGCGCACGGCATGACCGCCGTCCACCAACCGCAGCGGCTGACCGGCGGCGAGTTGGCCGAGGAATTGGCTCAGCACACGGCCTTCGCCCGGTGCGTCGAGGTCCGGCCCGTACACGTTGAAATAGCGAACGACCAGCGCAGCAAGCCCCGCCCGAGCGTATGCCAAGGTGACCTGTTCAGCCGTCGCCTTCGACAGCGCATAGCTCCAACGCGGCCCGTGAAGGTCGCCCAGTTGCACGGCCGCACCCTCGCGCAAATCGACGCCGAGCGTGCCATACACCTCGCTGGTCGAGGCCAAAACCAGCGCACAACCGTGGATGCGGCAGGCCTCAGCCACGGACCGGGTCCCGTCGAGGTTGACTTCGATCACGCGCAAGGGGTCGGCGAGATACCGTTGCACGCCGACCACCCCGGCGAGGTGCAGGACCAGCGCGCACCCGGCAATTCCATCGGCCATCGCCTGGCGGTCGCGGACATCGGCAGTCAGCGTCCGCAGCCGGCGGTGCCCGTCCAGATGGGCCAAGCGGTCAAAGGGCGCGACATCGACAGCCACGACCTCGGCGCCCTGGCGCACCAATTCGCGCACCAGTGCGGCACCGATGAAGCCGGCACCGCCCGTCACGGCGACGCGGAGGCCCCGCCACGACAGCGCCGCTTCCGTGGCGCTGTCCGCCGGCTGCTGGTTGTCCGCTTGCGCGCACATCGTTGGCCAGTCTAACATTGTGAGGGATTGTGATCAAATGCAAACATTCGAAGGCCGCGCCGGGTGCGGTCGGTTCAGGCTCAAGTGGCACCGTCGCATGTGAATCTGCCTTTTTTCGGTGGCGGCCGGTACCGCGTGTCCGCAGCGGCGCTGGCGGTATCCGCTGCAATCTGTGCGCTGGCCGCGGCCGTGGCGGTGGCGCAGGGCCGTCCCGCGGATTGGCCCTGGCGCGCCGGAGACCAGGTCGCTGACTGCGTCGTGACCACGTGCACCAATCACCCGGAGTTCTACCGGTGCACGCTGCGCTGCCCGCGCGGCGACGCTGGGGTCGAATTGGTGGGGGCCGATCCGCGGCGACCGTCGCCCGAATGGTCCAGTGCGCGCTACCGGTTGCAGCCGGCGCCCGGTGCATCGCCGCCTGAAGGACTGCTTTTCGCGCTCCGCGAGCGCCTTTTCGCCTGGGACCGCGCCCCTCGCGACCGTCCTGGGCAGTTGGGCGTGCAGCGCGCCGATTCGGCAGACGCGTGGCGTTTCGAGGAACTGCTGCTGCTTCTTGCGGTCGCACTGGCGGTCTGTGGTGCCATGGCCTTGCGATGTGCCACACCGACCGCGCTGGCTCTCGCACGCGCGAGCGCTGCGCCAGTGGCGGGCCTCGCCGCCGCGGTGGCGGCGTGGGCGCTGCTGCGGTCCACGGTTGTGCCCCTGGCGTGGCTGACTTCGCTGCACGAGGGCACGACGTCGGCCAACGTAGCGCTGTTGCACGGTCACACGCCGCACGCAGGGCCACTGCTTGCTGCGCTGGTCCATCTGTGCGCGGCGGGCGACGCGGTGTCGGCGCGCGATGTTGTGGCGACCAATTCGTGCGCGATCGCCGCCTTGGCGGTCGCAGCCTTGGCCCTGTGCGCCAGCGCGCGGCAGTGGACGTGGGTCGCCGGGGCGGCCACGGTGGCAGCGGCCCCCATCGCCCCCTGGCTTGCGTGGTCGGAGTCGGAGGCCGCGACCGCGACGCTGTTCGCGGCTGCGGCGCTTCCCGGGCTCGTCGTGCTCGGCCGGTCCGGTCCTGTGCGCGACCGCCGGGCGGGCTGGGCGGCCGCACATTTGGCCCTATGCACGGCCCTGTGCGCACTGTGCCGCACCGAACTGGCAGGGTTCGGGCTTGCGGCCCTGGCGTGGCACGCAAGTCGCTTCGTGTGGGGCGATGCCGCGCTGACCGCATGCGCACGACGCCTCGGCGCGGTGGGGCGAAGGCATCCGGTGGTCGTCGCAGTCGCACTCGCTGGCGCCGCGGCCTCGGCTTGGCCGGTCAACGAGTTGGTCCAGCCGGGTGCCCGGTGGACCTGGTTCGCCGCGGGCATCCACCCGACCAACCCGACCATCCTTGCCGCACCGGCGCTGGCCCTGTCTCTGCTACCGATCGCAGCGTGCGCACTGGTCGGCCTGGGCATCGTTCGGCTGTGGCGCGACCATCTGCTGGGGTGGGGCTGGGCGCTGGCGGCCAGTGTGGTGCTTTTCCGCGTCTGGTTCGCGGCATCGCACCGCGTGTACTTCGAGATGGTGCGCTATGGGTTGGGCCTGGCGCCACTGGTCGTCGGGCTGGCCTGCCTGGGCGCCGTCGAATGGACCGACCGGTTGCGGCGCTGGGGACCGCGGTGGCCAATGGTGGTCGCGTGGCTGGCGATGGCGGCAGCGCTGGCGGTTCCAACCTCGCCTTGGCCAGCCATGCTTGTGTGGCCGATCCGCGAGGGCGCCTTGGCGGACGCTCCGCTGCTGGATCGCGACCAGCAGGCCGAGGTGCGGGCGCTGGCAGAGGTCGGTGATCTGTTCCCAGGGTGCGCGTGGCTGACCGCGATCCACCCGGCGCAGGAACGCAAGGACGCTGGCACCCAGTCCATGTGGCTCGCCTTTGGTCCGCCGGTGCGCTCGCCACGCGCGCTGCCACCAGGCCACGATGCCGCGTCGGCCTTGCGGTCCGTGGCGCCCACGGCGCCGTGCGGGATGCTGTACCGCGGCCTGGATTGTCACCTGGTCCAGGGGCCCGATTGCGCGGCGCTCGAACGCGGCCTTGCCGTGTTGTGGTCGTCGCGCAGGCCGGCGCGCACCTACGCGGACCCGATAGAGTATGGCGAGTTGCGCCGAACCATCGAGTTCGCAGTCCTGCGGCTGTGGTGAAGGGGACGGGCGGGGCGTTCGCAGGGTGTTGCTGCCAACCACCGTGCAACCTGCTACATTGCCGCCCCTTTGCGGCAGACGCCGCTGGCTGACCCGATCCCGCCATGCCCGCCACGCCCGACCAGGCCGACCAGGCCATTTTGCACCGAGAAATCGCCCGTCGCCGCACGTTTGCCATCATCTCGCACCCGGACGCTGGCAAGACCACGATGACCGAAAAGCTGCTGCTTTTTGGCGGCGCCATCCACCTGGCAGGTGCGGTCAAAGCCAAGAAAAACCAGAAGTCGGCGACAAGCGACTGGATGGCCATCGAGAAGGAGCGCGGCATCTCGGTCTCGACGGCGGTCATGACGTTCGAGTACCGCGGTCTGCAGCTGAACCTGCTCGATACGCCGGGGCACAACGATTTTTCCGAGGACACTTTTCGCACGCTGACGGCCGTGGACGCCGTACTGATGGTCATCGACGCCAGCAAAGGCGTGGAGACCCAGACCAAGAAGCTGCTGGAGGTGTGCCGCCTCAAGCGCACGCCCGTCATCACCTTCATGAACAAGCTCGACCTCGAGGCGATGGAGCCGCTGGAGTTGCTCGACAACCTCGAAAAAGAACTGCACATGACCTGCACGCCAATGACCTGGCCCATCGGCAAGGGCAAGGAATTCCAAGGCGTCTACGACCTGCGCGACCGAACCTGCAACCTGTACCTCGCCGCCGAACGCGGCCACAAGAACGAGCGAGAATCGCTCGGCGACCTCGGTTCCGTGCGCGCGCGCGAAGTGATTGGCAAGCACCTGGCGCAGATCACTGAGGAAATCGAGCTGTTGCAGGGCGCAAGCGAGCCGTACGACGAGAAACGGTTTCTGCGCGGACAGCAGACGCCCGTGTTTTTCGGCTCTGCGCTCAACAACTTCGGCGTCAAGGAGTTGCTCGACTGTTTCTGCGACCTGGCGCCACCGCCACAACCGCGCGAAACCCGGGCGCGCGTTGTCGAACCCGAAGAGCCGGCGTTCACCGGCTTCGTCTTCAAGATCCAGGCCAACATGGACCGCAACCACCGCGATCGCATCGCGTTCGTGCGGGTGTGCTCCGGCGCGTTCCGCCGCGGCATGACGCTGCGGCATGTCCGCACCGGCAAAGACCTGGCCGTGCGCAACGCGATGACCTTCCTGGCGCGCGACCGCTCGATCGTCGAGTCGGCCTTTCCGGGGGACATCATCGGCATCCCGAACCACGGCACCATCCGCATCGCCGACACGTTCAGCGAAGGCGAGGCGCTGCAGTTCACGGGCGTGCCGAACTTTGCGCCCGAGCTGTTCCGGCGCGTCCGCCTCAAAGATCCGATGAAGCAGAAGCAACTGGCCAAGGGCTTGACCGAGGTCTGCGAGGAGGGCGCGGCCCAACTGTTCAGGCCGCTCATCGGCGCGGATTGGATCGTCGGGGCCGTCGGCGGGCTGCAGTTCGACGTCATCGAGACGCGGCTGCGGGACGAATACAACGTCGACGCCGGTTTCGAGGGCCTGAGCCTGCACGTGTGCCGGTGGGTCGAACTGCCCGCCGGGTTCAACCGCCAGAAATTCGAGGACGCCTACACGCGCGACCTGTACACCGATGGGCACGGTCACCTGTGCCTGCTGACCGAGACGCGGTTTCGCGCCGACTACATTGCCGACAAGAACCCGGGCGTGCTGCTGCGCGACACGATGGAACTGCACGCCGCGTAGGCGGTCGGCCTGCTCTGGAGCGGGCGTGCGTAGCCCGGCAGGCCCGCGATCCTTGACGGCTTGCCCGAAAAGGTGCGATCAACTGCCCATGCCCCGCGCTGCGCCCCCACTTCGAACGCCCACCTTGCTGGCGGTCGCCATTGTTGCGACGGCATCACTCGCCGCGTGCCGCGACCCGCCCGAGTTGGTGCTGCAGAATGCCCGCGACGCGCTGGCGGATCTCGGCAAGATCGCGTGCTCGAACCAAGACCAACTTCCTGACGCGATAGAGAATTTCGCGCAGTACGTCGAGCCGCGGGCGGCGGGCTTGCTGCGCACAGCGCCGTCCGTCGAGAAGAAGTCGACGGACCAGTTCACGGTGTTCGTGACCTGCAAACCGCCTCCCGGTGTGTTGCCCGACGGCGAGGTGGCCAAGGTCGAGCAGGCCGACAAGCGCAGCGTCGTTCGTATCAAGAAAAAGAAAGGCAAGGGCGAAGTCGAGGTGCCGATGGTGCTGGTCGATGGCCATTGGAAACTCGACCTGCTGGAGATGCCGACGTTTGGCGCCGCGATCCAACTGCAGTAGTCGCGCGTGGCGAACCGCCGCGCTCGTCGCCGGACTGGTGTCGTGCACCGACGACCCGGCGACCTTTCCGGTGCGCCTGCACGCCAAGCTGCAATCGGGCGATGCCGTGGGGGTCGAGCGGTTGCTGACGCCCGCGTCGCGGCCCCTGTGGCGCGCATTGCGGACGGCCCGCGGTGATGCGGGCGTCGGCCTTGGGTTGACGGCGAGCCCGCCCGAACTGCTCGGCGTCGCGCCGCAGGGTTCCAGGCTGGTGCTGAGCGTGCGCTCGGCCGGCGTCGAGCGCGACTGGGTGCTCGTCTCCGACGGGGGCCGCTACCGATTGGACCTGAACGAGACCTCGATTCGCCGGCCGTGGAACCTGCCCTGAAAGAACCGCGGGCGCCTGTCAGGTATACATGGCAACCGAAGTCCGAGATCAAACCTTGGACGGAGCCGCGAGTCGGCTGAGCAGCAGCCGCGAGCTTGGCGACCCACCCAGCAGGCACAGGATCGCCAGTCCGGCACTTGGGGCCCGGAAATGATTTACTCAATCATTTCTTGGGCCCGTTTGCTTGCTCAGTGGGTCGCCAGCTCGCGGACCAAGGGTCCGACTCGCGGCTCCGTCCTGATGTGAGAGTGATCGACTTATTGT
>Ga0194120_10011617_pt1 | contig 10530 bp, 15 predicted proteins | sample TA2MahCa65mmetaG_FD_148642 | JGI IMG/M metagenome (GOLD analysis project Ga0194120, IMG submission 148642) | Freshwater microbial communities from Lake Tanganyika, Tanzania - TA2015019 Mahale Deep Cast 65m | ecosystem: Environmental > Aquatic > Freshwater > Lake | place: Tanzania: Lake... | reverse complement strand
CAGACCGAGAGTTCGCCCCTGGAGCGGCACTTCCGCGCCCCGGTGGCCCGCAAGCAGAACCTCCCCGCCTCCTGATCCGTACACCGATGACCCTCCTCGCCCTCTATCTGTGCTGTCTGCTGGCGGCCGGCGGTTGTGCCGGCACCCTCCAGTACAATCACGAAGAATGCCCGGTATACGACGCCCTGGAGCCAATCCGCGCCAACCCGGCGGGAGCCCCCGACCGGCACCTGCAGGTGCAGATGGTCTTCCGGGTCTGCCCGCCCCAGGAAGGCCTGGAGGAGATCCAGCGCAAGCGCATCGAGTTCAAACACGAACTGCTGGTGCTGCTCAGCAGCAAGGACGCCGCGTATCTGGCCGACCCGCTGCGGGTCGAGAAGTTGCAGCGGGAGGTCCTGCCGTTGGTCAACCAGAAGGTGCTCAAGAAGAGCAAGGTGGTCGAGGTGCTGATCACCGGTTTCGAGCTGCAGTAATCCCCGCTAACCCTTCAACAGTTCCTCCGCTTCGTCGCACAGCGCCGCTGCCTCGGCCGGAGTGGTGCTTTCGGCGATGATACGCACGATGGGCTCGGTGTTGGAGGCCCGCAGGTGAATCCAGGGGCATTCGAGCCGGCCACTCAGATATAGCTTGACCCCGTCCACCACCGGATGGGCGTACGCGGACGGATGCTGGCAGCGCAGTTGGTCGAGGGCGCCCGCCAGCTGGGCCGGGGTGCAGACCACCTTGCGTTTGTCGATGCTGTAACGCGGCAGTAGGGTCAGCCAGGCCGCCAGCGGCTGCCTGGCCAGGGATTCGAGCACGATGGCCACCCCCAGGGCTGCGTCCCGTCCCGGGTCCACCTCGGTGAGTATTACCCCACCGTTCCCTTCCCCTCCCACCACCGCTCCCACCTCGATCATCTTCTCCACCACGTTCACCTCGCCTACCGGGGTGAGCACCACCGGGCACTGGCGCGCCAGTGCCGCGTCGCTGACCAGCTGGGAGGTGGAGAGGGTAGTGACCACCGGACCTTGCCTTCTGGCCCCCACCGCCAGCACCGCCAGCGCCAGGGTGTAGTCCTCCCCCACAGGTTGGCCGTCCTCGCCCACCAGGGCGACGCGGTCAGCATCGGGGTCGATGGCAAAACCGATGGTGCTCTGGCTCTGGCGCACCACCTGTCCCAGCTCGACGAGGTTGGCCGGCACTGGCTCGGGTTCGTGGGCGAAGCGGCCATGCGCCTCCCCATGGATGAAGTGGACCTCCACCTCGAGGGCCTGCAGCAGTTGGGGCAGCAGCAGGCCGCCCGCCCCGTTGCAGGGGTCCACCGCCACCCGCAAGCGAGCCCGGCGGATGCGTCCCACCTCCACCGCGTTGAGGATGCGCTCCAGGTGCCGGCGCTGGACCAGGTCTGGGTCCACCTGCTCAAGCGAGCCGCCGGCCGCAGGGCTGAAGGCCTGCGAGTGGAAGAGGGCTTCCACCTGCTTGCCTTGGGCGGCGTTGAGGAAGATGCCGTCGCTGCGGATCAGCTTGAGGCCGTTCCAGGGCAGGGGGTTGTGGCTGGCAGTGAGGATGATTGCCCCGGCGGCGCCTAACTCGGTGACCATCAGTTTGGCACCCGGCGTGGAGCACAGGTCCAGGTCGAGCACCCTGCAGCCCATCTGCTGCAGGGCGGCGGCGCAGGCCTGGCCCAGAGCCTGGCCCGAGGGTCGGGGGTCGCGGGCCAGCACCACCTTGCGGCCAGCGCCCAGCCAGGTGCCGAAGGCGGCGGCGAAGCTGGCGGCCACCTCAGCGGTAAGGGATTCGCCGACGATGCCGCGGATGCCGGAGATGCTGATGAGGAGCGGGGATGCGCTGGCCATGACACACTCCACGAAAGGGGCGGAATTAAATGCTACATTGACAGTTTAGACAGTTTGAGTATATTTAGTTTTCCTGAAAACACCTGCGGCTAGCAGGTGGGCAGCGGAGGTTATCGATCATGCAACAACATAAAATATAAGATAATAGTCCATTGGGAACTGGAAGCGGCACCTGGTCTTTGCCCATCGATCTTGAGAGCTATTAGCAGGGCAACCCGGCGGGTGAATCCGCATTCCGCCCCGAGTGCCAGGTTCCAGGGGAGATGGTGATGCTGATGATCCGGCAGTCTTCCAGCAACTCCATGCAGATAGGCACTGCCGTGTCGAACCCCTGGACGATGGTGGCCTGGCAGAACGTCTCCCCGCCTCTCGGCTGGTCCAGCCCACCCCCGGGGTGCCATAGAGCAGCAGTAAAACCGAAGGGGTGAATATGGTTAGCCGGTAGTCCCTCCGGACCTAGACCATCGCTCTGTACCCATAGAACGGAAGTGGGTGGAAGGGTATTCAACGCTGGTTTGGAAACCGAAACAATGACGCGGGGGTAGCAGAAAAAAGTTGTGAAGGGCTGCTGGCGGTCCGGTTCATGGATGGCGGCACCTTCACCGCCAGGGTGCGGTAACTCGCAACCAGATCTACCTGTGCTGGGTCAATGCGGGAGGAGTGCCTGATCGGCAGGGATATCCAGAAACACGTCAGGGCCTACGATTTCGTTCCCGGACTGCGCCGCGTCGCCCCTTTGAGAAGCTAAAATTGGGGACTGGTTGTGGGCCCTGCTGGAACTCGGATTCGCCGCCTACTGCCTGAAATGTGCGTTCGACCTAACCGGAGCGGCTAACAGATTCCAGGCCCGGACCGATGCCCGCGACCGGCTGCTGCAGACAGGGCAGGGGCGGATGGTCAAACTCCGCCGTTACGCCCGGCCCGGTTGACGGGAATGCCGGGAGACGGAGCGGGCCTACTTGGCGTGCCTCTACTGGGAATGGGTGGCCCAGGCCAGGCTGGAGCGGATGAGCGGGACTCCCGCCAACCAATTTGCTGCTCGGCCCCTTGGGCCTCAGGCTGGGTACGCTTGGGCCGACCCTTTTTATGCGGTTGTGGTGCACGCCAGCTTTTCCGGGCCGCATCACCGGCTTTAACCGATCCCCCTGACCCCTACCGATCGAAGGAGATCGCGATGGCAGAACTGAGGCTGCGGTCGTTGGCCCCAGCAGGCCCCCCTGAGGGTGCTGATCGTTGAGGACGATGCGGTGGTGGCGATCGAACGGCGACAGGGTCTGGCCAGGAGCGGCCACTACCTGACCCTGCTGGCCGATAGGGTCGCGCAGGCGTTCCGAGGGGTCTCTGAATTGCGTCCGGAGGTGGCCTGCCTGAGGATCACCGCAGGAAAACAGGCACAGGCGATCCAGCGCGCCCACGACCTGCGGGAAGCCTACCGCATTCCCGCCCTCGTGCTGTGCGCCGGCGAGGATCTCGGTGAAAGGGTGTTGCGCGAGGTAGCCGACCACGCAGCCGGGCGCACACGTTGAAACTGGGAGCAAAACGGTAACCATGGACAACTGGGTCTGGACGCTGATGACGGTCGTCTTCACTTTCTACTTCCTCAAACTTTTGCTCGAGTTCAACCGGCCCGACCAGCGCCTGCCGAAGGCCCTCGAGGCTCGAGATAAAGTCGTCAAAATTTGGGAGGAACGGGTAGCAAAGTCCAAGGAGCGCTTCACCTCCACCGAGCAGCGGATCAATGCCTTGGAAGCGGAAAAGGACCACCTGGAAGACCGGTTACGGCAGCTGCGGCCCCAGGCCAATGCCCGGCGCTTCATCAAGATCCCCGAAGGGTCTTTCCAGATGGGTTCCCGCGAGGAGGACAGCCCCTTCAACGAAAGGCCGCTGCACATCGTTTTTCTGTCCTCCTACTACATCAGCCCCTTCCCTGTCACTAACGTGGACTATTTCGAGTTCGTCAACTGCACCGGTTACCCGGTCCCGCTGCACTGGCGCCAGGGGACCTATCCTCCCGGCACCGGCCGGCACCCGGTGGTGAATGTCTCGTGGAGCGATGCGGTGGCTTTCGCCGAATGGATCGGAGCCCGGCTGCCCACTGAGGCCGAGTGGGAGAAGGCGGCGCGCGGCACTGACGGTCGGCTCTACCCGTGGGGCGGGCGCTTCAGCGAGGAAAACTGCAACGCCCTCAGCCCCGCTGGGCGCGTCAAGGCGGTTGACGAATACCCCGCAGGCCGCAGCATCTACGGGCTGTGGGATACCTCGGGCAACGTGTATGAGTGGTGCAGCGATTTTTTCCACGAGAGCTACTACATGAACAGTCCCAACGAGAACCCCCAGGGACCGGCGGGGGGGTACGAGCGGACCGTCCGCGGTGGTTCCTACATGGACAACCGGCCGGCGATGCGCACCACCCACCGCCTGGGGGCCGGGGAACACACGGCCCGGGAGACCATCGGTTTCCGGGTAGCGATGAGCGATCTCCAAGAGGTAGGGGCCAAACCCGGTCCGGTGCCGGCGGCCGAGGTCGCTCTCCCTGAAGCAGCCCCGGTCCCCACTGCCCCCGAGATGGCGCCAGGAGGATAGGTGGACATGACCGACGAGAGACGTACTGAGGATGACCTGGACTCGTGCGAACTCCGCTCGCTCTGCCAGAACCTATGGAAGGTCTGCAAGGAGGCCGTCCGGCGGGTTCGCCAGGAAGTAGGGGGCATGGCGGACAGCGCCGACATCGGGCGCGTGCTGCTGGCGGGATCTTCATTCATTACAACTTCTACCGGCAACACGGCTGGGACCGATACATATCGCGTGGATGGCACACGTTGTTCGAACAATGGGTGCACGAAGGGCGGCCAGTCTACCGTCCCGATCTGACGGCGGACAACCCGTAATAGGAAGAGTTCAAACTGCCCACTGGAGGGAGCCGGGCAGCGACGGTCGATCTGCCCTTTGTCGGTGGCACCCTGGCCATCTGTAGCGAACGACCGAACCCGTTTTCCCCGGAGACCGTTGAATTCCTGACCGAGTTCGCCGAGACCGTCGGCGACGGGTAATAGCGGTTGCGGGACCTGGAGGCGGTGAAGCAGCAAATGCTGGATGCCAAAGCCGTGTCCAACCTGGTGGCGGCGGTGGAGTCGGGCCGTTCGGCGCGCGAGGTGATGGAGTTGGTGGCTGCCAAGGCCGGCTGGCTGCTGCGGGCCTAACTAGTCTGCCTTTTCTGCCACAGCCCGGAAGAGCGGGTGCTGCAACCCTACGTGGACCGCGGGTTCGACCCGGCGGCCATGGCGCAGGTTCGCCTGCTTTTGGGTGAAGGGGTGCCGGGCAGGGTGGTTTCCGATCAGCAGCCCTACCGCAGCAGCTGGGGGTGGGCCGAGATCCTGAACTCCATGCCGGCGGAGGTGGCAAGCGGTTTCCATGCCGCCCCCGGCGACCTGGCCACGGCTTACTCCGTGGTCGCCACGGTGCCCCTGAGCATCGGCAATGTGGTGACCGGCATCATGTTGGTCAGCAGCAATCAGCGGCCGATAACAACGCGCTACCTCGATGTGATGGTCATCCTGGGCGAGTAGGCGGCCCTGGCGCTCGACCGTCGCCAGCAGGCGGAACGGCTGGCCGCCCAGCACCTCCACCTCCAGGAAGAGATGAAACGCCGGGCCGACAGAGAGCAACTGCTGATCGCCATGAACGGCCAACTCGAAAATGCGCTCCACGGGCTGACGGAAAACCAGCTCCGCCTACTGGGCGGCCGACAAGATGGCCTCGAGCGGCCAACTGGCCGCCAGTGTCGCCCACGAGATCAACAATCCCATCGATTTGGTCGGCAGCAACCTGGGTATCCTGGTCGACTATGCCCGCGACCTAGCCGAGGTCGGTGCGAGTACCAAGCCCTCGACCAGGCGCGCAAGATGCCGATGCGGCACAGAGCGCTGCCGCCCACCAGCGGCTGCGCCAGCGCCGGCAGCAAACCAGGATCGGAGCCATCCTCGATGACCTGCGCGGCCTGATCGCCGAGAGCCGAGAGGGGGTCGAGCGGGTGCGCCAGATCGTGCCCTACCGCAAACTCATTTCGCACGGCGGCGAGAAGCGGCCGATCTGGGCTGGTCTGGACGCCGGCATCGAGAACACCCTGATCATCGTCTGTAGCGAGATCAAGTACAAGGCAACCGTCGAGAAGGATTGCGGCCCCCTCAGCCCGGTGCTATGTTATGCACAGGAACTCGATCAGGTTTTCACGAACCTGCTGGTCAACGCCGCCCAGGCCATCGCCGGGCAAGAGGGCCGGACCCTTGTCCGTATCCGTAAGGAAGACGGCTGAGCGGTGGTGACCATCACCGATAACAGCAAGGGCATCGATCTCGAGTACCTCAGCCGGATCTCCGAAACTTTCTTCACCACCAAGCCGGTGGGCCAGGGCACCGGGGTGGGGTTGAGCGTCAGCTACAACATCGTCGTCGAGCGCCACGGGGGTCAATTGCGGGTGGAAAGCGAGCAACACCAAGGGACCACCTTCTCGGTGAAACTGCCGCTGCGCTCCGTTGCCGGCTAACTACCCTGACAGGCAATCCAGGAGCACTCGCTCGCACACGGTGCTGCTGGTGGACGACGAACCTCTGGTGTTGCGGGCCCTTTCCCGGGCGCTGCACCCCGAGGCCTATCCGATTCTGCTGGCTAACGGCGGTGCCGAGGGGCTGGTCCTGCTGACTCGGCACCCGGTCGACGTCGTGGTCTCGGACATGCGGATGCTTAACAGGGATAGGGCGACCTTCCTCAGGAAGGTTCGGGAGCAATTTGCTCAGGTGGCGCGGATCATCTGACCGGCTACGCCGAGCGCGAGATGATCGGGCGGACCTTCGACCAAGGAGACACCATCGAGGTGCTCAACAAGCCCTGGGACAACGAACAACTTAAAGGGATCCTGCGCGAGCTGCTGGCGCAGCAGGAACACGGCGGTGGGGTGCCCTCGGGTTGCAGGCGATCCTCAGCCGGTCCGGGCAGCTACCGGTGGTGCCCCAGGCTTACCGCGAGATCCGCGCCCTGATGGGGGCCTCGCAGGAGCCCTTGCTCGAAGCCATCGCCCAGGCGATCCTGCGCGAGGCGGCCATCGCCGCGGCGTTGTTGCATGAGTCGGCGTGAGGTCGTGGTCTCCCCCTATCTTCCATTCCTCAGGTGGTGCGCAGGCTTTTGTCAGATTCCGGTTTTGCCAGATCGATCCTGCGATCGAGAATGGCACCGCCAATGCGCGCCTCGACCTGGTGGTTGACCGACTTCCTGGCTCGCAGTCGGAGCCCCGAAATGCCTTTGTATCGCCCGATCACGGTTTCCACCAGACTGCGGCGATGATAGCCACGGCGCGGTTTCCACCACTGCCGCCCGAAGCAGTTGATCTTCCCGACCCGCTGGTTACGGGCCTCGATATGGCGGTATCGTCGCTTGGCCTTACGTTGGCGGGCATCATGCTGGGGTGGGATTACCGCCTCAATGGGGGTCTCCTGCCCCTGCGGATAGGCCAAGGTATAAAGCACCGACCAGCCATCATAGGCGCCATCGCCGCCCAGACGATCGAGCCGCCCCTCGATCTGTGCCAGCATTGACTTGACCTGAGAGGCATCATCTATCTTTGCCAAAGTCAGGGTCTGGGCGACGAGTTCGCCGGGGGCAATGGTGAGACTGAGGGGCAACCTCCGCCACGTGCGCCGGTAACGCCAGCCATACTGTCGGGTGCGCCACTCACCCTCCCCGTAGATCTTCAGCCCGCTGCTGTCGACCACCACATGCCGCCCCTCCGCGTTGGCCTTCAGCGGCAAGTTTACCTGCAACGCCCCTTGCCGGCGCGACAGGGGGGCGTAGTGGGGCGCGTTCAAGTCCGTTTGCATCAACGCCAACAGCGACTGCACCCACCCCTGGGTCTGACGACGGGGCAGATGCAAAAGTGTTGCCCCGCGTCAGGGTCGTCTCGATCGCCAAGTCCGAATATTCAAACTGCGCCCCCGTTGCCGGGGGCCCTGGTACGACCAGGCCGACAGCGCCTCGTCGTTCAGCCAGGAAGTGATACGACCCCGGTCGGTCAGTCCTTGGTTGTACGCCGGCCCGTTCCGCACCCGGTAGACCACTTGGGCGGGGGGGCGGATGTTGCGGGGTAGGATCAGGGTTCTTGTTCGACGACGGAACACAAGGTATCTTCTTAGTCATATAGGTGAAAATGCTAGGACTTGATCTGACAAATGAGGGTTATCCGACCACCGCGATCCGGTGTGTGTCAAGATAGTTGTCGCCCGGAGTGATCATCCTGCTGCTACCGGGTCGGCCTTTCGGTCCGGGTTTAGGGAGACGGTTCGGACCGGGCTCCAGTTTCGGGTCTGTCGCGACCAGCGCTGGGGTCGTCGTGCCCGTGCCTGCTGGTAGAGTTGGTGGCGCCGCTCGAGCAGGGCGATGTCCTGCCCCTGGTGTCGCTGGGCCGGGGTGACAAACCGTATGGCACTATGACGGTGTTCGGTATTGTACCAGGTGACGAAACCTGCGACCCAGGCTCGGGCCGCGATCAGCGAAGCAAAGGGTCCACTGGGGTAGTGGGGCCGATATTTCATCGTTCGGAAAAGGGCTTCGGAATACGGATTGTCGTCGCTGACGTTGGGGCGGGAGAAGCTGGCAACGACGCCCAGCCGCTGGAGGGTGGCCAGCATCGTCGAGCCCTTCATCGGGCCGCCGTTGTCGGCATGCAGGATCAGACCCGCCGGGTCCAGTTCGAGACGATCACAGGTCCGCTGGAAGAGCGCCGCCGCCAACGCCGAGGACTCCTCGGGGTGGACCTCGGCGCCCACAATCTGACGGCTCCAGATATCCTCGCTCAGATACAGGTAGAAGAAGGTACCCCGGATCGGGCCGGGCAACCAGGTGATATCCCAGGACATCACCTGGTTGGGGCCGGTGGCCAGGTGGGCCCGGGGACGGGCGACGGCGGGCCGCGAGCGCTGGCGATGGGTCAGTTGGTCTGCCTGCCGCAACAGCCGGTAGAGGGTCGACTCCGAGGCCAGATAGAGGCCCCGTTCGTCGAGCAGGCGGGGCACGATCTGCTGCGGCGACAGGTCGCGGTAGGGGGGACTGTTGACCAGGGCCAGCACCTGCGCCCGTTCGTCGGCGCTGAGGCGATGGGCCGGGGCAGTGTGCGGACCCCGGCGGCGATCCCCTTCTCCCTCGGCGTGGGCCCAGCGCTGCAGCGTTCGCACCTGAAGCCCCAGCTGTGCGACGGCAACCGAGCGGCGGGCTCCGGCAGCGACGGTTTCGGCGACCAAGGTCATGATCCGCTGCCGTTCCTCCGGGGGGTGGGCTCGGCCTCGTCCCCCCAGATCTCCGCCACTTTTTTTCAGCATCAGCAATGCGGCCGCCTCCACCAGGGCCTTCTCCTTACGCGCCAGTTCCTGCTCCAACTGGCGAATCCGCCGGGCATCGGCGCTGCGGCTCTTGGCGCTCTCAGCGCGAGGTGGCACCAGGCTGGCCAGCAACCGTTGCCGCCACTCCTGCAGTTGCGCCTCGTGCAGCCCCTGGTGGCGGAGGAAGGCACCCAACTCCTCGGCGGGAATCGCCGCCGCCGCGATTACCACCGCCAGCTTCTCCTCGGCGGTCCAGTCCTGTGGTCGCTTGGCGGACATCACCTTGCCTATCGGGTCAGGGGGGAATGGAAGAGGTACCCCTAAAATACCCGCTTGGCGCAACCACCGCGACAGGGTCGATTGGGCGATCCCCATCTCCGCCGATAGCCGGGTCGCACTCGGTCCACCCGGCAGCGCCAACTTGCGCACCGCTTCGGCTCTCAAACCAACTGAATACTTCATCTCTCAGTACTCGCCTCGTCCCCAGGGTAACTGCTATGTCATCGACCAGGACGCCGTCACGACGACGCCACCGGTCCAAACCCAGGCGACAACTAATCTGACACAGGGGGGAGACGTGGGGCCGGGAATGAGTCATGGTGACCCCCAGGTCGTCCAAGAGTTGTTCCACCGACTTGGTGATCATCGGGGCCCCACGGTCCGCATGCACGGTCAACTGCGCTGGCAGGAACCCCTGGCGCTGACAGGCGGTGGCGATCAGTAGCATCGCCAACTCGGCCGATTGGTGCTGCGCCACCATCCAGCCAACCACATAGCGGCTGAAGACATCAAGGATGACATACAGGTAGAAGTAGCTCCCCACGGTCGGGCCGCGCAGTGTGGTGATGTCCCACGACCACAACTGATTGGGAGCGGTGGCCACCAGTCCTGGCTTGGTGTAGGCCGGGTGCCGCAGTGGATGGCGCCGTTCCCGGACCTGATGCTCGACGGCCAGCACCCGATACATCGTCCGCCAAGAGCACCGATACTGCCCCTCGTCCAGCAACTGCGCCCAGACCTGGCGTGGGGCCAGATCCTGAAACCTGGGACTATTGAGCACCTTCCGCACCTGGCTACGGACCCTTGGTTTAACAAGAGGAAGACTGAATGACTCGAATGCGTGGGTTGCTAAGATGCATGGTCCTGGCAATGGCTTGGGGGGCATCCTTGGTGAGAGGCGAGACAGGCCCCTCCGGCGCCGCGAATCCCGCTGTGCCCGAGTCCCGCTATTTTGTCGATCCCGAGCGTTATCGGTTCGCCGAACCGAATGTCGAAAACCGCGATTTCTATCCATGGCCGCGCGAAGAGGTGACGAGAGACAGCTATCT
>Ga0194120_10011614_pt1 | contig 10535 bp, 13 predicted proteins | sample TA2MahCa65mmetaG_FD_148642 | JGI IMG/M metagenome (GOLD analysis project Ga0194120, IMG submission 148642) | Freshwater microbial communities from Lake Tanganyika, Tanzania - TA2015019 Mahale Deep Cast 65m | ecosystem: Environmental > Aquatic > Freshwater > Lake | place: Tanzania: Lake... | reverse complement strand
GATGGTCGCCATCGCCACAGCGCTCAAAAACGGCGACGTGGTAGAGATCATCACCAAGCCATCGGCCAAACCCTCACGCAAATGGCTCGATATCGCCAAGACCAACATGGCCAAAAAGCACATCCGCACCGCGCTCGCAGCAGCAGAGGCCAGGAAGCGGTAATATTACACCACGTTTGAAAATAAGGAGGCGAGGCCTCCTTATACTGAAGTGCGGGCACTTCAGTCCTAGTTTGCTCGTATCACACCCAATTCCTCCACAATCAATCCCTTGATCTCCATCATCGAGAGGAGGACCTAAGGTTAAGCCTGAGAACATCAGACATTCACACATATGCTATCCTGGCGCTATAGCGTAGAGATAGCATACAGATATTGAAGTCCGACTTCGTTTATACCATCCTCAACTAACCAATGGTGTCTTTGCGAGCGACCAATTTTTCTTAGCCAAGGCTTAGAAAAATGGAAGTGCCCTTGTGGTGCAAAGCGAAGCAATCCAGGGGTGAGTGGTAGCACTCTGGATTGCTTCGGCCACAGGCCTCGCAAAGACGGCAAAGACGAAATTTCCCATTGATGGACGGTTAATGAGAGATGGTATTACACCACAAAAAATGCCCGAGCTTAAAAACTCGGGCATCATTCTTTAGTCGGATCATTGCGACAGCATACGCCACAAATTCTTCTTCACCGTGCGATCAACTTCTTCGAACATCCGACGCGCGGCATCAGGATCGACCTGCTCCTTCGGCTTATATTGCGCAAAGGCACCGGCATCACACAGCAGTTCATTCATTAATGTTGTATGTTTTAAAACGGCTCTTTGCGCATCTGATAGGATTGTTTCCAGTTGAGTATGAACAGTATTGAGTCGTTCCAGAGCTTCGCTTGCAGGTACCTTCTCCACTTTGTCAAAAAAACAACAAAGTCCTTCCCCAATGGTCTCCTCATAACGCCTCACATCTGAAACTCGCAACCTCAATTGTGCGCCTGCCGGTTGTCCGACATTCATATCTTCAAGCAAGACGACCTCTAAGTCGACCCACTGAGGATATGAGTAGCCATCTATCACCGTGTCCTTCGGTCCAAAAGCGGTGCTGAGAATTCGAAAGTAACGCCACTTTTTCTCTCCAAATACTCGCGAGACCCGCGCCTTGATGTAGTCACCACGTTCGAGATGCATCTTCTTCTCCTCTCTAACTCTAATCCAAAGATAGCACATCCATACCATAATTCCTACTTTTAGAAATTTTTAGAAATTTATACACCATTTCTAGTACTGTTTTGTCAATTGATTTTCTTGAATTATTTGTATACACTTGCTATATATGTCTACATCAGTGGTCATTTCTGTTCGCGTGCCTGATCAGCTCAAACACCAACTCGATTCGTTGAGCCATGCCACACGCAGGTCAAAAGCCTACCTCGCCACAGAGGCACTCACAGAATACGTGAGAAAAAATGCTTGGAAAGCGCATGAACTGCATACAGCAATACAGGAAGCCGATAAGGGCGCTTTTATCTCGCACGAAGCAATGCTCGCATGGGCTGACTCGCCCAGGCGAAAGAAGGCAGCACCTTTAAAACCTGATGTGTTTCTCAAAAAACGTCGCGCCTCATGAGGATTGTTTGGCTCGTTTTTGCACAGCGCGATCTCGTATCGATCGCTGAGTACTATCGACAAGCTGCCGACGCGGACATTTCACGTCACATCATAAGCGCCATCGTTCATAGTGCATCACTCCTTATCGACAACCCATATCTCGGTCGTCTATCCGAAAGTACAGATGGCGTGCATGAATTACACGTGCCGCACCTACCTTATCTGCTCCCCTATCGTGTCATTGACGATCGCGTAGAGATTTTGCGCGTATTCCATGAGTCGCAAGACCGGCCATCGGCGTGGCAATACTGAAGGGCTCGTCCGGAAATACATTGATCCTATAGACTTCAGTGCGCGTCGAATACGGCCGCGACGATTGAGCAAAAAGCGAGGCGTACCCGAGGTACGATGAGCTTTTTGCGATTGAGGAGTGGTTGTAGTCGACGATGCAATGAACTCAGAGAGGGTTAATGTATTTACGGACGAGCCCATAGTTTTGTAGAAACTCATACGGCGATTATAGCGTCTTGCGACCAAGCAGTACAGCGTTTACCGCGACAATCACCGTCGAGGCCGACATGAATACTGCCGCAAGCCACGGCTCAAGAATGATGCCTTTGTACGCGAGTACGCCCGCCGCAAGAGGTATGGCGACGACGTTGTAGCCGGTCGCCCAAAAGAGATTTTGCACCATCTTGTCGTAGGTAAGGCGTGAGAGATTGAAAATTTTCGGGATATCGCGCGGATCGTTCTTCACGAGAATAATACCTGCCGATTCTATCGCGACATTCGTGCCGGCCCCGATAGCCACGCCGAGATCTGCTTGCGTGAGTGCGGGTGCATCGTTCACACCGTCGCCGACCATGGCGACTTTGAAGCCGCGTCCTTGAAGTTCTTTGACTTTTTTCACCTTGTCTTCCGGCAGGACGCGCGCAAAGTATTCATCAAGACCCAGTTCGCCAGCGACTTTTTTCGCCGTCGCTTCGCTGTCGCCGGTAATCATGGCGACGCGAACACCGGCCTCTTTTAGTGCGTCTACAGCGGCTTTAGATTCCAGGCGGATTGCGTCCGCGACAGACACCGTTCCCATCTGCTTGCCGTCTTTCTCAACTACGATATCGTCTCCACCCTTTGTGCCGACAAAGATGTGATATGTGCCAATGCGTGCACGCGCACCCCTCCCCGGCACACGTTCAAAATCTGTTGCCTCGAGAAGCGTGAGGTTTCGATTCCTCGCTTCCTCAACCATTGCCCGCGCAATAGGGTGCTCGGAATGCACATTGACCGATGCAGCAAGCGTCAGTGCTTCGAGAGATGAAAACGAAAGCACTTTGAATGTTGCTTCGGTAAGCGTTCCCGTTTTATCAAAAAGCACTGCGTTGATGCGGTGTGCGCCTTCGAGCGATACGCGCTGTTTGACCAAAAGACCGTTTCGCGCGGCCATCGTCGTTGAGATTGCGGCAACAAGCGGCACCGCGAGTCCGAGTGCGTGCGGACAGGCGATGACAAGAACGGCAACCATGCGCTCAACAGCCGTGAGTGTGTCGCCACCGAGCATAAACCACGCACCAAAGGTGATACCGCCGCCGATAATTGCGATGATGGTGAGGTAATATGCCGCCCGGTCGGAAAGTATCTGCAAGCGTGATTTGCTCGCCTGGGCTTCAGCCACAAGCCGCATGACACCGGCGAGAAATGTGTGCTCGCCGATAGTCGTTATTTCAACTTTGAGTCCGCCGTCGCCGTTTACCGATCCGGCGATCACGGTGTCGCCAACATGTTTAACAACAGGCTTTGATTCACCTGTGATGATTGATTCGTTGAGTTCGGAGCGGCCCTCCATAACTTTGCCGTCCGCGGGCACCTTCGCCCCCGGCTTTACCAAAACCACATCACCGACTCGCAATGCAGCAAGAGCGATAATTTCTGTTGTGCCGCCGCGAATGACCTCTGCGGTATCGGGAAGGAGCTTTGACAGTTCCTTCAAAGCGCCCTGCGCCCCTTGTACCGATTTCATTTCAATCCAATGTCCGAGGAGCATGATGGTGATCAGGGAGGCGAGTTCAAAAAGAAGCTCCTGTTCGCCGCCCGTGAGTATCGAAAACGCACTGTACGCGTATGCCGCGGTAATCGCGATGGCGATAAGCGTCATCATGCCGGGGAGTTTCGCGCGCATTTCCCGATACGCGCTTTGGAGAAATACCCACCCGCAGTAGAAGTAGACGATCGAACCGAGAGCGAGGGCCACGTATTGCCAGCCCGGAAATTCCGGTCCACGGATTCCAAAGACCATAAGCGCCATCTCCGAGTAGAAGAAAATGGGTACACAGAGAATGAGCGCAATCCAAAATTTCCTCAAGAAATCGGCCGCATGATGCCCAGCATGTGTGCCCGCATCGTGCGCAGTCGAAGCATTATGCCGAACGTGCTGATGATGTGCGTGATCGTGTGCCATGCTATGCAGTATAGGGTAATTCCTGTGATTTTAAATACTTAGGTCCCGTACATAAGTATGGACAAGCCCTTAGCATACTCACAAAACCATGTATGAATAAATGACCTACCGGACATCTATTGATACACTGTGTAGCCAGTTCCAACCCTCCTCGGAGTCGGAACCTATATCAAACTAGGGAATGCTGGCCCATATACCTTTCAATCGCCTCAATATCCATCGATTGATGGTCGCCATCCAAGTGCTGCTTGTAGCCGACCAGGTCTCGCGGATGAATCAGTGATACAGTCTCTCCTTCCACATTCATCGAGACGATATCGAATGCGCGATATCTGTCTTTCATATAGAACCATTCTGTCTTCTCTCTATTACTCATCCGAAGCGTATCTATATCGGTGATGTCAATTTCCTGCCCTTCATATTCGAGCGACAATGTGTCGCAGTCCCACTTTTCATCTGAATAGTGCTTTGGTCCTGCGGTAATGTATTTTCTCACTTCCGGGACAATTTTTTCGAAGTATACGCCAGACAAGGAGATGTCGATGTCATTAATAGGGCGCTCTGATCCGTATACATGCACCGCAAGACCACCCCCGATTCGATACGGAATCTCATGCTTCTTGAGGATGCCCACGATCCAGCGAAGCCCGTTGATTGTTTTCTTTTCTAGTTGCATATGTGCTGAGGGTCTTGAACGACGCTAGAACAGTACTCTTGTTTTGTACATTGAGCTTTGTCTACCAAATCTTTATACCAAATCTTTTGACGATAGCGTACATCACTACTTACGAAGTAGGAAAACATCGGCTTTGCCCGCCTCAACAAACTTACCTGATGGCACAAGTGTTAGCAGTTCAGTTCGCAGCTCTTGCTCAAACTCATCGGCACGTTCTCCAAAAAGCCGTTTACTGGCGTAAGAGGTTGAGTATAGAAACCCGAGTATTTCATCAATGTTTCTCTCTGTCGTGTAGGGATACTCTCTAAACTCAAACGCCTTGAAAGATGACTCTGCTATCAGCTCCTCAAAAGGTCGCTTCTCTGGGATAAAATCCTTATGTAAATGGTCGCCCGCTCGTCTTTCCTCACCAAGGTATTTGATAATGAGCTCTTTTCGCTTCATTTTCCAATCCTCGGTTTTTTCTTTACCCCGTACTGGCGAGGAATCGTTGATGATGACCATACCCCCATCCGCTTGTGTCATCGTATATATCTTCTGAAAAACAATAGGTTGGTTCATCCAATGAAAAGAGACGCCCGCCGTTGTAAGCCGCACAGGAGTAAGTGATGCTTCAATCTCTTCTGCACGTCCCTGCCTCCACTCAATATTAGTTATTTTCGCTTGCGCGGCACGTTCTCTGGCTTGTGAAAGCATATCCTCACTCGGGTCAACACCAATAGCATCAGAAAAATGAGAGGCGAGAGATACTGTAAGCTCGCCCGTGCCACAACCCAAATCAAGTAAGCGTCCTTTCCCGTCAAGATGGTAATAGGCGATCAGATCTGTAAAGATTTGCTTCGGATACGGACGACGAAAACGTGCATAGTACCAAGCTGTGCCTTTGAAAATGTTTGAAGCATTGGGTTTCATATCTGCTCAAGGTAATCCGAAATGGTCTTTTTGGGAGTGCGGGAGGTCACTTCTCCCACAACACACCGCAAGACCACCCCCGATTCGATACGGAATCTCATGCTTCTTGAGGATGCCCACGATCCAGCGAAGCCCGTTGATTGTTTTCTTTTCTAGTTGCATATTTACTGACCTCTTCGGTCTCGTATATTTACTCATCACGCCCCACAGGGCTTTTTTGATTACTTTTGTTTTACCATTTTAACCCTCCTTGGAATATACAAAGGATCGGCCGAGCATCTACAAGATGCCAGCCGATCAACCACCTTTTCCTCTCGGGCAAATTACGCTGCGGGAGGCTCACACTCGACGGCAACTGGAGTCGCGTCGGGCACACGTTCGAGTCCCACGTAGCCGATAGTGTGAAGTTTTGCTTTGGTGGCCTTGACAATCAGTGCCTGCCATTGGGCAGGCAATTGTGCTTGCGCATCAGCATCATCAACTGCTTCGAACTCATAGAAATTGCCGCCGAGACTCTGAGTCACGTAGCGACTCCCTGGCTCGCCTTCATAGCGAGACGAGCGGTATTCGATTCTATATTTCATGTGACTTCTCCAAAGACCAATCGCAACCGTAACACTAGCACAACCAAAAAATATGTAAAACTGAATACTCCTCGGAGAAGCTCGCAAAAAATCGCCTCGTGGCTCGCTCAACGGCTTGCCGCGAGGCGGCGAAGCCGCTTTTCGCGGCTGGGGGATAGGGACTCGAACCCCAATTAACGGGACCAAAACCCGCTGTCCTGCCATTAGACGATCCCCCACTATATAAGACCAACACCGTTGAGGATAACAGAAAACAGCAAAGAAAAAAGCCCAGGCGGTGCCGGGCTTTTTTACAATGACAGGACATGGAGCGAAATCAGCCTTCCGAGAGAATGGGGTCTCCCTGAGACAGGTCTATGGTGACGTAGGAATCGGGGTAGATTTTCCCCGTGCCGTCACACACATCACATCTTATCGGCGTGATTTTGTATTTGGGTTTTTTGTTTTTTGCCATGAGCGCATCATTTGCCCTAAGGAGCAACTGCTGATGTATCGGCAGGCGCCATCCTTTGACGCAAAACGGACACTTCTTTATTGCGTCTGTCATTCCCAAAGAACTCCTCTGCTATTTTGCCTCGGAGTAATTTCTCACATTTAGCCACTTTGTCAATATTCGACTGTGGATAGCCAAGTGAGTATCCCTATATGAGGCATGATGTCCGCAGCAGAAAAGCGCTTAATGAGTCTTGAGCTATCACCAATAGCAGGCGCCATTACTCCTGAGGAGCGCACAGATCAATCACCGCAAGCTCCAGCGGCATGTGCGGCACCGCAGCATAGGCCATGATCGAATACGCTTCCAGAAGCGCGCGTAGCGTCTCGGATGCGATACCCGGATCTTTCACGATATCTTTGGCGAGCGCGAGATCAGCTTCGGAAAGCTCGCCTTCGAGCGACTCGCGCATATCGGGTGCGTATCGCATGAGGAGCATCACACGCATCCGCTCTATGAGGATTTTGGTGAGCGTGCGCGCATCCATATTGCCTGAGACCGCGCGCCGTATAGCAGAGAGCGCCACCGAAGCATCCTTGGCAGCCAATCCACGGATGATGTCACGCACGATCTCACCCTTGGGTGCACCGAAAATCACCTCTACCGCAGATATATCGATCTTTTTACCTACTGATACCGAGAGGATCTTCTGCAATACAGACAACGCATCGCGAAACGACCCCTCGGCGAGAAGTGCCACAAGCTCTGCAGCTGGCTTCTCCAGCGTGAATCCTTCGCTTTGTGCCACATCGACGACGATCTGAGCGAGTACCTCGCGCGTCGGCTGCTTAAATGCATACACTTCGCAACGCGATTGGATCGTATCCGGCACCTTGTGCATCTCGGTCGTCGCAAGCACAAAGATACAGTGCGCCGGCGGCTCTTCAAGGGTCTTCAGGAGCGCATTCCACGCCTCCTTGGTGAGCATGTGCGCTTCGTCGATGATGTAGAATTTGTAGGGCGATTCAAAAGGCATGGCATAGACCCCTTCGCGTAGCTCGCGGATATCGTCGATCCCGCGATTGGAGGCGGCATCCATTTCATACAAATCCTTGTCTGACACACCGAGCTCGCGTGCGAGGATGCGTGCGACGGTCGTCTTGCCCGTGCCACGACCGCCGGAAAAGAGGTACGCATGGGCGATCTTCTTGTGTTTGATCGCTTTCTCAAGCGTATCGACCACATGCGCCTGACCCCGCACTTCATCAAAAGTGCCCGGACGGTACTGCCGATATAAAGTCTGATGCCGAGTATCTTCTTTTTTCATGTATCGAAAGTATACAACAAATCAATTGCTTCCTGTATGGCGGTGGTCTCCATCAAACGCATGCGTAGCTCTTTGGCATTGTCCCAGCCGCTGATGTACGCTTTGAAGTGCTTTTTCATGACGGCGTAATTGGTAGTGTCGGACATCAGCTCATCGAAGAGCTGGAGGTGCTCCATGAGCGCACCGATCTTTTCCCTCGGCGACCTGTGCCATTGTGCAAGCCTGGCTTGCACATACAAGTTGTGCAAGCCAGGCTTGCACAATTGTTCTGAAAACAGCCAAGGGTTGCCGTAGATGGCGCGGCCGAGCATCACGCCGTCGCAACCGGTCTGTGCAGCTTTCGCGCGCGCATCGGCAATATCTCGCACATCACCATTGCCGATGATGAGCGTCTCCGGAGAAAGCCTGTCGCGCAGCGCGACGATACGCGGCATATGCTCCCAGTTTGCCGGTACGTCGGACATTTCATTGCGCGTACGCAGATGCACCGTCAGCGCAGCCAGATTTTCAGCCAGTAGCGTGGGAATCCACGTATCGATCTCGTCGCGTGCGTAGCCAATACGCGTCTTGACAGAGATGGGGATACCTATTTTGTCGAGGTCTGACCTTTTGTGGAGGTCTGACCTCCACACGCCGCGTTTGGCGGCGCGGATGATCTCGCGCGCGAGATCGGGGTATTTGATCATCGCGGCTCCACATCGACCCTTTTCGATTGCCCGATCAGGGCAGCCCATATTGATATCGATACCGTCGAAGCCAAGGCCTGCCACGATTGCCGCTGCCACCTCCATCCGCTCAGGGTACGCACTGAAAAGCTGTGCTACGATCGGACGCTCCTCTGCGGAAAAGAGCAGCTTCTTGCGGAGGGCACGCTGCCCTTCGACGGGTGCAAGCGCAAGTCCGTCGGCAGAGGTAAATTCTGAAAAAAAGACATGCGGCTTGCCCTTGCGTGCGATGAGCCGTCGGAAGGCGGCGTCGGTCACATCCTCCATCGGCGCCAGGGCAAAAAAGGGCCGAGGAAGCTGCGTCCAAAAAGTATCCACAGGCGACATATTGGCACGATATCACACCATGACACCATATCCACACACATGGAGGCGCCACCTCCCTATTGTGCTATTTGATGGCCTGCGTACAGACAGGGCCTCTGTATTATTCGAAGAGCGTGCCTGTGCCCACGCTATTGATACTGCCGGTATCGATACTACCACCACTGAGATCAAGACCGAAGGTCCCGGCGAGGAAATTGAGTATACCCCCCACTGATACCATGATGACCATACCGATGATGCCGTATATCATATGCTTCTTACCGGCATCCTGCGGCTTGCCTTCTTTCATACCCCAGATAAACTCGACCATCCCAAACATGAAGAGGAAGAATCCGCATGCAAAAAGGATCAGCATGATCGGATCGATCACGTAGGTGATGAATTTATTAACGAGTGCTGCTGTGGCTTCCATGTGATGAATGCGAAACGGGCAGGGTACGATGGGTAGTCCTTTACAAACACTGCTACCCCACCGATCCCTGCCCGCCCATCGCTATGCTTCTTGGATGACTGCTAGAGACCTGTATTGATCTGGACGCCCTGTGGAATGACCGGAGAGGTCGAGGTCACGCTAAAGGTATTCTGCAGGAGACGGATGATGCCCCAGATCGAGACCATCACGGCGACTGCGACCACGCCGTAGAGCGCGATTTTGACACCCTCTTTCTTCTTGCCCTCCGCGGTGCTAAAGAGTGCGAGTACGACTCCCCAGAAGACAGCCACGACAGCTGCCGTGATGAGGATGGCGATGAGCGCATTGAGAACGTTGTTGGCAAGGGCGAGGAGGTCGTAGACGCTCGCCGCGCTCGTGATAGCCGGGAGCGCAAGGGTGGCAAACGTAAGTGCTGAATAAAATGATTTGCGCATAAAATGCATGTCAAAAATTAATCAATAAGTTATGTATGTAATCGTATCGGAGGCACAAGAAAACACAATGGAGCGACACTCTAGCCTGTGGATAAGGGCGTCCACAAATATAACGTACCCGTTATTTGTGGACGCCACTTATGGGCCCGTTCATTTTATGTTGAACTAAGTGCACACTTGCACAAATGACTAAAAAGTCATTTGTGCAGAAGTGAGCCTTATGAACGAGACCTAGCACTACTATGGCTTTGGTGGACCTTCTTTCTTTTCCTTTTCCGGTTTTTGAGGTTCCAACAAGACAGTAAGCACCACCCAGACGGCGCCGATGATCACGATGGTGGCGACGACGATATTAGTCGCCGCTTGATGACCCTGGAAAAATTGCACCACACCCAGAAATACCACGAGTACGAAGAGTATCGCCACGCCCCACTCCATCAGTTTGATACCCTTGATGCGCTCGCTATTGCCAAAGTCTATCCAATACGAGATGATCCCTCCCACAAAGATCGTAATCGCCGCCACAAACATAAATCCGGTCAATATATTGAGTAATCCTATCGTCTCCGAAATAGACGATACTTCGGCAGCCACAACATGCGGCACGAACCCGACGATAAGTCCCGGTA
>Ga0194120_10011611_pt1 | contig 10538 bp, 10 predicted proteins | sample TA2MahCa65mmetaG_FD_148642 | JGI IMG/M metagenome (GOLD analysis project Ga0194120, IMG submission 148642) | Freshwater microbial communities from Lake Tanganyika, Tanzania - TA2015019 Mahale Deep Cast 65m | ecosystem: Environmental > Aquatic > Freshwater > Lake | place: Tanzania: Lake... | reverse complement strand
CCGGCCAGGGTTTCAATGCGGCGCCGCACGATCGGCCGCACGAAGAAGGGCACTTCCTTCAGCCGTGCTTCTGCCCCAGCCGACCAGTTCATGGGGACGTCCGATCTTGCGTTCGATGGAGAATAGGGGACTCGAACCCCTGACCTCTGCGGTGCGATCGCAGCGCTCTACCAGCTGAGCTAATTCCCCTGGTGGGGTTCATTATTTCAAAGAAACCGTCGCCCCAGGCCCTGCCGCCTTGTGCTGAGATGACCACTTCGATCACCCCTGAACGCCTGGCGGCCTTCGATGAGGCGGCAGCGGCCGAGTTGGCCCGCAGGCTTGAGGACGATGACTATCCATCACCCTTTGATGGTCTGGCCGACTGGCATTTGATGCGCGCTCTGGCGATCCATCGCCCCGAGCTGGCCCGCCCCTACGTGCACCTGGTTGATCAGGAGCCCTTTGATGAGGACTGACCCCGAGGCAGATCCGCTGGCGGGGCGGCGCGTCCTGGTCGGCATTACCGGCAGCATTGCTGCGGTCAAGTTGCCGTTGGTCGTCAGTGCCCTGGCCAAACGCGGTGCCCAGGTGCGCTGCGTGCTGACACCCAGTGCCGCCCAGTTGGTCAGCCCGGTGGCCCTGGCCTCGCTGAGCCGGCATCGCTGCTATCTCGATGCCGACCAATGGAGCCATACGGCCGATCGCCCGCTGCACATCGAGCTGGCCGAATGGGCCGAGCTGGTGCTGCTCGCACCCCTGAGCGCCACCACGCTGGGACGCTGGCTCCATGGCCTGGCCGACACCCTGCTGGCCAGCACCCTGCTGGCCTGCGAGGCACCCGTGCTGGCGGCTGCCGCCATGAACACCAGCATGTGGCAGAGCCCGCCGGTGCGGCGCAACTGGCAGCAGTTGCAGGCTTTGGAGCGGGTGTTGCCGCTGGTGCCGGCAGCAGGGCTGCTGGCCTGCGACAGGCGCGGTGACGGCCGCATGGCCGAGCCCGAGCTGTTGCTGCTGGCGCTCGAGTCGTTGGCTCTCTGGGGTTGGCGGCGCGACTGGCAGAGCCGCCGCCTGCTGGTCAGTGCCGGCCCCACCCGCGAACCGCTGGATCCGGCGCGTTGCATCACCAACCCCAGCACCGGCCGCATGGGCGTGCTGCTGGCCCAGGCCGCCAGATTGCGCGGCGCCGAGGTGGATCTGGTGCATGGCCCCCTGCAGCTCGAGCCGGCCTGGCTCGAGGGGCTGAACTGCTACCCCGCTCACACTGCAGCGCACATGCAACAGGCCCTGGCTGATCGGCAACCCACGGCCGATGCGATCGCCATGACTGCAGCAGTGGCTGATCACCGCCGCGCTGCCCCCGCCCAGCGCAAGGCCAGCAAGGACGAACTGGCCGCCGCTCTGGTGGGCGGCTGGGAGCCTGTGCCAGATCTGCTGGCCCAACTGGTGGCGCGCCGCTCAGGCCAGCAGCCCATTCTGGGCTTTGCCGCCTACAGCCAGGGCGGCCTCGAGGCGGCGCGGGCCAAGCGCGAACGCAAAGGGTGCGATCTGCTGTTTGCCAATCCGATTGATCAGGCCGATGCAGGCTTTGGCTCACCCACCAACCAGGGCTGGTTGTTTGGCCCCGCCGGCCTTGAGCGTGAATTGGCCCCCATGAGCAAGTTGGCTCTGGCGCATCAGCTGCTCAGCGCCTTGGGCAGTCTGCTGGAACCAGCGCTCAGGCCGCCAGCGGGTGATCGTCATCGTGGCGATCACGCTGCAGCAGATCCATAAAGGTGCGTAGCTGCAGCCGCGGGATGTAGGGCCAGCCGCCGCTCTGCTCCATGTCGCGCAACAGGTTGAACAGGGCGCTGCGATCGGTGGGCAGGCTGCCGCGAAAGGCGCCGTCCTGAAGGGTCCTGTGCAGCTGCTCCAGTTGGCGTAGAAGCGTGAGCAGGCCCTGGGGGTTGCCTGCCAGTTCGCCTGCCAATGACTCCAGCTCGGCGATCACCGCATCAAGGCGCTGCTGCTGCTCGCTGGTCAGGGCGTCCGTGCCGGTTGTTTCGGCAGCGGTGTTGGAGGTGCTGTAAGCGTCGCTCATATCAACGGTTCTCAAGACTTCGGTGCGTCTGCGGCCGGTGGCAGCGGTGGGTGCTGGCACCGGGCTCCCATACAGGTTGTTGAGAGCCGCGACATCGTAAGGGTATGGGGCATTTTGCACCGGTAGGATCCGCGCCAGATCGGTTTCCCCCATGCGTTTCCGTCCACTGCTGGCTCTGGTGCTGGCGTTGTGTCTGACCCTGGTGACCGCCTGCAGCGGCGGCGCCGAGGCCAAGGATCGGGCCAACCTCACCTACGACGACATTCACAACACGGGTCTGGCCAACGATTGCCCGACCCTGCCCGAGTCGGCCCGTGGCTCGATCGCGCTGACCGCTGGGGGCAAGTACCAGCTGCGTGAGCTCTGTCTGCATCCAGCTGAGGTCTACGTGAAGGGCGAACCGGCTAACAAGCGTCAGGAAGCCCAGTTCGTGGCCGGCAAGATCCTCACCCGCTTCACCACCAGCCTGGATCAGGTCTATGGCGACCTGAATGTCCAGGGCGACAAGCTCGGCTTCAAGGAGCTTGGTGGCCTCGACTTCCAGTTGGTGACCGTGCTGCTGCCCGGCGGCGAAGAAGTCCCATTCGTGTTCTCCAGCAAGGAGCTGGACGCCAGTGCCGATGGTGCTGCGATCACCACCAGTACCGATTTCAACGGCTCGTATCGGGTGCCCAGCTACCGCACCTCGAACTTCCTGGATCCCAAGGCCCGTGGCCTGACCACCGGCTACAGCAGCGCTGTGGGTCTGGTGCCCGCTGGTGATGACTACACCTCCGAAACGGTCAAGAAGTACGTCGATGGCACCGGCAACATGAGCCTCTCGATCACCAAGGTCGATGGCAACACCGGCGAATTCGCCGGTGTGTTCACCGCCGTCCAGCCCTCTGACACCGACATGGGCACCAAGCAGCCCGTTGACGTCAAGATCACCGGCGAGCTGTACGGCCGCCTCGAGCAGGCCTGATCTGCTCCACACCAGCGCTGCTCAGCCAGGGCCCTGCGGGGCCCTTTTTTTGTGGGCCGATCCTGGCTTGCCCCTGCTCTGAAAGAATCGCCCCCATTGCCCAGTCGCCTCTCTGCCATGACTGCCTCTGTGACCAGTCCCCAGGGTCTGATTGCCCCCCATGGCGGCAGCCTGGTCGACCTGATGCTGCCGGCCGAGCAGCACGACAGTGTGCGCGCTGGCATTGATCGCGTCCTCGAGTGCAGCGATCGCAACGCCTGCGACGTCGAGCTGCTGGTGGTGGGCGGCTTCTCGCCGCTGCGGGGCTTCATGCACCAACAGGATTACGACGCCGTGGTGGCAGGCCACCGCACCACGAGTGGTCTGCTGTTTGGTCTGCCGATCGTCTTTGACACGGACGACGCCACGATCAGCGTTGGTGAGCGGTTGATGCTCACCTACCAGGGCCAGGAGCTGGCGGTGCTCACCGTCGAGAGTCGCTGGGAGCCCGACAAGGTCAAAGAGGCCAAGGGCTGCTACGGCACCACCTCGCTGGAGCACCCCGCGGTGCGCATGATCGCCACCGAACGGGGCCGTTATTACCTGGGCGGCAGCATCCAGGGGCTGGCGCTGCCCCGCCGGGTGTTTCCCTGCAAGACCCCGGCCGAGGTGCGCGCCACCCTGCCGGTCGGTGAGGACGTGGTGGCCTTTCAGTGCCGCAATCCCATTCACCGCGCCCACTACGAGCTGTTCACCCGGGCGCTCGATGCCACCAACGTCAGCGACGGCGGTGTGGTGCTGGTGCACCCCACCTGCGGTCCCACCCAGGACGACGACATCGCCGGCGAGGTGCGCTTTCAGACCTATGAGCGTCTCGCCGCCGAGGTCAACAACCCCCGCATCCGCTGGGCTTACCTGCCCTATTCGATGCACATGGCCGGACCGCGCGAGGCGCTGCAGCACATGATCATCCGCAAGAACTACGGCTGCACCCACTTCATCATTGGCCGCGACATGGCGGGCTGCAAAAGCTCGCTCACCGGCGACGACTTCTACGGCCCCTACGAAGCCCAGGACTTTGCCCGCGAGATGGCCCCAGAGCTGGGCATGGAGACCGTGCCCTCGCTCAACCTCGTGTACACCGAGGAAGAGGGCTATGTGACCGCAGAGCACGCCGAAGCCCGCGGCCTGCATGTGCGCAAGCTCAGCGGTACCCAATTCCGCCAGATGCTGCGCGGCGGCGAGGAGATCCCCGAATGGTTCGCCTTCCGCAGCGTGGTTGAGGTGCTCAGAGCGGCGGGCTGAGCCTGGATACGGCCCCGAGCTGAGCGCCTTGGTAAGCGCCCCGGTTAACATTCCTTCACTTCCCCCTGCCCCTTTCTGGCCGTGAAAAAACGCTGGCGCAATGCGGGTCTGTATGGGCTGCTGGTGATCGTGATGATCGCCATCGGCACCGCGTTTCTGGATCGTCCCGATCCTGCTAATGCGCCGCGCACCCTGCGCTACAGCGACTTTGTTGAAGCCGTGCAGGGCAATGAGGTCTCGAGGGTGCTCATTTCGCCCGACCGTGGCACGGCCCAGATCGTCGAGAACGATGGTCGCCGCGCCGTGGTCAACCTTGCTCCTGACAAGGATCTGCTCAAGCTGCTGACCGATCACAACGTCGACATCGCCGTGCAGCCCAGCCGTGAGCCTGCGGCCTGGCAGAGCGCCATCGGCAGCCTGATCTTCCCGTTGCTGCTGCTTGGCGGGCTGTTCTTTTTGCTGCGCCGTGCCCAGGGCGGCGGTGGCAACCCGGCCATGAGCTTCGGCAAGAGCAAGGCGCGGGTGCAAATGGAGCCCCAGACCCAGGTCACCTTTGGTGATGTGGCCGGGATCGAGGGCGCCAAGCTTGAGCTCACCGAGGTCGTCGACTTCCTTAAAAACCCCGATCGCTTCACGGCCGTCGGCGCCAAGATTCCCAAAGGGGTTCTGCTCGTCGGCCCTCCTGGTACCGGCAAGACCCTGCTGGCCAAGGCCGTCGCCGGTGAAGCAGGCGTGCCGTTTTTCTCGATCTCAGGCTCTGAGTTCGTCGAGATGTTTGTCGGCGTTGGTGCCAGCCGCGTGCGCGACCTGTTCGAGCAGGCCAAGAAGAACGCCCCCTGCATCGTCTTCATCGATGAGATCGATGCGGTGGGCCGTCAGCGCGGCGCCGGCCTCGGCGGCGGCAACGACGAGCGCGAGCAGACCCTCAACCAGCTGCTCACCGAAATGGACGGCTTTGAGGGCAACACCGGCATCATCATCGTGGCGGCAACCAACCGCCCCGACGTGCTCGATCAGGCGCTCATGCGTCCCGGTCGCTTCGACCGTCAGGTGGTCGTCGATCGCCCCGACTACAGCGGCCGCTTGCAGATCCTTGATGTGCATGCCCGCGGCAAGACCCTCGCCAAAGATGTCGACCTCGACAAGGTGGCGCGCCGCACGCCCGGTTTCACCGGTGCTGATCTGGCCAACCTGCTCAACGAGGCGGCGATTTTGGCGGCCCGCAACCAGCTTACCGAGATCTCGATGGACGAGGTCAATGACGCCATTGAGCGCGTCATGGCCGGCCCTGAGAAAAAGGATCGGGTTATGAGCGACAAGCGCAAGCGTCTGGTGGCCTATCACGAGGCTGGACACGCCCTGGTCGGTGCCCTCATGCCCGATTACGACCCGGTGCAGAAGATCTCGATCATTCCCCGCGGGCAGGCCGGCGGTCTGACGTTCTTCACCCCCAGCGAAGAGCGCATGGAATCGGGCCTGTATTCCCGCTCCTACCTGCAGAACCAGATGGCTGTGGCCCTCGGCGGCCGCGTCGCCGAAGAGATCGTCTACGGCGATGACGAGGTCACCACCGGTGCCTCCAACGACTTGCAGCAGGTGGCCCGCGTTGCGCGGCAGATGATCACCCGCTTCGGCATGAGTGATCGCCTCGGCCCCATTGCGTTGGGGCGCAGCCAGGGCGGCATGTTTTTGGGCCGCGACATCGCCGCTGAGCGCGACTTCTCCGAAGACACCGCCGCCGCCATCGACGACGAAGTCAGCCAGCTGGTGGCCGAAGCGCACCGCCGTGCCACCACCGTGTTGACCAGCAACCGCGGCGTGCTGGATGAGCTGGCCGATCTTCTGGTTGAAAAAGAGACCGTCGATGCCGAAGAGCTGCAGGAGCTGCTGATCAACAGCGACGTTCGCGTTGCCGAATACGTCTGACGCCTGCTGCGCAGAGCTGATCGCCTCGTTGCACCACCAGCCCCTGCTGGTGGTGCTTCGTGCTGAGCAGCCAGCGGCGCTGACACCGCAAATCGACAGGCTGGCCGCGCTGGGGCTCAGGCATATCGAAATCGCCTGGAGCGACCACCCCGGCTGGATCGAGCAGACCCGCGCACTGGCGCTGCGCAGCCCAGAGATTCGCTTTGGGGCTGCCTCAATCACCACCGAGCAGGCCCTGCGCGATGTGCAGGCAGCGGGCCTTGCGTTTGCTGTATCGCCGGTGTTTGATCCTGCCCTGCTTGCCCTGGCGCAGCAGTTGGAGCTGACGCTGGTGCCAGGGGTGTTTTCGCCCAGCGAGGTGCATCAGGCCAAAGCCCTGGGTTGCCCACTGGTGAAGTTGTACCCCGCCATCGCCCTTGGCCCTGCCTATTGGCGATCGCTGGCAGGCCCTTTGGGAGGGCTGCCGTTCTGCATTGCTGCGGGTGGTTTGGGCCCAGCCGAGGTGGCTCAATGGCTCAGTTCAGGCGTCGATGCTGTAGCCATTGGCGGTGCGCTCAGCGGCGATCAAGCCTGGCAGGAGCTGGCCCAATGGCTGATGTCACCGAGAGGTTGAGGTCTGCCTGGGCAACCCTGTTGTCGCCAATAGGAGTCTCTAGTGCTATTGATGAGACAGAGGTGTTTCTCCCCTATGTCTCAACTCTCCGTCAAGCTCAGCGATCGCGCTGATGCCCTGATCGCTCAGCTTCAGAAGGAAATTTTCAACCGCCGCCGCAAGAAGGTCTCAGCTGCCGGGGTCATTGAGACCCTGGTTGAAAGCGGTGCAAAGTCCCAATCGGACAAGCGTTTTGCCACCTCCTGGAAAAACCTTGTCTCCGATATCGAAAAGGCTGCCAAGGTCGCCGATGTCCACGGCGCCAAGCCTGCCAACCTCAGCGATGAGGAATGGGCTCTGGTCCTGAGCCATCGCACACGCACCCCGCGTGTGGCTGCTGCCAAAAAGCCCGCTGCGCGCAAACCGGCTGCCCGCAAAGCCACTGCCCGCAAAGCAGCTGCCGCTAAGCCGGCTGCAAGCAAGCCTGCTGCAAGCAAGGCTGCAGCGCCCAAGGCCAAACCCGCTGCGCGCAAGGTTGCCAAGGCAAAGCCTGCCAAGGCCAAGCCCACTGTGGCGGCTGCAGCGAGCAAGCCGGTTGCAGCCAAGGCCAGACCCGCCAAGCGGGCCACCCGTAAAACGGTGGCTGCCAAGCCCGCGGCGCGCAAGACAGCGGCGCGCAAGCCCGTCAGCAAGGCAGCCAGCTCAACCAGCGTCTCGACCAAGCGCGCCACCTCCTCAGTGGCACGGCGCATGGCCAAGGCGGTTAGCCGTTTGAGCAGTGGCGCAAGTGCAGCAGCAGCCAGCTCCAATGGAGCCGTGAAGCAGCCGCTCAGCGTCTAACGCCTACCAGAGGCTGCACTGGCCCTGCTGCAGGAGGAGATGATCCGCCAGCACCAGGGCCACCATCGCTTCCACCATCGGCACGGCCCGCGGCAGCACGCACGGGTCGTGCCGTCCTTTGGCTTCGAGGGTGGTTGCTGCCCCCGTGGCATCAATGGTTTGTTGGGCTTTGCGGATCGTGGCGGTGGGCTTGAACGCCACGCGGATCACGATCGGCTCGCCGTTGCTGATGCCGCCTTGAATGCCGCCCGAGTTGTTGGTGGTGGTGTGCAGGCTGCCATCGGCAGTGGGCACGAAGGCGTCGTTGTGCTCGCTGCCTTTGAGCAGCGTGCCGCCGAACCCAGAGCCGATCTCAAAGCCTTTGGTCGCTGGCAGCGACATGACCGCCTTGGCGAGCTCGGCTTCGAGCTTGTCGAACACCGGTGAGCCCAGGCCCACCGCAGGGTTGCGCACGATGCATTCGATGACGCCGCCGCAGGAATCGCCCTCGCGGCCGATCGCCTCGATGCGTTCGATCATCTGCTCGGCAATGGCGGCATCGGGGCAGCGCACGATGTTGGCTTCCACGGCTGCAGGTGTCACCGCGTCCGCGTCAATCTGGGCTTCGATCGTGTGAATGCGTTTGACCCAGGCGATCACGTCGGTGCCATGGGCTTTGGCCAGCAACTGCTTGGCGATCGCGCCGGCGGCGACCCGCCCAATCGTCTCGCGGGCTGAGGCGCGGCCGCCGCCACTGCGGGCCTGAATGCCGTATTTGGCCTGATAGGTGGCATCGGCATGGGAGGGCCGAAAGGCGACCTGCATCTCCTTGTAGTCGCCGGGGCGCTGGTCCTTGTTGCGCACCACCATGGCGATCGGGGTGCCCAGGGTCACGCCATCGAGCAGGCCGCTGAGGATCTCGACTTGATCGTCTTCCTTGCGGGGGGTGGTGATTTTGCTCTGGCCCGGTTTGCGCCGATCGAGTTCGTGTTGGATCGCGGCCAGATCGAGCTCTAGGCGCGGCGGACAGCCATCGACGATCACCCCCACGCCACCGCCGTGGGATTCACCAAAGGTGCTGATGCGAAAGAGCTGGCCGAAGCTGCTTCCCATGGGCGTTGTGCGCTGGGGTGAGCCTACAAAGCTGCTTTCGTAGCGTCATGGTGGTTTCAGCCGATCTCTGGTGCGTCAAGCTGAACGAGTGAGCCTGATCATGCAGCGGCTGCAGGAGCACTACCCCGAAACGCCGGTGCCGCTCGACCACAGCGATCCCTTCACGTTGCTGATTGCGGTGCTGCTCAGCGCCCAGTGCACCGACAAGAAGGTCAACGAGGTGACGCCGGCGCTGTTTGCCTCAGGGCCCACCCCTGCGGCCATGGAAGCCCTGAGCGAGGCCGAGATCCTGGGCCATATTCGCCAGCTGGGATTGGCCAAGACCAAGGCCCGCAATGTCAAACGCCTGGCTGAGCTGTTGCTCGAGCGCCATGGCGGCGCGGTGCCCTGCAGCTTTGAAGCCTTGGAGGCGTTGCCGGGTGTTGGCCACAAGACCGCCAGCGTCGTCATGGCCCAGGCCTTTGGCGTGCCCGCCTTTCCTGTCGACACCCACATTCACCGCCTGGCCCAGCGCTGGGGCCTCAGCAGCGGCATCAACGTCGAGCAGACCGAGCATGACCTCAAGCGCTTGTTCCCCAAAGACGCCTGGAATCGGCTGCACCTGCAGATCATTTTTTATGGGCGCGAGTTCTGCACGGCCCGCGGCTGCGACGGCACGGTCTGTCCGCTCTGCCGCGAGCTCTACCCCCGCCGCCGTAAGCCCGTCATCTGGCGCAAGCCCTGATCCTGTTTCACCGACACCAAAAAGCCCCCCGCGTGGGCGGGGGGCTTTGGGGATTCCGTAGCTGGTTTGACCTTGATCAGACGATCAAGATCAAACCAGGTGTTGTGATCAGCTGGGCTGTTCAGCCTCAGCCGATTGCAGGAGCGGTCAGTGCCACTTCGCTGGTGCCGGCAGCTGCCAGATCCAGAGGGAAGTTGTGGGCATTGCGCTCGTGCATCACTTCCATGCCCAGACCAGCACGGTTCAGCACATCAGCCCAGGTGTTCAGCACGCGGCCTTGGCCGTCGAGGATCGACTGGTTGAAGTTGAAGCCGTTCAGGTTGAAGGCCATCGTGCTCACGCCCAGGGCGGTGAACCAGATGCCGATCACAGGCCAGGCGGCCAGGAAGAAGTGCAGGCTGCGGCTGTTGTTGAAGCTGGCGTATTGGAAGATCAGGCGACCGAAGTAACCGTGGGCAGCCACGATGTTGTAGGTCTCTTCTTCTTGGCCGAACTTGTAGCCGTAGTTCTGGCTCTCGCTCTCGGTGGTTTCACGCACCAGTGAGGAGGTCACCAGTGAGCCGTGCATGGCGGAGAACAGGCTGCCGCCGAAGACACCAGCCACACCCAGCATGTGGAAGGGGTGCATCAGGATGTTGTGCTCAGCCTGGAACACCAGCATGTAGTTGAAAGTGCCGCTGATACCCAGGGGCATGGCGTCCGAGAAGGAGCCCTGACCGAAGGGATAGACCAGGAACACAGCCGAGGCAGCGGCCACAGGGGCGCTGTAGGCGACGCAGATCCAGGGGCGCATGCCCAGGCGGTAGGAGAGTTCCCACTCACGTCCCATGTAGGCGTAGATGCCGATCAGGAAGTGGAAGATCACCAGCTGGAACGGACCGCCGTTGTACAGCCACTCGTCGAGGCTGGCGGCTTCCCAGATGGGATAGAAGTGCAGGCCGATGGCGTTGCTCGAGGGAACAACAGCACCGGAGATGATGTTGTTGCCGTACATCAGGGAGCCGGCGACGGGCTCACGGATGCCGTCGATGTCGACGGGGGGAGCGGCGATGAAGGC
>Ga0194120_10011610_pt1 | contig 10539 bp, 9 predicted proteins | sample TA2MahCa65mmetaG_FD_148642 | JGI IMG/M metagenome (GOLD analysis project Ga0194120, IMG submission 148642) | Freshwater microbial communities from Lake Tanganyika, Tanzania - TA2015019 Mahale Deep Cast 65m | ecosystem: Environmental > Aquatic > Freshwater > Lake | place: Tanzania: Lake... | reverse complement strand
CACGAAGTCATGCGGCGCGAGCCCGGTGCCCGCCAGCCGCTCGTACGCGCCCGGGCGCGCTCCGATCACGGGCACGCGGCCGAGCACGTCGGTGTAATCGGCACCGAGCTCGTCGAGCCCGTCGAGAACAGCCGGGGTGATCCCGAGCACGGCGCGATACGCCAGCAGCCGGGTGAACATCCGCACCCGCCGCGCCTCCCCGCGGGCCGCGTCTGCGCAGGACAGCTGCGCGCCGGCGAGCATCGTCGCGAGGACGAGCGGCCAGAAGTGAACCGCCTCGGACAGCATCGACGTGAACAGCACCCGATCGCCCGCACTGATGCCCAGGCCGGCCAGCACGGTCGACCCGGCACCGATCGCCCGGTCGATCTCGTCATGGCCGACCTCCCACGCGACGCGGGTGCGGTCCGACACCTCGTACTGCCCGACGCCCCACGCCACCGACCGGCTCACCGCGCCGTCACCCGCGGGATCTTGTGCGGCGGGCCGAGCCGTAGGAGCTCCTCGTTGGCGACCAGTTCGATTACCGGCTCGACGCCGACCGCCGCTCGCACCGCGTCGGCGACCTCCTCGACCAGGGAGCCCAGGCGCCCCTCCGGGGTGTCCTGGTATCCGACCCGCAGGCGCAGCTCGTCCGACTCGCGATTGGGGCGGACCACCTGGAAGAGCCCGAGCCGGCAGGCCTCGACCGACTCGATCGCGGCCCAGACGTCGACGGGCAGCACCGACGCGCCCTGCACGACGACCTCGTCACCCTTGCGGCCGATCGTCCAGATCCGGGCGTGCGTGCGGCCACACACGCACGGCGACCGGTCGATCTCGACGAGGTCGTCGGAGCGAAAGCGCACGAGGGGTGCGACCCGGTTCGACAGCGCGGTCGCAACCAGCTCGCAGCGCACACGGTCACCGCTGACCGGCTGCGCGTCGCGGTGGTCGAGCGCGAGCGGATCGATCCCCTCGACGTAGGCCATGTCCTCCCAGAAGTGCATGCCGTCGTGTGCCGGGCACTCGAAGCACGCGGTGACGTCGCCGACGTTGGAATGCTCGAAGAGCTCAATGCCCCACGCGTCGGCGAGTCGGCGGGCCCGCTCACCCAGTGGCTCTCCGGCGAAAACGACGGCGTGATACGAGCTGAACGCGTCGCGGGGGTCGATGCCGGCTCGCGCCGCGATCTCCTCAGTGGCGTTGATCATGCTGCCGCCGAAGTTGTAGAGGGCGGTGGGGCGGTACTGCAGGGAGCACCGGAGCAGGCGCTCGATCTCGTCGACGCCATAGTCGAAGAGCACCGGGATCGCGCCGAGCTGCTGCACGAACCCGTAGGTCGGGCCACGGAACGTGAAGAGGAAGAGGGCGACGTGGTCGCCGGGTCGTACCCCCATCCCCCAGAAGTCCCGATACATGATCGCCGGCCGGCCCACGAAGCCGCCGCCCCACACCTCGGGGACGAGCGTCGGGTCACCGGTCGTCCCCGAGGTGGAGCTGATCGCGGTGAGCTCACTCTGGTCGCGGCACAGCACACCCCCGTACGGGTCCTTCCGCTCGTCACGGAACCGGCGCAGCGCGTCCTTGTCGAGGAAGGGCACCTTCTCCGTGAAGTCGTCCAAACTGCGGACGTCGGCCGGTGTGATCCCGGCCGCGTCCCACGTCTTCCTGGTCAAGGCGGAGTGCTCGTACGCGAAGGCCACTGTCTCGGTCAGCAGCTCCAGCTGCAGGTCGGCCAGCCGATCCCGCGACATCGTCTCGTACTCGGCGTCGTAGTACGGCGAGTCGGCCGGAGAGAGCCCGGTCACGGGCGGCGCTTCCCCACACCGAGCGCGGGCAGGCAGTATCGCATCACGTGCGCACGCACGTCGCCGACCGACAGGTCGAGACCGTCGAGGCGCGCGCTGGCGAGCGACCAGACAACGGCGTGGATCGTGCGGGCGTCGAGCTGCGGGCGGGCATCCGGGAACGTGCCGTCCTCGCATCCACGTTCGAGGATCTCGACGAGCGGCGAGAGCTCGTCGCCCCTGATGCGAGCGAAGTCCTTCGGGAACTCGCGCGCGAGTCTCGTCCCCTCGGACTGCAGCACTCGCGTCCGAGCCGCTCGTCGCGGTTCGTAGCCCAGTGCCAGCACGTCGTCGACCCACGCATCGAGGGCCGCCCGGGGTGACCCCGCGCCGGCGATCGCCGCCCGTCGCTTGGCCGTCGCCCGCTCGCTCTCCCGGGCGAACAGCGCGAGGACGAGCTCGTCCTTGCCGGCGAAGTGGCGGTAGAACGCGCGCGTCGACAACCCGGCCTCGGCCAGCACCTCGGCCACGGTGAGCCCGTTTATGCCGCCATGGTGCAGCACCGAGAAGGCGGCTTCGAGCAGGACGTGGACCTCCTGCTCGGCCCGCGACCGCACGCCGCGCACCGACCGCTCCACGACCCGGTCTGCAACCCCCATATGCGCGAATGAAACTATCGTTTTCACCCGCGCCCGTCGACCACCCTCGCCACACCCGAACCCCGCCGGGTTCGTGCGTCGAGGAGCGCATAGCCCGCATCTCTCACCAAACCGGGCGCCGACCTCGGCCAGATCAGTGGGTCAGTAGTGCCAGCGGGCGCGTAGCTGGGGGTACCAGTGCACGATCAGGCCGCAGCCGACGAGCTTCGCGGCCATGATCCCGAGCGTCACCTGCACCGCGACCGGGGTGTCGGCCTCGCTCGGCGCGGGCAGCTCGCCGAACAGGGCCCAGAGCGCGACCGCAAGCCCGGCGCCGATCAGCACCCAGCTGATCGTGGTCCGTGCCCAGTCCGGTAGGGGTCGACGCGGGCGCGGCACCCGGGGCGGCGCCAGGTGGTCGATCGTGCGCAGCGATCCGGGATCGGGTCGCCGTCCCGGGGCCGACGCATAGAGCGTGCCCATGTCGACGCGCAACCGGTACTCGTCGTAGGCGGAGCGGGTCACCGGGTCGCGCAGCACCCGGTACGCGGCCACGACCTCCTTGAACCGCTCGGCCGCCGCAGCATCGGGGTTGCGGTCGGGATGCAGCTCCTTGGCCCGGCGTCGGTAGGCGTCGTCGACCACGGCGCTCGGCGCATCGGGCTCCACCCCGAGCACGTCGTAGTAGTCGGCGCCCGACCACTCGCGCGTGCGCACCCTCGCACTCACCCGCCGCCGCCCTCGCCCCGCACCCGGTGCGGGACCGGCGCGACCTCCGGACCTTCCTCGACCGGCGGGTTCTCGGTGCCGTCGACGAAGCCCGTGAGGTCCCCGCCGTCGTGGTACAGGAAGCACTGCGTCTCCGACGCGAGCGCGGCCACGACGGCACCGGCACCGTCGAGCGCGACGTCAGCGCCCGCGCCGCGCCGCAGGTCGAGTTCGAGGTGCTCGCAGGCTCTGGTGCCCTGGGCGAAGATGCCCCGCTGTCCGGTCGCCATGGGCCGCGACGCTACCCCTCTGCGTATACCTCGACCGGGGGGCAGGCGCACACGACATTGCGGTCCCCGTACACGCTGTCGATGCGGCTCACCGGTACCCAGTACTTGGCGGCGCGCAGGCCCGCCAGCGGGTACGCGGCCTCCTCCCGGCTGTACGGATGCTCCCAGGTTGCTGCGACCACGTCCTCTGCCGGGTGGGGTGCGTTCGCGAGCGGGCTCTCGTCGTGGCTCCACTCCCCCGCCGCCACGCGCCGGATCTCCTCGCGGATGGCAACCATCGCGTCGCAGAACCGATCCAGCTCGGACAACGGCTCCGACTCCGTCGGCTCCACCATCAGCGTGCCCGGCACCGGGAAGCTGAGCGTCGGCGCGTGGAACCCGTAGTCGATCAGCCGCTTCGCGACGTCCTCCGCTGTCACCCCCGTCGCCGCGGTGATCGGCCGCAGGTCGAGAATGCACTCGTGCGCAACCAGGCCGTGCGCGCCCGTGTACAGCACCGGATAGTGCTCGGCGAGACGGTGCGCGACGTAGTTCGCCGCGAGGATCGCGACCTGCGTGGCGCGGCGCAGCCCGTCGGCCCCCATCATCGCCACGTATGCCCATGGGATCGGTAGGATTCCCGCGCTACCCCAGGGCGCAGCCGCAACCGCGCCGATACCGCCGTCCGAGGGCCCGCATTCGGGGACCAGCGGGTGCGACGGCAGGAACGGCGCGAGGTGGGCGCTCACCCCGATCGGCCCGACCCCCGGACCACCGCCGCCATGCGGGATGCAGAACGTCTTGTGCAGGTTCAGGTGGCTCACGTCGGCACCGAACCGACCGGGCGCGGCGAGGCCGACGAGCGCGTTGAGGTTGGCGCCGTCCAGGTACACCTGGCCGCCGTGCTCGTGCACCACGTCGCAGGCCACGACGATTCCCTCCTCGAACACGCCGTGCGTCGACGGGTAGGTAGCCATCAGCGCGCCCAGGCGAGCGCTGTGCTCCACAACCTTGGCCTTCAGGTCGTCGAGGTCGATGTTGCCGTCGCCATCGGTGGCGACGACCACGACCCGCAACCCGGCCATCACCGCGCTCGCCGCGTTGGTGCCGTGCGCGGAGGCGGGGATGAGGCAGACGTCGCGCCGCTCGTCGCCCCGACTCCGGTGATAGGCCCGGATCGCGAGCAGCCCGGCGAACTCGCCTTGCGAGCCCGCGTTTGGCTGCAGCGACACCGCGTCGTAGCCGGTCACCTCGCAGAGCCAGCGCTCGAGATCCGCGAAGAGCTCCCGGTAGCCGCCGGCCTGGTCGAGCGGGGCAAACGGGTGGATCCCCGCCCACTCGGGCCAGGTGATCGGCTCCATCTCGGTGGTGGCGTTCAGTTTCATCGTGCACGAGCCCAGGGGGATCATCGTGCGGTCGAGGGCGAGATCCCGGTCCGAGAGGCGCCGCAGGTAGCGCAGCATGTCGGTCTCGGACCGGTGGGCGTGGAACACCGGGTGGGTGAGGTACGGGCTCGTGCGGCGGAGCGCGCCCGGGATCGCGTCGGTCGCGTCGACTGCCGGCACCCGGAGCGACTCGACGCCGAACGCCGCCGCGACTGCCTCCACGACCTCGCGGGTCGTCGTCTCGTCGAACGCTATTCCGACCGTGTCCTGGTCGACGCGGCGCAGGTTGATGCCCCGCGCGAGCGCAGCGGCGACCACCGCATCCGCACGATCGGGCACGCGCGCGGTGATGGTGTCGAAGTGGACGGCCGTCGGCACGCCGATGCCGGCCTCGCGCAGCGCGCCGGCCAGGTCGTGGGTGAGCGCATGGACGCTGGTCGCGATCGCGCGCAGGCCCTCGGGCCCGTGGTACGCGCCGTAGCACCCCGCGATCACCGCGAGGAGCACCTGCGCGGTGCAGATGTTGCTCGTCGCCTTCTCACGCCGGATGTGCTGCTCACGAGTCTGCAGCGCCAGGCGCAGCGCGGGCCGGCCCTTCGTGTCGACCGACACACCCACGAGGCGGCCCGGCATCGTGCGTCTGTGGGCGTCGCGGCATGCGAGGAACGCGGCGTGCGGTCCGCCGAAGCCGAGCGGCACGCCGAAGCGCTGCGCCGAGCCGACCACGAGGTCCGCGCCGATCTCGCCCGGCGGTCGCAGGATCGTGAGTGCGAGCAGGTCGGCGGCCACGGCGACGATCGCCCCTTGGCCGTGCGCCCGCTCGATCAACGCCTCGTGGTCCCGCACTTCGCCACTGCTCCCCGGGTACTGGACCAGCAACCCGAACACCCCGACTCCCGGCAGGTCGCGCTCGGGGTCGCCGACCACGATCTCGATCCCGAGCGGCTCGGCGCGTCCCGCGACGACCGCGATCGTCTGGGGATGGCAGTCCGCGTCGACGAAGAATATGTCGCCGCCTTTCGGCGCCAACCGACGGCACATCGCCATCGCTTCGGCGGCGGCTGTCGCCTCGTCGAGCAACGACGCGTTCGCGAGGTCCATCGCGGTGAGATCCGCGACCATCGTCTGGAAGTTGAGCAACGCCTCGAGCCGGCCCTGGGAGATCTCCGGCTGGTACGGCGTGTACGCCGTGTACCACGCGGGGTTCTCGAGCACGTTGCGGCGAATGACGGCCGGCGTGATGGTGTCGGCGTAGCCGAGCCCGATGCACGACGTCCGCACCGAGTTCTGCGCGGCGAGGGCGCGCAACGCGGTGATCGCCTCTGGCTCGGTGAGCGGCGGCCGCAGGTCGAGGGGCTCGCGGCGACGGATCGCCGCGGGCACCGCCGCGTCCGTCAGGGCGTCGAGCGACGGGTAGCCCAGCGCGCCGAGCATCTTCGCCTGGGCCTCCTCGTCGGGGCCGAGGTGCCGAACCTCGAAAATGTCTCGCCGCTGGTGTGCCATCTCTCCGCCTCCACGCACGCCGGGGTCCGGACCGCGGCATGCGGCCCGCTCCCCCTCTGTCGCGGGACCTGAGAGATTCACCGCTGCGCCCTGGGACGCACCGGCTTTCCCCGTCGGTGAGGCCCGAACGCCCGGCGCCGGACCTGCTCTCCAGAGTCGCCTGCCCCGGGCGGTTCTTGGGCCTGAGAGATTCCGGGGAGGTTGCTCCTTCGGCGCCCCTCCCCCGTCGCGACGGTCAGCCGCGGTGGGTGGTGAGGACTCTCCCGTCCGGGGTAATCAGCTGTCGGCAGCGATGGTAGTCGCGTCGGGCGTCTCGATCCGAGGTCCGCCGCGGCGCGACCTGAGCGCGCCCCACCACGCGTCGAGCGCCACCGCGGCGAGCACCGGGAGCACCACCTCGAACGCGATGCGGAAGCGCATCGTCCCGTAGCCGATCACGCTGATCACCGCGACGACCACGGCCGGGGTGACCAGGGGCCACACGCGCACCCCCCGGCGCCGCAGGATCCAGAACCCGGCCGCGGCGACGGCGAGGTACGCCCAGTACTGCGCCACCGCCGGGTAGGCAACCCAACGGGCGCGCCCCTCCGGGAGCTGCAGGTCCGCGACAGTTGTCGCAACAGGTTTCCACAGCCCGAACGAACGCAGAACGCGCACCGGCACCACAACCGGAAGGCGACCTGCGTGCTCACGCGCGTAGCGAATGCCAGCCCGGCGGAAGATCGTGTCGGTCTCAGTCTCGTCACGGGGGAGCGGATCGGGCAGGCCTTGCGCGCACAGCCCTCCCCACCCACCGAGGAACGGGCCCGTGTACGTGTTGTCGCAGTTCGCCGAGGCGAGCAAGCCCCCGAAGCCCGTGGAGATCACGACGGGGTGTTCGAATCGGCCCGAGTTGTTATACAGCAGCCAAGGTGCAAAGAGCACAAGGGCGACCGCACCCCCTACGGCCAGGAACTCGACGCACCGACGGACGGAACGCCTCGAGGCCCCTGCCACCAGCGGCAGGAACAGCACCAGGTAGAGCAGCGCAGCCTCGGCCCGGGTGAGAGTCGCGAGCGTCACCGCTCCCCCCAGGACCGCGGCGCGCAGCAAGGTGGGGCGGCCCAGGAAGCGGTAGGCCAACCACAGGCTCGCGACGATCGTGGCCGCGTACATGCCCTCCGACCAGAGCACCACGTCTTGGATCACGAGGTCCAGGTACACCGCGGCGAGGCCCGCGGCGAGCAGCCCGGCCCGCTCGCCGGCGAGATCGCGGGCCAGCAGCCCGACGAGCAGCACCGTGACCCCACCCGGAACGCACGACCAGATCCGGTGCACAAGGCTCGACTGACCACCGACGAAGTCGACGATTGAGAGGTACACGGGGTACAGCGGCGGGTGCGACGCGCTCGGGATGGCGCGACCCGTGGTGATGAGGTTGAGGGGCTCAACGAAGCCGTCGCCGGCGGCGAGCTGGCCGGCAACGCCCAGATACCAGATGCCGTCGCCCGCGACGCCGGTGTGGTCCTCGTACCAAAACGCGGCCAGCACCCGCAGCGCGAAGGCGCCGGCGACGATCCCCGCGAGACCCCACGCGAAGGTTCTCGACGCTCGTCCCGTCGTCATGACCCGACGAACGGCGGCTTCACCACGGTGGCCGCGACCGCGGCGCCCCGCACGTCGACGGCCACGGACGCGCCGTCGGCGACGTCGGGCGGTAGGAACGCGAGCGCGATCGCGTGGCCGAGCGTGGGCGAGAAGTTCCCGCTCGTCACCACCCCCACCGCCTCGCCGTCAACGAGCACCGCGTACCCGGCGCGCGGCGGCCGACGGCCCTCCACCAGCAGCCCCCGCAGGCGGCGGGTGACGCCGCGCTCGCGTTCGGCTTCGAGCGCGCCGCGGCCCCGGAAGTCTCCCTTGTCCCAGCGCACGACCCAGCCCAGGCCCGCCTGCAGCGGCGTGATCCCCGGCCCGAGCTCGTGGCCGTGCAGGGGCAACCCGGCCTCGAGGCGCAGCGTGTCACGGGCACCGAGCCCGGCCGGGACGATCCCGACCTCGAGCAGCGCGCGCCAGAGCGCGCCGGCGGCCTCGACCGGCACGTGCACCTCCACGCCGTCCTCGCCCGTGTAGCCGGTGCCGGCGACGATGCAACCGACGCCGTCCCAGTCGGCCGGCGCGACGGCGAAGCGGGCCACCTCGGCCATCAGCGGGACCACCTTCGCCAGCCGGGTGCGGGCCTCCGGGCCCTGGACGGCCAGGACGGCGCGCTCGGACGTGACGTCGACCATCGACACGGCGCCGTCGGTGCGCGCCTGCGCGGGCCCGTCGGACAGCGCGCCCACGATGCGGTCGGTGTTGGACGCGTTCGGCATCACCAGGTAGTCGTCGGTGGCCACCCACCACACGATGACGTCGTCGACCACGTGCGCGTCGGTGGGATCGAGCAGGTGCGTGTACTGCGCTCGGCCGGGCGCGATGCGATCGTGGTCGTTGGTGAACGACCACTGCAGCAGCGAGTGCCCACCAGCGCCCGTCACGCGCACCGAACCGAGGTGCGACACGTCGAAGACCACCGCCCCCTCCCGGCAGGCGCGGTGCTCCTCGAGCACCCCGGCGTACTGGATCGGCATCTCCCAGCCGCCGAACTCGGCCATCCGGGCGCCGAGTGCGCGGTGCTCGGCGTCGAGCGGCCCATGGCGCGGCGTCGCCTCGGTGCCCATCAGGCGGTCTGTGCGTCGGACGCGACCCAGCCGGCCCGGTCGGGCTCGAGCCGCAACGGCTGGGGCTCCCCGAGCTGGTCGGCGAGCTGGGACGGTGCCTCCAGCCCGTACTTCACGAGGAGGCTCAGGTAGTCGCGCTGGTACAGGACCTTGATGCGCACCTCCGGGTGCAGCTCGCGCAACCGGCGGGCCTTGCGGTTCTTCTTCGTCACGAGCTTCTGGTTCAGCGTCGTGATCTCGATGTAGAGGTCCTGGGCCGGGAGGTAGAAGTCGGGGCTGAACGCCTGGGCCGGGTTCCCCTCGCGGTCGACCTCGAGGGTGAACGTGCGCGGCTCGTACTCCCAGGCGATGCCGTAGAAGTCGAGCAGCTTGGCGAACTGCCGCTCCGAGTTGTGCGCGAAGCGCACCTGCTCGTGCGGGAGCCGGGCGTGGTCGCTGATCGCTACCCTCCCGCGCCCACCGCTGCGGCCGGCCCGCGCTCGGCGATCGCAGCACGCGGCTCGATCTCGTGGATGCTCGCGTCGAGCTGGGCGACGAGCCCTCCGAGCGGCACGATGTTGAGCACGGCCTGGCCGTTGCGCACGAGGTCGACGATCGCGTCGCCGGTGTGGGCCATGACCGACCGGTTGCCCTCGATCACGAGGCTCGCCGACGCGAGGTCCTCGGCCAGGTGCTCCCTGAGGTAGTCGAGCGCCTTGCGCGCGGACTGCAGCGACAGGCCTGCGTCGAGCATGCTCTTGATGACCTTCAGCGCGACGAGGTCGCGATACGAGTACCGGCGCTGGGTGCCGGAGCCGTTGGCGTCGGCCAGCGACGGGCGCCACAGGTCGGTGCGGGCCCAGTAGTCGAGCTGGCGGTAGCTGATGCCCACGATCTTGCAGACCTGCGGGCCGCTGTAACCGACCTCCTGCCAGGCGACCGCGCCGTCCGCCGCGCCCGTGAGGACACCTTGCTCGATCTTGTCGACCTTCTCGACGGGTGGGATCTGCTGCGCTGCCACGGGGAAGTGACCTCTCTTCCGGCCGGTTTCCGGCCCGTCTTCTCGCCGGTTCCTCCGCCCGTCCCGGCGCCGAAGTCACAGCGGCGTAGTTACGGGAGTGTCGACGCTACCCCCGGGCCCCCGCGGCGTCAACCGGGCCGCCCGGCCCAGGGCGGGGCCGGCCGGGTGGTCGGTCAGCGGGCCCCGAGACGCTGGGCCAGGGCCTCCAGCTGGGTCTCGGTGCCGATCGCGATGACCGTCGCCCCTTCCGGCAGGGGCGTGTTCGGGCCCGGGTTGTTCTCGAAGGCCCCGCCGGGCTCGCGCACCGCGAGCAGCAGGGCACCGGTCGTCTCCCGCAGGGCGACCTCCCCCAGCGTGCTGCCGGCCACGGCGGAGCCGACGGGCACCAGCAGCTCCTCGAGGCGGAACTCGACCGGCCCGTCGGGGGCGACCACGTCCATGAAGTCGGCCACGGCCGGCTGGGTCGCGAACGTCGCGAGCCGCCGGGCCCCGAGCGCGAGCGGGTTCACGACGTGGTCGACACCGGCACGGCGCAGCTTGGGCTCGCTGCTCGCGGCGTTGGCCCTCG
>Ga0194120_10011607_pt1 | contig 10540 bp, 9 predicted proteins | sample TA2MahCa65mmetaG_FD_148642 | JGI IMG/M metagenome (GOLD analysis project Ga0194120, IMG submission 148642) | Freshwater microbial communities from Lake Tanganyika, Tanzania - TA2015019 Mahale Deep Cast 65m | ecosystem: Environmental > Aquatic > Freshwater > Lake | place: Tanzania: Lake... | reverse complement strand
TATGCCCCATGGTGCGACCACTACACAGGGCAAACGAAATGGCTCTATCAAGTTGTGCGGGGAGCTGTGATCAGATCGGCTGACGAGGGGCGGCGGAAGCATGCATCCTCGGCTTCCGCGCCTCTCGCGGCACCCCAAGATTGTAACGGCTGACGGAGGGCGGACAACTCCGGCGTCGGCATGATGCGCTGAAGTTATAACGCTCTTGGAATCGTGCTGTTGGCCGGCCGCCTCACTGGATTACCGGAACGGCAACCGGCACCTTCACTCCTACTGCTGCCTTGCTCTCGCCATGCCGAACGCCTCCATGCCCATCCCTCCCAGCCGAGGCAAAAGAGAGAAATGGAATGTGGACAGGCCACTTGCAAACCTGTCCACATCTTTGGGCTGGGCTTAGTTAAGCCTATGCCCAACCCTTCCGGCCGACGATGAATTGATAGGACTTCTTACAAAGGGTAACTTGTCACTATTTCTGCGACCGAACGGTCAAACTAACGTGCGCGGTCTGGTCTTTTTTGTTCGCATTGTCGTTGAGCGAGTTGGCATACGTGGCTCAACAAATACGACTCGTATCTCCCTTTGCTCGCCTTTCTCGCCAATGTGAAAGATTAGGTTTCCATCTCTCAGGAAACGAAGATCGGCCAGCTTTTTGGAGAACTCCGCAATTTTTGCAGTCTGCCCCTTGAAGAGGGTTCTCACGGACTTCTCATATGTCTTGTCCAGAATTTCCGTGACTACCCTGCAGTGGGCTTCCAGCGCGTCGTCAAGCTTGACGGTTCGGCTTGTATCACCTCTGTTCTCTGTGACAGTGCAACTAAAGCCAGAAAGGCATATGCGCACCGGAACAAAGGCGCGCTTTCTACCCACCCCTGGTTCTAGGAAATCTAAGCTATGCGACGCAATCTGATGCCGCAGAGTTCTGATCTCCAATTTATTGAAGGTTGCCTGAATGTCTTTTGGATTTGGGCAATTCATGAGCGAGTAGAGCTTCAAGACAGCCTGTTGCTGAACGTATGCAGCGCACAACAAACCATACAATCTTAAGTAGCGCTCCCCAACATCTTCGTAACGAGTAGGGCCGTCCAGCGAGAATTTAAGAAAACTCTCAATCGCTAACGAAGCGTCCCCCACGACGTCCATCGCCACGCACACGAAGCTCCAATCTCGTTCAGCGTTGAGTCTCAAAGCTGTGGACGGCGAGGCGTTCTTACCTCGGACGCGTGCATTCACAAGGTCTCGAAACGCATCTGCATAAGATTGCAGAATGCTATTTGGGGTATTCACAACGGGATACCTCGAAACATACAACTAATGAATGTACTGCAACAGCCTCAGCGGAATATTTCTGATCCAGTTTCAACGGCTATTAGCCAGTATATTAGAGCGATCAAGTGGTAATGTCACGCTGCCTCCTTAAGAAGCTCAGGCAGGAGTTTTGCCGCTTATCGCCGGAGGGGGCGGGACACAACTTGCCGCAGCCCACGCCCGTTGCTCTGCGCTTGCATGGGGCAGTGCAACGGCGAAGCCTGTACTGTGTGAGGCCGCTGCGGCCGAGTTTACAGGCTTCGAGTGGGCAAGGCTTAGTTGGGTGCCCCCGGAGGTGTCTTCAGCGGCAAAAACTCCTGCCTGGGCTTCCATCTTTACATTTTGGCATTTAAGCGACAACGGCCTCACCTTCACGGCCCTTAATTGACTCTCCTCGGACCCCTCCCTATAATGCCATCATCGCTGAATTTCTTGGACTTTCCTCTTAATGGCCACAAGTCTCAAAGCGCAACTGACCAGTAAGATCGACGGGCTAAAAGCCGGTCTCAGCCACGCTTTTGCGGTCGAACCGGAAGGGCAGCCCCTTTCATCCGAAGATTTAGTTTTGCTTGAAAAGGTGGCGACCGAAATCGTCTCTCGCCATATGGCTGATCCTGGGGTCATTTTCCTGGAATCAGCCGGACCAATGAATTTCCTCGGCAGCCAAGCTCTGCATTTTCTCACTCCTATCCTTGACCTGGCTTGCAACGCCAAAGAAATCGAAAGAGCCGCCCATCTGCTTGAGAGACGCGATTCCATCCCGCGCCTGATTGCCCTCATCGAATCAAAAGCCGAGTCAGGAAAGATAGAGCCTCGATGATCGCCGCCTCGCCGGAAGCCGCCCAACGTCAACCGTCCCAGCCTCTCTCAGTCATCATCGCCACCGACTGCGGCAGCACCACGACCAAAGCCATCCTGATCGAAAAGGTCGGCAACGAGTACCGGCAGACCTTCCGAGGGGAAGCGCCCACGACCGTCGAGGCCCCCTTCGAAGACGTGACGCGCGGCGTCCTGAACGCGATCGCCGAAGTGGAGGAGCTGTCGGGACGCAAGATTCTGGACGGGGACCGTATCATCACGCCAAGCCGTGGCGAGGCCGGCTCAGCCAAAGTCGGCGTGGACATCTACGTCTCCACCAGCAGCGCCGGGGGCGGGCTGCAGATGATGGTGGCCGGGGTCGTGGCGAACATCACCGGCCAGAGCGCGCAACGCTGCGCGCTGGGGGCTGGCGCGATCGTCATGGACGTGCTGGCCGCCAATGATGGCCGCCTGCCGCACGAGAAAATCGAGCGCATTCGTTCGCTGCGTCCCGACATGATCCTGCTGTCCGGCGGGACGGACGGCGGCACCGTCACCCACGTGGTGGAAATGGCCGAGTACATTGCCGCGGCCGATCCTCATCCCAGGCTGGGCCTGACCTATTCGCTGCCCTTGATCTATGCCGGCAACAAGGACGCCAGGAAACGGGTTACGGAAATCCTGGGCGACAAGACCGCCCTGGTCGTCACCGAGAATCTCCGCCCGACGCCGGAGCGGGAAAACCTGGGGCCGGCCCGTCAGAAAATCCACGATTTGTTCCTGGAACACGTCATGGCCCAGGCGCCGGGCTATAAGAAGCTGATCGAATGGGCCGGCGCGCCGATCATGCCGACCCCCGCCGCGGTCGGACTCATCATGCAGGCCATTGCCGGACGGGAGCATCTGAACCTGATCGGCGTGGACATCGGCGGAGCGACAACGGACGTCTTCTCGGTCTTCGGCGGCGTCTTCAACCGGACCGTGAGCGCCAACCTGGGCATGTCCTACAGCATTTCCAACGTCCTCCTGGAAGCGGGTCTGGACAACATCATGCGTTGGGTCCCCTTCACGATCGAAGAACAAACCTTGCGCAACCGGATCAAAAACAAAATGATCCGTCCGACGACGGTGCCCCAGACCCTGGACGAACTCCAGATAGAACAGGCCATCTCGCGGGAAGCCTTGAGGCTGGCGTTGGAGCACCACAAGTCGCTGGCCACGGGCTTGAAAGGCGTGCAGCAGGAACGGACGATCTCCGACATCTTCGAGCAGCGGGCCTCAGGCGAAACCCTGGTGGACATGCTGAAACTGGACTTGATCGTCGGCAGCGGCGGCATCTTGTCCCATGCCCCCAGACGCATCCAGTCCATGCTCATGATGGTGGACGCTTACGAACCGCTGGGCTTTACCACATTGTCCGTGGACAGCATCTTCATGATGCCGCACCTCGGCGTCCTCTCCACGGTCAACGAACAAGCCGCCACCGACGTCTTCACCCGCGACTGCATGGTCTACCTGGGGACCTGCATCGCGCCGATCGGACAGGGCACAGACGGGGAGAAGTGCGCCGACTACACGATCACGTTCGAAGGCGGCCGCAAGTCGGAAAGCGGCACCTTGGCCTTTGGCGAGTTACGCGTCTTCGCCTTGAGCTTGGAGGAGCAGGCGCAGGTTTCGTTGCGGCCGGGGAAACAGGTGGACCTCGGTTCCGGCAAGGGCGAGCCGGTCTCCCGTCAGGTCAAGGGAGGCGCGGTGGGCATCCTTCTGGATGGCCGGGGCAGGCCCTTGCAGTTGCCGACCGATCTCCAAGCCAGGCTCAAAGCCTTGACTCGCTGGCATCAGGCAGTGAACTTGTATCCGAAGGAAGTCCAAAAGTCAGAAAGTTGAAAAGTCTTCAAGTCCAAGCTTCCGAGACTGTCAGACTTTTCGACTTTATAACTTTTCACCTCTGATTATGGCTCACGCTTACACACCAGGCCTGACGGTCACGGAACGGACGGTCCTTCGGAAGCGGCGGCTCTTGCCGATTCCCGGCACAGTCACGGCCGCAATCGGAGACCGGGTCAAGGCCGACACGGTCGTGGCCCAGACCCAGTTGCCGGGGAAAGTCCATGTCGTCAACGTCGCCAACCTCCTCGGCGCCGCGCCGGACGAGGTTCGCGACTACATGGTCAAACAAGAAGGGGAGGCGATCGCGCAGGATCAAGTGATCGCCGAGAACAAGCCCTTGATCAAGTGGTTCAAGACGGAAGTCCGTTCCCCCATCCAGGGCACGGTCGATTCCGTCTCGACCGTGACGGGCCAGGTCCTCTTGCGAGAGCCGGCCCGATCCTTGGATCTATTGGCCTACATCGATGGCACGGTCGTGGACCTCCATCCCAACCAAGGGGTCACGGTCGAGACGGACTGCAGTCTGGTCCAGGGCATCTTTGGGATCGGCGGCGAGACCTGGGGTGACTTGGTCCTGGCCGTCAAGGGGCCGGATGAGCCGCTCACGCCGGGCCATCTCAATCCTTCGATGAAAGGCAAGGTCGTGGTGGGCGGTTCCTTCATGGGGGCCGAAGTCATGGCCAAGGCCAAGGAGATCGGCGTGGCCGGCCTGGTCGTCGGCGGCATCCACGACAAGGACCTTCGAGCCTTGATGGGCTACGATCTGGGGGTGGCGATCACCGGGACCGAACGGGTGGGGTTCACGCTGATCCTCACCGAGGGCTTCGGCGTCATTCCGATGGCGGCCAAGACCTATGGGTTGCTGTCGCAACACCTCGGCCAGAAAGCCTGCATCTCTGGGGCCACGCAGATCAGGGCAGGGGTGATGCGACCGGAAATCATCATCCCCCGATCCGCCCAGGCCCAGCCGACGCAGGAAGACGCCGGCCCCGGGAAGGAAGAACGGGCCGGCATCCAGATCGGCGACCAAGTCAGGATTATCCGAGACCCGCTCTTCGGGAACATCGGAAAGGTCCGCTCCCTTCCGACCGACCTGAGACAGATCGAGACGGAAAGTCAGGTGCGAGTCTTGGAAGTGGAATTCCCGGACAAGACGGCTGTGGTCATTCCACGGGCCAATGTGGAAATTATCGAAGGATGACGGCCTCCATGCGCGATCAATACATCGGCAGGCACTTCAAGGATTGCATTATAAGCTCATGTAATCGTGCATTTATAATTGCGCTTACATCATCCATCATCTTGGCCTTATTTGTGGCCCTTGTCTGGCCCCTGCCGGCTCCTGCCGCCGAACTGGCTGCCGGCCAGACCTTCCGGGTCTTCGATACGCCAAGCGATGCCGGAGGCAGCCTCACGGTCGTCTGGGCCCCGGTCGAATCCGAGAGCCCGGATCTCCACTACCAGGTGCTGCTTGGCGAGACGCCGAAAGAACCGCTTGCCGCCGAGCAGCCGCCTTCAATCGCCGCCATGAAGGTCCTTGCCGAATTCACGGCCAATTCCCATTATGTCCGTGACGCCAAGGGACCCTGGTGGACCAGGTCCGCGCCACAAGACTTCCACCAGTTCGAGATCAGGTCAGGCAAAGGCGTCGAACTGACCAACGGCACTCTCTATATCGTCACCGTCGCGGCCCTCAAAGACGGGCAGAGACAGGAAGCTCGGACAGCCAGGGCCGTACCTGAGCCGAACTGGATCAACTGGAACCAGGCGAACAACGCCCTCCTGGCCCTCATTTTCGGAGCCGTGATCATCGGATCGATCGCCTCGGCCAAACGGCGCGACATCTTCCTGCGGCGCATTCCCGGCCTCGACGCAGTCGATGAGGCGATCGGCCGGGCCACGGAACTGGGCAAGCCGATCCTCTATCTGACGGGAGCCGGCGACATGAGCGAGCCTTCGACGATCGCGGCAGCCGTGATCCTGGGTCGGGTTTCCAAGCGGGTCGCGGCCTACGAGACCGAATTGATGGTGCCCCACCGGGACCCGATCGTCATGGCCGTCTGCCAGGAAATCACCAAACAGTCCTATTTGGAAGCGGGCAAGCCTGACGCCTTCAAGAAGGATTCGAACTTCTTCATCACCACCGACCAGTTCAGCTATACGGCTGCGGTGGACGGGATGATGTTGCGCAAGAAGCCTGCGGCCAACTTCTTCATGGGGTCCTACTTTGCCGAAGCCCTGCTCCTGACCGAGACCGGCGCCAGCACCGGCGCCATCCAGATCGCCGGCACCGATTCGGACCACCAGTTGCCCTTCTTCGTCACCACCTGCGACTATACGTTGATCGGGGAAGAACTCTATGCCGCCAGCGCCTACCTGTCCCGCGAGCCGGTCCAGGTCGGAACCTTGCGCGGGCAGGACATCGGCAAGGGCGTCATCCTCGTCGTCTTGGCGATAGGCACGGTCCTGGCCACAGCCGGGGTGCTCTTCCATGCGGACTGGCCGACGTACTTTCTGGATCTGTTCAAGGACTCGAAATGATCTTCCTGAAACGACAACTGCCGCTGCTGATCACCTTCGTGACGGGGATCGTCTTTGCCGCCCAGTACTACGTGCCCCATCCGGCCTCCGAGGAGATGCTGACCAGCGTCACAAAGTGGCTCCAAATCATCGGGGGCTTCGCCTTGATCCTGGGGGTCACCAGTTTGTTTCACATCCACGCGGTCAAGATCAGACGGAAGGAGCCGGGCTGGGGCTACAGCTTCGTGCTCTATGCCGGGATGCTGGGCACCATCGTCATCGGGCTCTGGGGAAACGGCAAAGAGGTGACGAACGGGACCATGACCGCCTTCGGGTGGATTTACAACTTCATGATGGTCCCACTCCAAGGCACCATGTTCGCAATCCTGGCCTTCTTCATCGCCTCGGCCGCCTACCGGTCCTTCCGGGCCCGCAGCCGGGAGGCCGCCGTGCTCCTGGCCGCAGCCATCATCGTCATGACGGGCCGGGTTCCGCTGGGGGAATATCTGATCCCCCTCAGCGGCGACCTCACCCAATGGATTTTGAACGTCCTCAACGCCTCGGTCAGACGGGCCATTTTGATCGGCATCAGCCTGGGGGCCGTGGCCCTGTCGCTCAAGATCATCTTCGGCATCGAACGATCGTACCTGGGCGGGGGGAAGGAGTGATGAGTAATGGGTTATGGGTGATGAGTGAAGAAATGCGCTCTTCCCACGCGTCACTGATGACACATCACGGATCACGGTAGCTTATGTCTTTCGCCGAACGCATGTTGCAGATCGACCGTCGGATCATCTTCCTGGTGATCGGCCTCTGCACGCTCATCCCGCTGTTCTATCCGGTGGGTCTGGCGATCAAAGTCGGGCCGGAGGTGCGGGGCGTCTATAACTACATCGAGAGCCTGCCGGAAGGGTCGGTCTTTCTCCTCTCCCTGGATTTCGACCCGGCCTCCAAACCGGAACTCTATCCCCAGGCCGTGGCCTTGCTGCGCCATGCCTTCAAGAAAAACCTCCGGGTGATCGGGATGACGCTCTGGCTCCCCGGCACAGGCATGGCCAACGAAGTCATCACCAGGGTAGCGGAAGAAATGGGCAAGGAAGCCGGCAAGGACTACGTGTTCCTGGGCTGGAGCCCCGGCGGCAGCTCCGTGATCATCAACATGGGCCAGGACCTCTACAAAGCCTTCCCGACGGATTACAATAATCAGCCGACCAAGGACCTGGCCGTTCTGAAGGACGTCAAGACCCTCCGGGACGTCTCCTACGTGGTCAGTCTGGCGGCAGGCTCCACGGGAATCGAGAGCTGGTACGTGTTCGGCAAAGACAAGTACAAGTTCGAACTGGGCGGGGGCTGCACCGGCGTGATCGCGCCAGGCCTCTACCCCTTGTTGCGCAGCGGCCAGATCAACGGGCTGATCGGAGGCCTGCGCGGCGCCGCCGAATACGAAGTGCTGATCGGCCAGAAGGGCCGGGCCGTGGCCGGCATGGATGCCCAGTCGGCTACGCACGTGGCCATCATCATCCTGGTCATGCTCTGCAACACGTTCTACCTGATGCTCCGCAAGGGGCAACGGCGGGCCGGACAAGCCTAAGGGGAGAGGGAGCGACCGATGCCGTTTGATATTTTGTTCGGCGCCTGGGTGGCCACAGGGCTGACCCTCTTCATCTTCACCTTCCTCTACAAGGACAACCCGCTGTTCAAGCTGGCCGAGCACCTCTACGTGGGCGTCTCGGTCGGCTACACGATCGTCAAGGCCTATGACACGGTGGTCATCCGCCTCATCTACGAGCCGATGGTCAAGCAGGGGGACTGGTCCCTGCTGATCCCGCTCGGCATCGGGTCCTTGATGCTGGCCCGCTACGTCCCCAAGGCGACCTGGCTGTCGCGCATCGCCTTCGCCTTCATCGTCGGCGTGGGATCGGGCCTCGCTATCCCGCGCGTGATCTCCTCGTTCATCCTCAAACAGGTGGAAGACACGGTGCGGCCCCTCGTCTCGATCGTGGGGGGAAGCCCCTCCTTCACCTTCAGCCTCCTGGACCCGGCCAGCAACCTGAACGCCGTCATCTTGCTGGTGGGGGTGGTCTCGGTGCTCTTCTACTTTTTCTTTTCCATCGAGCACCACGGGCCGGTCAGGATCGCGGCCCATACCGGCATCATCTTCCTCATGATCGCCTTCGGCGCGGCCTTCGGCTATACGGTCATGGCCCGCATGTCCCTGTTGATCGGCCGCCTGACGGACCTGATCGAATACGCCGAACCGCGTTACGGCCGGGCCTCCCTCTGGCTAATCGCCGCCACCGTGGCCCTGCTGGCGGCCTGGAGCGTCAAGCAACGGCGGCAGCCGGCCCCGCCGACCGAATAAGACCGGGTTGATGCAGCGGATTCAGTCGAGTAGGATACGAAACACCACAGACCATAGAGCGGAAAGGCAGCAAGAGACCATGACTGTATCGGCCCAAGACCCCAAACAGCTTCCGCTCTTGCGGAATCTCCAGTTCTCTCCCATCAAAGACAATGAAGAACAGTACATGGTGCTCTGGGACCCCACAGGCCTGAGCCAGGACAAACTCGTCCTGCCCTTGAATTACTTTTTCATCATCCAACACTTCGACGGGGAACATTCGCTGGAAGAGATCGGCGCCCTCTACCTCAAGCGCTTCGGCGAGTTCTTCCTGCCGGACCGCATGACCAGACTGATTTCCGACCTGGACGCCAAGCTCTTCCTGGAAGGGGAGAAGGTCGAAGCGGCCAGGCGCGACGCGCAAGCAGCCTACCGTCAGGCGCCTCTGCGCCAGGCGGCCTATGCAGGGAAAAGCTACGAGGCGGACCGCGTCAAGCTCCTCGCGCAGCTTGAAGGGTTTTTCACCTCCAAGGAAGGTCCGGACTTCAAGCCCTCGGAAAACAGCGGCAAAAAGATCAAGGCCCTGGTGGCGCCTCATTACGAGCCGAAGCAGGCAGGCCCGGTCTATGCCTGGGCCTACAAGGAACTGAAGGAAGCGGAAGCTCCGGACCTCTTCATTGTCCTCGGCACAAGCCATGCCGGCCTCAAAAACGCCTTTGCCGTGACGGACAAGGACTTTGAAACCCCGCTGGGGGTGGTGCCGGCAGACCGACAAATCTTGGACCTCTTCAGAAAGAAAGGCGGCGAGCCGTTCTTCGAGGAAGATGTAAGCCACAAGAACGAACATGCCATCGAGTTTCAGCTTCCCTTTCTCCAACATGCCCTCGACCAAAAACCCTTTACCATCGTCCCCATCCTCTGCTCCTTCCCTCCATCCTGCCTCTTCGACCAGGCCCTCAAACACCTGGGCGACCACGCAACAGATTTTATCCGGATGCTGAAAGAGGTCCTGGAGGAAACCGGCAGAAGCGCCTGCGTTGTGGCCAGCGCCGAGCTGGCCCACATCGGTATGAGGTACGGAGACCCGGCCCCGCCCACCGACTTCTCCTTTCACAAGTGCATGCAGACCGATCTGGAAATGCTCAAGCACGTGGAGGAGCTGAACGCCGAGGCCTTCGCGCAGTTCATCCAGAAGGAAGGGGACAGCCGCCGCATCTCCGGCTTCGCGGCGATCTATACCTTGCTCAAGCTGATCCAGGCGGAAAAAGGACAAGTGCTGCGCTACGACCGTGGGATCACGGACCAATACAATTCCACCGTGACCTACGCGAGCATGGCGTTCTTCTGACAGAAGAGCTTATGGCGTATGGCTTATAGCTGATAGCAGAACCGGTCGCGCAACAATTCGCGCAACGCGCGACCTCAGTAAGGACGGCGAGGGAGTAGCCAGACCATCCTTCTTGCTCGCAGAGGCCGCACGATCAGAATGTGCTCCCTCGATGCGCGCAGTAAAGGATGGCCCGGCTACTCCAGAATTGGGGAAGGCTTGAGACCAAGGAAAGAGATGAGAAAAGATGACGAATGGAACAGGAACAGGCAGAAGAAATTGAGCGGCTCTTTGGCGTAGTGGCTGAGGCCCTTCGGAGTGACATGCGCCAGGTTGCCGAAAGCCATTCGATCATTCGT
>Ga0194120_10011601_pt1 | contig 10544 bp, 10 predicted proteins | sample TA2MahCa65mmetaG_FD_148642 | JGI IMG/M metagenome (GOLD analysis project Ga0194120, IMG submission 148642) | Freshwater microbial communities from Lake Tanganyika, Tanzania - TA2015019 Mahale Deep Cast 65m | ecosystem: Environmental > Aquatic > Freshwater > Lake | place: Tanzania: Lake... | reverse complement strand
CGCGAGTACACCGCCATCGGCGACACCGTGAACCTCGCCAGCCGGATCGAGGGACTCACCAAGGACGTGGGCGTGGCGGTGCTGGTGAGCGGGTCGGCGCGCGCCTCGGCGGGAGGACGCTTTGCCTGGCAGGCGCTGCCCGCGCAGGCGGTGAGGGGACGCGAGGGCGCGGTGGAGGTGTGGTCGGTGGCCGCCGGTCCCTAGGCCCGCGGGTAGATCCACGCGTAGACCAGCCCCACGAGGCCCACGCCGCCGGCCACGTTGCCGAGGGTGACGAGCAGGAGGTTGTGCAGCGCGCCACCGGCGTCGAGCTCGCCCAGGAGCGCCGCGGCGGCGAACAGGAACACGTTCGCCACCGAGTGCTCGAACCCGGCCGCCACGAAAACGGTCACCGGCAGGAACACCGCGAGCAGCTTCTCGCCCGTGCCCCTGCAGGAAAACGCACACCAGACGCCCAGGCACACCAGCACGTTGCAGAGCACGCCCCGGGCGAAGGCCGGCAGCGGGGCGAGCGCGGTCTTCGCGCCCACGCTGGCGAGGAGGGTGGCCACGACGTTGTCGCCCGGGGCCGCCGCCCACCACGCCACCGCCATGCCCACGCTCCCGAGGACATTCCCGAGCAACACGAGGCTCCACGTCCGCGCGATGTCGCGACCGGTCACGCGGCCGTCGACCCAGGCCATCGCCATGAGGTTGTCGCCGGTGAACAGCTCCGCGCCCGCCACCACCACGAGGCCGAGCCCGATCGAGAAGGCCGCGCCCACGAGGAGTCGCTGCAGGCCGTGGCCGAGATCGGCGGTGCCGGTGGCGGCCACGAGGCTGGCGATGGCGCCGAGGGCGATGAAGCCGCCGGCGAGCACGCCCAGCGCGAGGCAGCGGTCGGGTCGCAGGGCAGCTTTCCGCGTGGCGGCCTCCACCACGCGGTTGCGGATCTCGGGCGGCGCGAAGGCGTCGAGGGTGGGGTTCATGGCCCCACCCGTAGCAAGAGGCGGGCCGTTCAGGCCGGCAGCTTCAGCTCAGACTTCTTCTTGCGCTTGCGGTACAGCGAGAAGGTGAAGCCGATGGTCTGCACCACCTCGCTGCCGGTACCCTCGGCGAGCGCCGTGGCCACGGTCGCGACATCGAGATCGCAGCCGTCGCCCACGCGCCCCTTGATCAGCTCGTGCGCCTCGAGCTCCAGGTGCGTCTTGCGCACCACCGCCTCGCTCGGCCCCTCCCGTCCCACGAAGACCACGGGGTTCAGCTCGTGACAAAGACCCCGGAGGAACGCCCTTTGTTTACCGTTGAGCGGCATGTCTACACCTCGCCCAGTTCGCGGAAGTAGTCCACGGTGCGCGACACGCCCTCCTCGAAGCTCACCTGGGGCTCCCACCCGAGCGCGGCGCGCGCTCGCGAGATGTCGGGCTTGCGACGCGTAGGATCGTCCTTCGGCAGCGGCCTGTGGACGATGCCCGCCCTGTTGCCGGTGAATCGATTGATGTACTCGGCGAGCTGCAGCATCGTCATCTCGTGGGGGTTCCCCACGTTTACCGGCTCGACCTCGGCGGACTCCATCAGCCGGAAGATGCCGTCGACGAGGTCGCTCACGTAGCAGAAGCTGCGCGTTTGCTGGCCGTCGCCAAACACGGTGAGCGGCTCGCCGCGCAGGGCCTGCGAGCAGAAGGCCGGCATCACGCGGCCATCGTTCGGGCGCATGCGCGGGCCGTAGGTGTTGAAGATGCGGACGATGCGTGTCGCGACACCATGATAGCGGTGATAGGCCATCGTCAGCGCCTCGGCGTAGCGCTTGGCCTCGTCGTAGACCGAGCGCACGCCGATCGGGTTGACGTTGCCCCAGTAGCTCTCCACCTGGGGGTGGATGGCGGGGTCGCCGTACACCTCGGAGGTGGACGCGAGGAGGAAACGCGCGCCGTCGGCGCGGGCCCGGTCGAGCCCGAGGCGGGTGGCGTCGCTCCCCGCGTAGAGCGTGGCGAAGGGCAGCTCCACGTAGTCGATGGGGCTCGCGGGCGAGGCCATGTGGTAGATGCGGTCGAGCTTCCCGGGCACCGGCAGCTCGCCGGTGACGTCGGCCTCGATGAAGCTGAACCGCGGGTGGTGGGCGAAGGCCGCGATGTTGCGCCGGTGGCCGGTGACGAAATTGTCGACGGCCACCACCTCGTGGCCCTCGTGGAGCAGGCGCTCGCAGAGGTGGCTCGGGACGAAACCGGCGCCGCCGGTGACAAGGATCCGCATCGGCGGCGCCTAGCACGCGAGGTTGACCGGCGCTGCGATAAGCGCGCGCCGGTGACCCAGCTCCGCCCCACGACGGTGATCGTCGACCTCGAGGCCCTCCGGCGAAACTTCGTCGCGACGCGGCAGTTCGTGGGGCCACGCGTGCGCGTGCTCGCGGCGGTGAAGGGCGACGCCTACGGGCACGGGGCCGTGGCCTCCGCTCGTGCGCTGGCCACGGCTGGTTGCGACGCCTTCGGCGTGGCGCTGGTGGAAGAGGGCGCGCAATTGCGCGACGCGGGCGTGGATGGCCTGGTGTTGTGCATGGGGGGCGTGGGCCGCTTCGGGGCGGAGGAGGCCGTGGCCCGCCAGCTCACGCCGGTGCTCTACGACGAGGGCGACGCCGAGCGACTCGACGCCGCCGCTCGCCGATCCGGGCAACGACTCGCGGTCCACGTCAAGGTCGACACCGGCATGGGTCGGCTCGGGGTGCCGCTCCACCACTACCCCCGCTTCCTCGATCGGCTGGCGCACTTCGACGCCCTCGACGTGGAGGGCCTCATGACCCACTTCGCCGAGAGCGAGGCCGACGATCCCACCTTCACCCGCGAGCAGTTGCGACGGTTCAGGCAGGCGGTCGCGACCACGCGGGCGCGCGGCTACCACCCCCGGGTGATCCACGCGGCGAACTCGGGCGCGGTGCTGCGCCACCCCGACGCCCACCTCGACCTGGTGCGCCCCGGGATCATGCTCTACGGCGAGCCGCCCGCGCCGGGGGTGGCGGTGGAGCCGGTGATGCGCGTGGTCACCCGGGTGCTCTTCGTGAAGGACCTGCCACGCGGCGCCTCGGTCAGCTACGGTCGCCGCTTCGTGACTGCCCGGCCCTCGCGCATCGCCACCCTCCCCCTGGGCTACGCCGACGGGCTCCCGCGCGCGGTGAGCGGGCGGGCGCAGGTGATCGTCAACGGCCGGCGTTGCGACGTGGTCGGCACGGTGTGCATGGACCTGTGCATGGTCGATGTCACCGACCTGGCCGAGCCGGTGGAGAGCGGCGACGAGGTGGTCATCATCGGCAAGGTCGGCACCGTCGAGGTGCGCGCGTCGGAGGTGGCCAGCTGGGCGGGGACGATCCCCTACGAGATCCTCTGCGGCTTCTCGGAGCGCGTGCCGCGCCGTCACGAGGGGGGAACGTGAACCCCATCGAGAGGCTCGGCGCCTGGGTGATCGCGAGCATCGAAGACCTCGGCGGCTACACCCGCTTCACCGCGCGGGCAACGTGGGGGATGATCCGCCCGCCCTACCGCTTTCACCTGCTGTTCAAGCAGATGGAGTTCGTGGGCAACCAGTCCTTGTCGATCGTGATGCTCACCGGCGCCTTCACCGGGATGGTGTTCGCAGTCCAGAGCGACTTTGCCTTCGGGCGCTTCGGCGCCCGCGGGCTCCTCGGCAGCACCGTCACCCTCGCGCTCACCCGTGAGCTCGGGCCGATCCTCACCTCGCTGATGGTCAACGGGCGCGTGGGATCGGCGATGGCCGCCGAGCTCGGCACCATGCGGGTGACTGAGCAGATCGACGCGCTGGAGTCGATGTCGGTCGACCCGGTGCAGTACCTCGCGTCGCCGCGCATCGGCGCGTCGATCCTGATGGTGCCGATCCTGTGCGCGATGTTCGATCTCGTGGGCGTCATCGGCGTGTCGTACGTGGCCACGCAGATGCTCGGCGTGAACCCGGGGCCCTTCTACAACCGCATGGAGTGGTTCGTCGATCCCGACGACATCTGGGGCGGGATGATGAAGTCCGCGATCTTCGGCTTCATCCTCGCTTCGGTGGGCTGCTACCGAGGCTTCTACGCGCGCGGCGGCGCCGAGGGCGTGGGCCAGGCGACCACCCGGGCGGTGGTGGCGAGCGGGGTGGCGATCCTCGTGATCGACTACTTCATCACGTTGATCCTCGCGCCGATGAGCGTGAACCGGGCATGAGCGACGTCGCGCGGCGGAGGAGGGAGTCCTACTCGTACCTGTCGCGACAGTTCGCGCAGAGGTCATCCCCCCGGATTTGGGACAGTCGCGGCACCCATGGGGGAAAAAATAGGACAGGTGAGCCCCGTCCGGGGGGATGGTGGCGGCCGCCTCGGAGATTGTCGGCGTTGTCTCGTGGCGGCGTGCTCGGATCCAGGCGAGTTGTCCTATTTTTTGGGGGATGGGTCGAGGAAGTGTCCGATTTCGGGGGGGATGGGGTGCGCGCATGCTGTCGCGACAAAGGAAGTGCGCGTTGAACGAAGGCTCGGCATGAGCGACATCCGCCTCGTCGACCTCCGCAAGGCCTTCGGCAAGCAGGAGGTGCTGCGCGGCCTCGATCTCGTGGTGCCTTTCGGCAAGATCACGGTGATCATCGGGCGCTCCGGCACCGGCAAGTCGGTGCTGCTCAAGCAGTTGATGGGGCTCTTGCGGCCCGACTCGGGGAGCATCTTCATTGGCGACACCGACATCACGCGCTTGCCCGAGGGCGAGTTCCGCAAGGTGCGCAACCGCTTCGGGATGGTGTTCCAGAACGCGGCCCTCTTCGACTCGATGACCGTCTACGAGAACGTGGCCTTTCCGCTGCGCGAGCACACGCGGCTGCGCGAGCGGGAGATCCGCGAGCGCGTCGTGGCCTCGCTCGCGAGCGTGGGCCTCGCCGACGCCATCGACAAGGATCCCCACCAGATCTCGGGCGGGATGAAGAAGCGGGTGGCGGTGGCGCGGGCGCTGATCCGCAAGCCGGAGTTCCTACTCTACGACGAGCCCACCACCGGGCTCGACCCCATCATGACCGCGCATGTCGACGAGCTGATCCGGCACACGCAGGACACGTCGCCCGGGCTCACCTCGCTGGTCATCAGCCACGACATGGAGGCCACCCTGCGCATTGCCGACAAGATCGCGATGCTGTTCGAGGGTCGCGTGATCTTCGAGGGCACCCCCGACGACGTGCGCAGCACCGATCACCCGGTGGTGCGCCAGTTCGTCGAGGGGCGGCTCGAGGGCCCCATCAAGCTCTGAGGCCTACCCGTGGAACTGCTCGGCCTCGGTGCTCTCCTTGAGCGCGGTGGTGGAGGAGAGCCCCCCCGAGATCACCTCGGCCACGGCGTCGAAGTAGCCGGTGCCGGCCTCGCGCTGGTGTCGCACCGCCGTGTAGCCGTGGGCCTCGGCCGCGAACTCCTCCGCTTGTAGGCGCGCGTAGGCGCTCATGCCTTCCTCGCGGTAGGCGCGCGCGAGCTCGAAAGCGGCGTGGTTGAGCGCGTGGAAGCCGGCCAGCGTGACGAACTGGAACTTGTAGCCCATCGCGCCGAGCTCGCGCTGGAAGCTCGCGATCTCGGCGTCACTGAGCTTCTTCTTCCAGTTGAAGCTCGGCGAGCAGTTGTAGGCGAGCAGCTTGCCCGGGAAGCGCGCGTGGATGGCCTCGGCGAAGCGGCGGGCCTCGCCGATGTCGGGCGTGCTCGTCTCGCACCAGACGAGGTCGGCGTAGGGCGCGTAGGCGAGTCCCCGGGCGATGGCCATGTCGAGGCCGCCAGTGATGCGGAAGAAGCCCTCCGGGGTGCGATCCCCGGTGCAGAAGGGGCGGTCGACGGGGTCGATGTCGCTGGTCAACAACTTCGCCGAGTTGGCGTCGGTGCGGGCGATGACCAGCGTGGGCACGTCGAGCACGTCGGCGGCGAGCCGCGCGGCCACGAGCGTGCGCACGAAGTGACTGGTGGGGATGAGCACCTTGCCGCCGAGGTGACCGCACTTCTTCTCGCTCGACAGTTGGTCCTCGAAGTGCACGCCGGCCGCGCCGGCCTCGATCATCGCCTTCATCAGCTCGTAGGCGTTGAGTGGCCCGCCGAAGCCGGCCTCGGCGTCGGCCACCATCGGCGCGAACCAGTCGCGCCGCGCGCCGCCCTCGGCGTGCTCCACCTGGTCGGCACGCTGGAGCGCACGGTTGATGCGCTTCACCAGCGTGGGCACGCTGTCGACGGGGTAGAGGCTCTGGTCGGGGTAGACGGCGCCGGCGGTGTTCGCGTCGGCTGCCACTTGCCACCCCGACACGTAGATGGCCTCGAGCCCGGCGCGGACGGCCTGGACCGCCTGCCCGCCGGTGAGCGCGCCGAGCGAGGGGACGAAGTCGCGCTCGTGCAAGAGCTGCCAGAGTCGCTCGGCGCCGTGCCGGGCGAGGGTGTGCTCGACCACCAGGCTGCCGCGAAGTCGCGACACCTCGGCGTCGGTGTAGGGGCGAACGATGCTGTCGAAACGGCCGACCTGGGGGACACGGGGCGCGCTCATTGAGAAACCTCGGGGCAGAGTTGGGTGTACGCGGGGACAGTGAGCCACTCGGCCAGCACGGGACCGGTCGCGAGCGAGATGAGCAGGTCGGCGGCCTCGGGCGCGCGGGGGTGATCCGCGCGGCCAGCGTCGGCAAGAGCGCCGGCCACGGTCGACTCGGTGACGATGCTGCCATCATCGAGCCGGGCCCCGTGGCGCTGCCACTGCCAGAGCTGCGCGCGGCAGATCTCGGCGGTGGCGGCGTCTTCCATCAGGCCGTCGAGGGCCACGCAGCCCTGGCCGTCGAGCCAGTGGGCGAGGTAACGAACGGCGACGTCGGCGTTGCGCCGCAGGCCCGCGCGGGTGGGCGCGCCCCCCGGGCGAGCCAGCAAGGCGTCGCGACCCGGCGGAGGCGAGGGAAGGCGCTGGAGCTGGTGGGGCGTGGGGAAGCAGGCGGCGGCGGTGTCGACGAGGCCGGGGTGGGCCACCCAGGTGCCGTCGAAACCCTTCAGTTGCTCCAACTGCTTGTCGGACTGAATAGTTGCGAAAATTGAACTATTCGCCTCGGGCGACTTTCCCGGTACCTGCGCCGCCATCCCCCCCATCGCGTGTGCCCCCCGCCGGTGACAGGTCCACACCAGCCGCCGGGTGTACGCGTCGAGGAAGCCCTCGCTCATCCGGAGCTGCGCGCGATCCGGAAACACGCGATCCGGGTGCGCCCTCAGCGTCTTGATCGCCGAGAAGATGTAGTCCCAGCGCCCACAGTTCAGCCCCGCCGACCAGTGGCGCAGTTCCCACAGGATCTCGTCCATCTCGAAGCAGGCGGGGAGGGTCTCGATGAGGACCGTCGCGCGGATGGTCCCGCGCGCGAGCCCCAGCGCCTGCTCGGCGTGCGTGAAGACGTCAGCCCACAGCCGGGCCTCCCGGTGTGACTGGAGCTTGGGCAGGTAGAACCAGGGTCCCGCCCCTCGCTCCGCGCTCGCCGTGGCGTTGTGGAAGGCGTGGAGCCCGAGGTCGAAGAGGGCGGCGGGCATCGCCGCGCCCTCCACGCGGTAGTGCCCTTCCACGAGGTGCAAGCCGCGGGGCCGCACGAAGAGATGCGCGCGGTCGCGACGCAGGGTGTAGGTCTTGGCCGCGGTCTCCACGCGGAGCGTGCCGCGCACCGCCTCGGCGAGGGCCTGGTGTCCCGCGAGCACCGCCGACCAGGTGGGGGCGAGGCTGTCCTCGAAGTCGGCCATGAACACCCGCGCGCCGCTGTTGAGCGCGTTGACAATCATCTTGGCCTCGGCGGGACCGGTGATCTCCACGCGGCGGTCGAGGAGGGTCTCGGGCACGGGCGCGACCGTCCAGTCGGTCTCGCGGATGTCGCGGGTTTCCGGCAAGAAGTCGGGTAGTTCACCCGAGTCGTAGCGGTGCTGTCGCTCGGCCCGCTCGGCGAGGAGGGCGGTCACGCGCCCGGCGAAGCGGGCGTGGAGCGCGTCGAGGAAGGCGCGGGCCGGGGCCGTCAGCACCGTCGAGGCGAGCGCAGGGTGGGGACCGGACATGCCGCCACCGTAGCGTGATAAATATCGCTTGAATGCTGCTCAATGCTTGACGTGGCGCCGACGGTCGAGCACTGTGAATGTCAACGTGTCATGCTGTCAATATCGTAAAGGAGATGCCCGTGAGCACTGCCCTTGGCCCTCGCCTCCGGTCCCTCCGGCGCACGCGCGGCCTCGCGCAGGCGGCGCTGGCGCAGAAGCTCGGGATCTCGGCCAGCTACCTCAATCTCATCGAGGCGGGAAAGCGCCCGATGCCGGCCGAGGTGCTCCTCGCCGCTGCCCGCGAGCTGGACGTCGACCTCCGTGCCCTCGGGGGCGAGGGCGAGGCGCGCCTGGTACACGACCTCGTCGAGGCCCTGGCCGACCCGGTCCTCGAGGATGTCGAGCTCACCACGGCCGACGCGCGCGAGCTGGCGGCCCGCGAGCCGGTGCTGTCCCGGGCGACGGTGCGGCTGCACCAGGCGCTCCAGGCGTCCCTCGCGGCCCAGGAAGAGCTCGCCGGGCGCGTGTACGCCAGCGAGGGCGAGGTGCCGTCGTCGCGGCTGCCGCCCGAGGAGGTGACGGACTTCATCGAGTCGCGACACAATCACTTCGACATACTCGAGGACGCCGCCGAGTCGCTTGTTCGCGACGCGCGGCTCGACCCGCAGGACCTCTACCCTGGTCTCGTGCGTTTCCTGGAGAACCAGGGCGTGCGGGCGCGGATTGGCCCGCCGCCGGGCCCGGGGGTTCATGCCCGGTTCGATCCCGACGCGCGCGAACTGCTGGTGTCGGAGTGGCTTCCCACCCGCAGCCGCAACTTCGAGCTGGCGCGCGCCTGCGCACGCCTCGTGGCGCGCGACGCCATCGGCGCGCTTGCCAGCGACGCGCGCCTCACGACGAGCACCTCGCGGGCGCTCTGTCGCACGGCGCTCGGCTCGTACTTCGCGGCGGCGGTGCTGATGCCCTACGCGCCCTTCCACGCCGCCGCCGAGAGCCTTCGCTACGACGTCGAGCTGGTGGGCCGCCGCTTCCGCGTGGGCTTCGAGCAGGTTTGCCACCGGCTCACGACGCTGTCGCGACGGGGCATGGAGGGCGTGCCCTTCCACTTCGTCCGCGTCGACGTGGCGGGCAACATCTCCAAGCGTTTCTCCGGGTCGGGTATCCACTTCGCGCGCTTCTCCGGCGTGTGCCCGCGCTGGAACGTCTTCTCGGCGTTCGCGATGCCAGGGCGAATCCGCACGCAGGTGAGCCGCATGCCCGATGGTCGCGACTACTTCTGTATCGCCCGGACGGTGTCGGAAGACTCTCGCGGCTGGGGACAGGATGGCCGGGTGCATGCCGTGGGCCTCGGCACCTCGCTCGAGCACGCGCGGCGCCTGGTGTATGCGGATGGGGTGGCCCTCGACGATCCGCACAACACCGTGCCGATCGGGGTGACGTGCCGGCTCTGCGAGCGCACCGACTGCGCCCAGCGCGCCCTGCCCAGCCTCCGCGTGCCGCTGCACGTCGACGAGCTCTCCAGGAGGGCCTCGCCCTACGGATCGACGCCGTGATCCAGGCGCTTCTGGCTTGCGTCGAGGAACCCGAGGCGCCGCCGGCCACGCTGGCGCTGGTGCTGGAGGTACACGCCGAGAACGGGCTGCTCCAGCCCGAGGCCGAGGTGGCCATGGTGGAGGCGCTCTCCGCCGCGGCGGGCGAACTTCCCATCAGCTTCGGGCTCGGCCCCGAGTACCTGGCCCAGGCGGGCGCGGTCGACGCGGCGATCGCCGCCCTCGGGCGCGGGCAGGGGGTCAACATGCACGGCGACCTCACCGCCACGGATGCCGAGTCGAGAACAACGGAGCTCGCCCGCCGCATGCTCGACTTCGCGCCCCTGGAGGGCGCGCGCCCCGACATCGTCTCCGGGCTCTGCGATGCCACGCCCACGTGGGTGGAGGCGTCGGTCGCTGCCGGCGTCACCGCTGGGCTGGGCCCGGTGGAGTACTGCCAGCTGAGCCTCGATCCCGGGGGCGCGGCGGGGGAGGCCTACGCCGTGGCCGAGGCGAGCGGCTGCGCCGCGGCGGGGTTCACCGGTTGCCACTCGCCCGCCCCCACGGTGGGCCCGGATCGGCAGCGCCTGTTTCCCTGGCGGACCGAGAGCACCGCGACCTGGACGGTCGACGACGGGGGCGCGCTCGCGCTCGTGGGCGGCTTCGAGGCCGACGCCGTGGACTGCCTCGCCCGCGCGAGCACGGAGGATTGCGGCTACCAGTCGGCGGCAGACGCCGACGCCGACATCGCCGCGCTGGGGCGCTCGCTGCGCCGGGCGAGGGGACGGCTCAACGCCGGGGAGCACGGGACCTACTACCTTACCTGGAGCACCAATCGCATCGCGACCACCGAGTACATCGAGGCGTGGTTCGCGGGGCTGGACGCCCTGCTAGGGGAGGGGTTCGAGGCGGAGGGGCTTGGAGAGGTGCTGGGGCGGTAGCGCCCCCTCCCAGCCTTTGGGCCCCCTCCCGGCGCCGTTGAGAGCCTACCGCCTACCGCCTAC
>Ga0194120_10011597_pt1 | contig 10546 bp, 2 predicted proteins | sample TA2MahCa65mmetaG_FD_148642 | JGI IMG/M metagenome (GOLD analysis project Ga0194120, IMG submission 148642) | Freshwater microbial communities from Lake Tanganyika, Tanzania - TA2015019 Mahale Deep Cast 65m | ecosystem: Environmental > Aquatic > Freshwater > Lake | place: Tanzania: Lake... | reverse complement strand
CGGTTGGCGACGGCGGACTCGGCCAGGGTGAGCCGGGCCGGCGCATCGCGCAAGCGGCTGAGTTCATGCGCGCGCACTGGGTCAACACCGCCAGCAACGACCTGCTGCGCGAGCTGATGGTGCGGCATGGCGCTCGGCGAGGACGCGACCGCCCACGCGCGGCGGCTGCTCGATGACGCCGTGCACCGCGATCGGGCGCGCCGCATCCACGACGAAATCCGCTTCCACGGCGCCACCTTGTCCGGCGTGCGCGCGAAGCTGATGCCTACCAGCAAGAAGGCGTCGCGTTGCTGGCCGCCAACGGGCGCGCGCTGCTGGCCGACGACATGGGCCTCGGCAAGACGCTGCAGGCCATCGCCGCTGCGCACTGGCTGGTCGAACGCGAGGGCGTGCGGCGGGTGCTGGTCGTGTGTCCCGCGTCGCTCAAGCAGCAGTGGGCGCGCGAGATCCGGCGCTTCACCGACCACAGGGTCGAGGTCGCCGACGGCAGCACGCCCAAGCGCGTGGCCATCCACGCGGGGCCGGCGACCTTCGTCATCGCCAACCATGAGCTCGTGCTGGGCGACCACAGCGCGCTGGTCCAGCGCCACCCGCCCGACCTGATCGTGCTCGACGAGGCGCAGCGCATCAAGAACTGGCGCACCCGCACCGCCGCCGTGCTCAAGTCCGTGCCATCGCGCTTCGCTTTCGTATTGACGGGGACCCCGCTCGAAAGCCGGCTGACCGACCTCTACAGCCTGATGCAGCTGGTCGACGCGCGCGTGCTGGGGCCGCTGTGGCGCTTCGAGCTGGAGTTCCACGTCACCGACGAGCGCGGCCACGTCATCGGCTACCGCAACCTGGGCGAGCTGCGGCGGCGGTTGGCGCCGGTGCTGCTGCGCCGCGACCGCCAGCTCGTCAAGGATCAGCTGCCCGACCGGACCGAGGTGCGGCTCGACCTGGCCTTGACCCAACGCCAGCGCGAACTGCACGACGCGGCGGTCCAGAGCGCCGCGCAGATCGCCGCCGTCATGGCCCGCCGGCCGCTGACGCCCGTCGAGGAGAACAAGCTCATGGCCGCGCTGCAGATGGCGCGGATGGCGTGTGACGCGGCGGACTTGGTCGACAGGCAGACGGTCGGCTCGCCCAAGCTCGACGAGCTCGGGCGGCTGGTGGAGTGTCTGTGCAAGGACGAGGGCCGCAAGGTGGTCGTGTTCAGCCAGTGGGAGCGCATGACCGCGATGGCCGAGGGCGTGTGCCTGGGGCTCGGCATCGGCTGCGTGCGCTTGCACGGCGGCGTGCCGTCCAAGGCGCGGCAGGGGCTCGTCGACCGCTTTGCCGAGGACCCGGCCGTGCAGGTCTTCCTGTCGACGGATGCCGGTGCCACGGGCCTCAACCTGCAGTGCGCGAGCGCGATGGTCGTGCTGAACCTGCCGTGGAATCCGGCGGTCCTGGACCAGCGCATCGGCCGCATCCATCGCCTGGGCCAGCGCGACTACGTGCTCGTGGTGCTGCTGGTGGCGCAGGCGAGCTACGAGGAGCGGGTGGCGGACCTGATCGCCGGCAAGCGCAATCTCTTCCGCGCCGCCGTCGAGCCCGACGCGACCGACGACGTGGTGGGGGTGTCCAAGCGCACCTTGGAGATGGCGCTCGAGGCCCTGGACGTCACGACGCGAGAGGCCGGCAAGACCGAACGCGACGCGGCGGCGCTGGCGGCCGAGCAATTGCTCGACCTGGAGGTGGACCCGGGCGACGTGGCCGTGCCCGAGCCCGTTCCCGTGCCCGAGTCCATGCCCGAGCCCGAACCCGAACCGGTGGTCGAATCGCGCGCCGACCCGGTGCTGGCCGCCATCGACGCGCTCGGCCGGCGCTTGGGTGGGCTGCTGGAACGGGTGCTGGTCGCGCGCGGCGGCGTCGTCGCGGTGGTGGAAGGGCTGGAGGCCGACGCGCTCTCGCAGGGCGAGGCGATCGGCGCCGAATTCGCCATCGAAGTCGAGGTGCTGGACCAACGCACCTGGACCGCCCTGCAGAAGATGGGCGACGGGTCGCCCGTAGCCGGCGCGGACCTCCGGTGGCAGAAGACCGCGCCAGAACCGGCTGCAGCGCCGGTCGAATCGCCGCTCAAGGTCCAGGCGCGGCGCAAGCTGGCGGCGGCGAACGTGCTGCTGCAGTCGAACTGCGGCGTGGAAGCGGTGGCGCTGCTGGCCGAGTCGCTGCGGCTGTGGCTGGCGGCGCGGCAGGAGCGGCCGAGCGCGCCCGAAGTCGGCCACGTGCCGGCGTGGTTGTACGGCGACCTGGTGCCCGCGGGCCTCGCCACGCACGACGAGGCCGGTCTGGTCCTGCGCGCGCACGGGCTGTTGGCGGCGACCGAGGTGCCGCTCGGGCTGGCGCAGGCGGTGGCGGCCGAGGTGGCGGGCGTGGTCGGGTGAGCGAGCTGGTGGGAGGGCGCGCACCACAAGGTGGCGGACACGCCGGGATCCACCGCCGAGTCGGTCCCCGGACGCCGATTCCGGATGCGGTTCAGGGAACCAGCCGGTGAGCGGGTGAGGCGTACGGGCGTCCGCGAGAGCGAGGCGAGCCCGCGCAGCCACGCAAAAACGCGCCGGAAGCGGCGGATCGGGGGAGGCGGCGCGGCCTTGCCGTGGCCGGTCGCCGCGGTCGCCCCTGCGCCAAGCCACGACCAAGGACCGGCCCCAGCCGGAGGCGTTGTGGCGACACCCGTCGGACACCCAACCCAGGCGCGGCCGTCGTCGACCAAGCCCTCGAGGTCCCTGGCTCTGGCACGGGCGCTCCTCGTCGATAGCCTGGCGTCTGGCGATGGCGGCCGGGCGCCCGGCGGCTGCTCCCTTCGCGCCGGCCGTCGCCTATCCACAAGCTGTCAGAACGCGTACAGCATGCCGGCGTTGGTCGCGAAGCCCTTCTCCTTCTCGCACAGCAGCGCGCCGCTCGCCGACTGAACGACGTCGATGCAGCGGTCGTCGATCCCGAGCGCGATCCCGGCGCGCAGCGGGATCTGGCCCTGGAGCATCCACACCGCCGACAGGCCGATGCCGTGGCGGAAGCTGTTGCGGTACAGGGCGCCCCACGCGTCGGCGATCGCGCCAAAGTCCCAGTGCACGGCGCCAAACAGGTAGCGTTTGCGCAGCAGCGGAAAGCGCAGCTCGATCGAGCCGTTGGCGACCACGCTGCCGCGGTCGATGGTGGTGTCGCCGCTGCGGTAGTGGTCGGCCGGCCCCAGGACGCGAACGCTGCCGTCCTCGCCCTTGATCTTGATCCGGCCGGCGGCGTCGTACTGGCGGACGCCGTAGTCGGCAAAGCCGCGCAACAGCGTCTGGGTGAACTGGCCGCCGAGGCGGAACAGCACCAAGCGGTCGATCTGGGCGCCGGAGTCCTCGCCGGCGTAGACCGTGCCGGCGTGGGCCATCAGCGCCAACACGAGGTCGTCGCCGAGGGGGCGAAACACCCGCGCCATCCCCTCCCACTTGAAGTAGTTGACCTGGCGGACCTGGTCCGTCGCGGCGTCGCGGACGAAGGCGTTGATGTAGGGCAGCGAGAACGTGACCAGGGCGCCGCGCCGCGGGTCGAGTGGGCTGTCGGTGTCGTCCCACGTCAGGCTCGGGGTGAGGGTGAACTGGGTCTGCAGGCCGAGCCTGCCGTCGTCGGCGTGGGAGAAGTCCTCGCCGCGATCCTGGCGGTCGCGGGTGCGGATGAGGCCGCCGTCGAACGTCAGCCCGGTCGCCAGCCGACCGAAGAAGCGCCGCGACAGGCTGACCTGGACGCCGACGCGGTCGTAGTCGAAGCCGAGCACGGCGTAGTCGTGGGTCAAGTAGGGCGAAGCGCGCAGGCTGACGTCGCTGCCGAACAGGCGCGCGTCCTCGTAGGTCGCGGTGAGGGAGGCATAGCGCAGGGTGTCCGACCACCACGGCGGCGTGCGGTGGCTGTCGCTGTAGCGCGCCCGGACGCCGGCGGCGAGCTGCACCGCGCTGCAGCCGGTGTCGCCGACGTAGCAGTAGCCGCCGTAGTCCGGTGGCGCGGTCGCGCCGAGCTTGACCGCCAGGCGCAGCAGCTTGCCCGAGCGCCAGAAATTGCGGTCGACGTAGGCCCCCTCGATGGTGCCGAGCAGGTTGGGCAGGACGAGGTTCTGCGAGCGGCCGAAACCGGCGGCGATGCGGTCGGTCGCGGTGGTGGCGTGGTCGATGGTCTCCTTGAACGCCAGCAGGGTCTCCTCTTCGTAGGCGGCCCGGTCGGCGTTGATGGTCTGAAATCCGGCCAGGGCCTCGAAGTAGCGGTGCTGGTCCTCGACCACCTGGACGACCGTCGCCAACCTGCTGCGAGGCGGCCTCTCGTCGTCGCCGATGTGGCGCAGACCGACCTGTGAGAACAGGCCGAGGTTGCGCAGGCGGCGCTGGGCGTCGAACGACACCGACGCCGCGTACGGCGTCCCGGCTGGCGGCAGGTCGCGCACGATGACGTCCAGGTCGGTCGCGAACGCGCCGAGGACGAACGCCTCACCGAACGCGACCCGCTCGCCCTCGTCGATCTCGATCCGCACGTCGACGGTCCGGGCGATCAGGCGCTCGGGCGAACACTCGCCCGGCCCGCGCGGCGGGTCGGCGGTCGCGCAGGTCAGCTTGACGGTGGCGCGGAAGAAGCCGTTGTTGCGGTAGTGGTTCTCGACCGCGCCGAGGGCGGCGTCGATGCGGGCGTGGCTCGCGGTGTCGCCGGGGGCGATGTTCCAGACCTCGCGCACGGCAGCGGCGCCGATCTGGCGGGCGCCAGCGACGTCGAGGGCGCGCAGCGTGGTCTGGTCCCCCTCGACGTAGTCGATGTCGAGGTAGATGAAGTGCTCATCGAGCGGCTTGCGGACGCGAAAGCCCTTGTCGGCGAAGCGGTAGCTCATGTGCAGCACGTTGCCCACCGACGACACCGCGCGCCGGTTGGCGGCGGTCGGCGTCACGCCCGCGGGCAGGGTCACGGCGTAGCGGAACTGGTAGTAACCCTGGTCGACGAAGAACTGGCGCAGCTTGTCGAGATCGGCGAGGAGCTGGTCGATCTGGAGGAACCCGCCGGCGTCAAAGAAGTCGTAGGCGCGGGTGGCGATCTCGCCGCGCAGGACGTCGTCGGCGATCGCGCCGCCCCTGGGTCGGTCGATCGCGTGGAAGAAGATCCCGCGGATCTGCGACACGTAACCGGTGGCGACGAAGTAGCTGATCGCGGTCGAGACCTGGCCCATCTCGCCGCTGCGCAGGGGGCGCCAGTCGAGGCGGACGTCGGCGAACACGTAGCCGCGGTTCTCGAGCGCGCCGAGCAGATCGTGGCGGCCGCGCTCGGCCTCGCCGAAGTCGTACAGGCCCGAGTCTCCGAACGGCAGCGCGTCGTAGAGGTCGCGGTCGTCCTGGATGAGGTAGTTGCCGCGGCCGGTGCCCTCGGTGTCGTCGCGCACGAGAATGCGCACCACCGCGCACCGCCCGGGCGTCACGACGACCCGGATCGACTGGTCGGTCTTCTCGTGGTGGACCTCGATGCCCGCCTGGCCGTAGCCGAGCCGGCGCAGCCAGGTGCGAATCCGGTTGCGGATCCGGTTGCCCTCGCGGGTCGAGAACACCTCGAGCCCGGCGACATCGGCGGCGTTGCGCAGCGCGCGCTCGCCGATCGGCGGGCACGCCAACCCATGCTGTTCTTCGAACGCGCTGCGCGGAGGGGGCGGGCGCAGGTCGAAGCGCGCGTCGCTGACCCGCTGGCGGTCGCCTTCGCGGATCGCGATGTGCAGGCGCACGAGGCCGGGCCCCATCGGCGTCGTGTAGAGCTCGATCCTGGCGTCGTCGAAGCCGTTCTTGCGGTAGAGCGCCTCGAAGGCCTCCTTCTGCGCCAGCAGCTTCTCCTTGCCGCGCGGCAGGTCGACGTCGAGGGCGTCGCCGGCCTGGATGAGCAGCTTGGCGCGCAGCTCGTCCTGGAACAGCGCCGCGTTGCCGGAGATCTCGATCGCGCGCACGAACTCGTGCCCGGCGAGGTCGAAGCGCACCCGCGCGCCGGCCAGGCCGTCGGGCTGGCAGTGGGCGCTGATGCGCTTGAAGAATCCGAGCTTGTCGAGGCGCTGCCAAGCGATGGCGAGGTCGCCGGAGCGCAGCGGCCGGCCATGCTGCAGGTCGACCAGCGAGGCGAGCTGCTGGCGGACGGAGGGAGGATCGCAGGGGGTGCCGGCGCAGCCGTCGAACTGCACCGGGCCGACCACGCGCCCGGCGCACACCCCATCGGCGAGCGCCAGCTGCGATCCGGCCAGGATCGCGCTGGTGGCGCTCCGCGCCGAAGTCACGTCGGCCGCCAGCCCGACCGCGGCCGCTCCAGTTGCCGCGTCCGCCAGCGCGACCGGCGCAGCGCGCGCCGAGGTCGCCGCGAGCGCGATCGACAGCGCCGCGATCGCGACCGGCCCGAGGCGGCGCAGGTCAGTCATCGAGAGGCACCTTGTAGCGCAGACGCGACTCGAACACCTCGAAGGTGTCGCTCGCGGTGGTCGCGGTGTTGGCCATCCGCTGGCGCTTCCACAGCCCGTTGAGCGACAGGCGGTCGGTGATGCGGAACGAGAAGTTGGCGGTGTACAGGTTCTCGCGCCCGGTCTGGACACGGGTGCCGAGCGTCATCGCCTTGCCAAACTTCTTCGCCAGCTCGGCGGTGACGCCGAGGTTGCTGGCGTCGAAGTTGACCGCGACCGTGTCGACGAAGGTCTTGAGCAGCCCGGCGGCGAGCGAGTTGATCGCCTCGCCGAAGATGGTGTCGGTGGTGACGCGCGGCATCGCGCTGCCGGCGTCGGCGCAGCGCCGGCGGGTGAGCAACAGGCACTGGACGTCGCGCTCGGTGTCTCCCTTGCTGCTCGTCATGCGCAGGTCGAGGTCCTTGCTCCCTTCGCCGACCTTGCCGTTCACCTTGGCGAAGATCTGGACGTTCTCGTCCGATCGCGCCGCGTCGGCGCCGAGGTCGGCGCCGAGCAGGGTGCCGCTTGCGCCGGCCTGGGTCGATCCGCGCACCAGGATGTCGGTGCGCAGCAGCACGTCGATCTGAGGGCGGAGCATGTCGCCGAAGAAGTCGAGGGCGGCGCGATCGACGTCGAACACGAGCCCGTAGGCCGGCACGGCGAACTGGCTGCCCGACCCGGGCACGACGGCGGCGTGTTTCGTGATCCGCAGCGCCGGCAGCCTGCCGTCGACGTGCAGGTCGAATTCGAGCACGAGGTCGGCCTTGCCGCCGACCACCCGGCTGGCGACCTCGAAATTGTTGCCGCCGACGTCGAGATCGAGCTCCAGGTCGGCGAGCTGCGGCACCAGCTCGTGCAGCGGCTTGCTGTAGCTGTCGACCTTGCGATCGGCCGCGCTGCCGAACAGCGCCGCGTACTTGTCGAAGTTGCGGTAGAAGATGCCGTCGGTGACCACCACCCGGCCGGCGACCTTCCAGTCGCGCCGCGCGTCGTCGAAGAAGTGCCGCGCGGTCAGGCGCACGTTCGGCGAGACGTGCAACGAGTATTGCTTGGGCACGTCGACCGGCAGCTCGGTGCCGACGAGGTCGAGGTCGATCCGGTCGATGAGCAGGTCGCGCAGCCGCAGCGATCCCGACGCCTTGAGGCTGCCGTTATCGATCTGGATCGCGAGCTTGTGGTCGGCCGGGATCGCGACCGCCAGCACACCGAGCGGCCCGTCGCTGCCGGAGGTGGCGATCTCGAGCCGCCCGCCCTCGGCGACCGCGATCTCGTACGGGTACTTGCGCGCGGCGATCTTGCCGGCGCGGGTCTGGACGATGCCCTGGATGCGCGGCGCGCCGAGAGGTCCGTCGATGCGCAGGCGGCCGCGGCCGGCGCGCGCCTCCTCGAGGCACAGCGAGCGCGGATCGGCCGCGACAGCGGGGTCGGCCAGGATGTCGAACGACAGGTCGAGCTCGGACAGCGTCTCGGCGAGGACCCCTATCTTCGGCACCACCACGGTGCCGGCGGCGAACAGCGCCGCGGTCGGCGTGGCGTTGGCGGGCAAGGCGACGTCGCCGCAGACCTCAAAAGACGACGCGCCGACGGCGAAGCGCGTCGACGCGATGCGGGCCGACCCTGGCACGAGGCGCACCTTGGCGCCGGTGGTGTTGACGAGGCGCTGCGTGCCGGCCAGTTGGACGGCGAGCCGGCCGACCGGGACGGTCGCGTCGACGGCGTAGGTCACCCCACCCGGGCGCAGGTCGATCGCGACATCGACGACGCCTCCGATCCGGGCCGACACGCCGGGCGGGCGGGCGAGCCCGAGCGTCGCGAATGGATCGAGCTCGCCGGCGGTCTCGAGGGCGAGCGTGACTGCGGCGGGCTTGAGGCCGGAGAACCGCACGGCGCTGCCGGCAGCGAGCCGGATCGGGTCGAACTGGCGCGGCGCCGCCAGCGTCGCGTCGTCGCCTTCGCCCTTGGTGAGAACGAGCGTCGCGTCGCCGAGCTTGATCTTGTCCCACCCCACGCCGCGCAGGTGGGCGGTCGCGTCGCCGCGGAACGAACGCGCGTCGCCAGCGACGGTCGCTTCGAGCGCGACCGTGCCGTGCAGCGGCAGGTCGGCGAGGCTGTGCAGGGCGCGAAAGGGCAACGGCGGCACGCGCAGCGACGCTCGCCACGCCCGCGACGCCAGCCGAAGCTCGCCGTCGGCGGCGATGGCGTGGTCGTCGTCGCCCGGAGTTCCGCGCAGCCAGGCGCGCCCTTCGCGCAAGGTCGCCACGCCGCGGCCGAACTCGACCTGGCCGGTGATGCGGTCGGCGGTCTCGCCGCCGGCGCGGACGTCGCGCAACGCGACCTGGGCCGAGCCGGCGAGCGTACGCGCCCAGTCCCGGCCATCGAGGGTGACGGTGCCGCCCTTGATCTCTCCGGCGCCGCCGAGGCCCCCGCCGATGCGGCCGAGGTCGATCCTGGCCACCGCCGCGTCGCGGACCCTCACGGGCATGGTGGGACGCAGGACCGCAACGTCGCGCGCGAACAGGCCGATCTCGACGTCGCCGGACAGGTCGGCGAGCTCGGCCTGGACACTGAGGTCGTCGAGAAACAGCGTCCCGGCGCGCAGGCGCACCCGGGCGCGGGCACGCCTGGCGCGCTGGCCGGCGACCTCGAGGTCATCGACGGCGAGCACACCGGCGACCTCGGGATCGCGCCAACGGCCGCGCAGCGCTCCGCCGTCGAAGCGCAGCGCGCCGTCGATGCCGCGGACGCCGAAGGGCTCGAGCCACGGGGCGAGGCGGGGGACGTCGACCGCGATCGACAGGTCGCTGCCGTCGCCGGCGAGGTCGAAGGTGCCGTCGCCATGAAGGGCGATCAGGCGCTCGCCGTCGCCGTCGTCGGCGTCGACGCGGAGGTCGTCGAGGCCGAGCACCAGGCCGCGGTCGGCGTGAAGGTTGGTCCGCAGCCCGCCGCGCGCGCGGAGCGACGGCAGCGCCTGGGCGACCATCGCCACGAACGCGTCGCGCCGCAGCGCGAGGTCGGCGTCGAGGGCGACGTCGACCGCGATGGGCTCACCTGGCGCGATGCGGACGCCGACCGCCGCGCCGAGATCGCCGTCGAGCACGCCCTTGGCGAGGATCGTGGCGACGTCCGTCGGCCGCATCCCGACGGCCTGCGAGAGCAGGGGGCCTTCGCCGCGCAGCCCTCGCACGCCGAAGCGGCCGCGCACGAGGTGCGAGGCGCCGTCGCGCGCGAGCGCGTAGTCGATGCGGCGGCTGTCGATCGCTCCGCCGTAGCCGTCGACGCGCAGGTTGGTCGTCTCCACCCGCACGGCGGCTTCGCCGAGCGCGCCCGCCTCGACCCGCACGTCGCCGCCCAGGCGCGCGACGTCGAACCCGGCGATGACGCCGTCGCCCTCGACCGCCGCCGTGGCCGAAAAGCCGTGCCGCGCGGTCACGTCGAACCGGCCGACGAGCGCCGCGCGGGCGTCGAACAGATCGCCGAGCAGCTGGCGCAGGAACGGCGACGCCGACGAGGTGGCGAGCCACACGTGGTCGCCGGCGACGGTCGCGCCGTCGCGGTCGAGCGCGACGTCGAGGCGGCCCCGGCCGAGCGCGGTGTCGGCGCGCGCGCCCGGTTGGGCGACGTCGCTCGGCGGCATCTGGATCGCAAGGTCGTGCACGAGGATGCGGCGGAGGTCGCCGTCGACGCGGGAAATCTGGACCGAGCCGGGCGGCACGGCCGGCAGCGCCCGCATCGCCTGGACAGCGGTCGTCACCCGCGCCGCGACCACGTCGCGAAGATGGAAGCGCACGTCAGGATCGTCGCTCCCCGGCGCGATCGCGACCCGGATGCCGGTGCTGGAGAGCCAGACGTCGGCGGCGTCGATCGCGATCGCCGGCACAGCGATGTGGTAGTCGGCGCCGCGGACGGCCGCCCTCGCGACCGCCACTGTCACCGGCGTTTGCGCCTGCTGCGGTTCGGGGTGGTCCGGGTCAGAGAACGCCAACGCCAGGGTCAGCCTGCCGCGCGCGTCCTCGACCAGCTGCAGGTGCGGGCGGTCGAGCTCGAGGTCGGGCAGGGTCAGGTGCAGCGCGCCGCCGCGCAACCCGGTCGCGAGCGGCC
>Ga0194120_10011593_pt1 | contig 10550 bp, 9 predicted proteins | sample TA2MahCa65mmetaG_FD_148642 | JGI IMG/M metagenome (GOLD analysis project Ga0194120, IMG submission 148642) | Freshwater microbial communities from Lake Tanganyika, Tanzania - TA2015019 Mahale Deep Cast 65m | ecosystem: Environmental > Aquatic > Freshwater > Lake | place: Tanzania: Lake... | reverse complement strand
CGCTCGAGACGCGGGTCGTCGCCGCGCACCAACGCCTCGTCGTAGTGCTCCCAAACCGATACCGAAAACGGCTTGTCGAGTTTCGACTCGGCATGGGCCGTTTGCGCAACCGCGAGAATCTCTTCGGCCCGTTCGTGAGTCGCGCGAATATTGATGCCGTTCGTTCTCGCACCCGCGATCTTGGCCAAAGCGACGCTGTTCGCCCCGACGATGATTTCGGGAATCGGCGTAGCCACGGGAAACGCCGCCAGTTCGGCGCGACGCGAAGGCGACCACATCTCGTTCATCACATCGAGCGCTTGCACGAAGACGGCATGACGATCGGCAAGTTTTGCCGGAGGCAACAAACCGATCGCTCGTCGTTCGGCGGCGAACAGACTCGTGGGTGACGCGCCCGCGCCGATGCCCAGAACAAATCTTCCGCCCGAGATCTGCTGCAAGGTGGCGATGCTGTTGGCCAAGATCGCCGGATGACGATTGCCGACATTGACGACGAGAGGACCGATCTCGATTCTCGAGGTCGCCGCGGCGAGCGCACCGAGCAATGTGAAACACTCGGGCATATCGGGGGCTTGCATCACATCGCCCGCCAAGTGATCGACCGTCCACAGAGTTTGAAAACCCGCCGCTTCGGCGGCAATTGCGGCGTCGCGTGCAATCGGCCAAATCGCAGTACCCGGGTTGATCTGCAGGTCGAACCGCATGCCTGCAGGCTAATTGGTAGAATTATTGCATGGCGGTGCAAAGTTCGGCGATCAAACCCTCGCTCGCGGTTTTGGATGCGAACACGGCACACATTGACGAAATTGTCGCCGTCATCGAGAGAGACGGCGGCGTGATCGTGCACAACATGCTTTCGCCGCAAACGGTCGCGACGATGCTCGACGAACTCGCCTCGACGACGGCTGAAACCAAGACAGGCCCGAAGACCGACCATGCCTTCGTGAATTATTTTTGGGGCGAGAAGACCAAACGATTCACGCGACTCGTCCAGCGTTCGCAAACTTTTGCCGATGAGGTGCTGGTGCATCCCGTGCTTCTGGGCGTCGCCGACGCGATGCTCAAGCCGCACTGCGCAAGTTATTGGATGAACACCGGTCAAATGATGATCGTCATGCCGGATGGCAAGCCGCAATACATGCATCGCGATTCAGACGACTGGCCGACGATGAACACACCGACGACACCTGTTTGCCAAGTCAGTTGCATGTTCGCGCTGTCCGACTTCACCGCAGAGAACGGCGCGACCCGAGTCGCGCCGGGCAGCCACCTGTGGTCTGACTACAAGCGCGAGGCCGACGAGGACGAGATCACCCAAGCGGTGATGCCCCTTGGCAGCGGCATGATTTACACCGGCAAGGTTTTGCACAGTGCCGGCGCCAACAAAACTGCCAATGAGGCGCGGTTCGGTCTGCACATGTCGTATATATATGGCTGGTTGACGCCCGAAGAGGCCGGTTGCCTCGGTGTCACCGAGTCGCGGGCGAAAACGCTCTCGGCTCTGCAACAGCGATTGATCGGCTACCGCTGTTACGACGCATCGGATCTGAACGGCGGTCGCCTGTGGACTGTCGACTACGAGGATGTACCAACCGGCCTGGGATGGAACCAATGACCGAGATAACCGGCCTGCGCGAGAGTTTCACCCGCGAAGAGTACACTTCGCCCGAGATTTTTGACCGCGAGATGCGGACGATCTACTCCACCAACTGGTGCTTTGCCGGCCTCGCCCAGAACCTGAGCAAGATCGGCGACAGGATGGTCGTCGAAATCGGCAACGAAAGCATCTTGATCGTTCGCAACCGCGAGAACCAGTTGCGCGCTTTCTACAACGTCTGCCAACACCGCGGGTCGCAACTCTGCGACGCCAGCGGCAGCGGTTTTGGTGCGGCGATCACTTGTCCCTACCATGCGTGGAGCTATTCGTTGGAAGGCGAGCTCGTCGCCACCCCGTTGCACGAGAAAGATGCGATCGATCGATCGGCGATCAGTCTGCAAGCGGTGCGCGTGGCCGAGTGGCAGGGTTTCATTTTCGTCGCGCTCGACCCGAACGCACCCGACCTTCTGCAATGGCTTGACGACCATTATTCGCGACCCAGAGATCTCGAAAAGTTCGACATGGCGAGTCTGAAGAACGCCAAAAGCACCGTCGACGAAGTCGAAGCAAACTGGAAAGTGCTCGGCGAAAACTACAGCGAGTGCCTGCACTGTGCGGTGGTGCACCCCGAGTTGGTCGACCTGGTGCCGATTTACAAGACGGGCAAAACGATCCAAGACGACCGCGCCGATTGGGGCGTGAGTTTGGCCGATGGTGCGACGGCTCTGTCGTACAAGCAAAACGAAAACTTGCCGCTGTTGCCGACCATGGACGACTTGGACGACTACTCGGTGTTTGGCGCCTATGTCTACCCGAACATGTTGATCGACATCTCACCCACCCTCGCCGTGATCACCCGCTATGTGCCGCGGTCGGCGACCCACACGACCATTTTCACCGATTATCTGTTTCCGGCCGATGTCGTGAACAACAAGGATTTCGATCTCGAGCCCACCATCGGCTTCAGCGACCTGGTCAACCAGCAAGATATCTCGGTCTGCGTGCGGGTTCAACGCGGTGTCGCCTCGCGCTCGTTCACGCGCGCGTATCACACGAAAATGGAGCGTTACTGCAGGCACTTCGTGCGCCGATATCGCGACGAGATTAAATCCGTCAGTTGAAACTACCTGCCGCAAAAACCTTCGAATCGCGCTCGCCCATCGAACCGAGCATTTGCCCGAACTCGACGAGGTTCTCGATGTAAATGTCGGCGTCGTTCTTGGTATGGGCGACGGACAAGGTCAATGATTCGCTCTTGCCCCACGGTGGCAAAAATATTCCTCCGTTGAACTGTTTCAAAAAGTGCAAATGGCTGATGCCCGTGCTGATGTTGAGAAACTGGCGATAGTTTTTCGCCGGTTTTTCGTTGAACACGACGCAAACCTTGAAACCCGCCTGAAAACCATAGGCCGGCTGCCCGTGCCGATGCAGGGTGTCGAGGGCGTTGTTCAAAATATATGCGCCCAGGTCGTTGGCGTCGTCGTAAACCGAGGGCTTCAAGACATCAACCAACACCGCTTTCGCCGCCGCCATTGTCAACGGGTTGCCGTTGAATGTGCCGACCTGGCTGTAGCGCCCGTCGGAAATCACCGACATAACTTCGGCGGTGCCGCCAATCGCCCCGCACGGCACACCGCCACCAAGGGCTTTGGCCAGACAGACGATGTCGGGTTGAACACCGTAGAGCTTCGTCGCTCCTCCATGGTGAACGACCAGACCGGTTTTCACCTCGTCGAAAGCCAGCAGCACTCCGTGCTTTGCGGTCAGTTCGCGCAGACCCTGCAGATATCCATCGAGCGGGGCGATGATTCCGGCGTTCATCATCATCGGCTCGAGAATCATGCCGGCGATTTGGTTCTTGTATTCGACCAGAAGTTTTTCCAGCGCGGCGAGGTCGTTGTATGGAACTATGCGGACCAGATCGGCGATCGCCTGCGGTATGCCCGCGCCCGGCACGCGCCACGGTTCGTTCTCGGGGCCCAGTTCGCTGGTCGAGCGAAAAATCGAGACGTGCACCGAATCGTGGTGACCGTTGTATGAGCCTTCGATCTTGATGATCAGGTCTCGACCCGAGACCACGCGCATCAAATGAACCGCGTCCATCGTCGCCTCTGAACCCGAATTGCAAAATCGCCACTGCGGCAAACCGAAACGCTCGGCCAACGCCTCGGCGACGACGATCACATCGGGTGTCGGTTGGGCGAAATGGGTGCCAAGTGTGACGCGATTCTGCACGGCGGCCACCACGCTCGGGTGGGCATGACCGACGACATTGGCGCCGTAGCCCGAATGGAAATCGACATACTTGTTGCCGTCCACATCCCAGACATGGGCGCCCCTACCGTGCTCGACCCACACGGGCGTCGGACGAGAACTGGCCCAACTCGACGCAACCCCACCCGGGATATGGCGGAGAGCCTTTTGGTGCAACGCGACCGACTTGGGCACCCGACCCAGAAAGATTTGCTCTTCGTTCCCGATCATTTCGTCGAGAGAGTTCACAGGCACTAAGTTTACGACATGACCACTTCAAACTTCAGGCCGATGCAAAGGCGCGATTTTCTACGAAAACTTGCGATCACCACCGGTGGAATCACGGTCGGTGGTTCGCTTCTCGCCGCGTGCGGTGGTGGGTCGTCGACGACATCTGACGGCTTGTCGATCGGCACGCCGCAAAACCCGATCAAGTTGCCGGTCTCGACCGACCCGATCGCCGACGGCCTTGCCAATGAATCTGGCACCCTCGAGATCTTGAATTGGGCCGACTATATGAACCCCGAGAGCATCGCCGCGTTCGAGACCAAGTTCGGTGTGAAAATTTCCACGAGCATCTACGACACCGAAGAGGCGGCGGTCGCCAAACTACGCAACGGAACTTTCAAACCTGACGTGATTCTCGGGATGACCGACACGGGACTGGCAAAACTGATCGCGGCAGATATTCTTCAGCCGCTCAACAAGTCGTACATACCGAATTTCGGCAATGTCATATCGGGTTTGCGCAACCCCTATTACGACCTTGAATCGCAATACACGGTGCCCTACTTCCTCTACGGCAACGGCATCGGCTATCGAACCGATGTGATCGACAAGAGCGCCTTCGCCCAGAACGGCTACGAAGTTTTGTGGGATACCAAATACAAAGGTCGGTTGGCCGTGCTCGACTCTTATCGCGACACGCTGGCGATGGCGATCTTTCGCAACGGCGGCAACGACGCCAACTCGAGCGACCCGGACGAAATCAAAAAGGCCGGCGAGGCGCTGATCGAAATGCGCGAGGCCGTGAATCCCAAAGTCGACATTTTGGGCTATCAAGAGATTCCCGCTGGAAATCGCGACATCCAGTTTCTCTGGTCGGGCGACATGTTCACCGCGGTGCAATATTTGCCCGAAGGCGTCGACCCCGGTGTTCTCGGTTTCTGGTATCCCGAGACGACGGTAACCAAAAATGATTTCATGTGCATCACGAAAGCCGCCAAGTCGCCCGTGTTGGCCCACCAACTGATCAACTTCTTGAGCGACACCGACAACGCGTTGTTGAATCGCGAATATGTTGGCTACCAACCCGCGCTCGAGACGATCACGGTCGACATGCTTTTGGCCAGCGAAACGATTCCCGAGTCGCTGGTCGACGCCTTGGTCACGCCCGAAAAATACGAGATTGGTTTGGCGCAGGTGACTTTGGAGCCCGAAGTTGACGCGCTGTGGCTCGAGCAATGGACAGCATTCACCGCGGGATAAGAATTGAGAAGAGCCCCGCGTCTTTGGACGCTGTTCGCGTTACCGGGCACGACTTGGCTGATCGCGTTGTTCGCGATTCCGTTTTATGCGGTTGCCTGCGTCGCCTTCGGCACGATTGATCCGATCTTTCGTGACGCCGTTCCGCAATGGAACCCGATGTCGTGGGACTTCACCCAGGCGTCGCAAACGCTTGCGAGTCTGACCTCGGGCCCGTTGCGCGGGGTGGCGATTCGAACCGTCGTCTACGTGTTTTGCGCGATGGTCATCAGCTTCACGATCGGGTTTCCGATCGCCTATTTTTTGGCGCGCCATTCGGGCAAGAGGAAATTGCTCTTTCTCGCGTTGATCATCGTGCCGTTCTGGGTCAATTATCTGATGCGCATGCTCGCATGGGTCAACCTGCTCAGTAGCGACGGGTTGTTCACCCGGTTCATGCGGCTGTTCGGCGTCAACTACAACTGGCTCGACGGCTCACCGATCACGGTGGTTCTCGGTCTGGTCTACGGCTATGTTCCGTTCTTGATCTTGCCCCTCTACGCGACGCTCGAGCGCCTCGACTGGCGCCTGATCGACGCGGCTCGCGATCTTGGTGCGAACTCGCGTCAGGCATTTCGTCTCGTCACGATGCCGATGTCTAAGGCTGGCCTGGTCGCCGCCGGCATCTTGATCGCGTTGCCGATGTTCGGCGACTATTACACGAACGACCTGCTCTCGCGCTCACCCAGCACGGAAATGCTCGGCAACCAGATCGACTTCTTCTTGAACGCCAGCAGCCAACCCCAGAATGGCGCGCTGCTCGTGATCGTGTTGTCGATCTTCTTGCTGGTGCTGATGTCGTTTTATCTGCGTAGCACCCGTCAACAGGCGCGACAGACAACCCGATGATCAACAGATTGCGCGGTCGACGAACCTCGGCGCTCGTTTATGTGATCTGGGGATACATAATCTGGAGTCTCGTGCCGGTGATCATCGCCGTCATTTACTCGTTCAACGACGGTCGCAGCCGAACGGTATGGCAAGGATTTTCGTTTCGCTGGTGGTGGCAAGACCCAAACGCCTCGGTTTTTCAAAGTTCGGAGATGCGCAACGCGATCATCAACTCGCTTGTTTTGGCGGTGGCGACGCTATTGGTCGTGACTCCCCTCGGCGTCGCTTTGGCGATCGGCGCACAAAGAATTTCCGGCCGAGGCACCAACGTCGTGCAGGGCTTGACCTCGGCACCGTTGATCACGCCCGAGATCGTCGTCGGTGCGGCTCTGTTGATCACATTCACGCGCCTGTTCACCGCTGTGCCCCTCGGATTCACGGCACAACTCTTGGGCAACGTCACGTTTTCTTTGAGCAGCGTCGTGGTCATCGTGCGGGCGCGCCTGGTTTCAATCGGCCCGTCGTTTGAAGAGGCCGCGCGAGATTTGGGTGCGACACGATGGCAGGCCCTGCGATTCGTGCTGTTGCCGATGCTCTGGCCGTCGGTAATGGCGAGCCTCGTCGTCGTCTTCGCCACCGTGATCGACGACTTCATCATCACCAGTTTCTTGTCGGCGGGCGTCAGTTCAGAAACCGTGCCGCTGAGAATTTATTCGTCGGTCAGGGGCGGCGCGACACCCGCGCTCAACGCCTTGGCGACGCTTCTGGTTCTGACATCGTTCACGGTGCTGATCGTGGGTTTGTTCGGCCTGTCGACCTGGCGCAAGCGACACGGTGAGCGCGGCGGCATGCGGGCCGCGTTGGCCGATGTGACTCGAATGAGCAGTTAGTCGGTCGCCGACAACACCCGCACGGCGTCGGGCAAGATGTCGATCATCGTCGCTTGCCCGTCGCGCAGATGCGAAGAGGTCTCGTCGTTCGGCACCTCGGCATTGATCGTGACATTGCCGACCCTTAGCGCGACGCGCAAACTCGAGCCCGCAAAAGTCACGCGTTCAACAACGGCTTTGTGTGAGCCCGAGCCGACACGAATGCGCTCGGGTCGAATCATCATCATCCCCCTGCCGAGCGGGGCGGATTCGGGTGCGACGAACTTCTCGCCCGCGAATTCGACCACACCGCGGCTGGTGACCTGACCCGCGATCAAGTTCGCCGCGCCGATGAATTGGGCGACCTCCACCGACTGTGGTTTCTCGTACAACTCGCGCGGCGCGCCGACCTGCATCAGTTTTCCATCCCGCATCACGCCGATACGATCGCTCATCGTGAAAGCCTCTTGCTGGTCGTGGGTCACATAGATGAAAGTAATGCCGATCTGCCGTTGCAGCGTCGCCAGTTCAATTTGCAGTCGCGCCCGCAACTGGGCGTCGAGGGCGCCGAGCGGTTCGTCGAGCAGCAACACGCTCGGTTCGAGAATCAAGGCGCGCGCCAGGGCGACACGCTGCTGCTCGCCACCCGAGAGTTGATGCACTCGGCGGTCGCCGAACGAACCGAGTTGCACGAGGTCGAGCGCCTCGGCGACTCGCGACTCGGCCGACTTGTCGCTCTTTGTGAACGGGTTCTCGAAACGCAAGCCAAACTTGACGTTGTCGCGCACGTTCAAGTGCGGGAACAACGAATAGTTCTGGAAGACCGTGTTCAACGGTCGTTCTTCGGGTTGGTCGTTGGTGACATCGCGGTTGTCGATGTGCACCGAGCCGCTGTCGGGGCGCTCGAAACCGCCGATCATCCGCAATGTGGTCGTCTTGCCGCAACCCGACGGGCCGAGCATCGAGAAAAACTCGCCCGCCTTCACCTCGAGCGACACATCGTCGACGACGGCCCTCTCGCCGTAGGCCTTGCGCAAGTTCTTCAGCGTGACCGCACCGTCAAGTTCAAGGGCCGCCAAGTGATCTCTCTTTCATTTCCCTAGGCGCGCATCGTTTCGATGTTGCCGTCGACGGGCAAGACCTGCCCCGTTATGAAGCGCGCCGCCGGAGAACTCAAGAACACCGCGGCGGCGGCGACGTCGGTGGCGTCGATGAAGGTCTTCATCGAAACTTGATTGGCATAACCCTGGCGAATCTGTTCGGCGCTGACACCGGTCGCCGCGGCCTCGCGCTCGATCACGCCGCTCATCCTCGGGCCGCTCACCGATCCCGGGCAAATCGCGTTGACGCGCACACCCTCGGCGCCGAGTTCCATCGCCCACGACTTCGTCAAGCCGATGATGCCCCATTTGGCCGCGACATAGGGCGAACGCAACGGATAACCGAAAATTCCGGCGCTGGTCGAGATGTTGATGATCGAGCCCTTCGCCTTGAGCAGCATCGGCACGGCGGCCTTCGTGCAGCGAAAAGTGCCGCCCAGGTTTATGCGCACGCATTCGTCATAGGCGTCGGCATCCATCTCGTCGACTCTGGCTGTCGGCCCGGGCACACCGACATTGTTGACCAAGACATCAAGACCGCCGAGTTCGCGCTGAACGAACTCGAACATCTTGTCTACATCTTCTGATTTTGAAACATCGCAGACGAAATCGGGGTTGGTGATGTAATCGGCGTCGCACACGACGACTCGTGCGTTGGCGCGGGTCATCGCCTCGGCGATTGACTTGCCGATGCCCGACCCGCCTCCCGTGACCAGCACACGCAACCCGCCCAGCGTGAAGTCTTGCGAGTTCGCCGTTGTCGACATGGCTAAGAATTTAGCCCGAACGGTCGAAAATCTAAATTGTGGAGCTAAGGGGATTCGAACCCCTGGCCTTTTCCATGCCATGGAAACGCTCTACCAACTGAGCTATAGCCCCGAAATCGCTTCCTCAAACTATCGCCACAAATAGCGTTGCAACTATTTGATCGCGCGAGCAAGTTCCTCGAAAAATGTGAGGCCTGGTGTGGGATCGCCCGAGAGCACCGCCTGTATGGGATCGTCGCATCCTTTACGGAGCATCACCACCACAAGTTTCTCTGTCGGCAGACCAGCGCCGAGTTGAAAGCACATACCCGACGCATAAAACATGTTCGTCGGCAAATTTGCAAATGTCGGGCCGGATGTCGTCGTCAGACGGCAACTACCAACACCCGCGCAGGCATTCGGCGCGGCCGCATTCAGCCACCAGTGCAGACCGTAGGCGCCGTTCATCAGCGAAGATTCGAAACCGGTCTTGGCACACGTGCCGCATGTGGTTTGCGAACTGAGCGCGTCGACGACGAACGATTCGTCGAGAATTCGCTTGCCCGCCCATTGGCCACGGTTGAGGTAGAGCTGCACGAGTTTTGCCAAATCTTCGCAGCCAAGCCTGAACCCGGCGAACAGCCCGGCCAAACCCGTTGATGTCGCCGTCACATCAATCGACATACCGAGCGGCTCGAACAATTCGCGAGAGGCAAAAGACTGAACCGATTCGCCCGTGGCGCGGGTCAGGAGGTAGGCAAGCACCTGCGAGTCGCCATTGCGATATGCCCACCGCTTACCCGGCAACGCGCTGTAGGACTTCCCCGAATCGTCCCGACCCAAGTACAACTGCCCGACATTCAACACCTCGGCGAGTTGGGGATTTGTGATATCGGCGGGCGTCCAATCTTTGCGGCCGGTGGTCATCGCCAAAATGTGTCTGATCGTGATGCCCGCACTCGGTGTGCCGATCCATTCGGGGATGAACTTCGTCGCCAAATCGTCGAGCGAGAACAAACCCTTTCGCACCGCGATGCCCATCAGCGTGGCGGCGAAGGACTTGGTGACCGAGGCGCTTTCGACATTGGTTTCAGATTTGTGCTGAGCAAAATTCCACTCGCCGATCACCGTGCCGTTCTTCATCACGAGCAGACACTGCGCGTCGCGATATTCGACTGCAAACGCCATGTCGAGGAACTTCTCCGCGCCCGCAGCAAAGACCTTTGCCCCCATGGTCTTGTCTTTGACTTTTGGTGCAGATGCAGACGTGCTCGCGACCCAGACTTTCTTGGATCCTCTTGCGGTGCAGGTCAGCGTCACCGTCTTTTTCTTGACCGTAACCGAGATCGTCTGCCCGACACGACCGCAACTTTTGCCAACCGACGCCTCAACCCGCCCCACCGCACCCGGCACCGACATAAGCGTCGAACACAACAAACCAACCGTGAGAAACCTACGGATGTTTGCCACGCATCGTTCCGTCAGCTGACGAGGCGCCAAGGTATGAGCTTGACGTCGCGATAGAGGCGTTCGATCTCGTAGAACCGCCGGGTCTCGTCGTCGAAGATGTGCACGACGACGCTGCCGTAGTCGAGCAGAATCCACTGCTGCTCGGAAACGCCCTCGCTTG
>Ga0194120_10011592_pt1 | contig 10551 bp, 7 predicted proteins | sample TA2MahCa65mmetaG_FD_148642 | JGI IMG/M metagenome (GOLD analysis project Ga0194120, IMG submission 148642) | Freshwater microbial communities from Lake Tanganyika, Tanzania - TA2015019 Mahale Deep Cast 65m | ecosystem: Environmental > Aquatic > Freshwater > Lake | place: Tanzania: Lake... | reverse complement strand
ACGAGTTCGTTTTCCCCGCGCGGGCCGGTGCCGAGTTCGAGGAGCACGCCCTCGTCGTGGGCGCCGGTGTCAAGCCGCAGCCAGGCCTCGACCGTCCAGGTGCCGCCGCCGAGATTGAGCGGCGAGTCGGTGACGTTGGGCAGGGGGGCGCGCCGGAGGTGGGCGTCGCCGCGCGTGGTGAGGGCGGCGAAGTTTGCGTTGGTCCACACGAGCGGCGGCTGGGTGCGGCCGGGAAGGGCGGGCGGTGGGTGCAGACCGAAGCGGACGTGGCTGGCGCCGCTGTCGGCATCGGAGCCGGGCGAGCGCGTGGTCATCGCCAGGGGTGGGGGCGGAATCGGCCGCAGGGCGCGGCCGAACCTGCCCGAGGCGAGCTCGGCCCCGCGGCCGAGGATGAGAAAATGGCTGCCGGGTCCGGCGTCGTTCAGCACCGAGCTCGGGTAGATCCCCGCCTGTTCGTCGAAGAGCCAGAGGGCGACAGTGTCGGCGCGGAGGGCGGTGGGAGCGGCGGCGAGCGACAACAGGGCCAGCGCGAGCCCGGAGAGGGTGGGGAAGGCGCGGGAGGGCGGCGCCGCGCAGCGGGGGCGGGGGCGGGAACGACGAGCATTCATGAGGCGGAGGCGCCCCGGTGGCGGGCCATGGTGGCCGCGAGCAGCAGGGCCTGGATGAGGCTGCGGGGATCGCCGGCGCCGGTGCCGGCATGGGCGAAGTCCGTGCCGTGCTCGACGGAAGTCCGGATGATGGGCAGCCCGAGCGTGACGTTCACGCCCTGCCAGATGCCGAGCATCTTGGCGGCGACGTGTCCTTGATCGTGATACATGGCAATCGCCCCGTCGAACTCCCCCTGCAGCGTGCGGAAGAAGACGGTGTCGCCCGCCAGCGGGCCGCTGACGTGGAAGCCGCGGCGGTTGGCCTCGGCGACGGCGGGGGCGATGAACTCGAGTTCCTCGGAGCCGAAGATCCCGCCCTCGCCGGCGTGCGGGTTGAGGCCGGCGACGGCGAGGTGCGGCCGGGCGACGCCGAGCTGGCGCACGCCGGCCTCGGCGAGCGCCACGACCTCGAGGATCCGTTCCGGCCGCACGCGGGCGATCGCCTGGGCGAGCGAGACGTGGGTGCTGACGTGGCAGACGCGGAGCCGGCCGGCGACGAGCATCATGGTCACCTTGGGCCGGCCGCAGAGTTCGGCGAGCAGCTCGGTGTGGCCGTCGTAACGGTGGCCGGCGGCGTGGAGGGCCGCCTTGTTGAGGGCGGAAGTGACGACGGCGTGGGCTTCCCCGGCGAGGGCGAATTCGACGGCGCGGCGGATCGCCTCGTAGGCGGCCTGGCCGGCGGCGGCACTGATCTTTCCGCGTTCGAGCCGGGCGAGATCGATGTTGGCGAGATCGACGACCGCGATCACCGCGGGATCGTCGGGAGCCTCCGCGAGGCTCCCGATGGCGCGCACACTGGCAGGGACGCCCGTGAGGCTGAGGGCGGCTGCGAGGACCGCAGCGTCGCCGATCACGACCGGGCGGCAGGCGGCGCGCACAGCGGGATCGATCAGGGCCTTGGTGATCAGCTCCGGTCCGGTGCCGGCGGCGTCGCCGAGGGTGACGGCGAGGAGGGGTTGAGCGGCCGGGGTCATTTCAGTAGGCGGCCTGGTAGATGGCGAGGGCGTCGGCGCCGGTGAGTTCGCGGGGGTTGTTCCGCAAGAGGCGGGTGACCTTCATCGCCTCCGTGGCGAGGCGGGGCAGGTCGGCGGCGGGGATTGCGACGTCGCGCAGCCGCTGGGGGATGCCGCAGGCGAGGGAGAGTGCGGTGAGTCGGGCGAGGCCGGCTTCGGCGGTGGCGAGCGGGGTCGCGGCCGGGGGCACGCCGAGGGCGAGGGCGAGGTCGGCGTAACGTTCCGGCAGCGCCGGGAGGTTGAAGCGGAACACGTGAGGCAGGAGCAGGGAGTTGGCCACGCCGTGGGGCACGCGGTACTCGCCGCCGAGCGGGTAGGAGAGGGCGTGCACCGCCGCCGTATTGACGGGGCCGAGACACAGCCCGCCGTAGAGGGCGCCGAGCATGACTTCCGTGCGGGCGACGCGATCCGTGCCGCGCTGCACGGCGGTCTCGAGCGAGCGGCCGAGGCGGCGCGTGCCCTCGAGCGCGTAGACATCGACGACCGGATGGGCGTGGCGGTTGGCATAGGCCTCCATGCAGTGGACGAGCGCGTCGAGGCCGGTGGCGGCCGTCACGGGCGGCGGCAGGGGAACGGTGAGTTCCGGATCGCAGAGGGCGAGATCGGGCACGAGGTGGGGGCTGACGACGCCTTTCTTCAGGCGTTCCGCTTCGTCGAGAAGGATGGCGTTGGGCGAGACATCGGCGCCCGTGCCGGCCGTCGTGGGGATGCACACGAGGTGGGTGCCGCGGCCGCGGAGCAGGCCGAGGCCGAACACTTCGCGGACCTGCTGGCGGCCGTCGAGCAGGGCGGCAACCAGCTTGGCGACATCGATCGCACTGCCGCCGCCGAAGCCGACGACGCAGTCCGGAGAAAACGCGCGGGCGGCCGCGAGGACTTTTTCAAAGAGCGCGATTTCCGGTTCGCGGTCGACGAGGTCGCAGATCTCGAGGCAACGGCCCTCGTTGCGCCACGGGGCGAAGACCCCGGAGAGGGCGGCGGCCACCGGCGGACTGGTGACGACGAAGAGGCGGCGGCGGCCGGCGAGGGCGAATTCCGCCGCGCATTGCTGGATGCAGCCGAGGCCGAAGAGGAGGCGGCGCGGCTGCTGGAGGATGACGGTGTTCATGCGGTCGGGTCGGGCGCGTTGTCGCCGGCGGGCGGAGACAGGCGCGTGGGCGCGCCGGCATCGTAGTTTGGATTGGGCCGCATTTCCTGCGCATCGACGGCCCGGCGCCAGGCGTGCAGGCGCCGGAGGAGGTCGTCGCGGCGGGCCGGTTCGGCGTCGGCGAGGTTGCGGGACTCGCCGGGATCGGCCGCGAGGTGGAAGAGCTCGAGGCGGGGTGGCGGGGCGAACCACTCGACGAGCTTGTAGTCGCCAACCCGGATCGCGCCGCAGGGGCCGGGGCCGAGGTGGTGATAGTGCGGGTAGTGCCAGGACAGCGCCTCGTGCGGTGCCGGCGTGGCAGCGTCGCGCAGCAGCGGCCAGAGATCGCGGCCATCGATTGTTCCGGCGATTGGAGCTCCGGCGGCGCCCAGGAGAGTGGGAAAGAGATCGGCGTTGCAGACCGGGGCGGCGCGGGCCTGCCCCGGGGCGATGTGGCCGGGCCAGCGCAGGAGGAGCGGCACGCGGATGCCGCCTTCGTAGAGATCGGCCTTGGCGCCGCGCAGGGGCTTGCGCTGCGCGCTGCCGCCCAGGGCGCCATGATCGGAGGTGAAGACAACGAGGGTGTCGCGATCGCGGCCGCTGGCGCGCAGGGCGTCGAGCAGCCGGCCGGTCGCGGTGTCGAGTTGCTCGAGCAGGGCGGCGAGCACCGGGCGGTTGACGTGCGGGTCGGCGGCGGGATGCGCGGCGTAGGCGGCCACGCGGGCGGCGGGGGCGAGTTCGGGGCGGTGGAGGGCGTTGTGCGCGAGGACGCAGAAGAACGGCCGGCCGGCGGGTCGCGGGCGTGTGCAGTACTCGATCGCGCGATCGGTGAGCGCCTCGATGTGGTGGGGATCGCGCTCGGGATCGGCGTGGGGCGCCGGCTTGCGGGTGACGAGGACCTCGCCGAAGCCCTGCGACTCGGGGTCCATCGGCCGGCCCGGCACGTAGTGGTAGTCGGGTGCGAGGTGCCACTTTCCGAAGTGGGCGGTTTCGTAGCCGTGGGCGCGCAGGGCGTCGCCGAGCGTGACCGCGGCGACCGGCAGGCCCTGCTGCCAGGCCGGCGGGAGCAGGGGGGGATTGGTCACGCGGCTGCCCGGGATGAAGTCGGTCAGATGGAGCCGGGCCGGATGCAGTCCGGTGTAGAGGCTGGCACGCGAGGGCGAGCAGACGGGTGCGGTGGCGTAGGCCTGGGTGAAGCTGATCCCCTCCGCGGCGAAGCGGTCGAGGCACGGGGAGCGAAAAAACGCGGGGCCGCCCGGGTTGAGGCAGCCGAGCTGGTGCACGCCGAGATCATCGGCGACGATGAGCAGGAGGTTAGCCCGCATTGGTCACCCTTGGTCCAAACGGAGTTAGCCGCAAAAGAACCCAAAGAGCGCAGAGAATCGAGGCATCTTGGCGGTCTCTGCGTTCTCTCGCGGCTGGAAGCTTCTTCACGGTGAAAATCCCGGCTTAGGGGCGGCGGCCGCCGCCTTCAGGCCGAAGACGGTGAGCCGCTCGACCTCGGTGGGGCGGTAGCCGCCGAGGAAACGGCTGGCGAGCCAGCCCGTGCCGAAGAGCACAGCGTGGCCGCAGATGCCGATCAGGATCGGGTTGAGCGGGAAGTTGCAGCCCAGGTCAAACACCCGGCTGCGGGGCTCGGTGAGAATGGCCCAGGCGATGAACACCGCGCAGCAGGCGATCCCCACGTAGCAGCCCTCGCGGGTTGCCGAGCGGGTGAGAAAGCCGAGGCAAAACAGCCCGAGGGTCCCGCCCGACAGGATCGAGGCGATCAGGATGACGCGCTCCATCAGGGGGGCCGAGTCCTTCTCGGGCAAAAGCAGCCAGGCCGCGACGATGGTGAGGAGGCCGCCGGCCGAAATCATCACCCGCCCGCAGAGCAGCCGGGCGCGATCCGAAGCGGCCGGCCGGAAATGCAGGTAGTAGTCGTTGGTCAGCACGGTCCCCACGCTGCTCAGATCGGCGCTCACGGTCGACATGGCGGCGGCCAGCACGGCCGCGACCACCAGGCCGAGCAGGCCGACGGGCATGTAGTGAGCGAGGAAGTACGGCATCGCGCTGTCACCCATCGCGGGCGGGGTGATGCCCGGCAGGGCGAAGAACCCGGCCAGGCAGGCCCCGGCGAACATGAAGACCACAAACACGGGCACGCACAGGATGGCGCTGACGAAGGCCGCGCGACTCGCCGCCTCGTCGGACTTGGCCACGAGGTAGCGCTGGACGATGTGTTGATCGGTGGCGTAGCGGCGCGTCCACTGCACGGCGTAGGCGAGGCAGAAGAGCCAGGCGGTGGTGTTTTTCGGATCGGTAAGGGTGGCGGGCGAGAGGTCCCACGAACCGAGGGTGAGCTTGCCGGCGCGCCAGGTCTCGGCGACGACGGCCAACGGGGCGCCTGCCTCCGGGGCGAAGAGCAGCCGGCCGAGCACGAAGAGCCCCCCGAGCATGAGGATGACGCCCTGCACGACATCCGTCCACACGACCGCCTCCATGCCGCCCGCCATGGTATAGAGAATCGTGAAGACGCCGACGCCGAGGATAACGGTCTTGAGCTCCCAGCCCGTGAGCACGTTGATCGCCAGCGCGGTGGTGACCAGGGTGACGCCGAGGTCGAAGATGCGATCAGCGAGGAAACCGAAGGAGGTGTAGAAGCGGCCGCCGACTCCGAAGCGCTGGCCGATGTACTCGTAGGCGCTCATCCGGACGACGCGGCGGTAGAACGGGACCACGACCTTTGCCACGGCGAGCAGGACGAATGGCACGAGCAGGTGGGGCACCAGCAGGATGAGCCCCTTCTGGTAGGCCGTGCCGGGGTGGCCGACGAAGGTCCCGGTGCTGATGATCGTGGCCATGATGGTGAAGGCGACGGCCCACATCGGGATGCTGCGCCCGGCGACGAAGTAGCGCTCGGCGGTCTTGGGGCCGCGCGTGGCCCAGACGCCGATGCCGGCGATCAGCGCGAAGTAAAGGGCGATGACGGTCAGGTCGATAAGATGAAGAGACATGTGTTCGGGAATCGGAGCCGAGACGTCAGAAGTCAGAGGTCAGAGTAATTCAAGCGGTGACGCGGTGGGTGGGCGGGAAGGCGACGGGTGGTGGGAGAAAGCACGTCGTCCGACCTCTGACCTCTGACTTCCGATCTCTGAATTCACGGGCGTTTGGTGTGTTTGCGGCCGAGGTCGGCGGCTTCCTTGATGCCGCCGGCGAGGATCATCATGCCGGCGTCGATTTGCTGGACGACGTTTTCGGGGCGCACGTTGTCGAGGATGAACACCTGGGCGGCCTTGCTGGCGGCGATCACCCGTTCGGCGGCGGCCCGGAGCGGCGGCGGCTCGACGACCCCGGGCTTGCGACCGTAGTCGAAGGCGACGTCGAGGTAGCCGCTGGCGTAGCTGGTGTCGCGCGGGCCCCACTCGGCGAAGATCACCCCGGGCACGCGGACGATTTGCTCGGTGTGGGCGAGGCCGGCCCGGTCCTCGATCTTCACGCCGATCAGGAGCTCGCCCTTGGGGTTGAGCGGCCAGACGTCGGCGAGCGCGTAGTAGTTTTTCGGTGACACTCCCCAGATGCCCGAGGCGAATTCGTGCGCGCCGAACATGCGCCGCCCGTCCTCGAGGCCGGCGCCCACGCCCTGGCGATGAATCTCGTAGCGCGCGGCGCGGATGAACTCGGCGACGGCCGCCGGATGCTGGGCGTGGCAGAGGTGCAGCCCGTGGACGCCGGCGGCGAGCGTCTGCTGGATCATCCAGTGATTGGCCCGCACGGTGGCGGCATCGAACCCGAAGAGGGGCAGGGTGACGATGACCGGGGGCGTGCGATGACCGCTGGCGGTGGGACCTCCGTCGACGAGCCCGCGCATGAAGTCGCGCAGCTTCGAGAAATCGAGCGTCGCGCCCTCCATGTCGTACATGAGCAGGTCGCCCCAGGTTTTGGCCGCGGCTTTCCCTTCCTCGTAGCCGCCGCGGCCGTAGTCGTAGTAGACCGGCTGGCCGGATGAGAGCAGCTCGATGGCTAGGTTGACGCGCCGGGGGGCGGCGGGAGTGGCGGCTGTCGCAAATGTGGCTGCGGCAAGGCCGAGGCTGGCGAGCACAGGTCGAAGCCGGCGTAAATCCACCCGGCGGATCCGGTGGGGCAAGAGCGGGGTGGGGGCACCCCGCCTCCAAGGGATGGTGTTCATGAAAAGCGTGGTGGGTTCACTTCACCCGGGCGCCGAGATTGGGCGGGGCATCGCGGCGCAGGGCGAAGGTGCGGAGGACGGTGAACTCGGTGGCCGGCTTGGTTTCCGCCTCGAGGCGGCCCCAGACCACGAGGTCGCGACCGCGCGCCTCCTTGATCACGCGCCAATGGACGCCCTTGCCCTCGCCGAGGCCGATCGGACGGCCGGCGAGCGCGGCCGACCCGAAGTCGCGATCCGCGCTGACGATCGTGAGACAGCGTGCGGCGTCGAAACGGAGGCCGGTGATCTTTCCGCTGACCCCGTCCTGGACGAAGACATCGCCGACCGGCAGCTGGTCGATGCCGCCGGCGCCCGGTTCGACCATGTTGCGGGTGAACGTGGCGCGCACCTCGACCTTGCCGCCGAGCGGTCCCCGGAGGATGTTGCCGGTGAAGTGGCTCGGGCCAAGCGAGGGCTTGTCGTCGACGAAGCGCCAGTCCTGCCAGACGGTGTTGCGCTCCGCGACGATCTCCGAGCGTTGCAGATAAAAGCCACCCTGGTTCTCGGCGATGACGTTGTCGCGGAAGGTTGCGCGGGTCTCCATCGTCACGCGCATGGCGCCCGAGTTCTTCGAGGAGTTGGTGTTGCCGACGAAGACATTGCGTTCGACGTGCACGTGGAACCGATCTGCGGGCGGGTACGCGTCGAGCGGCACGCCGTAGCGGTGCTCCTGGCCGCCGAGAAAAAGTGCACCGGCGTCGTCGCCCGCGTCGTTGGCGGTGAAGACGTTGTCGATGATGGAGGGCGCCGACCAGAGGGCGACGAAGAGGCCGCCGGCGTCGTTGCGCGCGAGGGCGGTGTTGGCCGACAGGATACAGCCGCGCACCTCGCCGCCGGCCCAGTCGAAGAAGGACAGCGCCCCGCCGTCGCTCGAGCGCGCCGGGTCGTCGAGCCCGCTGCGGTTGTTGGTGAAGACGCAGGCGAAGAGGCGCGGGGCGGCGCGGCGGTCGGCGGCGAGGGCCGCTCCCCGGCCGCACTCGGTGGAGTTGTCGAAGAAGAGGCAGTGTTCGAGGCGCGGGGCGGCGCCGTTGGTGGCGAAGACCGCCCCGCCGTCGTGCGCGGTCTCGTGCAACTGCGGCGGCTGCCAGGGCTGCGGGATGAGCGTGCGGTTGTGCGCGAAGGTGCAGTTGGCGATGACGGGCGAAACCCCGTCGCAGAACAGCGCGGCGCCCTTGCCCCGCACGCGCCCGCGCACAAAATGAAAACCGTCGACGCGGACATCGTCGGCCCCGAAGGCGATGCGGTGCGCTTCGCCGCCGTCGAGGAGAGTGGCGTGGGCCTGCACGTCGCGCGGGCCGCCGAAGTGGGCGCCCGGTGCGAAGCCGCCGTAGAGGTCGACGCGCGGCTTCAGGGCCAGCGTGGGCTGGGCGTAGCGCCCGGCGGCCACCAGCAGGGCGAACCGCGTGCCCGGAGCGGGGGTGCCGATGTTCTCGAGGGCGTGCGGCAGGGAAGCCCAGGGTTTCTCGCGCGAGCCGTCGCCGGCGACGTCGTCTCCTTGCCGGGCGTCGACACAGCGCACGGACGCATAGGGGGAGAGATCCACGGCCGGGGATTGCGGGCCGACCGAGGGTGGAAGCGCGGCGGAGACGCTTGTGGCGAGGACGGTGCCCAAGGCCAGAAGAGCCGGGAGGATGGCGCCGCTTGGGGTGGACACGACTGCGCGCAGATTTCCGGGTCAACGCCGGACCACCGTGCCAAACGAGACCATGCGCAAGCCGGCGGGCCCGGCGGTCACTGCCAGACTGGCCGAGCGGCGAACGAAGACGACTTCGCCGGCGCTGGCCGGCTCGGTGTGCTCCGCCACCGTGAACTGCCCCGCGCCCTCGAGAATGAACAGCGTCTGCTCCTTGGTGTCGTCGGCCCCGGCGGCGAGCACGTGCCCGGCCGGATATTGGTGGTAGACCGCCTCGCACCGGGCGGTCTCGCGGCGGTCGACCAGCGTGGTGCGGGGTGAGGCGCAGTCCGCCAGGAGCACGCGTTTGCCGGGCCGGGTGCTCCTGCGGCCGGCGGCCGGTTGGTCGGCGGACGCCCGTTGGGTGGCGGCCTGTTGCCGGCGTTCCTCCTTCACCTTGGCGATGTGATCGGCAAAGGAGGCATGACCCTCCTTGCTCGCATCGAGGAAGGCGTTGAAAAGAAAATATTCGAGGCGGTCGGTGCCCTGGTTGATCGTCTGGTGGATGGTACCCGCGGGCACGTAGAAGAAAGCGCCGGCGGCGGCGGGAAAGGTGTCGGCGCCGATGCGGACCAGACCGCGGCCCGCGGTGACGAGGAAGTTCTGCTCCTTTTGCTCGTGGGCGTGCGGAGGGCCGTCGAGGCCGGGAGCCCAGGAGTTCAGGCCGACCTCGGTGAGCTCGGTCTCCGAACGGTCGATGATGACGATAATTTCGTTGAGCCCGGCGACATCGAGTTTCTGGCCGGTGCGGCATGGACGGTGAATCATGGCGGCAAGGCGTGGGCTGGGGGTGAAGTCGCCGGACCCTGACGTGGCGCGAGGGAAGACTCAATCCTGTTCCTGATCGGCGCCGCGGTTTTCTGCTGACGCGCGGCGGCCCGGCTGCTGGGCTCGCGGCATGAAACCGCCCTGCGTTTTCCCGGGTCTGGCCGTGCTCCTCGCTTCGTTGGCCGCTGCCGCGGCACCGGCCACCCAGCCGAACATTGTCTTCATCCTCGCCGATGACCTCGGGTACGGCGAACTCGGCTCCTATGGACAGAAGCTGATCCAGACGCCGCACCTCGATCGCCTGGCGGCCGAGGGCATTCGCTTCACGCAGTTCTATGCGGGCAGCACGGTGTGCGCGCCGTCGCGCAGCGTGTTGATGACGGGGCAGCATCTCGGCCACACGCGGGTGCGCGGCAACGCGGGGGGGCGCAACATGGACGCGCAATCGCTGCAGGCGGGCGACATCACGGTGGCGCGGGTGTTGCAACAAGCGGGCTATGCGACGGGCTTGGTGGGCAAGTGGGGGCTCGGGGAGCACAATCAGCCGGGCGAGCCGCGCAAGCAGGGCTTCGATTACTACTTCGGCTACCTCAACCAGACGCACGCGCACAACCACTATCCGGACTTCCTCTGGCGGAACGGAGAAAAGGTGCCGTTGCCCAACGATCTCGTGCCGATCGGCACGACGCCGGGCGGTGGCTATTCGACCAAGCGCATCGCCTACGGGGGCGACCTGCTGGCGGGGGACGCCCGCGAGTTTGTCACCCGGCACAAGGACCGGCCGTTCTTCCTGTTTTATTCCCTGGTGACGCCGCACGCGAACAACGAGCGCTCGCGCGAGCTGGGCGAGGGCAACGAAGTGCCGGATCAGGGAATCTATGCCAGCAAGCCGTGGAACGATTCGACGAAGAACCACGCGGCGATGATCACCCGGATGGACCGCGACATTGGCGAACTGATGGCGCACCTGAAGAAACTCGGGCTCGATCAACGGACGCTGGTGTTGTTCTCGAGTGACAACGGTCCGCACAAGGAGGGCGGCCCGAATTACGACCCGGACTTCTTCACCCCGGCGGGTCCGCACAGCGGAATGAAGCGAAGCCTGACCGACGGCG
>Ga0194120_10011584_pt1 | contig 10558 bp, 10 predicted proteins | sample TA2MahCa65mmetaG_FD_148642 | JGI IMG/M metagenome (GOLD analysis project Ga0194120, IMG submission 148642) | Freshwater microbial communities from Lake Tanganyika, Tanzania - TA2015019 Mahale Deep Cast 65m | ecosystem: Environmental > Aquatic > Freshwater > Lake | place: Tanzania: Lake... | reverse complement strand
GCGGGCGCGCCGGCGGGTCCCGACCGCGTCGCCGCGGCCCGGGAGCTCGCGACGCTGACGGGCGCGGTGATCCTCCTCAAGGGGCCCGGCACCGTCGTCGCGGATCCCGACGGTCGGGCCACGATCTGCCCCCTCGGGGGGCCGGCCCTCGCCTCGGCCGGGACCGGCGACGTGCTCACGGGCATCGTCGCCGCGTTCTTGGCCCGGGGCGTCGCGCCGTTCGAGGCGGCGTCGGCGGCGGCCTTCGTGCATGCCGCCGCGGCCGACCTCGCCGGGCATACTGGACTCGTGGCCGGGGACCTCGTGGGTGCGCTCCCCGCAACCCTCTCCTCGCTGACTCGGGGCGCCGTGTCGCCGCCCGATGCGCCGCCGATCGGCGCCAGGACGGGCGGCGGGGCCGGAGGGGGTGGCCGGTGACGGGCTTCCGGCCCGCGTGGGTCGAGGTCGACCTCGACGCCGTGCACCACAACGTGCGCGCGCTCACGGCGGTGGCCGCGCCCGCCCGGGTGCTGGCGACGGTCAAGGCCGACGCGTACGGGCACGGTGCCGTTCCGGTGGCCCGGACCGCGCTCGCGGCCGGCGCCACGTGGCTCGGCGTCGCCTTCGTGGAGGAGGCGATCGAGCTGCGCGACGCCGGCATCGACGCGCCGGTGCTCCTGCTCTCGGAGCCCCCTGAGGACGCGGCGCCGACCGTCGTCGCCCGCCGTCTCACCCCGATCGTGTACTCGGCGGCCGGCATCGACGCGCTCGCGGCGGCGGCGGCCGCGGCCGGCACGGTGCTGCCCGTGCACCTCAAGGTCGACACCGGCATGCACCGGGTGGGGTGCCACCCCGAGGTGGCCGTGGACCTCGCGGCGCGGGTCGCCGCGCACGACGCGCTCCTCCTCGAAGGCCTCGCGACCCACCTCGCCGTCGCCGACGAGGCCGACCGGGCCTACACCGAGGGCCAGCTCGACGCCTTCGACGCCGTGCTCGCCGCGGTGACGGCCGCGGTCGGCCGCCCGCCGATCGTCCACGTTGCCAACTCCGCCGGGGCCCTCGCCTACCCCCGGGCCCGCTTCGACCTGGTCCGGGTGGGCATCACGATGTACGGCATCGACCCGTCGGCGACCGTGACCGGGTGCGTGGCCCTGCGGCCCGCCCTCTCGCTCCACGCGCGGGTGTCGTTCGTGAAGGACCTCCCGGCCGGGGCCCGCGTGTCCTACGGTCTGCGGTACGAGCTCGCGACGCCGTCGCGCATCGCCACCGTGCCGGTGGGGTACGCCGACGGCGTGCCCCGCGGGCTCGGCGCCGCGGGGGGCGAGGTGCTCGTGGCGGGACGGCGGTGCCCGATCGCAGGAACGGTGACGATGGACCAGATCCTGGTCGACGTCGGAGACGGCGAGGTCGCGGTGGGCGACGCCGTCGTGCTCCTGGGTTCCCAGGGCTCGGCCTGCGTCACCGCCGCCGAGTGGGCCGATCGGCTCGGGACGATCCCCTACGAGGTGGTCACCCGGCTGGGCGGACGGCTGCCCCGGCGGCACGTGGGCGGCGAGGAGGGAGGCACGACATGGTGATCGACCGCGGCTTCGAGCTGGCCGGTCGGGGCGTGGGTCGCACCACCGCGCTGCTCGGCTCGGCGTGGCGCTTCCCCGGCCAGGTGCTGGCGGCGGGAGGGTCCCGGCGCGACCCCGACGTCGGGCGCCTCGGTGCGCTCCCCTTCGACGAGGCCCGCCACCTCCCGGCCCCCGACGGTGGCCACCTTTTCACCACCGCGCACGGCCACGGGCCCACCTTCCTGTTCGTGCACGGGTTCGCCATGACCTCGCGCGTGTGGACCAAGCAGTTCCGCGACCTCCCGCCGTCGGGGTTCCGCACCCTCGCATTCGACCACCGGGGCCACGGCGCCTCGACGGCCGCGATGGACGAGACCTCGGTCGACAACCTCGCCGACGACGTGCGGGTGGTGGTCGAGGGCCTCGACCTGCGTGACAGCGTGGTGGTCGGGCACTCGATGGGGGGCATGGCCCTCCTCGCCTTCGCGGTGCGCTACCCGGAGGTCGCGGCAGCGCGCCTGCGCGGGATGGTCCTGGTCGGGACGGCGGCTCGGCTCGGCGCGGCGCAGGTGCCGATGCTCGGTCGCGCGTTCGTCCCCTTCACCACCGGCTTCGTGCGATCGGGCACCTGGTCCCGCTCCGACTGGTCGGGGTGGGCGGCGCGCCTGCTGTTCGGCAAGGACCCGGTGCCGAGCCAGGTCGACCTCGCCCGCGCCCTGCTCGCCTCCGCCCGCGAGGAGACGATCGTCGGCTGCGCCCGGGCGCTCGCATCGTTCGACCTCTCCGATCAGCTGGCCCGGGTCGCGTTGCCCACGCTGGTCGTCAACGGCACCGCGGATCTGCTCACCACGCCGGGCGACGCGCGGCACCTGGCCCGGGGGATCCCCGACGCCCGCCTCGAGCTCGTGTCGGGCGCCGGGCACATGCTCATGCTCGAGCGGTCCGAGCGGTTCGCCGCGCTGCTCGGCGAGTTCGCCCGGGAGCACGGGGTGGCCGCCGGCCTCGCCGCGTGATCACCGACGTCGCCGGGGTCCGGGTCGGGCACTGGACCGGCGCCGGCACCGGCGTCACGGTGGTGCTGCTGCCCGAGGGGACCATCGGCTCGGGGGAGGTGCGTGGGGGTGCGCCGGCGTCGCGCGAGACCGCGTTGCTCGAGCCCACCCGCACCGTGGAGACCGTCGACGCGGTGGTGTTCACGGGGGGCTCCGCGTTCGGGCTGGCCACCGCCGACGGCGTGGTCCGGCGGCTCGCCGCGCTGGGGCGCGGCGTGCGCACGGCGGGGGGCGTGGTGCCCATCGTCCCGACCGCGGCGATCTACGACCTCGTGGAGTCGGGGGGCAACCCGCCCGGCGCCGACGAGGGCCGGGCCGCGCTCGAGGCCGCGCTGGCCGACGGCGCCACCTGCCCGGTGGGTCGGGTGGGGGCCGGGCGCGGCGCCCGCGTGGGCACCTGGCGCGGGACCGACCACGCGACCCGGGGCGGGCTCGGCACCGCCTCGGCGCGCTGCGAGGCGGCGACGGTCGGTGCGATCGCCGTCGTCAACGCCGTGGGCGACGTGGTCGCGGCCGACGGCACCGTGCTCGCGGGCTCGTCGGCCCTTGCCGCCGTGCCGGCGTTCCCGGAGGCGCTCATGAGCGGCGAGCACACCACCCTGGTGTGCGTCGCCACCGACGCCCGGCTCACCAAGGCCGACTGCTTCCTCCTCGCCCAGAGTGCCCATCACGGATTGGCCCGCTCGATCCACCCCTCGCACACCCGCTTCGACGGCGACCTCGCGATCGCGGTGGCCACCGGCGTGGTCGACGTACCGGTCGACCGGCTGCGCATCGTGACCACCGAGGTGGTCGCCGAGGCGGTGCGGGTGGCCGTGACGGCAGACTCTGCGGGATGACCGACTGGGCCACGCTCGACGCGGTGCGGGAGACCGCGCTCGGTTGCACGGCCTGCCCGCTCGCCGAGACCCGCACACAGGTCGTCTTCGGCGTGGGCGACCCGCACGCCGACCTCATGTTCGTGGGCGAGGGCCCGGGGGCCGAGGAGGACCGTCAGGGCATCCCGTTCGTGGGCCGGGCCGGGCAGCTGCTCACGAGGCTGATCGACGGCATCGGGCTCACCCGCGACGACGTCTACATCGCCAACGTGGTCAAGTGCCGCCCGCCGGGCAACCGCGACCCGCTGCCGGTCGAGATCGAGACGTGCCGCCCGTACCTCGAGGCCCAGGTGGGGTTCGTCGCGCCGATCGTCGTGGTGACCCTGGGCAACTTCGCCACCAAGCTGCTGCTCGACACCAAGACGGGCATCACCAAGCTGCGGGGCCAGGAGCTCCCGTTCGGCGACGCGCTGCTCGTCCCCACGCTCCACCCGGCCGCGGTCCTGCGCGGCGGCGGGGTCACGCTCGCCCAGACCCGGGCCGACTTCGTGGTGGTGAAGCGGGCCCTCGCCCGGGGTCGCCGTCCGTGAGCGGGGCCGCAGCCGGCCCCTGGTCGGTGACCACGCGCTCGCCGGAAGCCACCGACGCGCTGGCACAGCGCATCGCCGCGTTGCTCGAGGCCGGCGACGTCGTGCTGCTCGCCGGCGACCTCGGCGCGGGCAAGACGGTGTTCGCGCGGGGTCTCGGACGCGGGCTCGGCGTCTCCGAGCCGGTCGTGAGCCCGACGTTCACGCTCGCGCGGGTCTACGCCGGGCGGCTGCGCATGGTGCACGTCGACGTCTACCGGCTCGACACCGTGCACGAGCTGCTCGACCTCGGCCTCGACGACCTCGCGGCCGACGACGCGGTCATGGTCGTGGAGTGGGGCGATGTCGTGAGCGGCGAGTTCGTCCCCGACCGGCTCGAGGTGTCGCTCGCCCACGGCGCGGGCGCACCCGACGACCGCGACATCGCGGTGATCCCGCGCGGCACCGCGTGGGCCCGCCGGGCCGACGCGGTCGCCGCCGCACTCGCCGAGGTCGCGTGATGCTCGTCCTCGCGTTCGACACCGCGACCGACGTGGTCAGCGTGGCCATCGGACGCGACGGCCAGCCGCTGGGGATGCTCCAGCTCGAGTCGGGTCGCGAGCACGCCGAGCGGCTGGTGCCCGCGATCGCCTCGCTCGTGGCCGACACCGGGGTCGCGCTCGATCAGCTCGCCGCCGTCGCGGTGGGGGTCGGCCCCGGGCGGTTCACTGGGCTGCGGGTCGGCGTCACGACCGCGAAGGTGATGGCGCAGGCGCTGCGCGTCCCGGTGGTCGGGATCGGCACGCTCGACCTCGTCGCCTACCCGTTGCGCCACACCCGGCGCGACGTCGTCGCCGTGGTCGACGCCCGCCGCCGCGAGGTGTTCTGGGCCCGCTACCGCACGGTGCCCGGCGGGCTCGAGCGGGTGGGAGCGGAGGCGGTCGATCCGCCGCACGAGCTGATCGCGGAGATCGAGGCCACCGGGGTCGACGTGCTCGTCGCGGGCGACGGCGCCGACCGCTACCGCGCGGAGCTCGCCGCGGTCGACCGGGTCGCGTTGGCCGGTCCCGAGTTCTCGGCGCCGAGCGCCCTCGCGCTGCTCGAGCTCGCGCAGGGCCGGCTCGAGCGCGAGGAGTTCACCAGCCCGCAGGCGCTCGCGCCCGTGTACCTGCGCGACAGCGACGCCGCGATCAACTGGGAGCGCGCGCAGCTGAGGTCGCCGGCGTGATCACCGAGCCGTTGACCGTGGTGGTCGCGCCGATGAAGCGGCGCCACGTGCGCTCGGTGCTCCGCATCGAGGCGCAGGTGTACCCGCGGCCGTGGACGTCGTCGCTGTTCCTGTCGGAGCTCGCGCTCCGCACCACGCGCGCCTACTTCGTCGCCCGCGTCGGCAAGGACGTCGTCGGCTACGCGGGCGTGATGATCAGCTTCGAGGACTCGCACGTGACCACCATCGCGGTCGACCCCGCGTGGCAGCGACACGGCATCGCGACGCGGCTGATGGTCGCGCTCGTGCGGGAGTCGCTGGTGCGCGGCGCGCAGAACATGACGCTCGAGGTGCGGGTGTCCAACAAGGCGGCACAGGACCTCTACCGCCGGTTCGGCTACGCCCCCGTCGGCGTGCGCAAGAACTACTACCCGGAGAGCAACGAGGACGCGCTGGTGATGTGGGTGCACGACATCGACACGCCCGAGTACGCGCGCCTGGTGGTCGGGCTCGAGGGGCGGGTGCCGGGGGACACCGTGTACGAGGCCCGGGGATGGTGACCGCGGCGGGCGACTCCGGTCGCCGCGGTTGCTCCGGCCTCCGGATCGCGAGAAGAGGGGCCTGATGCTGGTCCTCGGGATCGAGACGTCGTGCGACGAGACGGCCGCTGCGGTGGTGGAGGACGGGCGGATCGTTCGCTCATCGGTGGTGTCGAGCCAGGTCGACCTGCACGCGCAGTTCGGCGGCGTGGTCCCCGAGGTCGCCAGCCGGGCCCACGTCGACCTCATCGTCCCCGTGGTGGCCGATGCCCTGGGGGAGGCCGGCGTGGAGCTGGCCGACCTCGACGCTGTCGCCGCCACCCACGGGCCGGGGCTGGCGGGAGCGTTGCTCGTGGGCGTGAGCGCGGCGAAGGCGCTCGCGCTGGTCGGTGGTCTGCCCTACGTCGGGGTCAACCACCTCGAGGCGCACCTCTACGCCGGGTGGCTCGAGCACCCCGACATGGAGCCGCCGCTCGCCGTGCTGCTGGTGTCGGGTGGGCACACGATGCTGGTGGCGGTCGACGGGCCCGGGGCGTACCGGGTGCTCGGGCAGACGGTCGACGATGCCGCGGGCGAGGCGTTCGACAAGGTGGCCCGCTTCCTCGGCCTCGGGTACCCGGGCGGTCCGGTGATCGACCGCCTCGCCCGCACCGGCGACCCCGGCGCCATCCCCTTCCCGCGGGCGATGCCGGGCGAGATCGACTGCTCGTTCTCGGGGCTGAAGACCGCGGTCGTCCAGCACGTGCGGGCGAACCCCGACGTCGTCGTCGCCGACGTCGCCGCGAGCTTCCAGGAAGCCGTGGTCGATCAGCTGGTGGAGAAGCTGGCGATCACGGCCGACGCGACGGATGCGACCACGCTCGTGCTCGGCGGTGGGGTCGCGGCCAACTCTCGGCTGCGGGAGCGCACCGCAGCGCTTGCGGCCGCGACCGGGCGGGCGGTCTTCCTGCCGCCGCTCGCGCTGTGCACCGACAACGCGGCGATGATCGCGGCGGCGGCCACCTACCGGCTGGGCGCGGACGGTCCGACCCCGCTCGACACCGGGGTCGACCCCGGCCTCGGCCTCGTCTAGCCGAACTGGTCGGCGGCCGACGTCCAGCCCTCGGCCCGCAGGAGTCGCACGAGCACGATCACCGGCACGAGGCCGATGAGGACGATCAGCAGCGCGGGGAGCGCCGCGGCGTCGAGCCGGGAGTCCTTCGTCGCTTCCCAGACCGTGATGGCGAGCGTGTCGCGACCGAGCGGTCGCAGCAACGCGGTCGCGGGGAGCTCCTTCATCACCTCGACGAGCACGAGCAGCGCGCCGGCGATGAGGCCGGGTCGGAGGAGCGGGAGGTGCACGTCGGCGAGCACCCGGGCCCGGTCGGCGCCGAGGCTGCGGGCGGCGTCGTCGAGGCGCGGGTCGACGTGCTGCATGCGGGCGTCGGTCGACATGAAGCTGAGCGCGTTGAACCGCACGAGGTACGCGAAGACGAGGCCGAGGATCGACCCGGTGAAGATGAGATCGATGCTCGCGTCGAAGGCGGAATCGGCGAAGTCGACGAACCGTCGGTCGAGCCACACCAGCGGCACGTACACGGCGACCGCGATGACGGTGCCCGGGATCGCGTAGCCGACCGTCGACAGGCGGGTGAACACGCGGTTGGTCCGGGAGCCGTGCAGCCGCATCCCGTACACCAGCACGATCGCGATCACCGGCGCGATCGCGGCCGTGATCACACCGAGGAAGACGGTGTTCCAGACCGCGTCGCGGAGGTTGGGCACCGTCGTGCCCTCGCGGATCGTCTCGAGCGACCAGGCGACGAGCTGCGCCACCGGGATCACGAACACGACCGCGAGCAGGAGGCACGGCGCGACCGGGGCCAGCCAGCGCTTCCAGCCCCGCAGCGGCTGGGGCTCGACGGCATCGCCCCGGGCGAGCGACTGGTTGTAGCGGGCCCGCCCCCGCAGGAGCCGCTCGATGGTGATCAGCGCGAGCGTGAGGGTGAGCAGCACCGTGGCGAGCTGGAGCGCCGACGCCTCGTCGAACGCGCCGTTCCACACGCGGTAGATCGCGTTGGTGAGGGCACGGATGCCGAGGAGGTTGACGGTGCCGAAGTCGGCCAGCGCCTCCATCACCGCGAGCGCGACGCCGCCGGCGAGCGCGGGGCGGGCGAGCGGCAGCGCGACCGATCGGATCGCGCCGCCGCGGCTGCGGCCGAGCGAGCGGGCCGCCTCGAGCGTCTGGCGGGACTGGCCCAGGAAGGCGCTGCGCCCGAGCACGTACACGTACGGGTAGAGCACCGCGGTGAGGATGCAGATCCCGCCGAACGTCGTGCGGATCCCGGGGATGTGGAAGCTGCCGAACAGGCTCGACTGCAGCGGGCTGTCGACGTCGAACAGCCCGAGGACCACGAACACCAGCACGTAGCCCGGCATCGCCATCGGCAGCACGAGCGCCCAGTCGAGCCACTTCCGCCCGGGGAAGTCGTAGAAGGAGATGAGCACGGCGAGGCCGCCGCCGACGAGCAGCGTGCCGATGCCCACCCCACCGGCCAGCAGCAGGCTGGTGCGGAGCGCGTCGGGCAGGAGCAGGCGGGCCAGCGTGTCGAAGCCGACGCCGCCGCGGAAGAAGCTGGCCGGCAGTGCGAGCAGTGGCGCGACCATCACGATCGCGATCGCTCCCGACGCCACGACCCACCCGGAGACCCGGGCCCGGCGGGGCGCGGCGGCCGCCGGCGGGGCGGGCGTCCGGGCGGTGGTCAGTTCCAACCGACCGACAGCATCAGGGCCGTCGCCTCGCCGAGCAGCGGGCCGGCCTGGGCCACGGCGATCGGGTCCACCTTCACCTCGGCCCAGTCGGCGAGGCCCTCGGGGGCCGGCGCCGAGGGGCTGATCGCGAACTCGCCGCTGTCCGTGAACGCGCGCTGGGCCCTGGGCGAGGTGAGGTACTCCAACAGGGCGACCGCGGCCTTCCGCTGGTCGGTGCCCTTGACGACGCCGGCGCCCGACACGTTGGCGTGCGCCCCGGCGCCGTCCTGGTCGGGCCAGGCGGGCGCCACCGGGAACTTGGGGTTCTCCTGGAGCGCGCGGGCCAGGTAGTAGTGGTTGGCGATGCCGATGTCGCAGTCGCCGGCCGCCATGACCGCGAGCATCTCACCGTCGGAGTTGAGGACCTTGGGGTCGTTGGCCATCCACGACCGCAGCAGCGCCTCGGTCGCGGCCTTCCCCCGCTTGGCGATCATGTCGGCCACGAGCGACTGGTTGTACTCGTTGTTGGAGGTGCGCAGGCAGGTGCGCCCCTTGTACTTCGGGTCGCCGAGGTCGTCGTAGCTCGTGATCTCGCCCGGAGCGATGCGCTTGGTGGAGACCACCGGGACCCGCAGCCGGGTGGTGAGCGCCCACCAGTGGTTGCCGGGGTCGTGCAGCGCCACCGGCACGTTGGCCTCGAGCGTCGCGCTGGTGGACGGCTCGAGCAGGCCCGACTCCTCGGCTCGCCAGAGGTTGGCGAGGTCGGTGGTCACCAGCACGTCGGCCGGGGTGGCGTCGCCCTCGCGGCGCAGCCGCTCGTAGAGCTCGGGTCCCGTGCCGCCGCGCAGCACGACGTCGACCCCGTACGCCTTCTCGAAGTCGCGGAACACCTGCTCGTCGCCGTAGTGCGAGCGGCCGTTGTAGACGACGAGGTCGTCCTGCTCGTCGGCCGAGCCCGCGAGCATGAACGCCACGATGACGACGACCACGGTCAGGGCGATGACGGGCAGGGGCCAGCGCCGGCGGATGAGCGATGCGAGCACGGGGGTTCCTGGGATCGATCCCGCCCGTGGGCGGGGGAGAGGCTCGGAGCGAGGCAACCGAGGTAAGGCTAACCTAATATCACGGTAGCGCGGCGGGGGTCGGGATGCCGATCGGCGTCCCGCCCCGCCCCGTCCCAGTCGCCCCTGTCGTCGACCCATCGGAGCGCGTGCCATGACCCCGCCGCCTGCCATCGACGCGGTGGACATCCACAAGTCGTTCGGGGCCACCCGTGCTGTCGCCGGCGCCTCCCTGACCGTCGCGCCGGGCTCGCTCGTGGCCCTGCTGGGCCCCAGCGGATCGGGCAAGACCACGATGCTGCGGGTGATCGCGGGCTTCGAGGTCCCCGACGCGGGCTCGGTGCACATCGGTGGGCGGGAGGTGGCCGGCCCCGACGCCTGGGTCGAGCCGGAGCACCGGCGCATCGGCATGGTCTTCCAGGAAGGGGCGCTGTTCCCCCATCTGACCGTGGCCAAGAACGTGGGCTTCGGCGGGGCCGACGCCGCCCGGATCGACGAGTGCCTCACGCTGGTGGGTCTCGCCGACCGGCGCGCGTCGTACCCTCACGAGCTGTCGGGCGGTGAGCGTCAGCGGGTCGCGCTGGCCCGGGCCCTGGCCCCCCGGCCCGACGTCATCCTGCTCGACGAGCCCTTCGCCTCGCTCGACGCCGGCCTCCGGAGCACGCTGCGCGAGGAGGTGGCGCGGATCCTGCGCGACGCCGGCGCGAGCGCGTTGCTCGTGACCCACGACCAGCAGGAGGCCTTGTCGCTGGCCGACCTCGTGACCGTCATGCAGGCGGGACGGGTGGTGCAGGCCGGGACGCCCCGGGAGGTGTACGACCGTCCGCGGACCCGCTGGCTGGCCGAGTTCCTCGGCGAGGCCGAGGTCCTCGCGGGCACGGCCGCCGACGGGGTGGTTGACTGCGAGCTGGGTCGGCTCGCCACCGATCCCGCCCATCGGGGGCCCGTCGAGGTGGTGGTGCGGCCCGAGTCGATCGTCCTCGGCCCGACCGGCGGCGGCCCGGGGGCGGTCGTGGGGCGGGTGGTCGCCCGCTCGTACTACGGGCACGA
>Ga0194120_10011583_pt1 | contig 10558 bp, 5 predicted proteins | sample TA2MahCa65mmetaG_FD_148642 | JGI IMG/M metagenome (GOLD analysis project Ga0194120, IMG submission 148642) | Freshwater microbial communities from Lake Tanganyika, Tanzania - TA2015019 Mahale Deep Cast 65m | ecosystem: Environmental > Aquatic > Freshwater > Lake | place: Tanzania: Lake... | reverse complement strand
AAGCGACTGGCGCAACCCAGGAAGGCAGCGGGTGCGCCGGGTGCCTGGGCAAGGTCCTGCTGCTCGGGGTCATCGTGGCAGGCGGCGCCACCATCGTTGCCATCAATGCGTCAGAGTCGGAACTGGGGGTCAAGATCCGCGATGTCTGGCACGAGGTCGAGCGCGAGATGCGCGCCTCCAAGCACCGCAAGCACACGCCGCCTCCCTACGTTGCACCGCCACCGCGGCCTCGGCCGGTGTCGCCCGCCCCGCCGGATCCTTGGGCCGTGGCGGCCCAGCCGACTTCACCGGGGCCCGATGCCCTCAGCGCGCCGCTCGTGGCGGCCGAAGACGATGCACCGCAGCCGCTCGACAGCCGTGCCAAGGCGATCGCCACCGCGCTCGACCGCCGGGCCTTGCTGCTCTTGCGCTGCGTCCAGCCCGAGGCCAAACCGGGCGAGCCGCGCAAGGTCACTGCCCGCACCACGTTGCGCGTCCACGCCGAGAGCGGAGGCGCGCTCGATGTCGAAGCGGTGATCGAACCGCCCGACGCTCCGGCCGGGGCCTTGCGGTGCCTGCGCCTTGCCGCCCGCGGGCTGGTGGTGCCCAATGGCGACGCCGTCACGTTCGTGTACCGGTGGCCCAAGGGGTCGGAGCGGTAGGCGATCGCCGGCCGCGTATTGGCCCGCGACACTGCAGGGCCTTGCAAGTACACTACTCGCCCGCGTTGCGCCCTTGCACCCCACGACGCACCAGGAACACCATGGTCAGCCGCATCTCCCTTCTCGCAGCGATGGTCGCATCCGCGGTCGCCGCCTCGGCCGTCGCCGCCCCGCGGTGGGTGCGCCTCGCCGTCCCCGCCGAGACCCCCGAGTCGGCCGAGGTCATCAGTTGGAACACCGATGGCACACCTGACGCCAACACCGTGGAATACGGCATCGCCCAGAACGCGCTCGACAAGTCAGCGAGCGGCAAATCGTTCACCGCCAAGGGCAAGCTCGGCATCGTCCACGAGGTGACCCTGACCGGCCTGCAGCCCGACACCAAGTATTTTTACCGCGTCGGCGGCGCCGGCGATTGGAGCAGCGTGCGCAGTTTCCGCACCGCGCCCAAGGCCGGCTGCGGCCCAGTCAAGTTCATCGCCAGCGGCGACCACCGCAGCGACGACAGCGCCGGACCCAATCCCAAGTGGGCGAGCATCCTGGGCGAGATGCACGCCTCGGGAGCGCAGTTCATCATCGAGACCGGCGATCTGGTCAAGGACGGCGACGACATCAACCAGTGGTACAACCACATGGAGATGGCCCAGGCCAAAAGCGGCGAAATCGCTCTGATGCCGTCGTTCGGCAACCACGATACCGACAACGTCAAAGGCGCGACCGCCGCCTACAACCAGATCTGGAGCCTGCCGCACAACGACGCCGCCAACAACGAGGACTTCTACTGCTTCTCCTATGGCCACGCGGTGTTCTGCGCGCTGTCGACCGCGACCCACAACGACGCGGCTGGGCTCGCCATGCAGGCCAAGTGGCTCGACAAGGAGTTGACCAAGCACGCCGACAAGACCTGGAAGTTCGTGTTCTTCCACCACCCGGTGCACACGAGCTACATCGACCTCAAGTTCCTCGACCTCAACCACCCGCCCAACGAAGTCAAGCAAAACGAGCACTTCGTGCCAGTGTTCGACAAGCACCACGTCGATGTCGTGTTTGCGGGCCACAACCACTTCTACGAGCGGTTCGCGCCGATGAAAGGCGGGGCCCCGGTCGGCTCGCCCAAGGACGGCACCGTGTACATCACCACCGGCGGCGCGGGCGCCTTCACCTACGACGAAATCGACGTCCTGGGCTTCAAGATCGAGCCGATGAAGGTCATCTGTGCCGAAGGCATCCTGGGCATGTCGGGCAAGGCCAAGGGCAGCCAGGTGTGCAGCGGCAAGCACCATTTCATCGAGGTCGATCTCAACGGAGGAGAATTCAAAGCGATCGTCCGTTCGACCGCGGCCCAGAACTTCGGCACCGCCGACAAGAACAAGGGCGTCATCGAAACCGTCACCCTCAGCAAGGCATTTGCGGCACCCCAGAACTGCGGAACATCGGGCTCGGGCGGGGACGCGGGCGCAACCGATGCCGGATCGACCGCCGACGCTGGGACAGCGGACGCCGGATCGGCCCCGGATGCCTCTACGTCGGACTTGCAGGTCGCCGACGCCACAGCGCCGGACACGGCCGCCGCCCCCGACACCGCGAGCGCCCTCGACGCTCCGACCGCGCCGGACACCGCGACGACCCCAGACACCGCGACGACCCCAGACACCGCGACGACGCCAGACACCGCGACCGCGCCAGACACGGCCACCGCTCCCGACGCCGCTCTCGCACCCGATGTCGCGACAGGGCAAGACGCCGACGCAGTTGCAGCCGACGCGGACACCGCGGCCGGGACTCAGCCCGACACCAAGACCGGCGGCACCGTCCAAGACCTCAGCGGCGGCAACCTCGGCCCGCTCGACGCGGGGGGCGGCACCAGCACCGGAACGGCAACCAGCAAGCCCGCGGGGGGCGATAGCGGGTGCAGCGGTCGCCGCGGCGTGTCCAACACCGGTTGGTTTGCGGCCCTGGTGCTCGCAGGGTGGATTGCGCGGCGCCGCGTATCGGCGTAACAGACCAGCTACTCCAAAACAATCACGGTCTTTGGCCCGGGCGTCCCGCTCGGCGTCGGCCGGTCAGCGAAGATGTCGGTGACCTTGACCTTCTTCTTGGCCGGGTCCTTGGTGATGTCCAGCGCCCGTTCGGTCAGCGGGAATTCTTCGGTGCAGCCCCACTGACCTTCGTTCTCGGGTTTGCCCGACGTGTACTTGTACTTGAGGTTGCTGCCCTTGGGGAACGGCAACACCAGCGTCCACAGGCCGTCGCCGGCCTTTTCGTCACCCTCCTTGCCGTCATCGCGCAGCGCCACCTTGTTGGGCACCCACTTGGCCTTCATGCCGAGCTTGGGGTCGTTGCCAGCGATGTACACGATGCCCTTGCCGTCCGGCGCCGGCAGGTTGCACAGGTCGCCGTACAGGTTGAGCGGCGGGTTTCCGGCCTTGGGGCCGCGAGCGTCGCACACGAAGGTGACGAAAATCGCCGCTGTCGGGTCCTCGACCAGCAGCTTGCTCTCCAGCGACGGCGCGGTATCGACGGTCTTGCCGGCCTGCGAGAAGATCATCTGGATTTCCAAGGGGTCGCCGTCGGCGATACCCAGGTCTTCGTACGGGATGAAGACCTCGAGCAGCTTGCCGCCCTTGGTCGGTCCGGCCACAACGCCACCAAACGGACTCGACGCCAATGCAGGCCAACTGGTCGCGGTCGCCGTCCACTTGCGCCACTCGGTCGTCGCCTTGCCGCCATTGAGCGCCACCCACAGCTCGCGCGCCGCGCCCTTGCCCTTGAAGGCGAGCGGGCCGCCGTTGCGATCCTTGAGTGTCGCCGGATCCTCCTGCACCTGGCCGGTCGCGGCGTTGAGAATCTTCTTGTGCGACAGATACAGGCCGAGCGCGGCGTTGCTCGCGGCGCTCAGGTCGAAATTGTGCTGGACCGCAAGATAGAAGCCGGCCTTGCTGCCGAACTTGCCGAACCCGTAGTAGATCGTCGCCATCCAGTCGTCGGGGTTGGCGAGCGCGCCTGCGGTGTCGCTGTCGAAGAAGAACCCGCCCTTGGCCGCCCATTCGCTCTCGTTGGGCACGAAGGCGCCGTCGAGGACCGGCGGCGGGTCCAGCGGTCCCAGCGGCGCCTGCGGATTGGCCTGGATGATCGGCTTGAACACCGGCAGCGCGATCTCGGGCTTGCCCTGCAACTTCAGCGCCGCGTTCATGTGGCTGTACACCCCGGCCAGGTGCAGGCGGAAGTTGGCGTCGAACGGGCTGTCGTCGTTGCTGGGCGAGGTCATGTCGCTGCCGTACCACCAGAACCAGTCGGACCCTTCGGCGGCATAGACCTCGTCGAAGGCGTACCAGATCTCGCCGTCGAGGCTTTTCTTGTTGGTCGGCGGGGGCTTGAGCGGGTCTGGCTGCGGCAGGCCGGACTTGGCCAGGTCGCTGCGCGTCTGCAGCAGGTACTGCCACGCCTGGTTTTCCTCCGACTCGCCGATCCAGATGCCAAACGTGCCGCCGATCCACGAACCTGGGAACAGCGGTTCGAGCTGCGGCATGGCCTCCAGCGGGTGCGCGGGGACGTTGCGCTTGGGGTTGCCCTGGATGTACTCGCTGCCGGTGACGCTGATGATCTCGCCAGCCTGCTGCAACTGCTCCAAACGCTTGTAGAGTTCGTGAAAGAACCCCTTGCCGTCGTGCTCCTTGGCGAAGGTCTCCCACGCGTTCTCGCCGTCGAGGATGAGCGTGATCACGCGATCCGGTGCGCCAAACTTGGGGGCCTGGGCGCCGACGTTGCCCACCAAATCATCGGTGGCCTCCTTGCCGGTCAGGCCCTGGTACTTGAAGCCGATGTCGTTGCTCATGTTGGTGTTGCGAAAGAAGGTGCCGAGCCGGCCGGTGCCGTCGCCGCCTTCGCCCGGCTTCTTGGTGTCGGTGTCCACCTGGTAGGGGCCGACCGGTGCGCCGCCGACGTAGAGGCCCGATTTCTCCATCACCTGCTGGTCGGTCGCCACCCACAGCACGCCGGCGTTGACGAAGTGCTGCACCACGTCCTCGGCCACCGAGCCCTCGCCGGGCCACATGCCGCGCGGCTTGAACCCGAAGACGCTTTCCATGTACTGCACCGCGCGTTTGACCTGCGCCGCCGCGTCGGCCGGAAACCCGTAGGCCGGTGAGGGCTTGGGGTCGAATGGCTGGCCCGCGGCCATCAGATCCGTGTTCTGTACGAGCGGCAGGATCGGGTGGTAGAACGGCGTGGTCGCAATCTCGATCTGCCCGGTGTTCGCGTCCGGGTCATAGTGCAACAGCTTGTGGATGGGGATGACGGCCTTGCAGACCTTGTATTGCTCGGCCACCAGCCGGTTCGCCAGCTTCTCGTACCAGGCGATGCGCCCGGCCTCGTCCAGCCCCGCCGGCATCTTGAGCGAAAAACTGGCGTTCTGCGGCGCCGAGGCGGCGATTACGTCGGTCAGGTCCACGCTGTCGCCGGTCGGCAGCTTGACCTTGCCGTGCAGGAAATCGGGGTCCATCCAAGCGATCTCGAACCACACCTTGAGCGCTGCCAGGTCCTCTTTGGTCAGCGTCGCCGGGTTCTTGTCGCGCAGCGCCGCGTAGGCAGCAAAGCGGTTCATCAGCACCGGCGCAGTCGACACGCACGACCACGGATCCGCGTACAGCAGGCCAATCTGCTTGGTGGTCGCGGTCTTGGGGTCCGGCGTGTCCTCAAGCAAGAGGTCGATCCACGGGTCGGTCTTGCCCTTCCACTTGGCGAGGAACTTGGCCTCGTCCACGGTGTTCTTGACCGTGTCCACGTACAGCTCTTTGCCACTGGCGTCCTTCTCGCCCAAGCGGTCGAGGTAGTACGGAATGAGCTGGTTGAGCAGCACCGGCGTCAGGTTGATCGACAAGTGCACGTCGGGATAGTCCTGCAAGATCGCAGCCATGTCATAGTACGACTTCATGGCGTGCTTGCGGACCCACGGCGAGGTCAACTGGTCGGCGATGGGGTCGAGATAGGTCGGCTGGTGCTGGTGCCACAAGATGTGCACGTACACCGTGCGCTTGACGGGCGCCTTGTTCTTGGTCGGGTCGAGGGCAGCGCCGTCGTAGGCCTTGAGATTCTTGGCCTGTGCCACGTAGGTCAGCGCCGGGTTGATGGCAACGGCCGGCGACAAGTTGATCGCCAGAAACAGCGGGTCGGCGCCGACCTGAACGCTGGTGATGGCGCCTGACTTGGGCTGGCTGTTCTCCAAGAGGATGAAATCGCTGACCGGACCCACGCTCTTGGTGTCGAGCGGCTTGTTGAAGCGCAGCTTGATGTTCTTGCCGTCCGGCGAAAACGCGCTGACCACCGCAAGGTTGCCTGCCGGCCACGGCGAGGCGTCGGCGGGCCCAGCGTCCCCGCCCGGTTCGCTGTCTGCTGCCGTCGCGTCCGTGCCTTGCGAGCCTGGGTCGGGCACGTTGCCGCCATCGGCGTCGGGGGCCCCGGGGTTGTCGGGCGCCTGCGCCGTGTCCGCATCGGGCGCGACCGCCGCGTCGGGTTTTGCCGGGGATTCGGTGCCTGCGAGGTCGACGGCGGCGAAATCGGCCACGGGCACGTCCAACTGCAACGCCGCGCCGTCCAGGGTCTTGTTGTAGGCCGCCGCCGCCGAGGCGCCGAACTCGCCCGCCGCGTCCTCGCGCGCCCACGGTTCGGGCGAGCGTTCGCAGGCCAGTGCGACCACGGCCGACAACCACGACAACGAGAGGGCGCGCAAGCGCTGCATGGCCTATCCTCACTGGCGCCGGCCGCGGACGGCGGCGGCGGGCGAGTCTACCACAGGTGCACGGTTCGCGGACCCCTCAGCGGTTTGCCTGCCCGCCACAAAACGGCCATCCTTTCGCCGCGCGCCGCTGTGCGCCTTGGTCCCTTGCATGTCCCAGTTTCGTTTTGCCTCGGTCGGCACCCTCGTCCTGTTGGTCGCGGCGTGCGGCGAAACCAAGGTTGTCTGTCCCCCGAACTACCACGCAGTCGGCACCTTCTGCTACGAGGACGACGCGCCGGTCGAAGACGCCGGGGGTGGCGGCTCCGACGCTAACTTGCCGCTGGCCGACTCGGCGGGATCGGCGGCCGACGCGGTGGTCGGCGACCCGGGGGCCAAGCCGGACGGATCGGCCGAAGCGGTGGCAGAGGTGGCAGGCGAAACCAGCCTCGGTGACGCCAAGCCGGACACCGTCAAGCCCGACGTCAAGCCCGGCGGCAAGGCGGTCATCGGCGCGGCGTGCGGCGACGACCTCGATTGCCTCAGTGGGTTGCAGTGCTTCAGTTGGCCCAAGGGCTACTGCACCGTGACCAACTGCGACGCGCCGGGCTCGAACTGCCCCGGATCGTCGGTCTGCTACGGCGAAACCAAGACCAACAAGCTCTGCCACGTTGCGTGCGACCTCGACCCCGACTGCCGCGTCGCCGACGGTTATGCGTGCAAGCGGCTGACCGCCGACTTCGGCGGCATCGACGCGCGGCTGTGTGCGCCTTCGGGAAAGAACCCGGCGGGCTTGGGCTGCACCAAGGCCAGCGACTGCAAGGGGTCGGCGACCTGTCTGACGGACATGGCCGGCGGCTACTGTGCGCGCATCGGCTGTGGCCCCACCGACCCCTGCGACGCTGGCGCCGCCTGCGTGCTGCGCAACGGCAAGCCGACCTGCCTCAAGGTGTGCACGGCCGACGTCGAGTGCCAGATCGGCGGCGGCAACCCGCGCAAATGCGTGGACAAGACCGACCTCGGCAAGCAGGCAGTCAAGGTGTGCCTCGACAGCAGCAAGTCGGCCCCCGTCGGCGCCGCATGCCTGACCGACCTCGACTGCGACACCAAGCTGTGCACCATCTTTGCCAAGGGCACCTGCGCCGTCGGCGGCCAGCCATGCTTGAGCGACGAGCAGTGCGGCGCGGCTGGGCCGTGCAAGATCGAAGCGGGCAAGGAAAAAGGCGTGTGCACCGCCCCGTGCGCCCCTGACAAGAAGTGCCCGGTCAACGCGGTTTGTGTGCCCACCAAGGACAAGACCGCCGGCATCTGCCAACCGGTGTGCAAGGGTCCCGGCGACGACGCCAGCTGTGGAGGCGTCCCTGGGTTGCAATGCGTGTTCGGCCAACCGCTGGCGATCATCGGCGTCAACAGCGCGCCGGGCTACGCTTGTGCGCCCATCGCGACCGGCGGCGCTGGCGCGGCCTGCGCGCAGACCAAGGACTGCAACAACGCTCTGTGCCTGGCCAACAGCGAACAGACCGCCGGCTACTGCGCGCCCGACTGCGGCGCGGCCAAGTTCTGCCCGTTCGGATCGCTGTGCGACGACAGCGGCCTCGCCCAATGCATGAAGATGTGCACCGGCGAATTCGACTGCCCGGCGCAGATGGCGTGCAAGGGAGTGTCGGGTCTGACTGGCAAGGTGTGCTTGCCGCCTTGACCGGCTGCCGGTGGCTCAGAAGCCGGCGTCCGGCGCCGAGCCGCCGTCCGCGCCGCTGCCCGGGCAGGTGCCGCAGCCCTCGCTGGTCACTTCGCTCACACAGATACTGTCCCAGGCAGTCGAGCAGCAGTAGTCGTCGACTGCGCACACGCATTGCATGATCGCGGGGTCGATGCAGCCCGGCTTGGCGCTGACCTCGCAACACGAGTTGCTGCCCGGTGTGAACACGTCGGACGTACCGCCGTCGAAGACGTCGCTCATCCCTCCATCGAAGGCATCGATCGCTCCGCCGTCCGACGCGTCGGTCTTGCCCGCGTCAAAGGCGTCGGTCTTGCCGCTGTCGACGAACGCGTCGGGCGATCCGCCGTCGCTGCCGCCGCCATCGGGACCGCCAGGGCAGAACCCGCAGCCGTACTGGTTGACCTCCTTGACGCACTGGCTGTCCCAGGCGGTCTTGCAGCAGTAGTTGTCTTTGGCGCAGACGCACAGGGCCGCGTTCTTGTCGGCACAGCCCGGCTGCGGGCTGGTGGCGCAACACGACTGCGTGCCAAAGGCGTCGGTCTGGACGTCCGGCGGTCCCGCGTCGCTGCCGTCGGGCCCCGACACCTCGCCGTCCTTGGCATCCTGGGGCGGGCCGATTTCGCCGGCACCGCCATCGGTCTTGCCGCTGTCGCTGCCACCATCCTGCACGGCGTCGGTGGCGACGGCATCGACCACCGCGACGTCGTTCTTGCCACCGTCCGCAGGTGGGCCGCCGTCATTTCCGGTGCCAGCGGTGTCGCCGCCCGTGGTTGCGTCCGGGACCGCGGCGGATCCGTCGCTGCCGCCGGTCGTATCGGTGGCGCCAATGCCATCGGCGCCCGCATCGGTTGGGGTCACCCCGCCGGGCAGGCCGTTGCCGCCACCCACGCCGCCAGAGCCGCCGCCCGTGGCAACGCAGGCCTGGGCCAGCCAGGCAGCCAGCAAAAGCGACAGTACGAGGGGCTTGCGAACGATGCAGTGGGCGGTCATGGCGACTCCGCGGGCACCGCAGGGCGCCGGGGCAGGGTAAGGGTTGTCGCGCCGCCGCGCAATCACCGGCACAGCGCGCGGTCGCGTTGACAGCCTCGCCAAAACCCATTGAAGTAGCGAACTGCGATGCGTTGCCGCCCCCGCCTGATGCCGTTCGTGTGTGCCCTTGGCTGCGTGCTCGGGTGCCGCCAGGGCGCCGGGGACCCGCCCCCTGTCGCCGAGCCGACACCGGTCGCGGGCGCCGACGTCGCCGTGGCACCAGTGAATCCCCCCCTGCAAAAGGCGCCGGCCGGGGACGAAGACGAGCCCGCGCCCTCGGGGCCCGCCGTCGAGGTGCGCGTCGCCGACGACCCGACCCAGCCGCTGGCCTGGTACCGCGGCTTCTCCAGCGACCGCGGTCGCGAGGGCGCCGTGCTGTATTCGCGCAAGGCCGCCGCACGGTCGTCCGTGGCCATCCTGGACGGCGGTGTCGCCCTGCGCGGTGTCGACAAGCCCACGGGCGTGCGCAAGGGGCCGCCGCGCCTGGTTGGGCCGCGGCCGCTGCTGGTGTCGATCGGCGCCAAGTGGTGCAAGCCGTGCAGCGAGGAACTGGGCGACGTCGTGGACCTGGCGCGCACGGTGCGCGGCGCGGCCGACGACGACGAAGCTGGCCTGCTTTTCTCGCTGCAAGGCGTGCCCGACGAATGGCCGCTGGCCGAGGTGCGCGACGAGTTCGTGGCCAAACACAAGGCTGTCAAGAAGCTCAAGCAGGCCATCCAGATTCCGCCGTGGGTCGAGTTCCGCGCCGACATCGAATCGAATTGGGGCGACGCGGTCGGAAAGCTCGGACTGCTCGGCGGCGACGAGGTGTCGCTGCCCGTCAACTTGCTGCTCGACCGTTGCGGCCATGTGCAGGCGGCGGCGAGCGGGGCCCTGAACGAGGACAAGAAGCAGGCCTTCTTGAAGCAAGCAGCCCGCCTCGACGCCGCTGGTTGCACTCCGGCGCCCGTCGTGGTGCCCGCGCTGCCGCGGCCCGCGCCCTCCGGCCCGGTCAAGCCGCGCGTCGATCCCAAGCCGGGCGAAGGCAAGACCGTGCCGCCGCTGGGCGCCGAGCCGTCCGCTGGGAAGGACGAAGCGGGGCTCAAGGTGCCCGCCGACGACAGCAATCCCCGCGAACGCCCCGTGCCAGCCGATGCAAAGGCGCCGGCCTCTGACAAGGCCGATCCGCCCGCCAAGGACCAGGCCGCCGATAGGGCCAAGGACGGCAAGCCGGCGGAATCGCCCAAGCCCGACCCGGCCAAGGACGACAAGCCCGCAGGTGGCCCAGCCAAAGACGACAAGCCCAAGAACGACAAGGGCAAGGACGAAAAGCCCGCCACAGAAAAGGCCAAGCCCGACAAGCCGCCCGAAGGCAAAGCTGCTGCCCCCGCCGCCAAGGAGGGCACCAAATGAGCGCCTTTGCCCACCTGTGCCGCGAATGCCTCGATGTGCCGTCGACACAGTGCGGATACCAAC
>Ga0194120_10011582_pt1 | contig 10559 bp, 2 predicted proteins | sample TA2MahCa65mmetaG_FD_148642 | JGI IMG/M metagenome (GOLD analysis project Ga0194120, IMG submission 148642) | Freshwater microbial communities from Lake Tanganyika, Tanzania - TA2015019 Mahale Deep Cast 65m | ecosystem: Environmental > Aquatic > Freshwater > Lake | place: Tanzania: Lake... | reverse complement strand
TTTTCCAGCAGAGGGCCCGTTTGGCTGTTGCGTCGGTGTTTGCACTGACGGTGACTGGCTGTGTCAGTGCTCTGACTCTAAGGCCTGTGCCCGCTAGACCTACGGGTCCCACACAACCTCCCCCCGCGGCTTGCCAACAGTTGGCTGCACAGCAGCCGGTCAATGCCAAGGCTGTGGTGCAGACAGAGGCGCCCAAGTGGTCGGTACAGACCATACCCGATGCCTCCTGTCCGGTCCGCACGTCACTTGACGTACGTCAGTCCGTCGCTGCGCCGGTTGTCCCGCCCGATACCAGTGCCATCCGCGCCTCGCTGGAATGGCTGTTGGCCGCCGCTGAACAAATGGAACCGCAGCCGCGCTTCAAACTTGGTGCCGTGGTTCCGACCGTGCAAGGCGACCTGCTCACGGTCGCAGGCTCGATTGCGGTCAGCGATGACAATACGCCCGTGCCAGAATCACTGCGCAACGGCTTCTTGCAGGCAGTCGAGGCGTTATCGCGGACCAACACACCGAGCGACGGTCAGGTGCTCTGCCTCGACATCAAGGCTCTGTCGGGCCGCCTTGGCGCCACGGGGCTGACGCGCGAACCGTTCAAGTTGCGCGTACCGCGCGCCGCCCTTGAGTCGATCGCGCAGTCGCAGATGGCCTTGCAGCGTACCGGTATTGTGGCCCTCGAAGGCGCCGACGGCTTTACGCTCGCCGAGACCCAGGTGCCCTGGCCAGCTCTGCTGCGGACGCGGCCAGCGGCCGAATGCGGTTGTGACCTGTTGCTCGAGGCCGACAAGCCACGCACGGAGCCTGTGAAGTTCGAGTTCGCCTTTGCCCCGGTAGCCATGACCTCGCTGTTGCCCAGAGCATTTGTGAGCCTTCGCTTCACCGCGGCTGGTGAGCCGGCGCGACGCTTGGCTGTGGTCGAGCCCAATACGACCAAGCTGGACACTGGCAACAAGCTCACGGACTTGCTGATGCAGGTCTACGCGCCGGCCCGCTTGGGGGCCGACCTCAGCGGCCCAGGCGCGGCCAAGGTGACCGCAGGAGGCTGGACGCTTGACATCAACGCGCTGGCTCAGCAGGTGGCGGCGATGCCCAAAGTCGCCGCCGAAGATGTCGTCGAGCGCGTGTGTTTTCGTGGCAGTGACCCTGCCAGCCTCGTCGCAGTCCCTGTGGATGCCAAGCAATGGCAGCAGTGGTCGGGCGCTTTGGGCGGCATCGAACATGTTCAGCGCACTGTGGTACTCGACCTCAAGCGCGCGGGGCTCGCCGACGACGGCGCCGTCGCGGTCGATCTGGACGCCGCGGGGCGCAAAGTGCTGCAACGAATGCTCGCACAAGGGAAATCAGGTAGTTGGACTGTCCGCTTGAACAAATTGATCAAGCGTGAATCGTCGGCCTACCTCAAGCTGCCAGCCCAGCGCATCGACGGCAAGCAGGACGTACTGAAAGTGCGCATCGAGTTGTCCACAGACGTGGTGCTCGCGGAATCCGATGTCGCCGTGCTGTTTGAGGCCACCGCGGGGGTTCTCGCCTTCCCAATCAAGCAATTTCCGTCGCCGGGAGCGACTTATGCATCGCTGACCAATGTCTGGGGGGGAGCCAAGAAGATCGCCGCGCCCGGCCAATCGTTCTCGCTCGAAGGCGAGCCCGGCGAACTGGAACTGCGCGTTGCCGGCAAAGCTCTGGAACGCAAGGTGATGGTTCTGGCAACGGACGGCAAGGGATCGGTGTTGGACGCGGCAGAGGGCGCCCTGTCGTATCCGATCGCTGCCGACCGCGTCGTGACGCCCCAGTGCTCGATCATCCTGTCTGCTGCGGAAACTGCCCGCTCCATTGCTGTGACGCTGCCAAGTGGTGCGGGCGCCTCATCCATCAAGGCACTCGAAGTGCATCATCTGGATCGCGCGCGCGTCCGGTTCCGGCAGGGCCTGCTGATGCGCTGCGACGCGACTCACACGAGTAACTGCATTGCCTCCGCCGAGTTGGTGGCACACTAGCACGGGTGCGACGAGGTCTGAACATGATCGTCAAGTCTCTCTGGCGTTGGACGGTCCTGTGGTGGATCGCGCTGTCGGTGCTCGGGCCCGTGGCAACGCATGCCGCCAATCCCCAGCGGGCCCAGTTGGCCCAAGAAGCGGAGCAACGCGCGACCACAGCCGCGGAGCTCGGTGACTGGTCAACCGCGGCCCGCGATGCCCTGATGGCGGCCACCCTTGCCCCCAGCCGGTCGCACGACTGGATGGCGGCGGCGACCTTGGTGGCACAAGGTGCATGGTCTGAGGCCGTGGTGTGGATCGAGGCCGCGCAGGCCAAGCCGTCGTCGAAGGCGGAGGATACGGCGAGCGCACCGTGGCAAGCGCGGATCCGGCAACGCAAAGAAGAAGTGGCACGGCTATTCTCGACCTGCCCGCGCAACTTGACGCCGCGCCAAGTCGAGGCGCTGGCCGTGACTGTGTTGGAGCGGCCGCCGACGCCGACCGAGCTGCAGTGGACATGTGTGCGCATGCACTTGCCAGCGATCGCCTCGCCCTCGCGGGTCGTGCAGGACGGACAGGCGATCGCCGCGGTGGACGGGGTCTGGCTGGTGCACACGGGTGTCGTCGATCTGGTGGTCGGCGAACAGTTGCCGGTCCGCTTGCGCATCGACGGCGAGAACAACGCTGATGTACACGCGGCGTTGTCCCCAGACCTGCCCGCATTGCGGGGCCAGGTGACCTTGCGCGGTCTGGCCAAGAACGCCGAAGTGCTGGTGGATGGCGCTGTGCAACAGCTTGGCCCAGATGGAAAATTGGGCGTCGAAGCCCAGCGCCCACACAAGCTGTTGGTGCGGGCGCCCGGTCGCGTGGAATGGCGAGGGCGGGTCGCGCTGGGCTTGGCCGAACAGCAGACTGTCGATGTGCGCTTGCGTAAACAGGGCCCAACGACACCGTGGCTGGTTGCGGGCGGCGGCGTGCTGCTGGCGGGCGTGGGCGGCGCAGCGTGGACGTTGGGCGGCGACGCGCCCATGACGGCGACACGCGACCCCGATGCGGGCAAAATCAACAACATCGGTCTAGCCGAACGGCAATCGCAAGTCGACAACGCGAACCTGATGCGCGGCGTGGGTGCTGGTGCGGCAGCTCTGGGAGTGACTGCCTTGGCGGTCGGACTGGTCTGGCGGCTGATCACGAACTTGGAGCCTGACGAATGGCGCGACGGCAAACTCGTCGGCCTGCCGGGCGTCAGCGAGCACTTCGCCAAGAGCGTGCAACCATGACAAGCACACGAGCACCATCAGGTTTTTTGCTCGCCGCAGCTGTAACGCTGCTGGTAGGCTGCATCGAGTCGCCGGTCGCGTCGGATTACATGTGCGCCGGCCAGGTCGAGAACGGGGTGTGCAAGGGCGGTTGCGCCAATCCGGCCTGGAGCGGCGCCGACTGCCGCCAATGCAAGGATGCTCGGCGCATCTGGCCAGAGTGCACCACGTGCATTAGCATGTATGTCGGACTCCTTTGCGACCAGTGCGCTGATTCCAAGTTCACGGGTCCTCTGTGCGACCGGTGCGCCAATCCGAACCGACAGCTACCAGAGTGTACCACCTGCAAGCCAGAATTCGCCGGCAAAACGTGCAATGTATGCACAGACAGCCACCGCGCGATGCCGGACTGCGTGCAATGCAACCCGCTATTTACTGGAAAGAACTGTGATCAGTGCGCAGACAGTCACTTTGCCGCGCCGGACTGCACCAGTTGCGCGCCTGGCTTTGTCGGCGATCAGTGCGACGCGTGTGCAGATGACCGCCGCGCGCCGCCCGATTGCACCGCGTGTCTCCCTGAGTTTACAGGAGATGATTGTCAGCAGTGCAGCAACCCGAACAAGGTCGCGCCCAGTTGCAGCGCGTGCAAGCCGCAGTTTGCCGGCGCCAATTGCGACAAGTGCGCCAACCCTGCGAAGGCGCTGCCTGAGTGTGCCGTGTGCAGTGACCCGAAGAAGACCGGTGGTAACTGCGATATCTGCAAGGATCCCAAGTACATGGGAGTCAATTGCGATCAGTTGGCGCCGGTATGCGGCGACGGCAAGTGCGAGAGCATCGAGACGTTCGAGAGCTGCGCCGCCGACTGCCAGTACTGCGACAGCCACTGCGGAGAGAAAGCGCCGAGCGGCTGCTGGTGCGACGCGGACTGCAAAGCCCAGGGCGACTGCTGCGACGCCAAAGGCGAACTGCAGGGCGGCGCTGGCGACCCCTGCGGCCTGTGTACCCAGTCCAATTCGCCCAACAAGGCGGCGTGCAATAGTTGTACGCAGGCCGTGTGCAATGCCGACTCCTTTTGTTGCTCGACGGCGTGGGACAACCTGTGCGTCGCTAAGGTGGCTTCCGTCTGCAACCTGAAGTGCCCTCTTGGTGCAGCCTCCGTCAGCTGCGGCACCTCGCAGTGCCAGTTGTGCAGCAGTCAGAAAAACAATTGTGGCAACGGCAGTTGTGGGCCGACGGAGTCCGCCAAGACCTGCCCGGTGGACTGCAAGGGCGCGTGTGCGACGGCCAAGTGTGACGATGGCAACGAATGTTCACTCGATGCCTGCACGACGGCCACGGGTGCGTGTGTGTACCAATCGCTCAACGGCAAGCCGTGTGACGACGCCAATGTGTGTACGGCTGGGGACGTGTGCGCAAACCAGGCTTGTGTCGGCAGCGGTGGCAAGGACTGCGACGACAAGAACCCGTGCACGACGGACAGTTGTGACAAGGCGGCGGGCTGCCAGTACGTCAATAACACGCAGGCGTGCGACGCGGACGGCACTGCCTGCACCGACAAAGACGCCTGCGCGGGCGGCAAGTGCGTGGCAGGCCTCTCGCTGGTTTGTAACGACAAAGATGCCTGTACGACCGACACTTGCGACAAGGTGGCGGGCTGCACCTACAAAGCAGCGTGCGACGACAAGAACCCGTGCACGACGGACAGTTGCGACAAAGTTGGCGGCGGCTGCCTGCATCTGAACAACACGCAGGCGTGCGACGCGGACGCCAGTGCGTGCACGGACAAAGACGTCTGCGCGGGCGGCAAGTGCGTGGCAGGCCCCTCGCTGGTTTGTGACGACAAAGATGCCTGTACGACCGACACTTGCGACAAGGTGGCGGGCTGCACCTACAAAGCAGCGTGCGACGACAAGAATCCGTGCACCAACGACAGCTGCGACACGAAGTCGGGGTGTCAGAACGTGGCGAACACGGCGGCGTGTGATGCCGACGGCAGCGTGTGCACGGTCAGCGATGCCTGCAAAGACAAAGTGTGTGTGGCGGGGGCCAAGAAGGTGTGTGATGACGGCAAGGTGTGCACGACCGACGGGTGCGACGCGAAGGCCGGCTGTACGGCGGTGAACAACACGGCGGCCTGCGATGATGGCAACGCGTGCACCGGGAGTGATGTCTGCGGTGCGGGAGTGTGCAAAGGGGCGGGGATTACCTGCGACGACAAGGACCCCTGCACGGCGGACAGCTGTGATGCGAGCAAGGGCTGCGTGACGACGGCGCTGGCGGAGAAGGCGGATTGTAGCGTCGATGGCAAGAGCTGGTGTGTGGCGGGGAAGTGTGTGGCGAAGGCGGTGTGCGGCAACGGCGTGGTCGAGGGGACCGAGCAGTGTGATGATGGCAATACGGTCAATGGCGACGCGTGTCTTGCTGATTGCAAGCAGCCTTCCGCTTGCGTAGGCGTGTCCTTCACGTCCAGCGGCAACAACGCGACCGGCGCAGGCCCCGCCGGCGTGGCGGCGGCCGACTTCGACGGCGACGGCAAGATGGACCTCGCCGCCACCGGCATGGTGAGCAACACCTTGAGCGTGCATTTGGGCAAAGGCGACGGCACCTTTGCTGCCAAGGTCGACTATCCGCTCAGCTATTCCTACCGTGTCACGGCCGGCGACCTCAATGGTGACGCCAAGCCCGACCTCGCGGCGACGAACTACAACAACGGCACCGTCAGCGTGCTGCTCGGCAATGGCAACGGCACCTTCGGCGTAGCGAGCACCTACGTCGTCGGCGCCAATCCGTACGCCGTGGCCATCGGCGATGTCACCGGCGACGGCAAGAATGACCTCGTGGTGACCAATCGGAACAGCAACTCCGTCAGCATCTTGCCTGGCAACGGCAACGGCACCTTCGGCGCCAAATCGGACTTCGCCACCGGCGGCTGGCCCTACGGCGTCGCGCTCGGCGATTGGAACGGCGACGGCAAGGTCGACCTCGCCACGGCCAACCTGCAAGGCGCGACGGTGAGCGTGCTGTTCGGCCTTGGCAGCGGCAAGTTCGCCGGGCAGCTCGCCTATCCGACGGGCGACTGCACCGACATCACTGCTGGTGATTTCAATGGTGACGGATTCCCCGACCTTGCGGTGCCCAACAGCGACGCAATCGGGCCGACCGTCGCCGTGCTGTTGAACAAGGGCGACGGCACCTTCAAGCCCAAGACGAGCTACACGACAGGCTCGAGCAGCGTTGGCATCGCGATGGCTGATTTCAACGCAGATGCCAAGCCTGATCTGGTCGTCAGCAGCGCCACGCTGAACATCTTGACCGGCAAAGGCGATGGCAGCTTCGCGACCAAGGTCGACCTGCCGCTCTCCTCGGTCAGCTACACCGTGGTCGCCGACTTCAATGGCGACAAGAAGCCCGACCTGGCCGCGACGAAGTACGACTCGAACACCCTCGGCGTCCTGCTCAACTCATGCGCACCAGAATCCGTCTGCACCCCCAACGCCCCGACCTGCCTCGGCAACCTCGCCGGCACCTGCAATGGGCAAGGTACGGGACTCACCAGCGCGACCGACTGCAAGGCGAGTGGGAAGGCGTGTAGTGCGGGGCAGTGCATCAGCAGTTTCGCCAGCTGCAAGGCCGCCCTGACCGCCAATCCGTCGGCACAGGACGGCATCTACCCCATCGACCCCGACGGCGCCGGCCCGATCGCCGCGGCCAACCTGTTCTGCGACATGAAGAATGGCGGCCTGACGCTCGTCTTCAATATGTTCGACGGCTCAGGTGACGACGCGCCAAACAGCCCGGACTTCGTCGTCAGCGGCTGGCAGCAGACCGCCAGCGGCAAGTGGGCCAACGCGGCGAGCAAGGTCGACCGTGACGCGACGGGCAGCGGCTCAGCCGCGGTCTCGCCTGCCTTCGTCGCCGGACTCAAGGCCAGCGCGGGGCAGCAGCACCTCAAAATTTGTCTGCTCAACGAAGGCGGCGTCGACGTGGTCTGTCGCTCTTCCGCGGACGGGACGTTGACCCTCGTTGGGTCGAATACACCCAACCCTAACCTCACATCGCTCGCCGGAGACAAGCTGGTGTTCACATTCGCGCGCCTTGGAGGCTTGCTCGGCTCCAGCGCGAGCTACGACAAGTATTCGTATGGGGGACACTGCGTGCCGGCAACGCCCTCGATCAAACCCGGCAGCGGCAAAGAGGGCGAGTTCGGAAGCGGCGACAATTGCGGCAAGGGAATGGGACTCTGCGAATTGCCCAAAGACGACATCAACGGCGCGGCGAAGGGAGAAGTTTGGCATGCTTATTGCGGGGGCGCACGCTACCGACCTAATGCTCCGATTGGTTGGGACGACGCTCCTGCGAACAATTGGTTTGACACCGAATTCATCAGCCCGTTCTCCAAGTACAAGGGCTTCCGCCTCTACATCGGCCCCGCACCTGATAGCGTCGCCAGCTGCAAAGCAGCGTTGCAGGCCAACCCGTCAGCACAGGACGGCGTGTACGCCATCGACCCGGACGGCGCGGGGCCGATCGCGCCCGCTAACCTCTTCTGCGACATGAAGAACGGCGGCTGGACGCTGGTCGGCAACTACTACGACTCGGCCGGCGACGACATGCCCAACACCACCGACTACGTGGTCAGCGGCTGGCAGCAGACCGGCAGCGGCAAGTGGGACGCAAAGGCCGCGACCGTCGACCGGGCGTGGGGCGGCGGCACGGGAAGTGCGGCGGTGTCGCTGGCGTTCGTGCAGGCGCTGGGGGCGGGCGCGGGGCAGAAGAACCTCAAGATGTGCTTTGTGCACAAGGACGGCTACGACACGGCGTGCCGGCAGAGTTCGGATGGGAGCATGACGCTGGTGAGTTATGCGACGGGGAACCCGAAGCTGACGGCGTACAAGGACGACAAGTTGACGTATACGTTCGGGCGGTTGGCGGGGTTGGCTGGTAGTGTAGATGGGTACGTCTTCTCGCAGTATGCCCATGAGCAGTTCTGCATTCCGCGCAACACCGGCGCCCAATATGAGTACGGGACATCTGCGGTCGGCATTTGCGAGGAATCCAACACCAATCTGGAATGGAATGGACCGTGGCACGGCTTCGGTAATGGCATGACATACCGCCCCTCCGAGGTCGATCACTCCGAAATGAGGAGTGGACTTGCAGGTGTAGGCGGCGTCATGCAGCCTGACCCGAATCCGAGTACCTACGGCTTCCGACTCTACATCGGCCCCGCACCTGATAGCGTCGCCAGCTGCAAAGCAGCGTTGCAGGCCAACCCCGCAGCGCAGGACGGCGTCTACCCCATCGACCCCGACGGCGCCGGGCCGATCGCTGCGGCCAACCTGTTCTGCGACATGAAGAACGGCGGCTGGACGCTGGTCGGCAACTACTACGACTCGGCCGGCGACGACATGCCCAACACCACCGACTACGTGGTCAGCGGCTGGCAGCAGACCGCCAGCGGCAAGTGGGCCAACGCGGTAAGCAAGGTCGACCGGGATGCTTCGGGCAACGGCTCGGCGGCAGTGTCGCTGGCCTTCGTGGCGGCGCTCAAGGCCAGCGCTGGGCAGCAGAATTTGAAGATGTGCTTTGTGCACAAGGATGGGTACGACACTGAGTGTCGGAGCAGCGCGGACGGCAGCTTGAAGCTCAAGAGCTACGGCACTGGCAATCCCAAGCTGACAGGCTACGCATCGGATACGCTGACCTACAGCTTTGGCCGCCTCGCCGGCCTGGCCGGAAGTGCAGACGGCTACGACGTGACCAAGTATCAGGAGTCGGGCTACGCACTCAACAAGACGCCCGGTGTCGAAGACGATGGGCTGTTCGGCGGTCACAACCTGATTTGCGACAAGAACAATCCAGCGTGCGGCGTTTCGGATGGCGTGTGGCATTGCTCAGGTTCGGGGCAGTCGTATAAGCCATACAAGACCAACAATGAGGAACTGAGCGGCGGCGTCAAGTCCTGCGCCGTGGTCACGGCCGATCCGAGCTTGAGCGGCTTCGGCTTCCGGCTGTACATCGGCCCCGATGTCACCAGCTACGCCAGCTGCAAGGCGGCGCTGACCGCCAACCCGGCGGCGACCGATGGCATCTACCTGATCGACCCGGACGGCCCGACCGGCCCGATCATCGGTGCCAACCTGTTCTGCGACATGAAGAATGGCGGCTGGACGCTGGTCGGCAACTACTACGACTCGGCCGGCGACGACATGCCCAACACCACCGACTACGTGGTCAGCGGCTGGCAGCAGACCGCCAGCGGCAAGTGGGCCAACGCGGCGAGCAAGGTCGACCGGGATGCTTCGGGCAATGGCTCGGCGGCAGTCTCGCTGGCGTTCGTGGCCGCGCTCAAGGCCAGCGCTGGGCAGCAGAACTTGAAGATTGCACTGCTCAAGCAAGACGGCAGTGATGGGCCATATCGGGCCAGCAACGAATCCGGGACGAGCGGGGCTGCTGGCTACCTGAAGCTCGCAAGCTACAACACGGGCAATCCCAAGCTCACGGTGTATGCCTCGGACCCGCTGACCTACACGTTTGGGCGACTCGGGGGGCTGCTCGGGTCACAGGATGGATATGGCCCCTATGGTGGCAAGGGGGCCGCTTACTGCATCAAGGTTGCAAAAACCGCGCCGTATTCGCCTGTTGCCAACAACGAGTTTGGCGATGGTTGCGACGATCATGGTTTGTGTGACCACGGGCCCCCAACAATGCCCTGGCACGGGCACTGCGGCGGCACCAGTTTCGTCCCTCAATTTGCCGATGGCACGGAGGTCGGCTCTGTTGGGCCGCCCGGCTTCCGCCTCTACATCGGCCCCTGACCGCAGCGCCCTACCGCTGGCGCCCCAGCAGCCCGCGCAACACTTCAAGGTCCTGCTGATCCTTCGGCCGGTTGCACGCCGCCTTGGCCGCCAGCAGGTCCTCGGCCGACAGGATCGGCACCTCCACGCCGTCGACGTTCAGCAGCAGCGCCCGCGGGCGTACCTCTTCGAACCGGATGCCCGGACTGGCGGTCTGCACATCGACCCGCAGCCGGTCGCGAAACACCGTGATCTCGTGGGCCAGCAGCTCGTCGGCGTCGAGTTGGGCGGCGGTGGCAAGGCCCGCGTCGAGCAGCGCAGCCAGCAGCGCCCGGGCGTTGTCAGGCGTGGCACGAATCAACAGGTCGATGTCGAGCGTCATGCGCGGCACGCCGTGAACGATGGCCGCGATGCCGCCGATCACCACGTACTCAACAGGGATAGGAACCGCAAACAAGGTTGGCCCCGGGGCCGCGCCGGCCGAAACCGGCTTTGCGCCCCGCCGGATCCTCCGGCGACCGCGCGATCGCCAT
>Ga0194120_10011577_pt1 | contig 10562 bp, 4 predicted proteins | sample TA2MahCa65mmetaG_FD_148642 | JGI IMG/M metagenome (GOLD analysis project Ga0194120, IMG submission 148642) | Freshwater microbial communities from Lake Tanganyika, Tanzania - TA2015019 Mahale Deep Cast 65m | ecosystem: Environmental > Aquatic > Freshwater > Lake | place: Tanzania: Lake... | reverse complement strand
CACCGACGCGAGGATGTAACCGCGGCTCGCGAGCAGCTCGCCCAGGTAGGCGTAGCCTGGATCGGAGTACTCCTTCATGTTGTGGTTCCCGTGCACGATCAGCACGAGGGGGAACGGTCCCGGGCCTTCCGGATACCAGACGCGCCCGTTGACAGGCAGGCGCTTGGCGTCGAAGCCCCAGTATTTCCAGCGTTCGCGCAGCAGCTTCGGATCGGCTCCGCGCAGGAACGGCGTTCCGTTCACGACAGTCGTGCGCAGCGTGACCGAATCGCGGAACTCAGGACGGCGACGGTCCGTGCCGCTTCCATAGAACAGACGGCGGACGGCAAACGTCCCCGGCCGGGAGGGATCGGGAGCGTCGAGCGAGGACGTCGGCGGCGGCGCGAAGCGAGTGGGCTCGACGAGACGGCCGGGCTGGTAGCAGGCGACGAGCGCGAGCGCGGCGACTACGGGCAGTGTGCGCATGCGGAGATGCTAACGGGGCGCCATGGCGGTTCGAAAGGTGCACGGGAACGGGCACAGTGGGGTGCAAGGAAACGGGCACAGTGGGGTGCAGGGGAACGGGCACAGTGGAGTGCACGGGAATGGGCCAGACGGCCCCGTGCTCCCTGGACCCCACTGTGCCCGTGCCTGTGCACCCCACTGTGCCCGTTCCCGTGCCCCCCAGCGTCCCCGAAACACCGCGCCCCGCCCGGCAATGCCGAGCGGGGCGCGGTGTTTCCCGAGTGCGCCTACGCTTCGTCGCCCTCTTCCATCACCGCCGACAGGTCGGCCGGGATCTCCGGCACGGCGTCGCCTTCCTCGGTGTGGACCTTGGACGGCTCCGCCGGACGCTCCTGCCCTTCCGGGATGTTCGTCACGGCGAGCACGATGCGGCGGTGGATGGGATCCACCTCGAGCACGCGCAGGTCGACGGCCATCTTCTCCCACGCGATCTCCGCCGGGCTGTTGATGGCCTTCCCCGTGAGGTTCAGCTGCGAGATCGGCACGAAGCCCTCAATGTCGTTGCCGACGTCCACCACCACGCCCTTCTCCATCAGGCGCACCACGTGGCCCTTGAGCTCGGTGCCGACCGTGTAGGTCTCGCCGATCTTCAGCCACGGATCCTCCTCGGCCTGCTTGAGGCCGAGCGAGATGCGCTTGTTGTCGCTGTCGATGTTCAGGATGACCACATCCACGGCGTCGCCCTTCTTGACGACCTCCGACGGATGCTGGACGCGCTTGGTCCATGACATGTCGGAGATATGGATGAGGCCGTCGATCCCCGGCTCGATCTCGACGAAGGCGCCGAACGAGGTCAGGTTGCGGACCTTGCCGTTGAGGCGGGTGCCGATGGGGTACTTGAGCGGGAGCACCATCCACGGATCCTGCTCGGTCTGCTTCATGCCGAGCGAGATCTTCTCCTCGTTCGGATCGACCTTGAGCACCACCGCCTCGATGGCCTCGCCGATAGACACCAGCTTCGACGGATGGCGGACGTTGCGCGTCCAGCTCATCTCGCTGATGTGCACGAGCCCCTCGATGCCCGGCTCGAGCTCGATGAAGGCGCCGTAGTTGGTGATCGACACCACCTTGCCCGAGACGCGCGTGCCGACCGGGTACTTGGCGGCGACGTCCTTCCACGGGTAGGCCTGGAGCTGCTTGAGGCCGAGCGAGATGCGCTCGCGCTCCCAGTCGATGTCCAGGACCTTGATCTCGAGCTCGAGGCCGATCTGCACCATCTCGCTCGGGTGCTGGATGCGGCCCCACGACATGTCGGTGATGTGGAGCAGGCCGTCCACGCCGCCGAGGTCGATGAACGCGCCGAAGTCCGTGATGTTCTTGACCACGCCCTTCCGCACCTGGTCCTTCTGGAGCTCCTTCATCAGCTTCTCGCGCTTGCCGGCGCGCTCGGTCTCGAGGATCACGCGGCGCGAGACGACGATGTTGCGGCGGCGCTTGTTGAGCTTGATGATCTTGAACTCGTACTTCTGGCCGAGCAGCTCGTCGATGTTCGGCACGCGGCGGAGCGCGATCTGCGACCCGGGGAGGAACGCGTCGACGCCCATCAGGTCGACCACGACGCCGCCCTTGATCTTCTTGACGAGCACGCCCTCGACCGGCTGGTCGGACTCGTACGCGACGCGGATCCACTCCCACACGCGCATGAAGTCGGCCTTCTTCTTGGACAGGACGACCGAGCCTTCCTGGTCCTCGAGGTGCTCGAGCAGGACTTCCACTTCATCGCCGGCCTTGAGCTCCGGCATGTCCTTGAACTCCTCGAGCGGGATCGAGCCCTCGGACTTGAAGCCGATATCGAGGACGACGAGGTTGTCGCGGATCTCCAGCACGCGGGACTTGACGATCTCGCCCTCTTCGATGGAGGCGAGCGTCCCGTTGTACAGATCCATCATCGCCTCGTAGTCGGCGGACGTGTACTCGTCCTCCTCGTACAGCTCGGGGCGGCGATTGGCGAGCGGGCGCAGCACGGCCTTTTGCGCCTTGCGCTTCTCGGTTTCGGAAATGACGGGGGTGACTTCAGTAGACATGCGATGTCGGGTCGCGGAGGGTGCGGCTCGCCGCGGGCGAGGCTTCGGGTGGATGTGACCGGGAGACGAGAGCACGGTGGCCGTCGAGGTCCCGGGGCCCGCCAAACGGCGGGAGCCAAATAATATCGCCTGATCCGGGCGGAAATGGAAGTGCACCACTCGCCGCACAGGGCGCAGTGCAGGGAGCAGGGAGCAGAGTGGGGTGCAGGGACTGGGGTACAGGGTGGGGTGCACGTGCAGGGTGCGGATCAACCCCGCCCCGCTCCCCTGCACCCCACTCTGCTCCCTTCCCCTGCACCCCACTCTGCTCCCTGCTCCCTGCACCCAAGCGTTACCGCCGTTCAGCAGCCAGACGCACGATCCGCTCCACCTGCTCCGCCTGCGTGATCCCCGTGGTGTCGATCCACACCGCGTCCGCGGCCGGCTGCGTCTGCTCGCGATCCTTCTGGTCGCGCGCTTCAAGCTCCGCGGTCTCCGCCACGAGCGCGACCGCGTCGGGGGCCTCCCCCGTGCGCTGCAGGATGCGACGCCGCGCCCGCTCCGCTGGGAGCGCCACGAGCCAGACCTTCAATCGCGCATCGGGAAAGACGGCCGTCCCCATGTCGCGTCCGTCCACCACGATCTCGTGCTCGGCCGCCGTGGCGCGCACGAGCGCATTCACCCACGCCCTGACGCGCGGCATCTTCGCCACCAGGCTCACCGTCGCCGTCACCGCGTCGCCGCGAATCTCCGCCTCGCAGTCGATGCCGTCGAGCCGCGGCTCGAAACTCGTCGCCCCCGGCGCCCCCGGCGCCACCGTCGCCCGCGGCGCCGCGTCGAGCACCGACTGCTCGGTCCACTCCTCCGGCGCGTCGCCCTGTCGCAACCGCGCCGCGGTCACCGTGCGGTAAATCATCCCGCTGTCCACGTGCCGTAGGCCGAGCGCGGCCGCCACCATCTTGGCGGTGCTCGACTTGCCCGACGCTGCCGGCCCGTCGATGGTGATAACCAGCGGGGGTCTGCTATCCGATGACACGAGCGAGTTCCTCCCAAAACGACGGGAACGACACGGCCGCGCACGCGCGGTCGTCCACGGTAATCTGATTCCCCGGCACGGCGCCGAGCACCCCGAAGGCCATCGCGATCCGGTGATCGCCCTGCGTGGTCACCGCGCCGGCGAATGGCCGCCGTCCGCGGCCCAGCACGACGAACCCATCCGGAAGCTCCTCGGCTTCCGCGCCGACCGCGCGCAGGTTCTCGACAATCGCGCGAATCCGATCGCTCTCCTTCACCCGGAGCTCGCCAGCGCCGGTGACGCGCGTCTCGCCGTCCGCGCAGGCCGCCACGCAGGCCAGAATGGGGAGTTCGTCCACAAGCGAGGGCACGTCCGCCGCCTCGACGATGACGCCGCGAAGTTCGCCCGGCTCCGCGACGAGGCGGGCCAACTCCTCCCCGCCCTCGACGCGGCGATCCTCGTAGCGCAGGCGCGCCCCCATGCGGCTGAGGATGCGAAACGCGCCGGCACGCGACGGATTGACGCAGACGTCCTCGAGCGCCAGTTCGCCCTGGTCCGCGATCGCGGCCAGCGCGGCGAAGAACGCCGCGGATGATGGATCGGCCGGCACGACCTGGTCGACCGCATCGAGCCGCGCCCCGGGAATGAGCGAGACCGCGCCGCCCTCAACCCGCACGTCCACGCCGCGCGCGACGAGCATGCGTTCGGTGTGGTCGCGCGTCACCGACGATTCGTGCACTTCGACCGGCACGTCGCCGACGAGTCCGGCCAGCAGGATCGCGCTCTTCACCTGCGCGCTGGCCACCTCCATCCGCCACGTGATTCCCTGCAGTCCGCCCCCGTGCACGGTCATTGGCAGCCGATCCGCCGCCGCCTCGAACGTGAAGCGCGCGCCCATCGCCGAGAGCGGCCGCGCGACGCGGCCCATCGGCCGACGGCTGAGGCTCTCGTCGCCAATGAAGCGCCCGTCCAACGAGGCGCCGGAAACCACGCCCGTCATCAGGCGCGCGGTGGTGCCGCTGTTGCCGCAGTCAAGAGCCATCGGCGGCGCGCGAAGGCCCCGCAGACCGACGCCTCGAATCGTCATCGTCCGCGCCAGCGTCGGCACCGGCACGCCGAGCGCGCGCAGGACATTCGCCGTGCTCTGGACGTCGAGCGACTCCAACACACCGCGCACCTGCGAATCCCCCGCGCCCAGCGCGCCGAGCATCAAGGCGCGATGCGAAATGGACTTGTCTCCGGGTACGCGCAGGAGGCCACGGACGGTGAGGTTCACGGTGACGCCACCGCCCGCGCGCGGGAGTCGCGCTGGCCGTCTCTGGCGGAGTCGGCGGATGCGATGGCGATTGGGCGCGGGCCGGCGGCGGTCACAGTGCCCGAATCTACTGGCAGGCGACGGCCGCGAGACAGGGTGTCGGCGCGAGCAGCCACTACAGGCGCGGACTTCGACGCGCGGGTTCCGCTGACAATATCCGGGGCTCTTGACAGGAAAACGCCCGACGTGCCTTTTTCCCCGATTGAGGCAACTCGGAAGTGGCGCTGCCGCCGCGCGCGGGGTATGTGCGGTGTGGCGATCGATGGAATCAGCTGCGATGTCGCCGCTGGTTCATACGTCGTTTCCGAGCCGCTTGCGGTCATGTCGCGTTGTCAGGTTTTCACCGAAACGCAGTCCGGGAGGTCGTCCGTGCGTCCCATCCCACCCCTTCAGGCAGTCCTCCGCTGCCTGACCTTCGCTCTCGCCTTCTTGCTCGTCGCATCGGGCGCAGAAGCGCAGACTGGCAAGATCACCGGCGTTGTCACCGACGCGGCGAACGGCCAACCCATTGAAGGCGCCCAGGTCCTGCTGCAAGGCACCGGCTACGGCCAGGTCTCCGGCAGCAACGGGCGCTTCTTCATTCTGGGTGTTCCGCCCGGCGAGTACGTCGTGCAGGCGCGCCGCATCGGTTACGGCACGCAGCAGACGACGGTGAGCATCGCCATCGACGTCACCCGCGAGATCAACTTCCGGCTCTCCAACGCCGCCAACACGCTGCAGGCGGTGCAGATCGTGGAGAACCAGCAGAATCTCGTCGAGCTCAAGCAGACGGGGACGACGCAGTCGATCTCGCAGGAGGAGCTGAGAACGCTCCCCGTCCGCAACATCAAGGACGCGCTGCAGCTGCAGGCCGGCTTCACCGAGGTGCCGCAGGTCTCCACCGACCTGACCTCGTTCACCGCGGCGCGGCGCCAGGGGGTGACGGGCGTGCAGATCCGCGGCGGCCGCGCGGGCGAGACGATGACGCTGATTGACGACATCCCCGTCAACAACTTCCTCTTCGGCGGCCCGGCGCTCGACGTCACCAACAAGGCGATCGCCGGCGTCTCGACGGTGAAGGGCGGCATGGAGCCGCAGTACGGCAACGCGCTCTCCGGCGTCGTCTCGACGGCGACGCGCGACGGTGGCACCACCATCCAGGGCGCGCTCGACTACGAGACGTCGAAGTTCGGCAAGGCGTTCGGCAGCACCTCCGACGGCCTCAAGGGCTACGACTTCATCGAGGGCTTCCTCTCCGGCCCCGTCCCCGCGACCAACAACAAGCTCCGCTTCGTGCTCGCCGGGCGCTCCACGGGCGGCGCGTCGCAGGTGCTCGAGTACGACGACAAGATCTTCCAGCCCTTCCAGAGCGACACGATCGCGCGCAACATCAGTTCCGGCGACCTGCTCGCCGGCTGGCGCGCGCAGGGCTACACGTCGCAGCGCGACGCGTTCGCCAAGCTCACCTACCTGTTCGGCCCGACGACCAAGCTGAGCGTGAGCGCGCTGCACTTCGAGAACGCGCGCATGAACGTCGCGTTCGACTGGGGGCTGATGGGCTACAGCCGCGCCAACCAGTGCATCGACACGTACCGCAATGTGTACAAGTCCATTGACGTCGTGGACGCGTGCAACACCTACTACGACACCGACCGCCTGACGCCGACCGGGCGTCCCACGGGCGCCGAGCGCAATGCGTACGTAGCGCCGGCGACGGTCAGCGAGGCCCGCGACATGCTCACCGCGCGCTTCGAGCAGACCGTCGGCCGCCTCAACTACAAGATCGTGCTCGGCCAGGTGAGTGGCCGGCGCGAGACCTGCGCGACGTTCTTCTCCGGCGTCTGCATCGGCGAACGCGTGGCGGACACCAACTTCGACGGCCGCTTCGCCGTGGCCGGCGTGACCTCGGTGGACATCACCCCCACGGAGGGGACCGACGAGATCGCCGGCAACGACCGCAACACGACGCGGCTCGCGCGCTTCGACGTGCAGTATCAGGCGACGGACCATCACAACCTCGCGATGGGCGTCTTCTGGCAGGGGCATGACATCTCCTTCCGCGAAGTGCGCGACGTCGGCCTGAACAACATCCAGCTGCAGCCCACCAACTACGCGGCCAAGCCGTGGGACGCGGCGGCCTACATCCAGGACCGCATCGAGTACGACTTCCTCACCGTGCGCGTCGGCGCCCGCTTCGACTACGGCCGCGCGGGCGGCACCTCGTTCAACAATCCGCTCGACCCGACCAATGGCACGACCCAGCTGACGGTCTGCACCGACCCGCAGCGCTTCGGCCTGCCGGCCAACTTTGCGAGCGGCATTGACCCGATCACCAAGCAGCCGGTGAGCGGCATCGCCGCCTGCGGCCTCATTGCCGCCAAGGGCGACTCGGCGCGCGACATCGCCTTCAAGGACGACATGGGCGAGGCGGCGGTACGCCGCGCGTTCAGCCCGCGCCTCGGCCTGTCCTTCCCCGTGACCGACCGCTCGAACGCCTTCTTCAACTTCGGCGTCTATTACCAGAACCCGCTGTACAACAACGTCTATCAGGGCACGGGCATCGGCACCGCCGACGAGGGCAAGTCCACGGCCGCGCAGTTCAACGCCCAGACCTTCGTGGGCAACCCGCGCCTGCGCGCTGAGCAGGCCGTCTCGTACGAGATGGGGTACGTGGCCGAGTTCGGAAAGGGGAACCGGTACTCGCTGCAGTTTGTCGCGTTCTCCAAGGACCAGTCGGGGCTGACCGGCATTCGCACCGGCGGGTTCATCCGCGGCTCGAACGCCCGCGTCTTCGACCCCGGCGTGACGTACGGTACGAACTCGCCGAGCTACACCGTGCTGGTCAACCAGGACTTCCAGACGGTGCGCGGCTTCGAGTTCGAGTTCCGTCGCCGGCTGAACAACTTCTGGACCGGACGTCTGAACTACGCGTTCTCGCAGGCGAGCACCAACGCGTCTCCGCCGGACCTCGAAACCCAGCGCACCTCCGAAGAGGGCGACGTCATTGCCCGCACGGAAATCCGCTCCGACATCGACCAGAACCACCAGCTCGGCGGCTCAATCAGCTTCATCGTGGCCAGCCGGACCCCGGGCATCTGGGGCGGGCAGTACCTGAAGAACTCGTCGATCTCCTTCACCACGCGCCTGGCCAGCGGCTTCCCGTACACGCCGTCGCTGACCTTCACGGGCAACCAGGCTGACCGACTCGAGCGCAACAGCGGCTCGGCGCCGATGACCTTCACGCTCAACATGCAGGCGCAGAAGGACTGGACCGTGGCCAACGTGCGCTACGGCGCCTTCCTGCGCGTCAGCAACCTGCTCGACCGCAAGAACTGCTCGCAGGTGTTCGCGACGACCGGCAACTGTGACGGCGGCGCGTCGCCGCAGGCCCGCCTGCAGTCCGGCAACTTCACCGGCGAGGGCGAGAGCTCGACGTTCTTCGACCGTCCGCAATACCTGTCCGGCCGCCGCAGCATCAACGGCGGCATCTCGATCAGCTTCTAATCCGACGGCGCCGGCGGGGCAGCTCGCCGGCCGCACCTGAATCAGGAGTGCCACAGATGGATCGGTTTGGAACCCACAATCTCGGACGCGGCGCCCGGCGCGTGGTCGCACTGCTCGTGCTGAGCGCCGGCGCCCTCGTCGCCCAGGCGCCCGACGTCAACGTCGAACGCGAGCCCGACCCCACCGTCGCGCGGAAGCCCGCCGGATTCTCGCTCTTCGGACTCGGCGACTTCGCCCTGACCGGCCTGCGCTCGGGGGGCGATTCGCGCTGGAAGGCCACGTCGAACGGCCCGTCCGACGACAACACGCTGTACGGAGCGGCCCTGCCCGGCCGACTGGCGAGCATGGGCGGCAACGGCGGCTTCTTCGAGTTGCAACTCTACATGGCGGCGGCGCGCGGCGACTGGGCGCGCTTCCGCGACATCGTGCCGTCGCTCGAGAGCGTCAAGGGCGGCGGGTGGAACCATCGTACCCAGTACTCGCGCTGGACCTCGGACCGTCGCGAACTCGCCTTCACCGGCCGCGACGGCTCGGTGGGATCGCTGTTCTCCGGCGTGACGACCACCAACGACGGCTCGTGCCGCGACAACACGGCGGTGGCGAACTCGCAGATCTCCGTCGGCCTGCCGCTGCTGCCGGGCTCCGACTGCCCCGATACGTGGGCGGGGAGCACGTTCGACGGCGAGCGTCCGGTCCCGGATTCTGTCTGGCTCAACGAGTTCAAGGCCAATCCCAGCGGCTTCACGTTCGATGACTGGAAGATCTCGGCCAGCCGCCGGGCGCAGGAGAAGCTGTACGGGGCGTTCCAGACCTTCGGCTCGACGGTGGACTTCGGCCGCGAGGCCCGATCGTACTTCGGCTCGGTGATTCCCGGCGGCAGCGGTGCGCCGCTCAAGGAAGGCTATCCGATGGGGATCGAGTGGCGCTTCGAGGCGTGGACCTACGCGGTCCCCACCGTCGCCGACGCGATGTTCTACAAGGCGAACGTGATCAACCGCAGCGCCGAAGTGTACGGCGTCGGGCTGAACTACGACTCGCTGTCGCTCGGGTTCATGCTGCGCTGGTTCCCGAACTCGAACCAGACGCCGGCGATGTATGTGGACCTGAAGCGGAGCGCCGTCATCTCCACCGGGGTCAACCAGAACGGCGTGAACTGCTACGGCGGCAACCGCGGCGCCAACGTCACCGGCGGCTACACCGCGGGTGGCCTGCTCGTCTCGCGCCTCTGCGTCTCGAACACCAGCTCCTTCGCCCGCGGCGCCAACGCCGGCCCGCAGGCGATCGTGATGTTCAAGTCGCCCATCGGCGACATGCGCAACAAGAAGTTCACGGATCCCTCGTCGCCGTTCTACAACCCCACGCACCCTAATCGCGGCGACACCCTGCTGTTCAACCATGCGAGTGCGTGCGGCTTCACCTGCACCACCGCGAACGGGATGGGCGTGAGCGCCCGCGCGACGTACGGCATGCTCACGAACAACGAGGCCGACATCTTTGCGGCCGTCCGCCCGCCGTCGGAGTGGAGCCACCAGGCCTACTTTGACATGTTCCACAACTACGACTTCCCCACGCGCTGGTCGCCGCAGACCGGACGCGCGGGCGGCTTCGCCCGCTACGTGCCGCCCGGCAACTGGGACTACAACAAGGACGGGAAGCTCGACACGCTGAAGGTGATGCACTGCACCGACCCGGTGGCGTCGCTCAACCTCGGCGGCTGCGCGACTCCCTTCGCCGACACCACGCTGGGTGGCTTCCCGGCCACCGTGCACAACAACGGCTTCGCGGGGGTCGGCCCCATCAAGCTGCGCGCGGGCGACACCACGAGTTTCGTGGTCGCCTTCCTTTCGACGCGTGACTCCACGTCGCTCGAGAAGCTCATCGAGAACGTGACGGGCCTCTACCAGAACTTCTGGCTGAGCCCGGAGCCCCCCTGCCCCGTGAACATCGTCTCGGCGGTGCCGACCGGCGGCAACCGGCAGTTCGACACCTTCCTCCGCCTCTACTTCGACCAGTCACACAACAACTGCCAGGACAAGTTCCTCATTGAACAGGCGAAGAACCTGAAGGCCAGCCGCCTGGCGGCCGACGTCCGGCTGAAGGTCTTCAATCCGCGGATCATCAATAACATCCGCAAGATCGCCGTGCCGCGCGGCACCATCCTGCGCGACACCGTGGCCATTGACACGCTGGCCGCCACGCAGAACGCCTGCGCGTCGGCGGCGACATTCAACGCGGCGCTCTG
>Ga0194120_10011573_pt1 | contig 10564 bp, 10 predicted proteins | sample TA2MahCa65mmetaG_FD_148642 | JGI IMG/M metagenome (GOLD analysis project Ga0194120, IMG submission 148642) | Freshwater microbial communities from Lake Tanganyika, Tanzania - TA2015019 Mahale Deep Cast 65m | ecosystem: Environmental > Aquatic > Freshwater > Lake | place: Tanzania: Lake... | reverse complement strand
TTGAAGTCCTCGGCCTGGAACATCTTGAGCATGCCCTCGCCGGACAGCTTCCAGCCGACCTCGTCGGGCTGGTCGGTCGCGGCGAGCATGATGCGCCGGCTCTCGCGCACCGCGAGCGGGGCGTTCTCGCAGATCTGGGCGGCGAGCTTCTTCGCCGCGGCGATCGCCTCACCCTGCTCGCAGAGGACGTTCACCCAGCCGAAGTGGTAGGCGCGCTCTGCCGGGAAGTCGAGGCGCCCGGTGAGCGCCAGCTCCATCGCGATGTTGCGCGGCAGCTTGCGCGGCAGGCGGAACAGCCCGCCCGCTCCCGCGACGAGATTGCGCTTGACCTCGGGGATGCCGAACACCGCGGTGCGCGACGCGACCAGGAGGTCGCAGGCGAGTGCCAGCTCCGTGCCTCCCGCGAGCGCCGGTCCGTCGACCGCCGCGATCAGCGGCTTGGTGCGCTCGCGCGTGACCAGCCCGCCGAAGCCGCCGCGCTTCGTGCTCATTCCGCCCGGGTCGGTGCTCATCTGCTTGAGATCCGCCCCCGCGCAGAAGATGTAGCCCTTCTCGGCGCGTGCGCCGGTCAGGATGCCGACCCAGACCTCGTCGTCGGCCTCGATCGCGTCGAGCGCCTTCTCGATGCCCTGCGCGACCGCCGTGTTGACCGCATTGCGCGCATCGGGCCGGTTGATGGTGATGATGCCGACGTTGCCTTGCTTCTCGTAGTCGATCATGCGGCGTCTGTACTGTGTCGTTGCGCCCGCGTCACGTCGCGCCTTCGCGTCGGGTGCCGGGCCCCGGGCGGCGAAGATGGCACGGCGGCGCGCGCGGCATCGGCACTGCCGCAGCCACGCGCGCCGCAGGACGTGCCGTCAGTCGGGCAGGGTGACCGTCTACCTGACGGTCACGTGGGTGGGGGAGAACCCCCTCGGATCGTGCGCGACCCGCACGCGGGTGATCCACTGGGGTAGCCCACATCGAACGGCAACTCGGGTTAGATGGAGACCCCGAAGTGCCGCTATGCCGGCTACCCTCGAGTGCCTTGGCATCGGCGTGCTCCCGGATATGAGAACGATCATTCTTAAATCGCAGATCCGCCGGCTCGCTGGACCTTCCACGAGCGGGAGAGACCGCGAGACGCTGCGTATGGCGCCGAGACCGAGAGAATTCGACCCCCAGGCTGCAACGGAGAGCGCGATGCAGCTCTTCTGGCAGAAGGGCTTCGCCGCCAGCTCGGTGGACCAGCTGGTGCACGCGACGGGGGTCCAGCGCTTCAGCATGTACGGTACGTTCGGCGACAAGAGCGGTCTGCTGCGCGCCGCTCTGCGCTGCTACGACGAGCGGGTCGTAGGCCGCCTCTTGGCGGGCATGGAGCACGGGAGCGGCGGCATCGAGACGATCGTCGACTACTTCCAGAGCTTGGCGGCCTATCACCGCTCTCCGGCCGGTCGTCGGGGATGTCTGATGAAGTCCGGGTCTATCCAGCCTTGGCGATGAACTCGACGCGGATGCCGCCGGGGATACGCACCATCATGTGGCGGGTCGGCCCGCCGCCGAGCGGCTCGGGCGCGAACTCCATCTCGACGTCGGCGACGTCGCGCAATCGTTCGTACAGGGCGTCGAGCGCCGCCTGGCCCTCGACCGCGAGGGCGAGGTGATGGAGCCCGATGTTCCGCGTCCGGTCGAAGGGGACGGCCTGTCCCGGGTCTTTCACCTGCCAGAGCGTGATCATGACGGCGCCGTCGCCAAGGAACACGGCGGGGTAGTCCGGCATGCCGCCGAGCTCGCGATGGCCGAGCTGCTCGACGAAGAAGCGGCGCGCAGCCGCAAGATCGGGAACGGTCAGACCCACGTGATGGACGCCTCGGGTTTCGGGATGCATGGTGGACTCCTTCTCTCGCTTGGGTGGCCAGGGACGTTCGACCGGAACGCCGCTAGCCTGCATTTCTCACCAGATCACGTCGCGAGGCGGTCGAGAGTGCCGAAGATTCGCGAGCCTCGGACCGGAGGGCGACGCAGGCGTACTTGAACAGTACGTCGAGGAGCCCGGAGGGAGAAGCTCGCGAAGATTCGGTGCTATCGGCCGCCGCAGTAGGGATCTGGTGAGAAATGCAGGCTAGGGGCGGTAGCGCCGGTCGCGCTCATCGATCGGCACATCGTTCGCGCTCATGTCGCGACGTCGCATCAATCCGTTGTCGTCGAATTCCCAGTGCTCGTTGCCGTGCGTGCGGAACCACTGACCGCTCGCGTCGTGCCATTCGTACTCGAAGCGCACCGAGATGCGGTTCTGGTGAAACGCCCAGAGCTCCTTCATCAGACGATAGTCGAGCTCGCGCTCCCACTTCCGGGTGAGGAAGGCGAGGATCGCTTCGCGGCCACGGAAAAACTGCTCGCGATTGCGCCACTCGGAGTCCGGGGTATAGGCGCCGCCACGCGAACGGGGTCGCGTGAGTTCCAGGCGTCCTCGGCAGCCTGCACCTTGGCCAGTGCCGTCTCGAGCGTGAACGGAGGAAGCGGCGGACGCCGGGGATCCCCTGGCGTCGTCACGAGGCGGTGTACGGGATCTGCCATCGGATCGTTCTCCTCGTCGAATGGCGTCACGCCCCCGGCGCTTCCGCCGTGTCCTCGCAGGCGCACTCCCCGGTGACCTGCAGCTTGGCCGCGAGCTCGCGCAGGGCCGTGCGCAGTCCCTCCTCGTACACCGGGTGGTAGAAGGGCATCCGCAGCGCGCGCTGGACGGTCATGCCCTCCTGCACGGCCCAGGCGAGCAGGTGCGCCAGGTGCTCCATGTGCGGGCCGAACATCTCGGCCCCGATCAAACGACACCCCTGGCGCTCGGCGTAGAGACGCACGAGGCCGCGATTGCGGCCGGCGATCCGAGCGCGGCCCTGATCGTCGTACGACGCTTCCCCGATCTCCACCGTGGCGAGGTCGAGGAGGCGCCACGGCGTTCCGACGAGCGCCATCTGCGGGTCGGTGAAGGCGATGGCGAGCGTCGTGCGGCGCTCGTGCACTCCGACGTCGGGCCACGCGGCGGCGTTGGCGCCGGCGATTTGGCCCTCGTCGGCGGCCTCGTGGAGCACCGCTCGGTGTCCGCTCACGTCACCAGCGAGGAAGATCGGGACGGCGCGCGTCACGCGCTGGACTTCGGGATCGGTAAAGGGCCCAAGGAACCGGCTCGCATTGAAGAGGTCGACCGCCACGCCGAGCCGTGCCAGCGCTTGGCCGAGCTCGAGTCCGATGACGCCGGTGCCGATCACCGCCAGACTCGCCGGCAGATCCTCGAGGTTGAAGACGTCGTCGTTCACCATGATGTGATCGCGAATCGCAGCGAAGGGCGGCGGCACGACGTGGGCGCTGCCGGTGGCCACGACGATGGCGCGCGCCTCCACGCGAACCACCTCATCGGGGTCATCCTCGGAATGCACTTCGAGGCTGCTCGGCCCGACGAAGCGCGCCCGGCCGCGGAGACGCTGCGCGGCGGGGATCGCCTCCGTGTCACCGACCACGAAGCCGACGAAGCGGTCGCGCTCGGCGCGGACCCGCGTCGTGACGGCCCGGCCATCGACCCGCACGCCGTCCGGAACACGCACGCCGAAGCGTCCAGCGCCGCGCACCTCGTAGGCGGCATCGGCGGCGGCGATGAGCAGTTTCGATGGCATGCAACCGACCCGCGCACACATGGTGCCGTAGGGGCCGGATTCGATGAGAAGCGCGCGGCGGCCCGCCTTCTCGACTTGGCGGCGGGCGTTCAAGCCGGCTGTACCTGCCCCGATGATGGCGACGTCGACGTGCAGTGTCCGCATGGGCTCACTCCCGCGGGCCAAAGGACTCGGTGTGGACGTGTTCGGGCGGCACGCCCCGGCCTTCGAGAGCGGTCTGGACGTCGGCCATGAAGCCCGTCGGCCCGCAGAGAAACCAATGCGTGTCCGCCGGTGCCCCCAGTCGTTCGAGCAACACGCCGTCGACGCGCCCCACGCTGTCGTATCCGCTGTCACCGGCGAAGGGTCGGCTGTAGGTGACGTGAACGCGGATGCCGGGCCGCCGCGACGCCGCCGTGCGTGCCTCGCTTGCCAGCGGGTGGTGGCGTCCGTCGCGTGCCCCATGGACGAACAGCACCGGCCGTTCGCCCTGTTCCTCCGCCAGCATGTGGAGCATGCTGAGGAGCGGCGTCACCCCGATTCCCGCACTCACGAGCGCGATCGGACACTTCGCACAGGAGATCAGGAATTCTCCCGCCGGCCGGCGCGCCGCGATGAACGCTCCCGGCTCGACCCGATCGTGCAAGTGGATGGAGGCGACGCCCTGCGGCTCCCGCTTCACGCTGATGCGGTAGTGTTTGTCACCCAGGGCGCCCGACAACGAATAGGTGCGCCGGACCGGCGCCGGGGCACCCGGGACGTCGAGCTCGATCGGCAGGTGCTGTCCCGCCTCGAAGCCGGGGAGCGGTCCACCGTCGCGCGCCTCGAAGACGAACGAGGTGACATCGTCGCTCTCAGGCCGCTTCGCGACCAGCCGAAGCGAACGTACCGCGTCGGCGTCGGCTTCCCAACGCAGCGGGAGCGCTCGGGGAAGCTCGACGACTTCCTCCATGTCGAAGACGACGAGGCGGCGCGCCCCGGGCACCCGCGCGACCACTTCCGGGTTCCACTCGATGCTTGCGCGGCCCGTCAGCTGAAGAAGGCTTCCGGCGACGAAGTCCACGAAGAGCAGCCCAGCCCGCGGGTCGAGCAGCAGGTTGCCGATGGTGTTGAAGTGATTGTTGCCGGCGTAGTCCGGGAACACGAGCCGCGTGTCGCTCTCGACGGATACGAAGCCCGGATCGCCGCCGCGATGCGAGGCGTCCATCCCGAACGTCGGGCTCGCGCCCTCGCCTCGGTAGCCGCTGGCCACGAAGAACGTGTCCGCCGAACTGATCCAAGCCCGTTGCCCGGGCGTCAGTCGCGAGCCGCGCGCCGGAGTTCCCGCAGGCTCTCCCGCCACCCGCCGCCAGGCGCGCTCGTGGATGTACTGGGGGCAGTTGCCGAAGGTTTGATCCACCGCGCAGACGAGCGCGCCCGAGCCCGCGGCAGTGCGTGCAACGCGACCGTTCAGACGGTTGCGACGCCGTGTGGAGAACTCGATGCCGAGTATCCCGAGATCCGCGCCCTCGACGAGGGCACCCTCCAACGCATCGCCGGTCACCGGCCGCGCGTCGATCGTCAGATGTCGGGGGTCGGGGGAAGTGACGAAGCCCGCGGGTCCGACGACCAGCGTCGCCCAGGGGCGTCCGTACGCGTCCCGGGCGCCCACGACCAAGAAGGGGAGCGCGGCATGGAACGCACGATGCTGTTCGGGGAGATGGTCACGCACGACCTTTCGCGCCCAGCCCTCGATGTCGCGCACGCCGAGGCGCTCCTGCACGCGCCGCTCGCCGGCATGGAACGGCGAGGCCGAAGCGACGGCAGGGATGCTCGGGTCGGTCATGGTGCGACCATGCGCCTCGGTTCCTCTCGCAACAATACTCGTTGTCGACAGGAGACTATTGCTATATCAGCAATAAACCTCGATGGACCGCCTCGACGCCATGGCCGCCTTCGTCGCAGTCGCGGAGCTGCGGAGCTTCACCGGAGCCGCGCGACGGCTCAGGGTCTCCCCTCCGGTCGTGACGCGTCTGATCGCCGGGCTCGAGGAGCGCCTCGGGGTCCGCTTGCTGCAACGCACCACGCGCTCGGTTCGGCTCACCGACGGCGGAACCCGCTACATCGAACGCGCGCGCCGCATCCTCGCGGACGTTGCCGAGGCCGAGGGCGCCGCGCAGTCGGAGGACTCGGAGCCGATGGGCCGCTTCGCCCTCACGGCATCGAACCTCTTCGGACGTCTCCATGTCACGCCGGTGCTGTCGAGGTTCCTGGACCGGCACCCGAAGGTCGTGGCCGAGTTGATCCTCTCCGACCGCAACCTCAGCCTCGTGGACGAGGGGATCGACCTGGCAGTTCGCATCGGCTCCCTCGAAGACTCCACCCTCGTCACCCGCCGTGTCGGCGGGACTCGACGCGTCGTGGTGGCCGCGCCGGCGTACCTCGCTGGCCGGCGCCGACTGCGCACGCCCGCTGACATCGCCGCACACCAAGTCGTACAGTTCACCGGGATCACGCCGCGGCCCGAATGGCGCTTCTTCGGCTCCGCGTCCGATACTCCCGTGCCGTTCACTCCGGCGTTCGTGACCAATAGCATCGACGCCGCCATCCACGAGACCGAGCGCGGCCGTGGTCTCTCCATGCTGCTCGCGTACCAGGTCGCGCCCGCCGTGCGGCGCGGGCGCCTCCGCGTCGTACTCGCGAAATTCGAGCCGCCACCGCTCCCGATTCACCTCGCCTATCCGAGCAAGCAGCTCCTTTCTGCGAAGGTTCGCGCCTTCGTCGATCTGGTCGCGACCACGTGCGACTGGCAGTTCGTCACACCGTGAGGTCGCGGCGCCCTCGGGTTCGCTTCACCTGATCACGCCCTGTGGTAGGTCCGCCCTGGTGACGGTGAAGCGCGCGCGATGGACGGCACGCGTGCCCAGGTTCGCGGTCGCGTCCGGCGCGCTGCTCACGTGGAGCTCGCTACGTGGAGCGCGTCGTGTTGATCGACACACCGAACGCAGGCTCGGCCGAAGCACTCTTCGATCTCGTCCAGGGAGAGCGCATGGGCCCGCTGCTACCCTCGTATCCTCCTGCGGTGATCGGCAGCTTCCCTCCGTGTACCAACTCCTACCCCGTTCGCGGCACAGTGCCGTTAGGCCTAGCCTGCCGGCTCGACTCGCCAATTGCGCGCTCGCGAGCGCTGTGAGACAAGGAGGGGGCACGAAAGGAACCTGTCCCCGCCCGCCTGCCCCGATCCCCTCGCAGGGGAGCGCGGACTCGACCCGCAGGCGCTGGGAGCTCGCCGATGCGACTGGGGAAACGAGGCATCGCAGTCACGGGCCTCCTCGTCTGGATGTGCCTCTTCGGGCCAGCCGCATCGGCCCGGGCCGGAACCTGGGTCCAGAACGTCACCCTCTCGCACGACGGCATCACCCGATACTTCGATTACTACGTGCCCGACGGTCTGCCGGCGACGCCCGTCCCGCTCCTCTTCGTGCTGCATGGGGGCAAGCAGAGCAACAAGCTCCTTCCGTTCTCGGCCTACGTCGAGATGCAGGACATCGCAGACGATGAGGCGATGATCCTCGTGCAGCCGAACGGCACCGATCCGACGACGGGCCTCTCCGGCCCGAACGGCAATTTCAACTGGAACGACTGCCGCGCCGACGCTGGAGGCTCGACGACGACCGCCGATGACGTGGGCTTCATCGGCGCGCTGATCGACTGGGCCGCCGGCGCCTTCGCGATCGACCTCGACCGCGTGTACGCAACCGGACCTTCGAACGGCGGATTGATGTCCTACCGACTGGCCTTCGATCTCTCCGACCGAATCGCGGCGATCGCGGCGGTGATCGCAAACCTGCCCGCGGACAGCGAATGCGCTGCGGCACCGTCGCAGCCGCGGAGCGTGCTGATCATGAACGGTACGCTGGATGCGTTCATGCCTTTCAACGGTGGTACGGTTCTCCCGGGACAAGGCCTGGTCCAATCGACCGCAGCCACACACGACTTCTGGCGCAGCTTCCTCGGCACGAATCCGGTGCCGGTGTCCGTCAAGCTGCCCGACATCAGAGTGGGCGACGAGAGCACCGTCTCCTCGCAAGCCCATTGCGGCGGAGCGGAGGGTACGGACGTACGGCTCTACACCGTCAAGGGTGGCGGCCATACGATCCCGAGCATCGCCCACCCGGTCCCGCCGAGCGCGAGCTTTCTCGGGCCGCAGAACCGCGACGTCGAAGGTCCTGTGGAGATCTGGCGTTTCTTGAAGCAGCACAGCCGCACGGCCTGCGGCCTCTGCGAGGCGTGGGATGGGGCAACGGCGAGCTGCGTGGCCGCACCACGCTCGGACTGCCGCCGATCGACCCGACCGGCCTCTTCCCTCCTCAGCGTCACCGACAAGAGCGACGATTCGCGCGACAAGATCTCGTGGAAGTGGTCGCACGGCGAAGCGACGGGGCTCGCAGACCTGAGCGACCCCTTCAGCACGAGCGACTACGCGCTCTGCTTGTATGACGAGTCCGGTATGAACCCGGCCCTCCTCTTCCGTGCCGTCGCTTCCGGCGAGCAGGCCGTGTGTGGCGCCCCCTGGCACTGGGCCGCTCTCGCCGGCGGCAAGGGATACAAGTACCTCGACCAGAACGAAATCCCGGAGGGTGTCTTCCAGCTCGACCTGCGAACCGGCGACGCAGGCAAGGCCCGCGTCGCGATCAAGGGAGCGGGCGAGAATCTCTCGGGGAGGAGCTACGGAATGCCCACGCCGCCGCTTTCGTTCCCACTTCGGGTGCAGCTCCAGATCGAAGGCGGCGCATGCTTCGAGGCGTCGTATTCGGGAGCCGGCGCATTGCGGAACGAGCCCGGACGTTTCAAGGCGCGCGCCGACGGCTGACGCAGTGGGGCGGGCTCATCCTGCCTTGCGCAGCGCGGCGGCCGCGAGTGCCGCGCGCATTCCGAAGTACGCCGGCTTGCGTTGCCAGGCGTCGTCGAACGGCAGCGGACGGTCGTTGGGGAAAAACGATCGGAGCCAGGAATAGCGGTCGGACAAGCCCCAGAGCGTGACGCCGGTACACGCGGGCACCCGCGTGCAGGCCTCGACCACGTTTCGGTACTCTTCGCCCTGGAACTCGAGTCGGCTCGGCACGGTGCCGGCGCGGAAAGCCAGCGTCACGTCGAGCTCGGTGAGCTCCACTTCGAGGCCGAGATCGGCGAAGCGTCTCAGCGACGCCTCGATGGTCGCAGATTCGGGATACAGGCCGATCGGAATCAGGCCGACATGCGACTGGAAGCCCACACCGTCGAGCGGGGCGCCGCTCGAGAGCAGCTCCTGCACGAGCGCGAAGAAGCGATCCTGGCGCGGCCCTGGGATCTCGACCCCGTTCTCGTTCACGTACAACCTCGCGCCCGGGTCGGCGGCGCGCGCCAGATGGAGGGCCTCGGCAATGTAACCGGGCCCGAGCAGGCGACGGAACACGTTGTCGTCGAGGCCGTCGGACGTCGGCGGCTCGTGTACGGCGGCAAGAGGCTCGTTCACGACATCCCATTGCGCGATCCGCCCACCCCAACGACCGATCGTGGTCGCCACGTGGTCCAACAGGTAGCCACGCAGCTCGTCGGTAGAGGCCGCGCTCTGCACGTATGCAGGGAGCTGCAACGCACCCCATACGAGCGTGTGTCCCCTCAGGCGGTGCGGGCCGGCGTCGGCGAGAGCCACGACGGCGTCTGCGGCGGCGAAGTCGTAGGCTCCAGGTTGCGGGTGGACGGGGCCCCACTTCATCGCGTTCTCGGCAGTGAGCGATGCGACATCGTGCGCAAGCACGAGCGGATAGCTCGGGTCGGCTGCGACCTCGTGTGGTTCGACCGCCGCACCGATCACGATCCCCGCCTCGTGTCCGAGTGCGCGCAGCCCGCGGATGGTTGCGTCGCCGATGGCGATCCCGGCGAGGCGGAACAGCGCGTCGACGGTGCCTTCCGGAATCGGAGCGCCGGCACAAGCGGCTGGAGGCTCCGCCTCGAGCCGATCGCGAAGGGAGGAAACGGCGCGAGCACGCTCGCTCGCCGCGCGGTCGCGATCTCGCAGAAAAGCGCCCTCGCTCCGAATGGCCCGTCGGCAGTGCGAGGCGAGGGCGGAGACCAACCCGGCGCGGCAAGCAACGCTGCCGGGCAGCGCGGCCGCCGTCGTTGCAACCGCCTCGCTGAGCCGGCTTCCGGCGACATCGCCGGCAGCGCTCCGCGAGGCGCACATGCCGCTCGCGTCGGCGACCTCCGCCTTGTCCCACGCGGTGTCGAGACGCGCCAAGGTGCGGGCGACGCGGGTGTCACGCCGCGGGGCGTCGCCGTCGGAAAGATAACGCGCCTCGACGCGAAGCAGCTCCCCGCACGCGCTGGCAATCGTGGCGACCTTCCGCACGCCGCAGGCGGTGGCCGGAAGGTCGGTCGCGCCCGCCGCGGTGAAAGCGAAAGCGACCGTTAGGAGAACAAAAGGCGAGAGACGCTTCATCGCACCGAGACTCACCATACGATCCCGACGTAAGCAACCATCGGCACCGATGTCTCCATGCAGGCCGGGAGCGCCGATCCACCTGGCGCAGCCTCGGGAACGCCCGCACCGAATGCACCGGCAGCGAAACACATCAAGCCCACCTGCACCGTCCGCGCTGACGTCGCCGTGCGGCGCAACAGCCGGAGACCGGCGAGCTGCGCCGCGAGCACGACCAGCTTCAACGCCGCGAGCCGCCCCAATACCGGTGGGTTGAGCCGCGGGTCGAAGAGCATGAGCCGATGGGCGGCCCGAAACCAGCCGCTTTGAGCGGCTCACACAAAGAATGCCCCCGGCTTTGCCGGGGGATCGCTAGCCTGCATTTCTCACCAGATCACGTCGCGAGGCGGTCGAGAGTGCGGAAGATTCGCGAGCCTCGGACCGGAGGGCGACGCAGGCGTACTTGAACAGTACGTCGAGGAGCCCGGAGGGAGAAGCT
>Ga0194120_10011572_pt1 | contig 10565 bp, 8 predicted proteins | sample TA2MahCa65mmetaG_FD_148642 | JGI IMG/M metagenome (GOLD analysis project Ga0194120, IMG submission 148642) | Freshwater microbial communities from Lake Tanganyika, Tanzania - TA2015019 Mahale Deep Cast 65m | ecosystem: Environmental > Aquatic > Freshwater > Lake | place: Tanzania: Lake... | reverse complement strand
TCCACCAAGCCGTCGGCCCCCTCATTCAGGAAGTTATGCAGCGTCCTCAGCGAACCATTCAGATCAGGCCAATGCTCCATGAAGCTGAAGATTGCAAACCCATCGAATCTCTCAGGCCAAGGATTTGCAAAACCCGGCGCCATATACCCCGGCGCTACTTGATAGCCCGACCTCTTGGCCTCGGCGATACTTAGCGGCGCGTTCTCAACCCCATAGACGTCACGTGCCCCCGCCTGTTGGAGGAGGCCGATGTATTCCCCCTTGCCGCACCCAACTTCCAAAAGCCGCTTTTCTCGCAGATTGGAATGCTGCAACCAATTTCCCAATTGTTCGACCCTGAATTCCCCCATCTCTTTCGAGAAAGCCACCGCGCGGATCACGTCCTTGTAATAGGAAACAGGGGGCAAGTCGTGTTGAACGAGCCCGCAACATTGGCATTGGAAAATTTCGAGACGAACAACCTCGTCCGGTTGTTCTGGGGAGTCTAAAAAGCCTTGAGCCGACCGAGGGGAGTCGGGATAAGTCAACATGGCGGGCCGATGAAACAGCCCGCCGCATACCCCACACAGGTTTGGATCAGCCATTCACTTTCTCAGATACTGGATGCAGGGGGATCAACATCTCTCGGCGCAGAACATCTCTTGATAGCAGTGGCGACATGTCCTCTAGCGGCATAGACAGCATGGAGCCATCAGGCTGAGGCAGCGCAGAGACCTTGGGCGCAAGCACTTCGTTCTCTTCAAGAATCACTTCAACGATACGCGGGCGATCAGACGACAACAATAAAGGTGTCAGCTCTCTTACATCAGTAACCCGCACACACTCAATCCCCAAGGCCTTGGCCAATTCCATGAAGTCGGGGATTAAGAGGCCCGAATCTACGCCGCTACCAACATAGCGGCCTTCAAAGTAATTTCTCTGGGTATTACGGATTGATGCGTATCCGTTGTTATTCATGATCACCAAAACAATTGGCAGATTCAGATGCTTGAACGTGGCCAGCTCTTGTAAATTGAGCATCAGGCTACCATCGCTTTCCACGCACACTGCGCGCTGCCTTCCTGCTCCCAAACAGGCCCCTATGGCGGCCGGCAGTCCATAGCCCATAGAACCCAAGCCAGAAGTCAAGAACATACGTTGCCCCTTTTTATTCCGGAAGGCGGTGTAAAACACTTCTACAGCCAAACCAGAACTACCGGTCACAACAAGACAATTCTCGCCAATCGCGTCTGATATCTTGTCCGCAAACTGGAAATGCCCTATTGGCGAAGTCTTGTCAAAGACCCGCCCATCCAAAGGTGGATATCGCCGTTTCCAGTCCTCGCAGTGCATCCTCCACGAGTGGATGTCCCGGTTCTCGGGCAAGGCCTTTAGCCAAGCCCGAATGAAATCCGAGGCATCAGCACAGACTTTGACATCGATCGACATTTGGTGACGTGCCAATTCGTTGGCATCAACATCGACAACAATCTTCTTGGCTGCCCGGGCAAAACCTGTGGGGTTATAGGCCGTGATAATGTTATCGAGCCGAGCACCAATGCTGATAAGGCAATCGCTGTTTTGAATAGCAAAATTGGGAGCCCTAGCTGCAACGACGCCGGGGCGCCCGATATACAGCTCATGCTCCCACTCAAATGTGTCGGACGCATTCCAAGTAAACACGCAAGGGATGCCAAGCTTTGCCGCCAACTCCCGGAATATCGGGGTGGCCCCGGAAATCCGCACGCCATGGCCGATTAAAAGAACGGGGCGCTCAGCCTGCGAAACAAGCACGTTTATTTTCTCAATACTGGTTTGTAGAGCTTTCCGGGTGGTTTCTGCTGGAGGAACAAATCCTACCAACTCAGCTGGATTCACCGGGGCGGCTTGCACGTCCAGAGGCACATCAATCCAAACAGGCCCCGGGCGGCCATTCTTCATCTGCCAAATCGCCTCCTCCAAGCATTTTCGGGCATCAGCCGGTGATTCAATGGTCACTGCATATTTAGTGATGGGCTTGACCACCGAGATAATGTCAACCTCCTGCACCCCACCCTGCCGTATGGCCCTGCCATTGATAGCATCAGAACGCTTCACTTGCCCCGAAACAACCAACAATGGCAGAGACTCAATCCACGCACCAGCGACTGGAGTGAGAATATTGGTGGTACCGGGACCGGTAGTCACCACAGCCACGCCAAAGCCTACTGGGTTCACGCGCCCATAGGCTTCGGCAGCGATACCGCATGCCTGCTCATGATGACAAGGAACAGGATTGATTCTGTCCTCGCAAGCAATTGCGTCGACCAGATACATTGCCCCACCACCAGGCAATAAGAAAACATCACGAACGCCAACTTCGGCAAGTCGTTGCATCAAATAGTCAGCCACACGTACAGCGGATTCCGTCATTTTTACATCATTCCATCCAATAGGTTAACAAGGTCTTACGATTCTTGTTTTGCTGAATCGTTTCATCCGTGTAAAAGGAGTCTTCTTTGAAATGAGTTGAGGAAATTTCTTCAATCACCGAACCGGTTGTCGTGTGGAATGCATGTCGCACACCGGGCTCTACATTCACCACATCACCTGGTCGACAGGTACGCGACTTACCATCAAGGATCAATTCAACTTCACCATATAGAACATGGAAGGTCTCTTCCTTCTGCTTGTGGTACTGCTCGGGATGTTTTTGCCCGGGCAACGACACCAGAATTTTTTTGCAATACCCTCGGTTCACCACGGTGAGCATGGTTAACCCCACATCGTGAAAGCGATTCAATCCGTAGTGGTGGGATATTTCAAGATCAACACCGCCCGGCACGATGATTCCGCTTTTCTGGATCAGATCTTTCACTTGCTGTGCAATGCGCCAGACTGTCTCTCGCTCATCTCTACACTCTGTGTTGTCGAAGCTAACCGCGCCATCGGGCTGAATGTCTTTGCGTGCGATAAATTGCGCATATTTAGACCAATCGTTCGCCGTAAATTGAGATTCGCCAGGAGGGAACGCAAAATAGACATCGGCTGCGCACAACACCTCCCCGGCACGAACCGGGCGTCGCACAAAGACGCCTCGGCGCAGTGCATGCAAACTGCCCAATTCGGCCTTGTTCGCACTTGGATCTCGGTTCGCGTTGCCGCAAATCTGTTGCGCATAACGGGCCGCAGCAAGCCATGCGTCGACTTGCTCTGGCGTCGCAGAGTAGCTATTTATTGGGTATTCCGGCGTGGCCACACCAACATGCTTCTCAAACAGATCGACCCCCTTGGCAACAGCCAACTTCACAATGTCAGTATTTGCTGGATCTTCGTGCGTGGAAAATCCAACGCGCAAATCAGGGTATCGGGCTTTTAGCGTATCAATCTGATGAAGGTTAAGGCGCTCATCGGGTGTCGGGTATTCGCCCACGCAGTGCAATATGGCAAAAGCCTTGTTGCGATGGGACAGGAAACTCACCACACGATCAATATCAGCGAGCGAAGCCCCTGCGGTTGACGCAATGATGGGGCGATCGGACTGGGCCACACGCTCGAGGAGAGGCCAGTCCGTGAAAGAGCAACTGGCAATTTTGATGATATCTAGGTCTTGTGCGTCAATGACATCCACGGAAGCATTATCAAATGGCGTCGCCATTGAAAGAAACCCCTGCTTGCGAATCTCCGCAACAAGCTCATCAAATTGTTGGCGTGACAGTCGGGTTTCCTCAAACCGCTTGATGTACTTCACATCAAGTCGCCCCTTCATGGAAGGGTGAACAAAGGTATCAAGATCGCGATATTGCAACTTAAAAGCGAACTTAAACTCCGGATACTTTCGGCATACCTTACCAAACTGCCGGATCACTTCGAGGCCGTGCGCCACACTCCCCATATGGTTATTAGCCATTTCGAGAGCAAACAGATTGCCGGGAATTACACGTGTCATTTAACCCCCTGAAAGTAGTTAGAACCGAACACCGAGGAAACGCTCTATGGTCGATGCGGCATAATCAAGCATTGTATTTGTCAAAGACGGCTGCACCCCAATCCAGAAGGTGTTGTTCATCACGTTGTCGGTATTGGTCAGCTCACCGCTTACGCGGTAGTGGACGCCCTGCATATAAGGTTGACGCACCAAATTGCCTGCAAACAAAAGCCGGGTGCCGACCTTGTTTTGGTCCAGATAGGTCAGCAGATCGAGGCGAGAGACAGGGCAGTTCTCCTTCAACGTAATCGGGAAGCCGAACCACGATGGGTCAGAATACTCTGTGGCCTGAGGCAACTGCACAAATTCTTCGCAAGCCTTCAGACGCTCCGTCAAAAAAGCAAAGTTGTCCTTACGCGCTTGAATAAACTGCGCAGCCTTGTCCAACTGAGCCAAACCACAGGCCGCCTGCATATCGGTGATCTTCAGGTTGTAGCCCAGGTGACTGTAGGTGTATTTATGGTCGTAGCCCTCGGGCAGATCGCCAAGTTTCCAGCAGAAACGCTTGCCGCAAGTGTTGTCTTTGCCGGGGGAGCAATAGCAGTCGCGACCCCAGTCGCGGAAGCTCTCTGCAATTTGTTTGAGTTCGCTGTTATTTGTAAAGACAGCACCGCCTTCGCCCATGGTGATGTGATGCGCGGGATAAAAACTGAGGGTGGCGATATCACCAAATGTGCCGACCATCTGGCCGCGGTAGGTGGTGCCCAGTGCATCGCAGCAATCTTCCACCAGCCAGAGTTTGTATTTCTTGCAGAGTGCCGTTACGACATCGAGATTGAAGGGGTTGCCTAGGCTGTGTGCCAGCATGATGGCCTTGGTCTTCGGGCCGATGGCGGCCTCGATTTTGCTGGCGTCAATGTTGTGGGTGTAACGATCCACATCCACAAACACAGGCACAGCGCCAAACTGGAGAATGGGATTCACCGTGGTGGGAAAACCTGCGGCCACACCAATCACTTCGTCGCCCTGCTGAATCGCACGGTCACCCAGCTTGGGAGAGGTTAGCGTGCTGAAGGCCACGAGGTTGGCCGATGAGCCGGAGTTCACGGTGATCAGGTGCTTCACCCCGATGAAGGCGGCCAGCTTCTTCTCGAACTCCGCGTTGAATCGCCCCGTGGTGAGCCAGCCATCCAAGGAGGCATGCACCATATTCTTCAGTTCGGCAGCATCCAGCAACTTGCCGGAGGGCGGCACCACAGAAGTGCCGGGCAAAAAGGGCTGGGGCGCAAGTGCAATGGCCGCATATTCGCCGACCAACTCGTCAATCTTGACGCGCAGCGATTGGGTTTTGAAGTTTTCCATCTCTAACTTCTTCAGGTTCACGACACCGCGACGCGGGTCTGATAGTTATTAATTTGGGCATGTGTGTATGCGTGCATATCTCGGCCATCAAGGTTGGCGCGGGCCCAATCCACCGTCAGCTGAAGGCCCGCATCCAGGTTAAGGGCCGGCCGCCATGCCAATCGATGCGCAGCTTTAGAGACATCGAGCCGAAGCAAGGACGCCTCGTGCGGATGATTCGCACCATCCAGTCGCCACACCGCAGAATCACCCCACTTGGCCGCCAACTGGCGCACGACCCACTCGACTGGTTGTGCATCGTCCTCACGCGGGCCAAAATTAAACGCCTCGGCATAAGATGATCCTTCAACAAACAGGCGCTCGGCCAAGGTGAGATAACCCCGCAGCGGCTCCAGCACATGCTGCCAGGGGCGTACAGCGTGAGGGTTGCGGATCATGACGGGCTCGCCTCGTGAGAATGCTTTGAGAATATCGGGTACCAAGCGATCCTCAGCCCAATCACCACCGCCAATCACATTTCCCGCACGCACTGAAGCCAGAGCGAGCTGATGCTGAGCCTGGCTTTTTGCGTTGAAGTATGAATTACGGTAAGCGGCTGTCACCAACTCGGCGCAACCCTTACTGCTGCTGTAGGGGTCATAGCCTCCCATGGCCTCGTTTTCACGATAAGGCCACAACCATTCGCGGTTCTCATAGCATTTATCTGTGGTCACATTCACAACCGCACGCGCGCTAGAGCACTGGCGCACCGCTTCGAGCAGATGTACGGTACCCATGACATTGGTGGAGTATGTCTCCACGGGATCGACATACGAGCGGCGCACGAGCGGCTGCGCGGCCATATGGATGACGACGTCGGGCCGGGCTTCGCGCATCGCCTTGGCCAATGCTTCGGCATCGCGGATATCACCGATGATAGAAGTCATGCCATCGGCGACTTGGGCAACTTCAAACAAGCTAGGCTGGGTCGGCGGGAGTAGAGCATAGCCGGTCAATTCCGTGCCAAGTTTCTGCAGCCAGAGCGATAGCCAACTACCCTTGAAGCCGGTATGGCCGGTCAAGAAAACGCGTTTACCTCGCCAGAATCCCAAGTTCATGCCCAAACCCTCCAGGGGGCTTGGCCTGATTGCCACAGCTCTTCGAGGTGCGTTTTGTCGCGCAGTGTGTCCATGGCTTGCCAAAAACCATGGTGCTGGTAAGCAGCGAGCTCCCCGCGCTCGGCCAATGTTTCAAGCGGCGTACGCTCCCAAATGCAATCATCTCCATCGAGCAGCCCCAGCACCGCAGGAGAAAGCACAAAGAAACCACCATTGATCATGCCTCCATCGCCCTTGGGTTTTTCTTTAAAGGTTCGTACCTTGTCGCCCAGCATGTCGAGAGCGCCAAAGCGGCCTGGAGGCAGCACGGCAGTAAGCGTGGCCTTCACATTCTTGGATTTATGAAAAGCGATAAGCTCAGCGATATTGATATTACTCACCCCATCACCATAGGTAAAACAGAATGCCTCTTCGTCTTTGACATAAGGCGCAATGCGACGCAAGCGCCCGCCCGTCATAGTCTCTTCGCCAGTATCAATCAGGGTTACACGCCAAGGCTCTGCGCTTTGTTGCAGCACCTGCATGCTGTTGTCACGCATATCGAAGGTGACATCAGACATGTGAAGAAAGTAATTTGCGAAATATTCTTTGATGATATAGCCCTTGAACCCGCAGCAAATTACGAAATCGTTTACACCATAGTGTGAATATATTTTCATGATGTGCCACAGAATCGGTTTGCCACCGACTTCAATCATCGGCTTGGGTTTCAAGTGTGTTTCTTCGGAAATCCGTGTACCGAAGCCACCTGCAAGAATCACCGCTTTCATCCGCAGACCCTCGCAAGCTCAACAATGGCTTCATGAATCGGATAATGATGGTTGCCAACGAATAGGCCGTTACCATCGATGTGATCGGCATTACGAAGATCGCCATGCAGGCTGGCATCGAAATATTTCATGACCTCGTTCTTGGCGAAGTTTCCGGCCACGATCGGCCGGCACTCGAAGCCCGCTGTTTGCAGCTTATCCAACAATTGTTCACGCGTCAGCTTCGATCCCGGGCGGATCACCAGGCTGAAGCCGAACCAACTGCTTTGACCGATCTCATGCTGGATCAGGATATCCGTGTGGTCGACCATGGCCTGCTGAAGCAGTGCGCCGTTCTTGCGCCGCGCCTCAATCATCTTCGGCAGCTTTTTGACTTGTTCGATGCCGATAGCGCCAGACATCTCCAGAGGACGAACGTTGTAGCCCGGCAGCACAAAACGGAAAGACTCCTTGAATGGGTCATCACTTTTCTCGCAACAAACATGATTGTGTTTGGGCAGGTTGCGCGTCCAGCCATGTGCGCGCAGCGACAAGAGGATATGGAAGAGTTCTTCATCGTCGGTAACGATCAGGCCGCCTTCCATGGTCGAGATATGGTGCGAGAAGAATGAACTAAAGCTGCCCATCACACCGAAAGTACCCGCTTTGCGCCCTTTATATTCAGCCCCCATCGACTCACAGTTATCTTCGATGAGCCGAATGTCTCGCCCCGCCATAATTGCACCGATGCGGTCGAAGTCGTTTGGGTTGCCTAGCAGGTTGACGGCCATGATCAGCCGGGTGCGTTCTGTAATCGCTTCGGCTAGTTGGTCAAGGTCGTAGTTGAGCGTGTTTAAATCGATATCGACAAAGCGCAGCGTCAAGCCGTACTGGTAAAGGGGGTAGTAGGTCGTACTCCACGACACTGCCGGCACGATCACCTCGTCACCCGGCCTAAGGGCGTTTCCCTTGGTGTAGAAGAGCGCTGCGACCATGAGCAGATTGGCCGAGGAGCCCGAATTGACCATCACGGCATGACGGCTACCAATGTATTCGGCAAATGCTTGTTCAAATGCCTGCACCTGAGGGCCCATGGTGAACATGCCGGAGGCGATCACGCGCTGAATGGCATCGTATTCGGCCTGATCCCATGTGGCTGTGGCAAGGGGGTATCTGTATCCACTCACGATTTCACGCTTTCAAGGTAATACTGGTAGGTCTTTTCTAACCCATCTCTCAGAGATGTGTGCGGCCGCCAGCCCCAGTCTCTTAATTTCTCGATGCTGACAAGTTTTTGCTTCATGCCCACCGGTTTTGACAGGTCGTGAGCGAACTTACCGGTATAACCAACCACCTCTGCTGCCGCCCGATAATATTCGTTCACTGAAAGGTCACTGCCCAGGCCCACATTCATCACCAGCGGCAGGTGGTCGAAGTGGTTAACAGCGTGCATCATGCAATCGGCCAGATCGCCTGCATACATGAATTCACGCCTAGCCATTCCATCGCCCCAAATCTCGACCACTCGCTCGCCACCGACCTTGGCCCGATGCAGTTTGTGAAGAATGGCCGGGACCATATGCGAATGGGCTGGATCAAATTTGTCATGCCTGCCATAGATGTTGCACGGAATGAGCGTCTTGTACTGATACTCAGGCGTCTCCCTGCTGATGTACTCACATAGCTTCGCGGTAGCAATCTTGGCCAGGGCGTAGCCTTCATTGGTAGGTTCCAGTTCGCCCTGGAGAACCATTTCTTCCCGCAACGGGTTGGGCGCATTGCGCGGGTACATGCAGGAACTACCGAGATTGATAAGGTTTTTTACTCCGGCATTACGCGCGGCCCAAACGATGTTGCGCCCCATATCTAGGTTGTCCAGCAGGAACCGAACCGGTTCGCGCATGTTGGCCTGGATGCCACCCACCCTGCCTGCCGCATGAATGATGAAATCGGGTCTGTACGCATTCAGCCAACCAATGACGGCGTCATGGTTCCGCAAGTCCAGCTCATTGCTGGCAGGTGCCAGTATTTCGTGGCGCCCGGCAAGCGGATGCTCGATGAAATTTCGGCCCACCATGCCGCGGCCGCCGGTCAAAAAAATACGCATTTGCTGAGAGTTAACTACGGTTATCCATGGCTTTGTAGCCATGTTTCTTGATCAATTCATCCCGCTCGGCAGATTTGAGATCTTCGCGAACCATTTCCGCGACGAGATCTTCGAAGCTGATGCGTGGCACCCACCCTAACTTGGCCTTAGCCTTGGAGGCATCGCCGAGCAGTGTCTCAACTTCAGTGGGGCGGAAGTAGCGAGGGTCGACGGCAACGATTAGCTTACCCTCATCTCCCCGGCCCTCCCCCGCAAGAGGTGAGGGAGGAACCCAATAGCCTTTTTCGTCGACGCCTTCGCCTTCCCAACGGATGTCCATGCCGAGTTCTTTGGCGGCGGCGTTGACGAAGTCACGGACGCTGTATTGCACGCCCGAGGCGATAACGAAGTCTTCGGGTTTGTCTTGCTGGAGCATGAGCCACTGCATTTCGACATAATCCTTGGCGTGACCCCAGTCGCGCTTGGCGTTTAGGTTGCCCAGAAACAGGCAGTCTTGCAAGCCGAGTTTGATGCGGGCGAGAGCCCGGGTAATCTTGCGGGTAACAAAGGTTTCGCCCCGGATCGGGCTCTCGTGGTTGAAGAGGATGCCGTTGCAGGCGTAGAGGCCATAGGCCTCGCGGTAGTTCACAACGATCCAGTAACCGTAAAGTTTGGCAACGGCGTAGGGGCTACGCGGGTAGAAGGGGGTGATTTCCTTCTGGGGGATTTCCTGGACCAGGCCGTAAAGCTCTGAGGTGCTGGCCTGGTAGAAACGAGTCTTCTTTTCCAGGCCAAGGATGCGGATGGCTTCAAGCAGGCGCAGCACACCGAGGGCATCAGAGTTGGCGGTGTATTCGGGTTCTTCGAAGCTGACGGCGACGTGGCTCTGGGCGGCGAGGTTGTAGATCTCGTCGGGTTGCACTTGCTGGATGATGCGGACCAGCGATGATGAATCAGTCATGTCCCCATGATGCAAAACAAAACGACCATCTGATTGATGCGGATCCTGAAAAAGGTGATCAATACGATCTGTATTGAACAGGGAAGTCCGCCGCTTGATACCATGAACCTTATAACCCTTTTGCAGCAGAAATTCCGCCAAATAGGCACCATCTTGGCCTGTAACTCCGGTAATAAGCGCTATTTTTGTCATTGGTGTCTTCCGTAACTGTCTTCAAAACGCACGATGTCGTCCTCACCCAGATAGCTGCCCGATTGCACCTCGATAATTTCCAGTGGGATGCTACCCGGATTGGCCAGGCGGTGCACCTCGCCGAGAGGGATGTAGGTGGACTGGTTTTCGGTCAGGGTCAGCACCTTGTCGCCGTTGGTGATCTCGGCGGTTCCCTTGACCACCACCCAGTGCTCGGCCCGGTGGTGGTGTT
>Ga0194120_10011567_pt1 | contig 10569 bp, 10 predicted proteins | sample TA2MahCa65mmetaG_FD_148642 | JGI IMG/M metagenome (GOLD analysis project Ga0194120, IMG submission 148642) | Freshwater microbial communities from Lake Tanganyika, Tanzania - TA2015019 Mahale Deep Cast 65m | ecosystem: Environmental > Aquatic > Freshwater > Lake | place: Tanzania: Lake... | reverse complement strand
ATGTCCGCAACCACCTCGGCCGCGTCCTGATTATGGAACACATGTTGCTCCGGGTCGAATTGGCCTCCCTCGACACCCGGGCAGAGCGGAAACACGGCGCCGTCAGCCCGCGCCATCCAGCATTCCGTCAGTCCGAGGGTAAAGACGAAGACATCCAGTGTTTCGAACATCTTGCGCACCGCCGCGAGATGTTGCACGCGATCAGCCTGCATCTCGGCTACCGATATGTAGCCCCGGGGCTGAACCGTCGGCCGATAGGGATCGAGTACGGAACCATCTGCCTCGATCCAGGCATCCTCCCGTGGGGAAAAGCGCCCATAGGCGCGGTGTAACAACTGCAGTAGCTGCCGGGCAGTGTAAATGTTGCCGTAGCGCGCGGAAAAGGTGCCGTAGTGGTGCTTTTCACGGATCGCCAGAGGAATGATGGGATGGCCCTCTTCCACGACATAGTAGCGGTAGCCGGAATGACACAGATGACGGGCGATGTGCTGAGCGAAGCAACTGCCTGCGGTGGCCACCTTGGTATCCGGGGTGATCCGAAGTTCGAGGTTGGCCACGGGATCCACTTCGGCGAACCCTGGCTTGACGATGGATCGCTTCCAGAAAGCATGATCTGGCAACTTACGATAGGGATGTGTACTTTTCATAACTCCCTACCCATTTTTCTATCGGTGATTCCTCGATGTGCTCTACCGTGGAAACCAGCATAAACTGATCTAAGATACCACCCTCAACTTGACCTTTATCCAAATTGTGCCCAACTCGGATCAAGAGCTTATCTCGCCTAAGAACCAAATAAAACGAGTTCATATATTACCGCCTTCTTACTTGGCCGCCATGAGGAACTCTACCATTTGCGCAATCACTAATGATCCATAGCGATGATTAGCATGTGTCGCATCACTAGCGTAGTAATCCTCCTTCAAGAATCCTGATGGTGTCATCGCGGAACCAGGAGGGGGTAGCAGGGAAATACCCAATTCCTCGAGTACCACTTTCATAGACTCCATTTCAATTCTCCAGAGGGCTTGTCTAACTTGTGGAGGATTGACAATATCACCGTACCAGTTGTGTAAGCTCTCTACCGAAATTTTCTTTTCTATGAATTTTTTTATAAAATCATTATCGAATTTGGGGGGAGGAGTCGCCAGATGCAATGTCCTCGCCTTCGTTGACTTCTTCAATTCAAGTATTAGTTTGTTTTTTTTCTGCAAATCCACAAAGGCATCAAATATTACATTAACCGGAATGATCCGCTGGTCAGGCATGGGTTGCTCTGTCAATACATAGAAGGGAATTTTGTGCTTCAATAATCCGAATAGGTTATGAGAGGTTCCCAATAAACTAATAACTAATAGGTCATTTTCACTCAAACTGGAAGCTATTCTTAAAGCATCTTCGTTTTTGAGATCCCCTCGAGCTGATCCTTTCTTTTCTTTATATTTCCAGTGAATATCAAAGCGTAACGATGAGTTGGGCAACTCGTAATCCGAAAGTGCGTCCTTCAACGCTTGGGTATGGCTATCACCAAATACAAAAACACGCGCCATTGATCATTTCCCCATCAAACCGCGAGATTTCAGTTCCGCGTTCGCACGATCGAGTTGATCCTCTGGTAAAGGTTGTTGCCTCACCCAATCCGCAAAACGTTGCATTCCAGTCTCCAGGCTGATCATGGGCGTGTAACCCAGTTCTTGCTGCAACCGATGACTATCCGCATAGTTATGACGGATATCTCCAAGCCGATACTCCTGTGTCATGACCAGATCCGGCGTCACCGCAAAAGCCTGGCTCAACTGGCTCGCTATCTCTGCCACGGATGTCTTGATCCCCATACCGACATTAAACACTCCGGAAAGTTCAGTGGGGTGGTCCACTGCCGCCAGAAAGCTGTTGGCGACATCCTGTACATGGACAAAATCTCGTGTCTCCCGACCATCCTCGAAGATTGGCAGATGTTGACCACTGCGGAGACGAGTGGAAAAGATCGACAGAATACCAGTATAGGGGTTGTTCAGTGATTGTCCCTCACCATAAATGTTCTGCAAACGTAGAATCGCATAGTCCATTCCGAGGGCAGTGCAAGCTACACGTACCAGATCTTCCTGAGCATACTTGCTGGCGGCATAGATCGAGGCAGGCTTGGCGGGGTCATCCTCGCGAGTCGCAACCGGCTCCAGATCGGCGCTACAGACCGGACAGGCATGTTCCCAGTGATGCGCGGCCAGTTGATCGGGCTTGCGCGCATCCGGATGGTATCTTATCCCATCGTTGCAACAGCTACACACGTAGGCGCCCTCGCCATAGATGGAACGACTGGAAGCGAGAATCACCCGCCTGACGCTACGTTGCGGGTCATTGGCCAGCACATCGAGCAGCAAGGCGGCGCCACCGACATTGACCTCATTGTAGCGGGCGATTTCATACATCGACTGCCCCGTGCCGGTTTCCGCCGCCAGATGAACGAGCGTATCAGCACCCTGAAGGGCCTGTCTGACTGCATGGGCATCGGTCACGGAGCCGCGCATGAACTCTATGCCGGGCGCCGTCAACCCCTCCAGTCCGGAGGGTATCTGGCCATGGATCTGTGGCGTCAGACAGTCGAGAATCCGCACATCATGGCCGGCTTCAAGAAGCGCCCGAGTGAGGTGCGTACCGATGAAACCAGCACCGCCGGTAATTAATACTTTACACATTACAAGGCTTTATACAAATCGCGATTTATACATATTCCCTTCAATAGGTTAGGCAAGGAATAACCAAATCGCTTGAATAGATCATATCCGTTACCAGCGATATATTGTTGCCTTAAAAAATGGAGCGTGGCACTCAAGGGTTCCGAATCGAGCTTTTTGAGTTCGTAGGAAGTTAAATTTATATTGGCATCATAGAAATCAAGTATCGGATAGCATGGCATAATTAATTTTCCGTCAGCATCCGTGCCAGAGTTATATAAATAAGCGATGTTAACATCATGTATGCCGTGAGGGGATGTTTTCACGAGGATCCTATTGATGTTGGCTAACGTAAATACAGCCATGGTCGTAATGTAGTAAATCCAGGAGAGATGAGATACGATAATCCTAGGTCTGTCCTCGATAGCCGCGATGAATCCTGGATCAAGCATGGCAATGTTGATGGTATGATTCCCCTTATCGATAGACTTTCCATAATCAGTAATCAAAAGCCCACCAGAATATCCATGCTTATCAATAAGAGATCTTACATATGGAATATCAGATAACAGATATCGTGGTGCGAAAACGAGCAGTAGGTTTTTTTTGCTAATCAAGATAGTACTTCCTGATAACTATAGTAACGTGCAATGATATCCAACACCTCTCCCTTTAAGACTTCCTCAAAGCGGAATTGAGAGTAGGACAAGTTAAACAGCCACAATTCACGGTCTGGCATCCTGGGCTGCTCGATGCGATTAAGATCGTATTCACCGACGGCTATAGCCGCGCATTCGGGGTCAACGAACACAGGCACCCCGGCAATCACGGCCTCAATGGCAATATTCGAAGAATGAGTTACTAATGCATGACAATCCGTAAGTTGCTCCATCAGTGTAGGCTGCGGTAGATCTGGACGTGGTTTTTCACGCACCACGATAGGACGATCTGTCAGTTGACTTAGAGTTGATAAGGTATTGGCGGTCCAATTAGGACAGTAATGAGCTTTCATGAAGTATTCGGTAGGGGGACACACCAGGATGTGTGCCCCTGATTTCCGCCATGGCATCAAGTGGATATCGAGTGAACTAAAGCGATCTGATGGGCATAAACGGAGATCGCCGAGACCATACCGATCCAATAGTATACGATAATTCTTTAAATGTCCGCGGTCAAAATAAGCATGATCACAATATAAAAAATGCCGACCTTGTTGTATAGCATCGCTTACTACAAAATCGGACCCTCGAAGGACGCCCCAAACCAAAGGGATCCCTGGTTCATCACCAATTTCATAGTTTTCGGCATACAGCAAGCGACACCCATGGCCTTGCGCGAATGCGTAGATAAGATCATTCCCGGCGCCCCCATAGTTAGCATAGCAGGTAACGGCTAATGAATTAACAGACAACTGCACGAATGACTTTCCTATAGTAAGCTATTCGAATGATTGATAAAGAAGCATAGTATGATACTAATCACTCTTAGCTAAAGATGAGCAGGATCAATCATGAGGGTTTCAATCACATGTTTGCGTATCACTATATTCGGATTGAGTCTTGGCAGTGTTTTGTCGTCAAGTAAAGGATGGTGTAAAGCTATTATTTTTCCATATTTCCGCATTACTCGAAGCCAAGGCGCTCTCTTACTGAGTTTTGGAATCACCCCTGGCGTTTCCAGTATCTCTATTGAGAAATGGTTTAATTCGTTATTCGCCGGATTGGAAAGATGCGATAAACATGCTTTCTCACCAACCCTTTTCCAACATATAAAAGCATCAACAATCTTATTATTTCCCCAACAATGAAAAGTCCAGCCGTCAAGCTTGATTACCCGTTCCAGTTCATGTAAGGCATGAAAGTTTATCTCTTTCAGAGTAAGTAGTCCTACTATCCCGTGCTGTATTAGGGAGTTTATATATGCCTCGTTGAATCTATGAGCTGCCTGAAAATATAGCAACTCAGACAAGCCATCTCGCGCCGCCTTTTTCGAGGCATTGATTGCATAACCATGGGAAGGAAGCAATAAAATTAGATATATGCGAATACCCCGCAGGCGCAGCAAGCATATCAGACTACTATATAAAAATATTTCATAATAACTAATACAGGGTATATGCAAAAATAAATCCTGGACTGGATCAAGAGAGCGAATATGATTTGCAATCAATTCAGAGTATATTATTCTAGACTTACGCTTGTGATTTTCCGCTGAATAATTCTCATGTTCGCCGGACATATCTGGGACAGCCAGATAATAGGGGTTAATATAGTCAAGAAAAAGTGTCATTCGTCAGCCAGGGCTATGATATCGTGGGCGAAAAATTCCCATGAGTATCTAAGAACGGTTTCTCGGATATCAGTTGTCAAGGCTAGCGCCTTGTCAATCAGCTCCCCTACATGCTCTATGGGTGCATCTACATCGAATGTATATCCGTTACGCCCATCGGATATAAGATCTAGTGCGAATCCGGTTCTGGATGCAACTGGCACCACGTTAGACATCATTGCCTCAAGCAATGGAATGGGGCCTCCTTCAAGTAAAGACATTGATAGAAGTACATCAAACTTTTTGTAATATTGTGGATACTCAGCATATTGTATCTCTCTATACTCAAAATTTGATAAACCCATCAACTTGTCATAGTGCTCATAATTCCGCCAATTCCTCCCCAGTAGGCAAAACCGCCTTTCTGAAAACATTTCAACGACTTGGTGAATACGTTCCGCACCCTTGCGAGGATAGTATGAAGACGATAGACCTATAATCGAGCTAGAGCGTTTGTGGCTGCGGAAGAGAACAGGATCCGCTCCGCCCAGTATTACGCAAGACTTATCCTTAGGCAGACCTGCCTTCGCCCAGTAATCTAGGAAACCTTGGTTGGTACAGATTAGTTTTGTAGCTTTCGAGTACGCACTTATCTGATCATCCACGGAGTAGGGAATTTCACGAGGGTGCGTATACCATATCAACACCTTGGATTTCGCAATTTGTGGTTGTTTTTTTAACCTATCAAGATAGTTCCAATAATGAGCAAAATAATACACATCCGCCTCGGGTAATGGATATTTTGGATTATATTCATAGATTACTTCTCCTCTTACACGAGAACCTATTTCATGGCATATTGCGTCAAGAATCCAACCCTTGGCATCTGCTGGAATATTAAAAACCCATCGTTTATCTATAGATTTTGAACGCTGGTACATGTTTCGTCTGAGGAATATTATTATGTATTTGATTTCAGCCACGTAAGGAATTGATCAACCTGAAACCGTTGATTGCACCAGATCATAATATATTAGATTCATAGATGAATTTTCCCTGTGAGATAATGGGGATATCAGCGTTGTCTGCCCATTTTTTCAGAAAACCATTAACAATGTCGATGCTCGAATTATTCGCAATCAGCGCATCAGCTCCCCGTAAACGTCGTGATTCATCTTCCTTGGCGGATCCTTCGTCAATAATGCTAGGCTTAAGCGCATGCTGGCCAAAAAAGGAAAAAAGATTTTTTCTTTTGTATAAACAATTCAGGCTTGTCACGCATGAAAAAACCATATTATTCTTTATACAGTGATTACGAATGGATAGGGCGGCTGTTAAATCTTCATCCTCGCCTATAAAATGAACCACCTTTTTTATTTTCGCCATCTTTATATCAGTTATTTTATGGGGAGTATGACCTACATGCTTATCTAGTAGTTTTAGCCATTTATCGCAAAGCGAATTAATAGAATATTTCGCAAGTACAGGCTTGATGGCTAACAATGTATTACGACGAAAGCCATTGCTACCCTTTTCCCGTATTTCATTCAGGATTTCAACAATACGTAATGTTGACGGCATCTCGGAGACCTCTGGCCAAATTTCTTGTGCTGACAGAAGATCTGGATCGACTACCACCGGAACGCCGGCAACCAAAGAAGATAGTATACGATTCGTCGACTTGATCGTGCTAAATTGATCATCACCTGTCGTTATTATTGAGAGATCGGCGCATCTTATAAGATCATCTTGTATCTCTTGAGTCCACTCATGATATCTAACATTGAACTTTGCCCTTCGAACAATTAAACCACCTATATCCTTATGGTTACTGACTATATCAAGCTTGAGTTCATTACGATATGTGTAATTATTTAATACATGAATTATAGGTATGATGCTTGCCAATCCGAAATTGCTATGCGGCCCACCCCAGTTACCAAACCAAAGGAGATTTATGTTCTTGGCGCCGCCTTCCTTGCTTGGGGATTTCATTATGTTGGCAGAATATGCCTCTTTGGAGTTCACATGACTGCCCGTCAGGGTTTCCCAGTAAGCCCCTGAAATCGTCCTGACTTCTTCAGTCTCCAGACAGTCTTCAATCACGACCACGGGCGGCTTAGTCAATACATTATCCAGCAGATAGCCTTCGAGTCGAACCTTCATTGAATATGAAGGACAAATCAGTGCGTCAACATAAGGCGCGATTGCTCGTAAGGTCGCTAAACCCATATCTCTATGATATGACTTGTTGTCTGGAGAGATAATATCGTCACAGATATCCAGGAATACTGCTAGATTTTTTTCTTTTGCCTCGAGTATTGGAGCGATAATGCTGGAATCCATTCTCTTAACGATTACTATGGCATCGTTAGAAGGTATTAATTTGGATGCCTCAGGTAGTTTGGTTACAACCGTATTACGGTGCCCCCTGAGCGATAGATAAGCTACTGGGTAGGCACAGCGGAATCGGACAGAAGCAGAGTCGAATGCGTCTGTATTCACGGCCCAAACAATCTTGATCGGATCATTTTTCATAAGGACATTTCAATCTAAAGTTAATGCATAGAAAATGCGATGCGCTAAGCTTTTGAAAGTGGATGTTCAATTGGAATATATATCGCATCATTTCCAACTATTTCAGCCAGTTTGTATTCGTAACTGTCTATCACAGCGCGCGCCCGTTCAATTGCAGTAGTATCGTGAGGTCGTGTTTTAACAATCTTTTCTTCAAGAATAACCACCGGCCTTGACTCATGCAGAGTTTTTATAGAACCAAGCAAAACATGCTCCTCCATACCCTGCACATCGATTTTAACCAGATCAACATCACAGATATTGAAATCATCCAGCCTTTTTATTGTAACATATATCTTACCAGAATTAATTGCCTCTCTAGCAACCTGATCACTCACGCTCGCAGGATTTATTACCTCAGAACCACCCGAGTTTTTTAAATTGTAGCGCATCTCAGTGATGCCTTCTCTATTACCTAAGCCAAATGGATAAATATGCACATTTTCCGGGACATTTTTCTCAAGACATATTCTGTTCAGCGGCATCGGCTCAAACGTATGTACCATAAGAAATCGGCGTGCAAAATCTACACTGAATATTCCAATATGGCCACCTATGTCAATAGCTGACCTCCAATTTCTCACATATCGGTATGCCGCATTGCGAACAGATGACTGATATAAAGGAAGCTCGCTTCCCAACTTCCTAAAATGCAAATCATCTTCTCGGATATTTAATCCACCCAAATTAATAACTACCGGATCTGTTGTCACAAGCTTGTTCATAATAACCCCGCAGAAACCAACACATCAGTACCAACTGGTTTTAGTGGCTTATAATCTCTGAGCACAAAATGCCATACGTGCTGCTTCCTTGAACCACTCATCTGAATAATCAACATCTTGATATTCTATGAAATAAGGACCTCCAATAGTCCAATGTACGTTTTTCACATCGGCCGGTGGATCCGTGTAATCACCTACCAGCCAGTTCCAGCGCACATCCAACTCGCCTATTTGATCGTCCGTTAGCCAAGTAAAGCGGTGTAATTCCATCGGAGTTGCGGTATTTACATATTCCGGTGTAACCACTTTATTAGCCGGATGACTACAATTCCATAGCATCACTGAAGACCAGTTTTTGCGTGGATATTTATACTGTACCGTATTTAGATACTTGATAGTGTCTTGAGGTTCGTAATTATGTTTGACCACATAAACCGCCTTGCCTTGATCATTCTCAACAGCATTAAATATCTCTGCGATATCGGCACGCAGCATCATGTCACAATCAAAAAATATGCCATACCCTTCATAATTACATAGGTATGGGACTAAAAATCGACTGAAAGAGAATTCATTTGACTGTTTCGGATCACGCTCCCGGGTATAAATCCTTTTCAGATTATCCAGATTCACCGGGATAATAGCCACAGGTCGCGAAGATTGACGAAATATGGAATGTGCCATGGTGTGCCAAGCAACACTTTCCACTCTATCAAATCCGATGAAAACCTTTATGATATCTGCTTGCATATGTATAACTCCTTAGTTTTTTTGATGCTACCAACACCTAGAAGATTTAGCATTCATGCCTTACCCAAGTGGATTTTCCTAGCCAGCTCAAACATATCCATGACCTGTTGACGTAATCTGTCAAGGGAGTACTCACGTTCCAGTTTTTCCTGTGCCCGTCGCACCTGCTCGTATCGTAATCTTGGATCTCTTATTAGTTGACTCAAAGCGCTGTACCACTCCTCTTCGGTTGTCGCCAAAAGACCACAACCCTCCGCGCAACACTCGTCATAGACCGTCCCTCTGCTGGCCACAACAGCGGTACCTACTGAAGTATATTCGACCCACTTGGTATTAGCCTTCATCAGGTTAAAATGAATAGCTGTCAAAGGGCAAAGGCCGACATCCCAATGATTCTTGGAAAATTCCTGCAGAAATTCCTCATAATTGGCTATAGCCGGTGTATGTCCCACACGATCACCGAATGCTTCCAGTTCATAAGAAATAGGAATCGAACCAAAGAACTCAAACTTGATTTCTGGGTTTTCATGCATGATCCTGATGATTACCGGTAGTATAGGAATCAGGTTATGAGCATGATCATTGCTAGCCATATACCCTATTTTAACAACCGGCCTAATCTCTGCAGGATTTATAATACTACCTGAACAATATATTTTCCCATTTTCCAGTCTCGACCGAAGATTTAGAAGGCTTAGTTGATCTTTCAGCTTATAGGTCGAACAGTAAACCAAATCTACACGCTCTAATAAGTAGCGTACACTATACAAGCGATCTTTCTTATTATGGAATTCATATTTGCCGTATCCAATTTCCTTAGGTATTCCTAATAGATCATCATCAATATGGTAGATTGCCGGTATATTACCCCGCCGCGCTAAATCCAAAATAAAATCCGCATGAGGTCCGCTGTAGCGACAAAATACAACCAAGGCTGGCATAAAACTCGAGAATCGCGCTTCAATCCACTGCTTGGGAGAAGCAAAGTTAGCCTCTTGCCAAACCTGTTTCTTGAGTTGTTCCTCTGAAAGGAAATCTGTTATGTATACTCCTGACTCAACCATTATGGCAAGCGGCTTAATAAAGCTGAGTTGTAGGGTGGGTAAATAGTTATTAGATATGAATAGTATGCGTTGCGGCTGTGTCTGCGCAGACAATGATCTCCGTGATAAGGAGGGGCTTTTCCGGCTACTATTAATATCTCGATTTTTCTTTGCAAGCTGAAAGATACTTATAACCTGATTCCGTAGCATAGCAGGCGAATATTCATCAAGTAATTTGGCTTGTGCACGCTTGATCATGGCAGTACGTTCAGCATGATCTTTTGTCAACCATTCAAGTGCGTTGAACCATTCGTCTTCACCATTTGCCAATATGCCACAGGTACCTGCGCAACAGTCATCATAGACGGTACCTCGGCTAGCAATCACAGCGATCCCAACAGCCGAATATTCAACCCACTTTGTATTGGCTTTGAGTTTATTGAAAGGAATATCCGTCAAAGGGCATATACCTATATCCCAGCCATATTGCGACAAGGTCTGCAGGAAGTGGTCATAGTTTTCAATTTTTGG
>Ga0194120_10011564_pt1 | contig 10571 bp, 9 predicted proteins | sample TA2MahCa65mmetaG_FD_148642 | JGI IMG/M metagenome (GOLD analysis project Ga0194120, IMG submission 148642) | Freshwater microbial communities from Lake Tanganyika, Tanzania - TA2015019 Mahale Deep Cast 65m | ecosystem: Environmental > Aquatic > Freshwater > Lake | place: Tanzania: Lake... | reverse complement strand
CGCGAGCGCGCCGGAGCCCGCCCGGCGGAGGACGGGCGCAAAGCCCGGCCGTGAGCCGGGCGAAGCCGCGGAAGGTCATCCAGCAGGTCTAGGGCCAAGCGGCTTCGCCGCGAAGGCGCGCAAGGTCATCCAGCAGGTCTGAACCCGTCACCGATCGTCAGGCGCGCGAATCGTCACCGGGTCACGGCGTCCCTGTGGCAGACCGGAGCTTGCGAACGATGCGCGTGTGGACTATGCCGGCGGACTTTCGAGAGGTAGCGGTGCGGGGCTGGCTGTGGATCGCGACGGTGACGATGCTGTGCATGCTCGCGGCGCCCCGGCCGTGCGTCGCCTCCCCCACCGACCCCACCACCGTGCCCGAGCTGGTCGCCGCCGTGGAGGGCACCTACAAGGGCGTCAACAGCATCCGCGCCGAGTTCACGCAGGCCTCCAGGAACCCGCTCACCGGCATCGAGGAGAGCGTGAAGGGCCGGATCGCGCTCGAGCGACCGCGGAAGATGCGCGCCGAGTTCGGCGTGCCGGTGAAGCAGGCGATCGTGATGGACGGCGCTACCCAGTGGTTGTACTCGGCCGACCAGAAGCAGGTGATCGTCCAGAAAGACCTGGGCGGTAGCAACCCGGTCTCCGCGCTCATCGACAACCTCGGCCAGCTCGACGAGCTCTTCGATGTCACGATGGTGCCCTCGACCAGCCCGGCCAAGCAGGTTCACGTCGTCACGCTCAAGCCGAAGCAGGCCGGCGCCATCAAGTCACTCGAGCTCACCGTCACCAAGCAGAAGTACTTGTTGCAGGAGCTCGTGGTGGTCGACCAGGCCGACAGCGTCACGCGGATGAGCTTCACGCTGGTGCGCACCAACGTCGACATCCCCGACGCCGAGTTCAGCTTCAAGGCCCCCCCTGGCGTCACAGTCGTGAACATGTAGATGGATCGCGTCCACCTCGTCTCGCTCGGCTGCCCGAAGAACCGTGTCGACTCCGAGGTGATGGTCGGCAAGCTCCGGCAGGGCCCCTTCGAGCTCGTCGACGACCCCGCCCAGGCCGACGTCATCGTGGTGAACACTTGCTCGTTCATCCGGCCGGCCACCGAGGAGAGCATCGACACCGTCCTGGAGATGGCGCAGCTCAAGCGCACCGGCAAGCTGCGCAAGCTGGTGGTCACCGGCTGCATGGTGCAGCGCTACGGCAACGCGCTGGAGCTGGAGCTACCCGAGGTGGACCACTTCCTCGGCACCGGCGAGTATCATCGTATCGCAGATGTGCTTGACGCGCGCGCCGAGGGCGTGCAGAAGACCTTCATCGACACGCCGCTCTACATCCACGACGAGCTGGCACCACGAGTGAACTCCTGGGCCCCGCACTCGGCCTACCTCAAGCTGAGCGAGGGCTGCGACCACCGCTGCGCCTTCTGCATCATCCCGCAGCTCCGCGGCAAGATGCGCAGCCGGACGGTGCCGTCGCTGGTGGCCGAGGCACGGCGCCTGGCCGAGGAGGGCGTGCTGGAGCTCAACCTGGTCTCGCAGGACAGCACCGCGTACGGTCGCGACCTCAACGACGGCTCCGACCTCGGCGTACTTCTCCGCGCGCTGGCACGAGTCGACGGCCTGCGGTGGATCCGCCTGCACTACGTGTACCCGATGGGCGTCCCCGAGTCGGCGCTGCGAGCCATCGCCGAGGAGGAGAAGGTTCTCAAGTACGTCGATATCCCCCTGCAGCACGCATCCGGGCCGATGCTCAAGGCGATGAAGCGGGGCGTGAGTCGCGACGGGCAAGTGAAGATCCTCCAGCGTATTCGCGACGCCATCCCCGGCGTCACTCTCCGCACCACCTTCATCGTCGGCTTCCCCGGCGAGTCCGACGCGGACTTCACTGAGCTCTGCGACTTCGTCGAGACCGAGTCCTTCGACCGGGTGGGCGTGTTCACCTACTTCCAGGAGGACGGCACACCGGCGGCCAGCTTGCCCGGGCAGGTCGAGGAGCAGGTGAAGAAGGCGCGGCAGAAGGAACTCATGCGCCGGCAGGCTACCATCAGTCGACGGCTCCACAAGCGCCTCGTGGGCACCGAGCAAGTGGTGCTCGTCGACGGCCCGAGCAAGGAGAGCCCGCTGGTGCTGGTGGGACGGCTGCCGTCGCAAGCACCCGACGTCGACGGCGCCGTCTGGTTGACCGAGGTCGACGAGAGCGTTCGCGCCGGCCAGTTCCGCCGCGTGCGCATCCAGAAGGCGACGGCCCACGACTTCGTGGGCGAGGTCATCGGCTAGGGCTCAAAACCCGCTCGCTCGCGCGCGGCGCGCTTGCCGAGGGGCCGCAAACGTGACAGAAGGGGGCCCCCGAAGCGGCCAACCCCGGCCGCTCCGCTGCCACTGGAAAACTGTCGATGCCGAACCTGGACTTGTGGACCGCACTGCCCGCCATCGCGGGGGTCGTGGCCCTGCTGATCGCCGCTGCCTTCTACTTTCGAATCAAGTCCCTGCCCGAGGATCATCCCGACGTGGCCCGCATCGGCGGCTACATCCGGGAGGGCGCCATGGCCTTCCTCGTGCGGGAGTACAAGGTGCTCGGCGGCTACGCGGTGGCGGTGTTCGTGGGCCTCACCGTGGCCTTCAAGTCGCCGCTCCCGGGCGCCTGGTTCCTCCTCGGCGCCTTCCTGTCGCTCCTGGCGGGCTTCATCGGCATGAAGGGCGCCACCTTCGCCAACACCCGCACCGCGCTGGCCGCCAAGAGTGGCGTGAAGGGCAACGCGCTCGTCACCGCGCTCGATGGCGGCGCGGTGATGGGCCTGTGCGTCGCGGGTCTCTCGCTCATCGGCCTGGCGATCGTGTACTTCGTCAACCGCGGCAACGACGACACGCTCGCGACGATGTTGCACAGCTTCGCGGTGGGCGCGTCGTCGATCGCGCTGTTTGCACGCATCGGCGGCGGCATCTACACCAAGGCCGCCGACGTGGGCGCCGACATCGCCGGCAAGGTCATCGAGAACATCCCCGAGGACGACCCCCGGAACCCGGGCGTCATCGCCGACAACGTCGGCGACAACGTGGGCGACGTGGCCGGCATGGGCGCCGACATCTACGAGTCGCTCGTGGCGGCCATCGTCGCGACCATGGCCATCGGCCTCACCGCCGAGGCCGCCGACCTCAGCACGCTGCTGGCCGCCGGCAACAGCGCCAGCGAGGGCGACACTCGCGCCATGGCCGTGGCGCTCCCGCTCATCCTCGCGGGCATCGGCCTGGTGGTGTCGATCCTCGGCATTTTCATTACCCGCGCCATGAAGGGCTCGGCACCGTCCACGGTGCTGCGCGCCGCGATGGTGCTCCCGCCGCTGGTGCTCGTGGTGGTCACCGCCGCGCTGCTCCCCAGCTTCGGCATCAGCCAGTCCGTCACCGTCGCCCTCGCGGGCGGCGCGCTCGGCGGCGCGGCGATCGGCCTCCTCACCGAGTACTACACCGGCCACTACGGCCCGGTGAAGGCGGTCGCCGAGAGCGCCAAGACCGGGGCCGGCACCAACGTGATTCGCGGCATGGCCGTGGGCATGGAGTCGGTGTTCTGGTGCCTCACCCTCGTGGCGGTGGTCGCGATGGTCGCGAACCACGCGATGCCCGAGTTGGGCCTGTATGGCATCGGCCTGAGCGCCGTCGGCATGCTCGCCGGCACCGCGATCGTGATGACCGTCGACGCCTACGGCCCGGTGGCCGACAACGCCGGCGGCATCGCCGAGATGGCCGGGCTGCCGCCCGAGGTGCGCGAGATCACCGACGAGCTCGACGCGGTGGGCAACACCACCGCCGCCATCGGCAAGGGCTTCGCGATCGGCTCGGCCACCCTCACTGTGATGGCGCTCTTCTCCGCCTACAGCCTCGAGGTGAAGCTCAACCCCGCGGAGATGTCGATCATCAACCCCAAGGTCCTGATCGGCGTGCTGATCGGGGCGGTGCTGCCCTTCGTGGTCGGTGGCTCGACGATGCTCGCGGTCGGCAAGGCTGCCGGCGCGATCGTCGAGGAGATTCGCCGCCAGTTCGACACCATCCCAGGGCTGCGCGAGGGCAAGGCCGAGCCGCAGCCCCGCGCCATCGTCGACATCGCCACCAGCGCGGCGCTGTCGCAGATGATCCTGCCCGGCGTCACCGCCGTGCTCGGCCCAGTGGTCGTCGGCTTCGCGATCGGCCCGGCGGCCCTGGCGGGCACACTTGCCGGGGCGCTGGCGGTGGGCGCCTCGATGTCGCTCTTCATGGCCAACGCTGGCGGCGCCTGGGACAACGCCAAGAAGTACATCGAGAAGGGCGGCCTCCCTGGCCACGCCAAGCGCTCTGACGCCCACAAGGCCGCCGTCATCGGCGACACGGTGGGCGACCCGTTCAAGGACACCTCGGGCCCCGGCGTGTCGATCCTCATCAAGGTCATGAGCGTCGTCAGCCTGCTCATCGCGCCGCTCCTCGCGGCTTCCTGAGCGCCTCGGCCGACGCCAGCCAGATTCGGGGGTGCGCTCACAGCGCTTTGACGCTACGTGGTAATGCCACTGAAACCATCGAGTTTTCCGAGCGCGCATCGTCAACGCCCTCCACCCGCATCAAGCGTGGGCGGCGCAAACCGATTCGCGTGGTAGATTCCCTGGCCACCGGTACGCCCGTACCCTCGCAATCCCTCTCCCCGCAGGCTTGACTTGACAAGACTCCCCACGAGGAGTCCAAATTCCACAAACTCCGAGGCTGCGGCCCCCGCTCAGCTCTCGGATCCCCCGATGGATAGTGCATGGACGGTCTGATCAAGTTTTTTCACGACGGCGGCCCTTTCATGGTCGTCAACGTCTTCTTCATCGCGTTCGCGCTGGCGGTCATCGTCGAGCGCATGTACGCGTTGTTCCTGAGTTACGGCATCAACGAGAAGCCCTTCGTGGCCGCAGTTGACCGCTATCTCCAGGCCGGCAACATCGAGGCGGCCGCCAAGGTGTGCACGCAGAGCCCCACGCCCGCGCTGTCGCGGGCCACGCGCAACTTGCTCAAGCTCATGCGCAACGGTTTCGAGAGCCCCGTGCTCGCCGTCGAAGAGTCGCTCATGGAGGTGCGTCCGCTGGTGATGGCACGGGTGAACTGGCTCTGGTCGATTGCCAACATCGCCACGCTAGTCGGTCTCATCGGCACCATCGTCGGCCTCATCGGCGCCTTCGGCTCCCTCGGCGCCGTCTCGGCGGAGCAGAAGGCGGCCGCGCTCGCCAAGGGCATCTCGGAGGCCATGAACAACACCGCCTTTGGCCTCACCATCGCGGTGATCTGCATCTTCTTCCACCTGATCCTGAACAACCAGTCGGTGAAGATCGCCGAGCGCACCGAGCACGCCCTCTTCCACTTCCTGAACGTCCACGCGCAGTGGCGCAAGGGCTACCGTCCCGCCGAGGGCGGCGACCAGAAGAAGGCCTAGTCCATGGCTGGCGGCGGCGGCGGTCAAGAGGAACTCAACCTCGTTCCCTACCTCGACATCATGGTCAACCTGATCATGTTCATGATCGTGGTCACCGCCTACATCGTCGAACTCAAGGAGGCGCCGGTGCTCCCGCCCGCCTACGGGGGGGGCGGTGGCGCAGGCGACCAGCAGAAGGCGTACCTCACGGTCGCCATGGCCGACCAGGGCTACGTCATCATCGCGGGCGGCTCCGCCGAGGGCACCGAGGCGCCCATCCCCAAGAAGGCCAACCAGTACGACACCAGGGCCCTCACCGGCAAGCTGAAGGAACTCAAGGCGGCCTTGCCCAACCTGTCGGAGAGCATCGTGATCACCGCAGGCTCCACCCAGAGCTACTCCGAGGTGATGGCCACGATGGACGCGGTTCGTTTCGACGGCGTCGCCACCAAGCCACTGTTCACGGGCGTGACCCTGGCCTCGGTGGTGCAGCAGTGACGCCGTCTGCGACGTACTCCTCGGAGATCGTCGAGGGGGCCCCGCCCGAGACGAGCGACGACGAGCTTCTGCTCCGCCGCCGCAAGCGATCGAAGCTGGGCAGCGCGATCGAGGGACTCAACCTCACCGCGATGATGGACGTGATGACCATCCTGCTGGTCTACCTGATCAAGCAGTACGCCTCGGCGCCGGAGAACATCCAGTTCGCGGAAGACCTCAAGCCCCCGGCCTCCATCACCACCGACACGCTCGTCCCGGGCGTGCGAGTCATGTTGTCGCGCTCGGCCATCCTCGTCGACGACAAGCTGGTGCTCAAGCTACAGGACGGCCGCCCCCTCGATGCGACCTCGGGCGACGTCAACGCCTGGACGCCCGTCGGCGCCGCGCTCGGCACTCGCCGCGAGACCATCCAGCGCATCGCCGACGGCGGCGGCGCCCCGTTCGACGGCAGCCTGATGGTGGTGGCCGACGAGGACACGCCCTACGACGTGCTCTACGGCGTGCTCTACGTGGCCGGCAAGGAGCAGTTCACGTCTTTCCGCCTCATCACTCGCCGCAAGTGAGTATCGTGGTGGTGGAGGCCCGATGAGCAGCGTCCTGACACTCCTCCTCGCCTGCCAGGAAGGCATCGGCGGCAACAACGTGAGCGGCGGCGGTACCAGCGATACCGAAGAGTTCGACGAGGGCAGCGACCAGGTGGCGCCGACCATCGTCTTCGATCCCTTCACCGACAACCAGCCCAGCGGCACCGACGTCGTCGTCGAGGCCTACATCACCGACGACGAGACCGGCGTCTTCATGGCGACGCTCTACTTCCGCAACGAGACCGACAGCTCCAAGGACTGGAGCAGCGTGGGCTTCGCCGCCCAGGGCGACGAGCTCTGGCAGGCGACGATCCAGGCCGACGAGCAGCACTCTGGCGGCATGTGGTACTACCTGCTGGCGGTCGACATGGCCCAGAACAGCGTGACGAGTCCCGACGGCGGCGACGAGGAGCCGTACCACTTCGGGTACTCCGACTAGGGCTTGCTCCGTTCGCTCTCGATCGTGCTCCCGGCCTTCAACGAGGAGGCCAACGTCGCGGCAGTGGTGCGCTCGGCCCTCGAAACGCTCGACCGGCGCGGCCTCGGCGGCGAGGTGCTCGTGGTGGATGATGGCAGCCGCGACGGCACCGCGAGCTCGGCCAGCGGCCTGGGCGACGCCCGGGTGCGGGTGCTGCGCCACGCGCGCAACCGGGGCTACGGGGCGGCGCTACGCACCGGGCTGGAGGCGGCCCGGTCGAGCCACGTCTTCTTCAGCGACGCCGACCAGCAGTTCGACCTGCGGCAGCTAGGCCGCCTGGAGCGCTGGGCAGACGGCTACGAGATCGTCGTCGGTTACCGCGAGGTGCGCTGCGATCCGCTGTCGCGACGGGTCAACGCCTGGGCGTGGAACCGGCTCGTCGATGGCATCTTCCACCTCGGGGTGCGCGACATCGACTGCGCCTTCAAGCTCTTCGACCGGCGGGTGTTCCTGGCCATCCCCCTGCGCAGCGTGGGGGCGTTCATCAACACCGAGATCCTCGTCCGCGCGCGCGCCGCCGGCTTCCGCATCCGGGAGGTCCCGGTCCGCCACCGCCCGAGGGCAGCCGGCATCGCCACCGGCGCCAATCCGCGCGTGGTGGCTCGCGCCCTCGGCGAGCTGGCGCGCCTGCACCGGGAGCTTCGCGCGGTCGCGACAGCCGAGCCGGGCGGCGGGCTAGCGGCGGAGCAAGGCGATCCCAGCTTCCAGCGCCGCATCGGCGCCGGCGCGGGGCTCGACCAGCACGTCGGGCTCCAGACCCTGGTGGTCGAGGATGGGGGTTCCGCTGGGCAGGTAGTAGCGGCCGACGGTGAGCTTCAGCGCCGCGCCATCCTCGTAGGCGAAGAGGCGCTGTACCGAGCCCTTGCCGTAGGTCCGCGCCCCCGCGAGCTGGGCGCGCCCGAGGTCGCGAAGGGCGCCAGCCACGATCTCGGCCGCGCTCGCAGTTTCCCCGTCGACCAGCACCACCACCGGGAAGCTCCAGTCGTCGGCCGAGGCCCGCGCCTGCAGCACGTCGTCGCCGCCCGCCCGGCGGCGGGTGCTCACGATGACGCCGCTCTGCACGAAGAGATCGACGAGGGCGGCGGCCTCTTCCACGCGCCCGCCCGGGTTGCCGCGGAGGTCGAGGACCATCCCGGCCGGCGCCCGCTTTCGAGCCGCGACCGCGTCGGCCAGGGGACGGGCGACCGGGTCGGCGAGGTGCCGCACGCGCACGTGGACGAGGTCGTTGCCGATCGCCCGGGCCTCGACCGCCGGGGGACGAGCCCGCCCCCGGAGCACCGCGACTTCCCGCGGCCGGCTCCCGTCCACTAGTCCTAGGCGCAGAGCGGTGCCCTCGGGACCCTCGAGCGCGGGGGCCGTGGCCGGGAGCCCGTCCACGCTCTGGATGCACTCGCCCACCACGATGCCGGCGCGCTCAGCCGGGCCGTAAGGCTCCACCCGCGTCACCGACAGGCCGCACGCCCGTGCCTCGGTCGCGACGCCCACGCCCACCAGCAGCCCGGCCTCGCGGTCGCGGATCGCTCGCCAGGTGGCCGCGTCGTAGTAGGCGCTGTGCTCGTCGAGCGCGCCCGCGAGTCCATTCAGGGCCGCCTCCACCAGCGCGCTCGCGCTCACCTCGCGCTCGAAGTGTGCCTCCACGTCGGCGACAACCCGCGCGAAGCGCTCGAAGGCCGGGTAGGCGCCTGCGGCACCGATTGCGGAAGCGCAGCAAAACCCAAGCCCGAAGGCTGCGAGTTGCCCGCGCCGGGCCGACCTCAAGGTGCGAGCCACTCCGCGGGGTCCTGGGGCGTGCCGTTGTAGCGCAGCTCGAAGTGGAGGCGCTCGCCGCCGCCGTCGGCGAGGCCCGTCGCCCCCACGAGGCCCAGCGTGTCCCCCGCGCGGACGTGCTGGTCGACCGCGACCCGCAGGGCACTCGCGTGCGCGTAGAGCGTCGTGTAGGCGCCGTGCTGGAGCATTACCATCTGGCCGTAGCCCCGGACGTAGCCGGCCCGCGTGACGACGCCGTCGGCCACCGCCGCGAAGCTCGTCCCCGCGCCCGCCGACCAGTCGATGCCGAGGTTGGTGGCCCGCGCGCCGGTCGTGGCGTCGGCGTAGGCACCGAAGCCGCGCAGGAGCCGCCCCGCCACCGGCTTGCGCAACTTGCCGCGGAGGGAGCGGAAGCTCGCCGTGTCGGAGCCGCCCACCGACGAGGGCAGCGTGGCCTCGCGCGTGGCCACCGACTGCGTGAAGCTCTCCTGCGCCTGGGCAACCTCGGCCCGGTACTGGCTGGCCATCGCGGGCTGGCGCTGGATCTCGCGCAGGAGCACCACGCGGCGCTTCCGCTCCGCCTCGAGCGCGTCTCGCTGGACCAGGAGCTGCTCGCGAAGGCGGAAGCTAGCCTCGTTGGCCGTGGCCGCGGAGGCGGCCGCCGCCCGGTTCTGCTCGGCGAGGGCCACGTACTCGGCGGTGCGGGCCTGGTTGGCGACGATGACGGCGCGCAGGTAGTACGCGCGCCGGCGCAGCTCAACGGGATCGTCGGCGCCGAAGAGCAGTCGGAGCGCACCGAACCTCCGGAGCCGATACAGCGCGCGCACCAGCGCCCGGACCGAGTCGCCTCGACCGGCCACCTGGGCCTCCGCCGCCGCCGCGGCCGCCAGCTTGGCATCGGCGTCGGCCTGCGCGGCGGCCACCGTGCCCTCGAGCGTGGCGAGCTGGCCGCTGAGCAAGGCCACCTGCGTGTCGTAGGCCTCGATCTCCGCGAGCAGCTGCTGGGCGGATCCCTCCTGCGCCCCGGCCGCGAGGCAGAGCGCGAGCCACATGCCGCTCAGGGAAGCCTCGCGAGGGAGCGACGCCCGGCCACCCACGCGGGCAGCGCACCGATCACGACGCCACCCAGCCCGAGGGCCAGCACGAGCCCGGCGGGCAGGAAGCGCAGGGACTCGCCGCCGAACGCGAGGGGGAGGATGTCGTTGAGCTGGACCAGGAGGCCACGGTGGACGGCCTGGAGGCAACCGAGCGCCGCCAGCGCGCCGAGCAGGCCCTGGGCCACCCCCTCCACCACGAAGGGCCCGAGGATGTAGCTGTCGGTCGCCCCCACGAGGCGGAGGATCTCCAGCTCGTCGCGCCGGGCGAGGACCACGAGGTTGATGGTGTTGCCCACCAGGAACAGCGCCGCCACGGCGATGATGACACCGAGGGCCACGCCCAGCATGCCCAGCAAGTCGAGGAAACTCGCGGCGCGCGCCACCCACTCGCGACCGTAGTCAAGCTCGGCAAAGCGACCGCTGGCCGCGAGCGACTCGGCGAAGGCGTCCATGGCCTCGGCGCCCCGGTGCTCGGCGCGGAGGGTGATCTCGAGCGACGCTGGGAGCGCGCTGGGACCGAGCTCGGCCACCACCTCGCCCACCTCGGGCATCCGCTCGGTCATCCACGCCGCCGCCTCCTCTGGCGAGACCAGCGACACCGCGTCGACCTCCACCCGGCCAGCGATCTCCGACTTGGCCTCGGCCCAGTCCTCCGCGTCGAGCGACGGCTGGAAGTAAGCCGACACGTGTACGTCTTGTTGCCAGCCGGCCACGAGGCCCTGGAGGTTGACCACCACCAGCGCGAACATGCCGAGCAGCACCAGCGCTGCCGCGACC
>Ga0194120_10011558_pt1 | contig 10574 bp, 11 predicted proteins | sample TA2MahCa65mmetaG_FD_148642 | JGI IMG/M metagenome (GOLD analysis project Ga0194120, IMG submission 148642) | Freshwater microbial communities from Lake Tanganyika, Tanzania - TA2015019 Mahale Deep Cast 65m | ecosystem: Environmental > Aquatic > Freshwater > Lake | place: Tanzania: Lake... | reverse complement strand
CGCCTACGCGTTGGGCTACTTGTACGCGTTGGGCTACTTGGTGGGCGAAGCGGCGCGAGATGCTCTCTACGCGAAAAACACAGGAGTCCTACTCCCCGCTCTTCGTCCTCCTGAAGCACCGGATCCCTCGCGCGCGCAAACGGATGCAGAACATCCGTCGCGACGCCTATCAACGGTGGATACTCCTCGTCGCACCCACTGTCCCAACTTAGCGGAGCAGGTCAGCGATCCCACTTGACCGGCAGTCCATAGTTGTCTACATAGGGGCACGGTGACACGGCACGCCTCCTGGAGCACCTTCGATGGACCAACTGCTCGACTTCTTCGGACGCGTCAGTACGCTGCTGGAGACGCTCGCCGAGACGCGCTACAAGGGAATCATCCTTTCGGCAGTGACCATCACGGTTCTGGTCGTTATCCGCAGCGTTTCGACACGCGCTGTCCGTCACTACGTCCGGCGGCACGCCTACAAAGAGGAAAACGTCGAGAACTTCATGGCGACGTGGGGCTACGTCTGGACCGGAATCATCGCCGTGTTCGGGATCGTGAGCCTCAGTGGATCGCTCCAGGTTCTCGGACTGTCCGCCGGCTTCCTGGGGATGGTGCTCGGCTGGTCGCTTCAGCAGCCCATCACAGGCATCGCGGCGTGGATCATGCTGATCGTCAAGCGACCGTTCAAGATAGGCCAGCGCGTGGTGATCGCGGGGATCGTCGGCGACGTCATGGACATCACGCTGACACACGTCATCCTCAATCAGGTTGGCGGAACCGTCAGCGGCGAAGAACGTTCCGGTCGGGGCATCCTGATTCCGACCGCCATCCTTTTCGGTCAGACGATCACCAACTACACCTATGACGTCGAGTACATCCTCGACGAGGTGCCCGTACGGGTGACGTTCGCATCGGATTGGACGAGAGCCGAAAACATCCTCATCGACGCCGCCAGTCGCGTCATGGAGCACACGATCCTGGAGACCGGCGAACAGCCGTTCATCCGCGCCGAGTTGTTCGACGCCGGCGTCCTCATGCGGCTCCGATACAAGACGCGTCCCGAAGATCGCCAGAAGAACTCCAGCGATATCGTCCGCATCATTTTCCACGAGTTCGCCAAGGCGGACAGCGTCGAGTTCGCCTACGCCCATTCGGAAGTGATCTACACCTGGAAGGACGCGCCGAAGGCGGAGGGGCACCGGTCATGATGCCCGGAGCGACGCCGACGCTTCCCGCCCACGATGCCGCTCGGAACGGCGAGGGGATTCCGTTCGTCCTCATGGTGGCAGCCGCATTGGGCTTGGTGATCGTCTACCGCCTGTGGATGCGCCGCGCGACGCGATACCTCGCCGGCAGATCGGGTTCCGACGCCGTCGCTGCCGACAAGGCTCTCTTCGTCGCGCGGTACACCTACTTCGGCGTCGCGCTCGTGTTCTATCTCGCCCTGTTCGGCAGGTCGCTGAGCGGGATGGGCTTGTCGCTCGCGTTCATCTCGACGCTCGCGAGCTGGGCGCTGCGGGCTCCGGTCACCAACTTGGCTGCGTGGATGATGGTGGTGATCCGCAAGCCCTACCTGATCGGCGACCGCGTGGTCATCGGCGAGTTCACCGGCGACGTCAAAGACATCTCGGTGTCTTACACGCTGCTCGAACAGGTCGGCGGAACCGTGTCCGGCGACGAGAAATCGGGCAGGTCCATCCTGGTTCCCAACCAGAACCTGTTCGCCGCCGCCATCGTGAACTATCGGCTCGACGAGGACACGGTCCTGGACGAAGTGCCGGTCCGGATCACGTACGACTCGGACCTCTCACAAGCCGAAGCCGCCATCCTCGCTGCGGCGCGCGCGGCGTTGTCAGAACGCGGCGTCGCGGATAAGCGCGAGCCGTACGTCGTCCACGAACTGATCCCATCCGGCGTCATCTCGCGCGTGCGCTACCATGTCCAGCCAGTGCGCCGCCAAGAGATCGCCTCCGCCATCGTCGCCTCCATCCACGCGCGACTGTCGGCGGAACCGGCCGTGCGGTTCTGTTACGTCCAGTCTGTGGCGCACATGTCAGCCGCGCAACCGTCCGACCCGTTTCCTCCGCAGCATCCCGATTGGGTCCGTTCGCAGCCGTCATCCTGCTGATTCCGGTTCTACTTGCGCTCCAGCAGCTCGATCTCGTAGCCGTCGGGGTCGTCGATGAATGCCATCTTGCTGCCGGACACGAACTTCGTCCGCCAGCCGTCGGGCCAGATCTCAATGCCCTTGCTCTCCAGCTCGTCGCAGCAGGCGATCAGGTCCGGCACGCCGATGGCGAAGTGGAGCAGGTCGGTCGGGACACTGAGCTCATAGTCGGGCGAGTAGCAGAACTCAATCGTGTGCTCGTTGCCTGGCAGCGCCACGAACGCCAGTTGGTTCCCCGCCGGGGATCGGTCGCTGCGGCCCTGCAGCACGAACCCCAGGTTCTCCGTGTAGAACTTGATGCTCTGATCGAGGTTGCTGACGCGGACTCGCGTGTGGAGCAGAACTGCCACGATCCATGCCTCTCTGTGTCTGAAGTAGACCACGGAATGACGCCAGACAGTGTCGCCGGAATCGACCGCACGGGCAAGCGCCGAACGCCTACTCGCTCGTCGACGGCGGCTCGGGAACCGTCGCTTGCACTCGGAACGCGGGCGCGACGTAGTCCTTGGGAAGGTACTGGGAGGGAATCGTGACGGTGTTCCCGTCGCGCGCCGCTCGGTATGGGCGAGAGGATTTCCACGCCCGCCTCGTTGAAGCGGTCCTGGATGTTCTGATGGAGCTCCGAATACACGCGCGCCATGTTGAGCGGATCCAGTGTGTACGCGTTCAGTTCGTAGCTGACGTAGAAATCGCCCAGGCTGGTCTGTAGGACGAACGGCTGCGGACTCGTCTCGATCCCTTGCGTGGCGCGTGCCGCCGCGATCAGCAGCTCGTGAACCTGACGCCATGGCGTGTTATACCCGATCGTGACCGTCGTGTGGAGGATCAGCCCTTCCTGCTCCGGCGAGGAGCTGAAGTTGACGATGTGACTGCCGAGGATCATCGCGTTGGGGATCGTGATGTCCTCGTTTTTGGGCGTGCGGATTCGCGTGACGAGCAGCGTGCGAGCGACCACTTCGCCGACGGTGTCGGTGATCTTCACTCGGTCGCCGACGCGGAAGGCTCGCATATACGTCAGGATCGTCCCGGCGACGACGTTCGCGATGGCTGACGACGAGCCCAGCGAGAACAGAACGCCGATGAACACCGACACGCCCTTGAACGCCGCGCTACTCAATCCCGGCAGGTACGGGAACGCCACCACGAACGCGAATGCCACCGCCAGGAAGCGGACGATCTGGTAGGAGGGTTCCGCCCAATCGGAGTAGAACCCCGGCAGGGCGATGGTTCCGCTTTCGATCTCACGGAAGAGGAACCGCGTCAACCGGAGCGAATAGTGCGTCAGCGCGCCGATGATCGCCAAGACGGCGATGTTCGGCACGTAGGACAGGATGCCCACGCCGATGTAGGCGGCGCTGCCGACGAAGTGAGCGATGATCCGCTCGGCAAGCCCAGACGTCCACGGGAACAGGCTGAACACCAGCGGGACGTATGCGTACAGCACGACGACGACGACGGCGAAGCGCACGACGCGCACTACAGCCAGCAGCAGGCTGATGACCCGTTCCGCCGACAGGAGTTCGAGAGACTGCAGCCGCACCGGTCCCACACGGATGCCTACCCACGTCTGCACCCATCGGCGAGTCCAGCGGTACAACACGCGCAGCAGCACGAGCACGACGGCGAGCGCCGCGGTCAGCAACGCTGCGAAACCGACCTGACGACGCCCGGTAGCGTGACCCCATCCCGCGCGACGTGGGCGATACCGCGTATCGCCTCGGCGTTCGCAGATGCCAGCGCGCTTCGGTCGATGCCGGCGGCATCCGCGTCGGCGTCGGTGACGGACATCAGCACGAGCGAGCCAGCGCGGATCAGACTCTCGCCGGGCTTCTCGTCGACGGTCACGGGCTCCGCGCGGAGCGCCGGGTCGTTCCATAGACGCTCGATCCGCTTGGATATCGCTGCGGCGCGCTCCTCGACGGTGAATCCTCCCAGACGCGCTCACACCACGAACAGGCTCCTGCCGAACGCGGTCACCGTGCCGACGGGTGATCCTTCCGACTCGTCAACCGGTAGTTCCAGCTCGGCGGGCGCTGTATCCGGTACCTCCTGCGACCTTGCCGACACGGCGACGAGTGCAAGCGCGCACAGGGCAAGAGCCAGCGCACGACCGGATCGCGAGCGAAGACGCATAGCGTGTTCCTCGTGACATTGTCGGACTGGGGCGTGTCTACGGGACCGAAGCGCGGCAACCCGGTGCCCCGGCAAGGGAGAAGGTCAGCGTCGTCCGGGGCAAGGCTCGATGTGTACGAGGACGTCGGACACCTCGCCCATGCGATTCAGAACGCGTTCGCGAACCTGGTGTCCGAGATGGTGTGCCGCCTGTACCGACATCTCCGGAGGGACCTCGAGATGCAGGTCGAGGACATAGTACGAGCCCATCTTTCTGCCGACGATCTTCTCGGTGCCGAGCACGCCCTGTTCACGCAGTTGCAGGGCTGCCTCGCGCACGCCAGCTATCACGTCGGAAGGCGGGATCTCGTCGAGTAGCTCGCGAGACGCGAGCCACACGATCCGCGCCGCGCCGATGCCCATGAGAGCCGCGACGATGAATGCCGCCACGTCGTCCCAGTATGCCGACGGAGGTCCACCGATCCATATGGCGGCAGTCCCGATGAGCACGGCAGCGGATGCGCCGACGTCCGTGCGGTGGTTCAGCGCGTCGGCTTTCAGCGCGATGCTTCCCAGCCGACGAGCCAGTCCGCGTTGGTATCGAAACATCCCTTCCTTGACGACGATCCCGATGGCGCATGTCACCAGTACGGAAACGTCCGGCGGCGCGTGGCGCACGAAGACGCGGTGCCAGGCACCCATCGCGAGAAAGCCCGCCGTCGCGATGATGACCATTCCCACCAAGCGCGCGATCTCAGGTTCCATCCGTCCGTGACCGTACGGATGGCGCGCGTCCGCCGGGCGTCCCGCCCACTTCATTGCGACCAGCAATGCGAGCGAGAGCCCGACATCCGTCAGGTTGTTCATGCCATCGGCGATCAGGGAGTAGGAGCCGCCGTACCAGCCCACGAAGGCTTTGGCGGCGAAGAGCAAGCCGTTCAGCGTCAGCATCCACACGGCGGCACGAGCCGCGACGGGGTAGACGCCGTTGCCGAGCGTCGCCTGTCCAACCGGTGCTGACGCCACGGGCAACCCGTTCTGGACGAGCCTACGCGCCGAACAGCACGTCCTCGATTCCGTGCCGACCGATGGGCGCGGAAGCAACCCAGCGTGCCGCGCGAATCGCACCGCGCGCGAAAGTCTCGCGCGAGTGCGCGCGATGCGTGATCTCCAGCCGTTCGCCGTTTCCAAGGAAGAGCAACGTGTGATCGCCGACGACATCGCCGCCGCGAACCGCATGGACGCCGATCTCCGGCACCGTGCGCTCGCCGACGATCCCGTACCGACCGTGGATCGCCACGTCGGACAGCCGGCGTCCGAGCGCTTCGGCAGCCACGTCCGCGATCTTGAGCGCGGTTCCGCTTGGCGAGTCCTTCTTCTGGTTGTGATGGATCTCAACCAGTTCGACGTCGTAGTCATCGCCCAGCGTCGAGGCGACGAGCTCCACGGCGCGCAGCATCACGTTGACCCCGATGCTGTAGTTCGGAGCGATGACGCACGGAACCTGTCGCGACAGTCGATCCAGTTCCTCTGCCTGTTCGTCGTTGTAGCCGGTCGTCGCGATGACCATGCGCTTCTCGTGCCGGACCACCGCCTTCAGGTTCGCAAGCGTCGCTTCGGGTGACGTGAACTCGATGACAACATCCGTTCCGTCGATGACCGATGCCAGTGAATCGACCACGGGCACGCCGATGTGACCTGCGCCTGCGAGCTCGCCGGCATCCCTGCCGATGAAGGGCGTTCTCGGAGCGTCGACGGCTCCCACGACCGACATATCCGGCTCGCGGGCGACCCCGGCGACGATCATCCGCCCCATCCTGCCGCCCGCGCCATCGACCGTGACACGTATCGTGCTCATGGACGCTCCTCCCATCGTCAGGGCGCGCTGCCTCCTGCGTCTGAACACTATCCCACCAGGCGGACGCCGTCAAGGTAGGAGCCGGAATCCGCGCCACTGCTAGATTCCGTGGCAGTCGCGGGGTCGATCCCAAGCCGCCCGCAGTTGCCGAACACCGTCGTCTGGGCGATCATCGGGCGTTGTCCAGCGAACGAGAACGCCCGACCCCCGACAGGCCCGGAGCCACGTGGCACACCCGACGCCAACCAAACCGCGGATCACCGCCCGAAGCGTGCTGGTCGGCGTTCTCTACGTCGTGTTCCTGTGCCTGCTGACTCCCTACAACGACTACTACATCCTGAACACCTTCGCGTCGGGGAACCACTTCCCGATCGGGTCGTTCTTCCTCTTCACGCTCGTCGTGCTGGGCGTCAACCCCATTCTGCGCCGGATCGCTCCGTCGCGCGTCTTCACGCCGACCGAGCTGATGACCATCTGGACGATGATGCTCGTAGCGGCAGGCATCCCGTCGTCGGGATACCTCCGGTACCACCTGTTCATGCTGACCGCGCCGTTCCACTTCGCGACGCCGGAGAACGATTGGGCGAACCTGTTCCACGCCTACCTGCCGGACGCGATGGTCGTCCGAGACCCGAAGGCCGCCCGGACGTTCTACGAGGGCATCGACTCGACGGGGCGTATCCCCTGGGGGCTGTGGGTCCGGCCCGGGCTGATCTGGTCCCTGTATCTCGTGCTGAGCTTATTCGTTCTCCTCTGCATGAGCGCGATCCTGCGCCGGCAGTGGGTCGAACGCGAGCGCTTCGCCTTCCCGCTCGTTCAGCTCCCGGCGGAGATGGTCGAGCCGCCCGACCACGGCGCGTCGATGAACCGGTTCTTTCGGAGCCCGATCATGTGGGCGGGTTTCGCCTTGCCGGTCGCCGTGCACCTGCTGAACGGCCTCCACGCCCACATCCCGACCATCCCCAGCATCCCGCTCTACTTCTACCCGGATCAGTACTTGACGGAACGTCCGTGGACGGCGCTGCGCTCGACCGTGCTGTTCGTCTACCCGTCCATCATCGGGTTCTCGTACCTCCTGTCGCTGGACGTGTCGCTCAGCTTCTGGCTGTTCTACCTGTTGTACAAGGCGCAAAGCTTGGGCATCGAGGTGTTCGGTCTGTCCGTCAACGCGTGGACGCTGGCGAACCGACAGGAAATGGGCGGTTACCTGGCGCTGATCGTGTTCGTCATGTGGCTCGCACGGCGGCATCTGGCGATGGTCGTCAAGGCGTCGTTCGGCAAAGGCCCCGCCGCCGACCGCGCTGAACCCCTGCCGTATCGGCTGGCGTTCTGGGGGCTGATCCTCGGGACGGTCGCGCTGGCTGGCATGGCGCGGCTCGCCGGCATGTCGTTCTGGCTGGCGATCGGCGTCCACGTCTTCTTCTATGTGATGTGCGTCGTCCTGACGTGGATGGTGACCGACGGCGGGTTCCTGTTTCTGCTGGCGATCTTCCGACCTTCGGACTACATCCTGATTCCGATGGGCACGTCGCGCATCTCGCCGCGCAGTCTAACGATCCTCGCGTACGAGAAGACCCTGATGTTCGATCTGCGCGAGTTCGAGATGCCCCACTTCATGAACAGCCTCAAGGCGGCGGACGTGTCCGGCATGAGCCGCCGTCACCTCGTCGGCGCGCTCGCCATCGCCATCCTCGTCGCCATCCCTGCGACCTACGTATCCGGCATCTGGCTGTGGTACACCAAGGGCGGCAACAACCTGGGCTACTGGTGGCCCCCCGAGCCGTTCGACCGCCTGGCGAACCAACTGACGCATCCCACGGGAACCGACTGGGAGGAGCTCGCCTACACGGGCGTCGGCGTCGGCGTGATGTCGGGACTCATCTTCATGCGCTACCGGTTCCTCTGGTGGCGGTTGCATCCGCTGGGCTACGCGATGACCACGAGCTGGGCTCCCTACACGGTCTGGTTCTCGTTCTTCTGGGGTTGGCTGCTGAAATACACGATCCTCAAAGGTCTCGGTTTCCGTGGTTACAGGCAGCTACGACCATTCTTCCTCGGAATGGTCGTGGGAGAAGCGCTCATCGCAGGCTTCTGGATGATCGTCGGGCTGTTCACGCACGTTCCTTACCGGATCATGCCGGGGTAGCGTCTGCATGGCGACCGTCATCGCCCACATTCCGCTGCGTTCGCCGCTGGACCTCGCCGCGACCCTCGCGATGGGACAGACGTTCTGCTGGAGCCTCGCCGACGGATGGCACATCGGCTCGCTCGGCGGAACCTTCGTGCGCGTGCGCCCTCACGAAGGAGGACTCTTCGCCCAAGCCGACGCATCCGCTGAAGACCTCGCCCACCGGATCGCCGAGTACTTCGACGCAGATCGGGACATGGGCGAACTGCACCGACGACTCAGCGCCATCGATGAGAATGTCGCGGACGCAGTGGCGTTCTGCCCCGAGGTCCGCATCCTCCGGCAGCCGCTCTGGGAATGCCTTGCCGGGTTCATCCTGTCGAGCGTGAACAACGTCGCACGAATCACGGGCATCGTGCGTCGGCTCTCGCAACGGTTCGGAGAACGCCGACGTTTAGAGTACACCGAGGGCTACGCGTTCCCGTCGCCGGAGCGGCTCGCGGAAGCGGCGCCCCAAGAACTCGTTGCGTGCGGTACGGGGTTCCGGCATCGGGCTCTTCGCGAAGCTGCGGCGGCAGTCGCCGAGGGCAGGCTGACCGGCGAAGGGCTCAGCGTTCTATCGTACGACAGAGCGCACGCTGCGCTGCGAACGTTGCACGGCGTCGGCGACAAGATCGCCGACTGCGTTGCGCTCTATGCCCTGGGCATGGGCGAGGCGTGTCCCATCGACGTGTGGATCCGCCGGGAGCTCGAGCGGCTCTACTTCGGCGGCAGGCAGGTGCCCGTGGCGACGATTCGCGCGTTCGTCCGGGAGCGATACGGCACAGACGCCGGCTACGCCCAACTCTATCTCTACCATCGAGGGCGCATGCGCAGCCGCTCGGTGTGACCTGTCAGTGGAAGGAACTTCCGTGGAGCAGTTCATCCCCGACGATCTCGTCGCCAAGCTCGAAGACCGCATCTCGCAAGCCGTCAAGCGGATCCACTCGTTGCAGGAAACTGTCCAGCTCCTTGAGGATGAGGAAGCCGGTCTACGCCAGACCATCGCCGGACTGGAAGACCGCGTTCGCGAGCTGGAGAGTGAAGTCGCCCGGCTGAAGCATCTCGAAGAAGAGAACGCGCAGATCGTCGAGCGTCACCAGGCGCTGTCACAGCATCTGCGCCAGTTGGTCGCCCATCTCGAGCAGAACCTGCAAGAGTAGATCGGTTCGGCGGTTGCCTGCTAGGGCTCCAGCGAAAACGTGTCGGCATAGCGTTTGTAGTCGGGGTTCCTGAACTCCACTCGGACGTACCGCCGACCATCTGGCGACGTGGCGAAGTCGACGCACGTCGCGACGCGCGTCGGCTCGGAGCCCTCCTGGACGCGCTGGACGTGGAGCCCGCCATCCGCGGTGAGGAAGGCGACCGCCTCGCCGTCGAACACCCACTCGAAGGCGACCACGTCGCCGACCGTCGTGATGGGCGTCGGCTCCGAGCCGTCCGCCGTCCCTTGCTGCCAGACGTTCCAGCCCTTCGAAGCCAGCGACAGGAAACCAATCGACCTGCCGTCGGGTCGCCAGCGCGGTCGCTTGTCCGAAGCGGCAGTACCGGCGAACCGTTTCGCTTCGGGCCCATCCATCTCCGCCGCCCAGATGTCGGACGACGTGCCGACGAACGCCTCGAACGCGAGCGTGGGGCTGGTGGGCGACCAATCCAGGCTGCCCTCGTTCGCCAGGGCGCTTCCGAGAGCCTTCGGCGTTCCGCCGTCGGCTGGAACCACCCACACGTTGTTGCTCGGCGACCGGCGCGAGTGGAAGGCGATCCACCTCCCATCGCGCGACCACACGGGCATGAAGTCGTACGTGCGGGCGTCCGTCAACCGACGGGGAACCGCGCTCCCATCGACGGCTCGGACCCAGAGATTCGCCTGGTGGTAGCGATCCGGCGTGTAGTCGTAAACGATGAAGCGTCCGTCCGGTGACCAATACGGGTGGGCGTATCGCCCTTTGCCCGTGATCACGTTGCCGACGTTCAGATCGGCGCCCGACCCGACGATGAGCTGCCCAGCCTGCTCATAGACAATCGAATCGCCTTTCGGAGACCAGCCGATCCATCGCGGGGGCAAGCCGACGAAGTCGCCGGTGGGACCCGAACTGTCGCCCAGATCCAAGACGGATCCCTCGCATCCGACGAACAAGAGCAGACCGATCATCGCCGACGCCAAGCTCAAGAACAGCGCGACGCGCAATCTCATCGTGTCACATCTTCCGTCATGGGCGACTCCGTCGCGTCGGTGACGAACCGCCATATACCGCCTTCCTGCCGAGCCCGCGCCGGAT
>Ga0194120_10011555_pt1 | contig 10576 bp, 11 predicted proteins | sample TA2MahCa65mmetaG_FD_148642 | JGI IMG/M metagenome (GOLD analysis project Ga0194120, IMG submission 148642) | Freshwater microbial communities from Lake Tanganyika, Tanzania - TA2015019 Mahale Deep Cast 65m | ecosystem: Environmental > Aquatic > Freshwater > Lake | place: Tanzania: Lake... | reverse complement strand
CCTTCCACTAATGGTTGGTGCAATCAACCTCCATAAGGGTCTTTCACCCTCTAGCCAACGCCCATGCTGGGCGCACATCAATAAACCCGCCTCATACGAGACGGGTTTTTATTCCCAAACTACTTCCTCTTCGGCGCGAGTCTGTTCCTGCCGTAACTCTTTGGGGTGTGAGCAGGTTTGGGCGGGCGGCGGGAGTCTTCCCGGGGGGCGCCTCTGCCGTGGCCGCCAGAAGCAGATTTCGGCGGGGCGGGAAGCGTGTAATCAAAGTTTTCGATGGTCTTTCGTTCCAATGGACTTCCCATAATGCGTTCGAGAATGCGGATCATGTCATTGTCTTCGTGAGTAACGAGAGTGTACGCGTCACCAGTGCGCTGGGCGCGGCCTGTGCGTCCGATACGGTGGATGTAGGCATCGGCGGTGTCGGGCATATCGTAATTGATGACATGCGAGATGCTTTCCACATCCAACCCGCGCGCGGCAATATCAGTGGCAACCATGATCTGATGCCTGCCATCCTTGAAGCCCTTAAGCGCAGACTGACGCTGCCCCTGCGAACGGTCACCGTGTAAACTGGTCACTTGAAAACCTGCGCGTAAAATTTGCTGCGAAACTTTTTGTGCGCGGTATTTGGTGCGCGTGAACACCAGCACTGAATTCGTGTCGGTGCGTTTGAGCAATTCGATCAACAATGCAGATTTCAAATGCGGCGGCACGGGGTACAACGCATGTGTCACTGTATGCGCTGGCTTGACAATTCCCATGGCGATTTTTTGCGGCTGTTTCAACGCCTGCTGCGCGAGCAATTCCACATCGGCGGGGAAGGTGGCAGAGAACATCATCGTCTGCCGTTTTTCAGGCACGGCTTTTACAATGCGGCGCACATCGGGCAGAAAACCCATGTCGAACATTCTATCGGCTTCATCGAGCACAAGCACTTCGATGTTCGCCATCTTTGCATATCCCTGTTGGATGAGGTCCAGCAGACGGCCCGGGCACGCCACGAGGATTTCCGCCCCGTTGCGCAATGCCTGGATTTGGGGATTCGCTCCGACTCCGCCGTAGATGGTTGTGCTCATCAGTTTGGTCCCCGCTGATAGCACTTTGATCACATCGTGGATCTGTTCTGCCAGTTCGCGCGTCGGCGTGACGATGAGTGCGCGCGCGACGTTGCGCTGTCCGCTGAGCAGTTTGTTAAGAATGGGCAGTACAAAGGCGGCGGTCTTGCCTGTGCCTGTCTGCGCCGTGCCGATCAAATCCCGTCCGCGCAAGGCGGCGGGAATGGCAGCTTCTTGAATAGGCGTGGCAACATCGTAGCCCGCTTTTTTGATTCCTACCATCAGGCGGGGATCGAGTTGAAATTGATTGAAGTTCATAGATTTCCTTGTTAGATTAAAACCACAAAGGGCACGGCCCTCAGGAAGGGGTCTTGGGTACACTTAGGGGAGTTGTGAGATAGCGCCGCACCTCGATTGATGAGATGAATGGAATCGTACTCATCAACAAGAATCCGCCCGTAGGGTGCGACGCAGGATTCGCGTGAAATAGCGCGTAAGCGCTACGAATTCATTATATCCCTGATATGGCAGGGGAGTAAGGCGGGAATATCACACATTTGGGGCTACCTGACTGTCAGCATTTTGCAATTCTGCCCGAGTTAATACCACAACTGCGACAAGAATCAGTCCGCCGCCCAGCAGGACGATGGGCAGCAGGCTTTCGCCGAACAGCCACGCTGCCAGTAAAACAGTGACGACAGGTTCGAGGGTGGAGAGCATCGCCGCATTGGTGGGGCCGATTCGTTCCAAGCCTGCGAGGAAGGTGACGACAGGGATGATGGTGGAGACGACGACAATCCCAAGAATGGCTTGCCAACCTGCGTCACTTGCAGGGAGGTGCGCACCGTTCGCGAGAGTCAGCAGTCCATACACGATGGCGGCAGAAGCGAAGATCACCGTGGAGGATTGCACCGCTGAGACATGCTTCATCACATTCGTGCCGACGATGATGTAAATGGAATAAATCAACGCAGCGGCGAGGGCGAGCAGGATGCCTGTGATCTGTCCGCCGCCGGGACCGACCGTGAGCAATGTCCCAATGAAAGCGATGACCAGCGCGATGATCTTTACGCGTTTAAATTTTTCGTGCAGAAAAATGGTGGAGAGAATTGCGACGAAGATGGGATACAGATAAAGCAGCAGTGCGACCAAGCCCGCCGAGGCATATTTGATGGCAGTGAGATACGAGAACGACTGCCCAACATATCCCAGCGCACCCATGCCCACGAGTTGCGCGAGAATCTGTCCGCGTGGAAAATGCTCCCTGCGCAGAAACAGGACTACAGTCATGAAAGCGGCGGAGATTCCGAATCGCAAAAAGAGGACGGTGAAGATGTCCATGCCGTCATCGTAGGCTAAGCGCCCAAAGATGGCGAGCGTCCCAAATGATGCGGCGGAGATGGCGATGAGCAGGATTCCGATGAGGCGTCTCATAACGGGCAAATATATCACAAATGCCCCCCGTAAATTCGCCAGCAAGCTGGCTGACTCCAAAATTAAGCAGGCACAGTGATGAGTTGCATCTGGCCTTGCCTGTGCGCAAAACCATCCCAGATCTCTTGCGGATAAATAATTTGATTTGTGCCGGGTAGCTGCTCCATGGCGAGACCAGTGTTCAGATCAATGCCCACGCGTTGATAGGCTTTGTAGGCGAGTTGGCTGCAATAAAAAGCATTGTCGGCTTCGGCGTTCAAAAAATTGAGATTGTACGGTTTGCCACGCTGCGCGAGCACATACGATGCAATTGCAGTGCGCATGCGAACTTCATCGTCCTTTGAAAACCCCAATACTTCCAACGGCGAAACCACACCGTAAAACGTATCGAACAAAAGTCCGCGCTGGCGTGCCATGCGCTCGGTATTCCAATGCCCATTGGGCACAGTGAAGGCAATCACTCCGCGTGCGCCTGCTTCGACACAACGACCATGTGGACCGACATAGATCGCCACATGGTCCACATCACCCGGCACGAGCCGCCCGATCAACCGCCAAAATTCCCCGGGCAGAATATCGGGCTTGCCATTCATGGTGCAAATAATATCGCCCGTTTGCACAGGCGTTCCATTAATTTGATAGGTATGAATCATTGTATCCATTATACGAAGAATCTCGTCACAAAGTTTCAGTCGTTCAGCTTAAGAATGACTGTAAAAAATCACGAATTTCACTCGCTGTTTGATTCCATGTTGGCTGACGTTTATAACGACTTCGCGCTGCAATACTCATCTGGATGAGAAGATCGCGCCTCTCATTCATACCCTGTAGCTTGGTCGCCAGCGAGTGAGCATCTCCCGGCTGGATGAGAAATCCCGTAACGCCGTCTTCGATGACTTCACTTGCCGCGCCAAGTGTCGTCCCAATTGCGGGCAGACCAAAACCCATCCCTTCGAGATAGACAATGCCGAAACCTTCGTAGGATGATGGAACGACGAGGATGTGGGCGGCTTTGAGTTTTTCGATGAGCGGTTGGTTATTGAGTGAACCGTGAAAATGAACGACGGACGATAGACCATTGACCATGACGAAGTCCTGCATTTGTTTGGCGTAGGTGGGGTCAGTGGTGAGCGAGCCGACGATATCAAGGATGAAGGATGAAGGATGAAGGATGGTGAGAGCCTGTAGAAGTGTATGCAGCCCTTTGCGCTCCATGACGTTGCCCAGAAAGAGGATGTGTAGTGGTAGTTTCTCAGCGCGTGTAATTATTTCTTCTTCTGAAATTGCTTCTCCAAACCTGTCCGTTGGCGGGAACGCTACCACGGACGGCTTGCCATGATCCATTAACCCATTAACCACGCCCTTTGTCGTCTGTGAATTGAAAATGAAACCGTCTACACTATGTAGGTATTTCCTTTCGATGATTCGATAAAAATCATTCTGCCATTTTGGGCGGAGTTCAGAACAGCGGAGATGATGGATAAGGCTGATAATAGGGTAGGGGTGCGGACGTCGATTTGCGGCGATGAGGGAAGGGTGGTTGAGTTCGTCTTGAATCAAAACATCGAATTTACCGCCAGATGGGGATTGCTTCGCTGCACTCGCAATGACATTGTAGAAATTGTCCGTTAAATGCGCGGCGTAATTCCGCCACGGAAGCGAGATGATTTCCACCGTATCACCCTGCGCGCGAAGGTAGTCCACGAGCATGCGGTCATAGAGATAGCCGCCGCTGAGGGTGTCGAGCGAGCCGTAGATGAGAAGTCCTAATTTCATGTTGAAGATTACAGGTTGAAGGCGTTGAACCTTCAACTTTCAACTTGCCAACCTTTCAACCCGATACGCCGCCCATGCGTTTTCGTGTTCCCAAAGGACGACCTTTAAGCCAGTAATATTCTTCGCTTTGATTTTTTCGTTCAGTGTCACCGCCAGAATCCGCGCGAAATGCTCAATGGACGGGTTCAAGCCCGCGAATTCGGGTTTTTCGTTGATTATTTGTTCCTTGTAATAGCCAACCACATCGTCGAGGTGCTTTTCCACATCTACAATGTCTACGAGATAGCCGTGCAGGTCGAGGTCACTGCCTTCGAGTTGCAGTTCAAGGATGTAATGATGCGAGTTTGGGAAATTCTCCGGGCCCCAATCACCGCCGATCAAAAAATGGCGTGCAATGAAGTCCCGCCGTACTCCGAGTGTGTACATAAATCGATTCTCCTTATGAATGAAGACTTTTTTCTAGCGATGATTTGAGATTGTATTCGACCAGCCCAAAGGTATCCTTGTCTGAAAGAACGATGAGCGTGTCTCCTGCGTGGAGTGTGATGCCGCCGCTCGGCATGATGAACTCGTTCTCACGCGCAATGAGGATGATGAGAAATTCCTGCGGGAGGTTCATTTCCACGATGGTTCTGCCGTCCATGAACGAGCCTGCCTGAATGGCAAGTTCCTTTAACTCGTTCTTGAATCCGCTGACGGGAGTGAATTCTATCGGATAGATCGGCTTTTTGACCACGGGTACATCAACGCCAAGCCATTTGGCAGCGTATGGGATGGTGGCGCCTTGCAGGAGAGCGGATGTTAGCACCACGAAGAAGACAATGTTGAAGATGGCATCAGCCTGTGACAGTCCAGCCAGAAGCGGGTAGGTGGCGAGAATGATGGGAACGGCGCCACGAAGTCCCACCCAGGAGAGGAAAGCTTTTTCCTTGAAGGTGAAGTTTGTCGGGAGGAGGGTGAGGAAAATACTGATCGGGCGTGCAAGGAAGATCAATGAAGCGGCGACCAGCAGTCCCGTAGTGATGATCGGTGGAATTTCCGAGGGGAAAACCAGCAGACCCAGCGTCAAAAACATGGTGATCTGCATCAGCCATGCCGCCCCGTCATGAAAACGGATGACACTGCGGCGATGCACGAAGTCCTGATGCCCTGCCACGATGCCTGCCAGATAGACGGCGAGAAATCCGTTTCCATACAAGGTGTTGGTAACACTGTACGCAAGAAAGACGATCGAAAGGGTTAGAACGGGATACAGCCCATCGAACCCGAGCCCGATGCGGTTGGCGAGAAAGACCAGCAGTTTTCCAAAGAAAAATCCGCACAGCGCGCCGACGATGATCTGCAAAAAGAATGTACCGATCAGATCAGTGACTTGAGTTTCTGGCTGTGTCAATAATTGGATCATGCCGACGGTGAGGAAGACTGCCATTGGGTCGTTGCTGCCTGACTCAAGTTCGAGCAGGGGGCGTAGTTTGCCTTTTAGCCCCAAGCTTTTTGAACGCAGAATTGAAAAGACCGCCGCCGCATCAGTGGAGGAAACGATCGCGCCGAGCAGTAACCCTTGTAATAACGTAAAGCCTAAAAGATATTGCGCTGTAATGCCCACTACAAGCGTTGTGATAAAGACCCCGAGCGTGGAAAGGACTATGCCGTATTTTAAAACAGGACGTACATCTTTCCATTGCGTATCGAGTCCGCCAGCAAACAAAATAAAGTTTAATGCCACGATGCCGATAAATTGCGTCAGACTTGGGTCATCGAAATAAATGCCGCCGGGTCCATCTGATCCAGCCAACATGCCAATGCCGAGAAACAGGAGCAGCGCGGGAATCCCTGAACGATCAGAAATCTTGCTTACCAATACGCTGACAAGCAAAAGCCCCGCAGCTATGATCAGGATGACTTCAAACGACATCCCGCACCTTTACTGGCCGCATAATGAGTTGACCGTTTTTTCGCATGATCGGCAGGGCAAAATTAAATGCGTTGATGCGCGAACAATAATCAAGGTCAGCTTTTGGGAATTGCGGATGGTCAGGCATGTGCTCAAGCGCATCGCGTGATGCATACACGCGGCGGATATATTCCTGCGCCTCTGTTTCCTGACCCTTCATCGGGCTCAGGGCGGCGCCCGTAAACTGGTTCTCTAAAAAGTCGGCACAGGCGACATCCTCATCATTTCCAAACCCGCCCGTGATGACAAAGGTGATTTCGTTGGGATTTAATTTATGAACATAGTCCATCGTCCCCTGTGCAACGACGAAACTCGTTGCAAGCATCACCTCTGCATTGACGCAGCGCACTGCGCCCTGCGTCCCTGCCCCTGTGCGTTGGACAAGCGTAATGCCCGTCAGGTCATGTTCAAGGATGCGGGTGGGGGAGTTACCGAAGTCAAAACCTTCGGGCGGAAGTCCGCCTACTTCGCCCATGGCTTTTGCGTTGGGAAGTTGCGCTTTCAGATCCAGCGCTTCCTGCACACCGCTGACGAGATGGATCTGTTTTGCGCCGCGTGAGAAGGCGTACGCCGCCGTGGAAAACGCCCGCAGTACGTCAATGATCAGGACGATGCCTGTTGCGGTGTGACAGTTATCGAGGGTGAGGCGATTGAATTTCATAATTGAATACCACCTGTATCGTCTCATGCGGACTCTCATCCAGCAGTTGATAGGCTTTTTCTGCATCGTTGATCGAAAAGCGATGCGTGATCCACTTCTCTGGTTTTATGCGTTCCAACGCCTGCCATGCCACCTCAAATCGACGGGACTTGTCCCAGCGTCCCGATAGCTCAGGCGAAATGGTGCTGACCTGCGAAGAGATGAGTCTGATGCGTGAGCGGTGGAATGCGCCGCCGAGGTCGATCTCAGTGCGTTTTTGTCCATACCATGAGCCGATGACGATGCGTCCGCTGAAAGCTGTATGTGCAATTGCATCATTCAATGCGGAAGGGGCGCCAGTGATCTCGTAAACAAGGTCGAAAGTTGAAGGGTGCAGGTTGAAGGGAGAAAGACATTCGACCTGCGACTTGTGACCCTTGGCTTTTAACGCCTCTTTTCGCAGTTCAAATTGATCCACAACTGTCAATTTCTCCAACGGAAACTCGCTCAATAAAGAAGCGGTCAACAACCCAATAATTCCCTGCCCCAGAACTAAAACGCGCTCACCGAGAATGGGAGCGCCGTCTTGCACGAGGTTTACTGCTGTTTCCATGTTTGGAAGGAAGCTCACGTTTTCGGGGGAAAGGGAATGGGGAACAGGAAATAGATATTCGGCTTTGGTAACAAAATGAGATGTGTGCGGTTGAAATGAAAAGACCAAACGGTTTTCCCATTCCCTATTCACTTCTTTTCCTATTTCCTTCACCCTTCCCACACACGCATACCCATACGCCAACGGATATGCCAACTCACTACTGACCGCATCATGCGCATCCGTCAACTGCGGGAACTGACCGCAATAGACAAGCATCTCCGTCCCTGCGCTGATGGCGGAGCAGATGGTTTCCACAAGAACCTCATCACCTTGAATTTCTGGCAAAGATGTTTCGCGGATCTCAACCTGCTTTGGCGCGGTAAAAAAGAGTGTCTTCGCTTTGTACATGGGCGAAGTTTAACATAGAATACCCACGGTCAAAAATTGTGCCTCCGCTTTCTAAAAACGCAATTTTTGACCGTGGGTATAAAAGGCGGCGGCTCCTTTTGAGAACCGCAGCTTGTCTGTTTCGAAATTATTTCTTCATCCCAGGCCGCAGGGGATAATCAGGCGTGTCACGCCGAAACTCATATTGCTGGATGATGGCTTCGATCAACTCCTGCTGTTCCGTTGGAGCTTCCTTGAATTCAAACCCCACATTGAAGAACTGCGGGCTAAGATCCTGCTCGCACCACACTACACGGGCAGGCAGGGTCATACGCAAGGCCTTGATGTTTGGCAGTTCGGGAATCTCCAGTGAAAGCGTGATCTCGGTATCTTTCGGATATGTCCGCTCACTAATGATCATCGCACCCTGCAGGGTCAGGTCGCCGAGGTAACCAAGCAAAAAGCCGCCATACAGGTCAAAGACCTGAGTGTAGGCCATCAGACTTTTGCGTTCTTGTTTGCGTCGTTCTCTCATGGGTAATTTTCCAATTACCCCAAGCGTACAAGCCTCCGCGATAAAATTTCATTGCTGTTTTATGGTATAAATGCGCCATGCGTTGGATATACCTTTCCCCCCATCTCGATGACGCTGCCCTCTCTGCAGGCGGCTGGATCTATGACCAGGTTCAAGCGGGCAACCCTGTCGAAATTTGGACCATCATGTGCGGTGTGCCACCCACCACCGAACTTTCGCCCTTTGCGCAGGTGCTGCATTATCAATGGGGCATGGAAACCGCGGAGCAGGTCGTCCACGGGCGGCGGCAGGAGGATATCAATGCTGCCAACATTCTCGGCGCAGTCACACAGCATTTCGATTTTCTCGATTGCATCTACCGTCAGGGCAAAGAAGGGCAGTGGTTGTATGGTGATATTTTTGTGGACCCGTTCCCCGACGAAGAGGATTTGCCCACCCGTATTGCCGAAACCATTTCCGCCCGCCTCAAACCAGACGACAAGCTGCTCTGTCAATTTGGCATTGGACGACACGTGGACCATGTCCTCGCCCGCCGCGCGGCGGAATTGCTCGGCCGCCCCCTGCATTACGTGGCAGATGTTCCCTACCTGTTCAATTTTCCCGAACAGCTCCTTCCGCACACTGAAGGGATGATAGAAACTGTTGAACGGGTCAGCGAAGCAGGCTTGGCGGTATGGCAGGAGGCGGTCGGAGCGTATGCGTCCCAGATCTCTTTCCTGTTCGAGAGTCCAGAGGCGATGCGTGAAAGAATTCGTCAATATTGGGCTGAAAAAGAGGGCTTACACATCTGGAAGCTTGACTAGACAAATCGGCCAGTACTTTTAGACCTTGAAGCCAGCCCTGAATCATGATATAGTATCCGCGATTTTCCGGACGAAACCACCGGAAATTTTTTATCATTGCATCTCTTTCGGGGATGCAAAATTCTATTTAGCAGGACAATACAATGCCAACCAATTTCCTTACCAAAGAGGGTTTTGAAAAATTACAAGAGGAACTGGATCATCTGCGTACCACCAAGCGACAGGAAGTTGCCGCTCGTTTGCACGAGGCAATGGAAGGTGGGGAGTTGATCGAGAACGCTGAATACGAAGCCGCCAAGAACGAGCAGGCTTTTGTGGAAGGCCGTATTCAGGAACTGGATCTTTTGCTTGCTACCGCACAAATCATCGAAGAGAACGGCAAAGGAAAAAAACACGATACGATTCAGGTCGGCTCCAAGGTGACGATCAAAGAAGGCAACTTCGAAGCCGAAACCTTTATCATTGTCGGTGCGGCGGAAGCCAACCCGCGCGAAGGCAAGATCTCGAACGAATCGCCGATCGGAAAAGCCATCCTTGGCCATAAAGCGGGCGAGACCGTAAAGGTGGAAACCCCCGGCGGCACCTATAACGTAAAGATCCTCAAAGTCGGCTAATCAGGACGCGCCCAATTCCCCGCGTCCAATTTGCATTGGACGCGGTTTTTTTTATCCCCATTCCCAGCTCCTTCCTTCAACCTAAGGAAGGGGTAGTGAAGGAAATACCATGGCAGAATACAACTCCCTTGAAAAGATCAGATTGCAGAAAGTGGAGGAACTCCGTGCCGAAGGCGTGGAGCCGTACCCTACACGCGCCCAGCGCACGCATACCAGCGCGCAAGCCATCGCCGAATTTGAAGCGGACGAAACCCGCGAAGTGAAAGCCACCCTGGCAGGACGCATCCGCTCGATGCGCCCAAAGGGGAAACTCACCTTTGCCCACATTGAAGATGGCGCAGGCAAGGTGCAGTTGTTCATGCGCGTGAATGAAGTGGGTGAAGCCAATCTGGACTTTTTCAACAGGATGTTCGACCTTGGTGACTTTGTCGAAGCGACGGGCGTGATGTTCCGCACCAAGGCTGGAGAAGTCTCGCTTCATGTCCATACCTTCAAGCTGCTCGCCAAATCCATTACACCTCTCCCCGCTGACAAAGACGTGACGCAGGAAGACGGCACTGTTGTCCGTCACGCCACGTTGGAAGACCCCGAGATCCGCGCACGCCAACGCTATGCCGACCTCGCAGTCAACCCTGATGTGCGTGAGACATTCCGCAAGCGTGCAAAGCTTGTCAAATCCTTGCGGACTTTTCTCGACGACCACGATTTCCTTGAAGTGGAAACGCCCATCCTTCAGCCGTTGTATGGCGGTGCGGCGGCACGTCCGTTCGTGACACATCACAA
>Ga0194120_10011551_pt1 | contig 10579 bp, 9 predicted proteins | sample TA2MahCa65mmetaG_FD_148642 | JGI IMG/M metagenome (GOLD analysis project Ga0194120, IMG submission 148642) | Freshwater microbial communities from Lake Tanganyika, Tanzania - TA2015019 Mahale Deep Cast 65m | ecosystem: Environmental > Aquatic > Freshwater > Lake | place: Tanzania: Lake... | reverse complement strand
AGAGAGAGAGAGAGAGAGAGAGGGGGGGGGCATGCCCCCCCCTCTACTTTTCACACCCTCTTAGTTAAACTTACAATGCCAATATGCAGCACTGACCCAGGATTGGAACTATCTGGTTGGTTATAGACTTGAACATCTCTAACTGCCCATCCTAGACCAATCTGCTCAGAAGCATGCTTTACTGCTGCATGCGAAAAAGCATCCGCCATCACAGCATGCAGCATTTCTGGACGACCTTCCATAGCATGGATCGCAAATTGAAGTTTCTTGTCTTTTTTTCCAAGCCCCACAAGGCGAGATGCCCTGACAAGTATGCCATCAGCATTTTTTGCAATGCCCATATTTAGACCTGAAACCCTGCTGAAGGCACCATATACCGTTTTGTGGGGGGAAGACTGCTGTCGCCTGTTTTTGGGAGACAGTCGGAATATGTTACTCAGCTTGTGCAGCATTTGGTTCAACAACCCCCCTTATTGGGGGGGCAGGAATAAACCCATCGCCAACAGGTGGCTCAGGATTATATTCTGAAGCAACCATGTCTGTAAGACCCATCATATCAATAAAAGCTCTCTGAGCCCTTCCTCCTCCTGGGCACGACCTGTCAGATGGATTTTTGAGTTTAACCCCTAGCTTTCTCATAGACTCAGAAAATGCTCTGCCGGCATCAAGAGACTCTTTTGTCTGACTAAGTGAGACACGAGAACTAATGGTGTCTACGCATATGGTGTCGTCAGAAAAGTAAAGCATGTGTAGTAGTATGTCTGGATTAAAATCTGACCTATAGTAAACAATATTTCCGACACCCTCTGCAACATGAGTTTCTTGCATATTAGAGTGACTAAACATCCCACGCCTGATACTTCTCCGCATACCATCAAGAATCTCATTTGGGCTTCTATGGTGCCTAGCGACCAATACAAATGTCTCAAGACCAGACCAAAATCCATTTGGGCCAAGAGGTTCTTGCGCCTGAGCAAGTTTAGAGCGATGTAGCCAGTTACTGAACATGCTCTAACTCTCTCTCATCGCGATTCCACCTGTGCTCGTATAAATCCTGAGCGGCATCCATTATTGGTTTTGGCAATTTCATCCTGAATATCTGATTTTGGAAATTGTGAAGAAGCATGGCTGCATATTGTGCAGTTGCACCCTTGTCTCTTGAAATGGCAGCTTCGCCTTCTATGAATCTGCCTTGAAGTATGTACACGGCATATGTGGCAGCTGCATGCGGATCCAATTTGAGGTACGGTATAAGTATTGGGGCGATCCCACTAGGATTTATATGTGCACGATGCATCTTCAATATGACGTCTAATGCCCTCTGGGGGTTATTTCTGAAACTTGCAACAAACCCTACCAATTCAGGACCCTTGAATGCGGGCGCATCTGGATGGTACATGTACTCATGAAATACGCCTTCGTGTTTCAATATTTCTTCCTTTATTTCTGCAGTGATGCCGTTGAATGCTCTTGCTTGGGCGGCTAAAACATTCGCCCTATTTAAGGCATTCATGTTCATTTTTTCCTCAAATGCGGGTCTGCGTTCGCCCTTCATCCTTACATATTCTAGATATGCTGGTATGATGGGAAGTTTTCTGTCAATGAGGTCTCCAAGCGCATCGATTACAGACTTGAATGCTTGATAGGTTCTTTGTCCATGAACCAAAAGTTGATGTATTGCTGAAAGCCCAGACTCAACATCTTCATCGTTTCCATGGAGTTTGTTTAGGAGCCAAGGCTTTACAAATCTATTCCACCGACCTTCGTTCCAGTTGACCAACTTTGCCATAGCTATTGAAGACTTGGGATGATTTGAAAATGCAACACTAATGCACTGGGCTGGGTCGTCCAACATTTTATTTGCTATGCTTGTTTCTTCAACCCATCGGATGAGCGATATATGTCTCCTGCCCGTTTGCATTTCTTCGTTATCGTATTTGTATTCTGGATGTATTTTCATGAACGCCGAAATCTCGTCCACATACTCTTGTGGCTCAGAATTTTCCCTATTCTCCATGTGAAAGCATTTATTTCCTTGAAATGCTATCGCTGCAAGACCGCGAGCTCCTGATTGGTCAAGAAGAACCCATATAGGCCCTGATTTGGCATATGTTTCATATCCCCAACGTTCTTTTATGCACACTCGACCACCCATGAACATTTTATGCAACCATGTAATTTTGCTATTTTCATCAGGGAATTCCTCATTTGTCTGCCCCACCTGAGGAACCTGCTTCCATCTTCCGACCGTTTCTTCAACAACTTTTTCCTGCTGCTTATTTTTATCAGCGCTTTCAACGACATATAATTCATAAAGATCCTGCCCAGTAAGGCTGAATCTTGCGCCCAAAAGTCTATCTCTTCTCTTGGCTATGTCTAAATCATGCTCCAGTTGTTGCCTCGTCTGCCTCCAAGCATTCATGGTTTCTGCAGAAACCTGATCTGCTTGAGGTTTTTGCGAATCCAATTGTTGAAGAGCAGATGTTGCCAGAGCCACCTGCCTGCTTGCTTCGGCCAATTCATCAGAAAATCCAGGATCAACCCCTCCTGATGAATTGCCCTCGACTCTTTCCGCTGCCTGGTCTGCGGTCTCTAAAAAATGAGTGAGCACTGAACCAACCAATCCATTGTCAGGGACATTGGCAGTTGACGATGTTTTTACATCAAATCTGTCAGCAATCCCACGTAGCATGGTGTATGAGAATTCTGGGAAATTCACATAATCAGCACGAGATAGTGTCTGAGCCCACATGATGGCACTTTCCCTTTTCCTTGCTGCCACCTGCTCCCTAGTGGTGTTGTGCGCCTGCATTATTAGCATTGATTTGTTGTTAGGAACAAACTGATCATCTAAAGATGGTGATGTGAATTTCTCAATTAATGGGTTAAGAAGGTTTACCCGTATCCACGCCCTCATGGTGGTGTCGGGATCATTTGATGCACGCAACTCTTGTGTCAGATTTTCTCTCATGGGCTTGATTTTTGCCTCAAAGCGCCTAGAAAATCTGAGTAGGGTGTTATCTTTGACACCAAGATTCTTCAGGTCTGTATCAATTCCAGCGAATTTAAGCATGTGTTTGTTCATGGTGTAATATTATTTTCGACCAAAAACCGTTTTCTACCTCTTGTGGCTGGACACTTGCCTATCGGTTGTTTGTGGTTCTTTCAATTTTATACAGAAAAGGAATCCTTCTGATCCTGCATGGTGGTCTTAGCATGTTCCAATGCCTGTGCATCATAACTTCTATGTTGTTTTTTGCATGTGGGCGGTATATTTTGTTTCCAAACGCTTCCAAAAACGACATCAAATGAACCACCGGTCTCCTGCCTCCAGCCCAAAATTGATCAGGAACCCAGTTATGGTGAGACCACGGCTTTGGAGGTTCGTCCCCACGCCATTTGTGCCCCTCCCTGTCTGGTATGCAGACGATGTTGCCAGCATGACCCAACCACTCTGGCGAGAACATTTCTTTGAAAATCAGATCGATTCTTGTCCTTATCACGAATTTATATTGAATGGACCGCCTTCGTTCCGATTCTATCATCATATCTCTAGCACTCAATACAGAATGGTATTGACTTTCGTATGATGGCGCTTCTTTGATGGGAACCGATATGTGGCAATCGCGTTCGAAAAAATTTACGGGACACTCGAGCTGAAAATTAGTATTTTTAATACCATCGAAAGCACGATACACAGTTTCGTGCGTCACAGGCTCACCAACATCCCATGAGTATCTGTCAAAACTTTTGTTTAGCCAAAAGTGACAGAATACATCCACATTGTCAAAACGTTCGCACAATGGTCTGTGGAGCATATCTCGGAAAGAATTCATAACCACATCTGTGATCCTTGCCTGCCCAGATATACATATGGCGATATCAGTAGTCACATTTTTGCCCTGCGCAAGTCGTGCTGCCTGCCGCTCGTTCTCAGCAGGACAAAATTAATTGGCATGTGCACAACCCTAATTCCGCAGTCTTTCAGGTGGTGCCCAAAGATTGTTTCAGGATGGAGCGTAACTCCTAGTTGCGTCACATATCTCTCGAGATGGTCTGCTATCATCATTGCCTGAATCCATATATCTCTTTTTGCTAAGAAAAACTGATCGTTGCAGCCACCATCTCTATGAAAGTTGCAGAAATGCGGCGCAACGAGACTGCCTTCAGCAACATGACTCATAATCTCATCCCATTTTGGTGTTTCTATAAACTTGATATCAAAACGGGTTCGCATGCATATGTCATGTTTGCCATGCTCAGACTCAAGCGCATGAAACACATCAACGCCCCTTCCCCAGCAGTCAAACATCCCCACGGCGCCGTTGATGGCACGGGCTGCATGGTTGTGTGGCATTTTTAGATGTACCGATTTGACACGATCATGATTGTTTGCCCACCTGAAAGCCGCTTCATGGCCGAAGGCCCAAGGCACAAGGTCACGATGTTTGTCAGATACAAGCACATGAGGTGTCTTACAAACCTGCTTGAACCGCTTTATGGTTTCTGAAGCCGATTCTGACCACCCTCTGCCATCGTGAACATTGTACCCAATGGTGGAGTAGGTTGCAGCGGCCATGTTCAATGGAACATGTGACTGAACGTGTTTAACGAATGAGGGATGACAATGCTGCCATGACCTTATGTGACCACAGAAAATTGCAGCAACCTTCATTTGTTGTTTATTGTGCGTTCGATTTTGATCAAACATCGGAATGGTATCCACTTTATGCCCGCTGCTTCGGAGTGCGCCCAAAGCATATTCTCTATGTTATTACCAAAACTTGTCAATTTTGGATGCCACTTCTTGTAGAAAGACATCATATGTACCATCGGCCCCATGGGACCCATCCACATCTGGTCGGGAAGCCATGTTTTCTTGGTCTTCCATTGCTTTGGCGGTTCATCCCCCTTCCACCCCCAACCCTCTGTTGCCGGGATCATACACTTGCTGACCGCCGCATTAATTGATATCGCAGATATAGGTTTGCAATAGATCAGATCGGCTCTCGTTTTGATCACAAGCGAAGGTTGTTTTCTAGTTTCTCCAATATGATGCTTCATCAACTTACATGCTTTTTGCAAGCAATAATACTGACTTTCATAACTAGGGGCTTCTGCAAGCGGTACCCGTATACGATTTGAGCCCCTCTTTGAAAAAAAGTCTATATCGTCTTCGAAGTGCATTATTTCAGGCGAAATCTGCTCTCGAGTAAAATTAATCAGACGCTCTTCTACATTTTTCATTTCTGATGGCACGAATTTGTTGTAACTGTTTTTCCCCCAGGTGCAAGATATCACAATTGGATTAAACCCATTATCGCGCAAAGGCTTGATCATGTGATCCCGAAGGCTACACACCGACTCCTCGGTGTACCTAGGCTGACCTGAAATAATCACATAAGCATGCTGTGGCATTTTTATGTAAACATCTCTTCATACAAGGTTACGAATTTAGGCACATTGGCGTTGTCATGCATCGGCATCAGCGAGGCAAGAAGAGAAGAGGCTATGAGCCTCACATCTTTGAGCCCTTGTGCCCCAAACCTTCCCACGATCCACTCTTCGTATCTTCCTATCAGTTCGTTTCTATTTTTTGGGTAGTCTTGCCCCAATATTATTGAGTCGTACCCAGAAATGCTCTGGTACACCTTGCCAAAGTCGTAAAGTCTATCTCCAAATATGCTCAACAGATTCCCCAACTTTCCTCTTGGGTCTATGAACTTTATGCCGCGACCTATGAAAACATTGCTGAAAACCGGGTCCCCATGGATCACACTAGCATTGATCCTGTTTGACGATTCATACTCCAAAAGACTAGTAATAATCGTCAATATGTGCTTGCCCATGCCTATGCTGGTAAAATCGTAGTATTTCATCCTTTCATTTATTTTTGATGTGTAGTTAGCGCACACATCCTCGTTCAAAATTTTTGGAATACTCATGCTTGCATGTATCTGCATTAAGGATTCTAATATGGAAGAGATGTCATCAAATGACATGTCGCCTGAAGCATAGAGGTGGCTCGCAGGATGACCGTCTATCTTTTCCATGCTGATAGTATTCCCTAACACAGAAATGATAGAAGGAAAAAACTTTCTGATTGCGTTTGGCATATTACTGTAGAAATACACTTCTCCATCATTGCCAGAATGCTTGATCACATGATCTTTTCTTATATCTACAGTGTTATGGCGCCTCGCCACTATAGTCTTTGGATAAACACCAATCCACTTTTCAAGTTCAGACCATGCTGGAACTGCAAAATCATCTATATAAAAATGAGCGTATGGCTTGCCAAAGACAAGCTCATCATGTGGTATATTAAACTTTAAGAGCGTTTCTCTGGTAATATCACCGATGTCCTCGATGACCATGGAGACATTGCCTTTGTATGTTTTCATTCTTCTTGCTGTATATATGATGATATGAGCGCCGCGATCCTTGGCCATCCTGAGGAACTCAATGTTCTCATGTATCGGATCTACCGTTGAATAGTCACCCCTGATGCGCGGGTGACTCACCAGGGTTCCGTCAAGGTCGAAGCAGAGTCGTAGGTCATCGCAACAGCGTTGGTCAGCAGAGCACACCTCTCGCAACTGCTCGGGTGTGCCCAAGCATTTATACGGTTCGTAAACGGGAGCTATGAACTTTTTGCCAGAACTGAGCAGTCGTGATATAACATTGCTTATGTAGTATTCTCCTCTGCTGCTCTCCCCCATGCGAATGACATGCTTGCAGGCTTCTTTGAGCTCGCTAGCGCATGGAAAGAAATATGCTCCGCTGCATGCCCTATCTGATATCTTATCCTTTTCTGCAATCGCCATAACCAACCCGGAATCATCACATGAAACATAAGAGAACATGGCAGTCTGACCCTTGTCTTCAAAGCAGAATATGGCCCCACAAGAAAGAACTTGACTTGTTTCCGCCACGAATCGCGGATGCAGGACATCGCAATCCAAGACAAGCACCGATTCATGATCGCCAACACCTTCAAGCCCAAGCAGCAAGGTTTCTGCAGGCCCTCGCGTAGTTCTCTCGAGTTCAACCTTGTCTATACCATCGTGGCCTGCGTGCGATATAAGTTCGTCTATACGCCAGCCCCTGTGCATTCTGTTCAGTATTATCCTTGCAGGTCTTGTCACTCCTGCAGACTCCACAACACGAACCACCATTGGCTTTCCATCCACCATGGTTGCTGGCTTTGGAGATGGATATTCCTGTTGAGAAAATCGTTCCCCAAGCCCGGCTGCCAATATTATGGTTATCATTACTCATCACCTTTCATGACCTTATTTGCACGAGAGATACCCATGGCAATGGCCTGATGCATATCGTAATACCTGTACGAGCCCATCCTTCCACCCGTTATTATGCCTCCACAGGCATCCTCAGCAGCTTTTTCATACTTCTTCTGAACGAAATTATTTTCTATATTATTTATTGGATAAAATGGTTCTGCATCCCCCTCAAATGGTTGAGGAAATTCATAGACTATATGTGAATTCAAAACCTTAACGCCATCAAGGTGTGCATACTCGACCGACCTGGTGAACGGCACAGAATCGGAAGTGTAATTTACCACCGAGCCGCCCTGAGCATCTGCAGTGTAACTTGGCCGCCTCTCAAACCTTATACTTCTGTATGGCAATTTACCGAAACAATATCCGCATAACCTATCCAAAGACCCACTGAAAACCAACCTGCCCGATTGAGAAAATTTTGCAGTGTCTTCCATAAAATCGGCATTCAGCTCAACATCACATCCGGACAGCATGTTTGCGCACGCTTTTGTATATCCACCAACTGGCATGCCAACATATTTATCATCGTAATAGGAATCATTGTAGTCAAATCTGATTGGTACCCTCTTCACAACTTCAGCGGGAACTTCTGAAGGATCCATCCCCCACTGTTTCCTTGTGTAGCCCTCAAAGAATATCTTATATATTTCTTCTCCAGCATAATGAAGAATTCTATTCTTGGCGTTTGCGTTGGGATCTATATCTTTAATTCTGACCGAATCTAGTTTTTTCATCGCCTGTTGTGGCGTGCTTACGCCCCACAACTGTGACATGGTCAGCAGATTGATAGGGAACGAAAACATACGCCCATGGAAATTGACACGCACGGTGTGATGAATCTGTCTCAATTCACAGAACTGAGACATCCAGTTCCACAACCTCACATCATTTGTGTGAAATATGTGCGGACCATACACATGATGAAACACTCCATCGATCTCAACATCGTGGGCGTTGCCAGCCACGTGGTCGCGTTTGTCAATTACAAGTACGGATGCCCCGGCATTTTTTGCCGTGTGGGCGAATGCGCATCCAAAAAGTCCTGCGCCAACAACGACGAAGTCGTATTTTGGCACCCTTCATCCCTTGAGTGATCTTAAGACTCTATACGCCTCTTCGAATTCGTCACGTAAAAGACTCGAGAAAAAAAGCGACCTGTCTGACGGAGAGGCGATGTACAATGCCTTCAGAATCTTCTGGTAGTTCACGGTCGGATACTTCTTCTCGATGTGGTTCACGAATGCCTTGATTTTTCGATCAAGGGCTCCTCCAGACTGGAATCCAAGCGCCTCCACGGATTTTGAGCCTGTCGCAGCATTAAAATGATTCTTATTCTGCGCCGCCGCATCATTGTTGTTTAATCCATGCAAAGAATTGATTCTTATGCCGCCCGCGACGAGTTCATATACCAGAAGTGGGAATGTGATGGCCTTGGCGTGTACCTTCCATTTGACCTTGTTGCCATCCTCGTCCTCCCACTCTTCACGAACCAGGTCGTTGGAGCCCATGTTTTTGTCGAACTGCTGGTTGCCATAAAAGTCGTATGTAAAGTGGCATCCGGCAAGCAACTTGGCAAGTCGGTGATATTTGGCAACGATGTCGCCGGGTACACGGGCATCGTCGATAAGACCTTCGGCGATGGCCTGGAACTCCATCATTGCATTGAGCCCGGCGCCCTGGGCAAGGAACTGCATGGGTATCTGGGCCTCGATGGCATCGTTGACATCCATGGCATCCAGATTGTTCTCTCCCATCTCTTCTTGTATCTCGTTCTGCTGGCGACCATGCTCGTGCGGATTGTTTGAAATCTGTCCACCGCCCGTGGTAACGAGTTCGGCCTTGAACATCTCTTTCGAAAGCCCGAGCTTTTTGGCCGCTATAGCCTCCGCAAGGCGCTCAAGCTGGTTCTTGTGGGCAGCCTCAAAAGCAGCGAGTTGACCAAATAGTTGCTGCATGACGCCCATCACAGATCGGACATTTGGGGCTGAGTCCGCCTCCCTTATGGATGCGATTCCATGGTGCGAACTCTCCTTTGCCAGTTCGTAAGCATGCTGCCGGAAGAAATCCGTCTGTGTTGCATGGTTCCTGTGGGGATCATTGCCTGCGGTAATCGCGTTCCAGGTTAGCTGGATGCCATTGTCGGTATCCACATGCCAGTTGCCGTCGGCCTGAGCAGCACGCTTGAACCAGTTGTTCTGAGGATCAGGTATGATCTTAGGTAGCTCACCTGGCTTGAAGGGCACAACCCACTCATCATCATCAGGATCAGTTTCGGGAGTGGCAGGGACAACATCTGGCTCTGTCTGTGGCGGAGCCGTGGCCGGGCCTGGGCCTGAACGGGTTGCACGATTCTGAGGATCAGGTACGATCTGAGGTATCTCACCTGGCTTGAAGGGAACCTCCCACTCGTCAGGATCAGTTTCGGGAGTGGCAGGGACAACATCTGGCTCTGTCTGTGGCGGAGCCGTGGGGGCAGCAAAAGCAGATTTCTGCCATGACGAAATGTTGAAGTATCTCTTCATGGTTTATTTTTCGACATTTGCTTTTGGTGCACCTCTGTATTGACGAAAGGAAAAGACCTGTCTCCTTGTAAAAGTCTTTATGGACAATTGGAAGGATCATAGTGTTAGCAGCGAGTTTCGCGCGGCTCTTTGGCGCCGCGAGCGGCGGCTCGCCATGGAGAAAATGATGCTGATACAAGAAACCAAGAAAGAACAGGCAAAAATAGGTATGTTGGGTAAATTTATGAGATTTTTGCGCTTGACTTTTTTGGGCAAAACAGGTTAAGATCAAGCCATGCCTGACCAAAGGATCAGCATTGACCACGGACGAGGGGTGGTATCAATTTTGGCGCCTGGAAATATCACCATCTTGGGTGCTCTGAAGAAGAGCCTGCCCGAGTCGGGTTTCTCATACGATCCAGGCTACGGATTCAGAATCATGTTCAAAGACCTGCCGTTTTTGGAGGCAGCCAGTAAGATGTGGGGGCTTGCGAGGGGAGACGCAGAAATGCTTCTAGAAGCATCCAAGATGTCCCACGAAGCTCATCAAGAGCCCGTCATCAAGGCCAGACCATCAAGATCAAGACCATGGCATGTGGAGATTTACTTGTCAAGAGAAGCCCTTGATTCTGATATCCCAGGCAAGGCGGTTGCTGCTGTTGACAGTTCTTTCACCTCTCAAAACCCAAAATTGCAGCCTGCAAGGCAGTTTTTCAAAGATGACCAGTCGGGGATTTTTGGATGGAGGCTGGCTGGAAGCCTAAGCGAATA
>Ga0194120_10011539_pt1 | contig 10584 bp, 19 predicted proteins | sample TA2MahCa65mmetaG_FD_148642 | JGI IMG/M metagenome (GOLD analysis project Ga0194120, IMG submission 148642) | Freshwater microbial communities from Lake Tanganyika, Tanzania - TA2015019 Mahale Deep Cast 65m | ecosystem: Environmental > Aquatic > Freshwater > Lake | place: Tanzania: Lake... | reverse complement strand
GGCGCTCGCAAAGCGCATGGCGAACGCCGTCCCATCGAACGAGCATCTTGCTCAAACCGCGAAAGCCGCATAGCATTCAGGCCAGCAACGCCGATTTCCGCTTTTCAACATCAAGCGGGACATCCCCAGAATTTGACCCCAGAGGATGCGCGTGGCGGACATGGGCGCCAGCTTCCGAGGCCAGCGCTCTCGCGTGCAAGGGAAATTCAGCAACGGCACAACACCGTCGCGCTCTGGCGCGCAAAAACAGGGGATGTCGAAAATCGCCCCGGCGATACGGGACAGGGTGTGCGAGCCGGTTCGCACGGAAGCAGAACTGCAAGGGAGCTGGCATTTCCGGGAAAGGACGTATATATAGAAACGCAATACAAGGAGATTCGACATGGGTGACCTAGCCCAAAAGCGGGATGTGGCGGTTTCGATGCGTTTCCGGGATGACGATCTCGGTATTATCGACCGAGGCGCGGAACTGAGCGGGCTTTCCCGAACGGAGTTCATGCGCCGCGCGGCGCTTCACGACGCCCAGATCGCAATTCTCAACGAGACCGTGGTGCGGCTGGCGCCCGAAGCTTTCGAACAGTTCGTCGCCGCCATTGATGCGCCGGTCGCCGCCATTCCCGCGAAGATGTTGGAACGGCTCTCCCGCAAAGCGCCGTGGGGCAAAGCATCGAAAGGATGATCTCGCCGCCCGAGCCTCTCAACGCCGATCACGACCTGTCGGCGTTCGATTGCGGTAAGTCCGCCCTGAACGATTGGCTCCGCACCTATGCTCTCGCCAATCAGGGCAAAGGCTTCACCCGCGTGATGGTCATCCAGGAGAACGCCCGCGTGATCGGCTTCTACGGGCTTGCGCCGACGGCGGTTCCGCCATCGATTCTGTCCCGCAAGGTGAGGACAGGTCGGCCACCGGATCCGGTTCCCTGCATTCTCTTCGGTCAGCTTGCCGTCGATACGGCTTATGCGGGCAAAGGCGTCGGCAGCGCGCTACTGCGGCACGCGCTGGAACGTTGTGTCGCGGCGGCGGAGACGATCGGCGGGCGGGCCGTCATCGTTCGGGCGATTGACAGCGAGGCCGAGGAATTCTGGAAGTCGTGCGGCTTCATACCGTCACGTTTGGATTCTTCAACGCTGTTTCGGTCGATCGACGATATCGCCGCGTGGCTGGCACAGACCGCATCGACGTAGCAGGTTTCTCTCATATCTCGAGAAAGCGGCGAACGAAGCTCAGGTATGTCAACGGCGGGGCGACTTCGCCTTATCGCCCGATCCCTCGCCTCCGTCCAAAACTCCAGTCCACGCCGCCGCCGGGCGACATGACGCCCGATACCTGTTTGCCGATTTCCTTCTCCAATAATGGCGACCAGGGCACGAGCTGGAAGCCGAGGCCGTCGTCGATCATGGCGAAGCGGCCGGAGGTGAGTGTGAGGCGATTGCGGTAGACGCCGGCGACCGTTTCTCCCTCCGTAACCGCGTGGCGAGGGAGGCCGGTCTGGGCGGCGACGCGCTCCCCAGCTGCATCGAGTTCCCGGTTCCGCAATGTATCGATCAGGTCGTGAGCGAAGACGACGCGCTGGCCTTGGCGACGGGCGAGCCCTTCTGAGATCAGATGTTCCGTGCGAGCCTCCAACGCATCCCGCACGTCGCGACCAAAGCCATTCTCGGAAAGTGGCGTCGGTTCTTTGGCGACTAGGCGCCGATCGAGCCACGTCGCGCCGGGCGCGTGAACTTGCTCGGCGAGCGCAAGGTCGGAGCGCACGGCAAGGACGAGCCGCGACGATCCGCCGTCATGCGACGCAATGCGCCTTGTCTCGACGACGGCGCCTGGAGCGGCGTCGCTGGTCGCGTCGAGATCGGAAAATCGCACATGGTGGGTACGGCCGTCCACGCCGTCGATGATCGCGTAGGCAGAACCCTTCAACTCGTCGTCGAGGCCTCGATCGAGAAGTCGGCCGATGACTGGATCCCCGCGCGTTTCGGCGTCGAGGACGAATTGATCTGTGGCGCGATCGAGGCCGCGCTCGCGCAATCCCCGATGCATGCGCTTGATAATATCGCCGCGCTCCCCGAGCGTGCGCAACGTCGTCTCCGCGTTCTCGGCCATGATCCATTGTCCCGTGCCGACCGGAGCCGCGAGACCGAGTCTTTCCAACTTGCGGGCGCGGGCGACAAGCGCGCCTCGCTCGGCATCCTGAATCCGGTCGGCGACAGGTCGCAGATCGATCATCCCGTCATGGCGGGCGCTCTCTCGCGCGAGGGCTTGATCGAGCGGTGTCCAGCGGTCGGCGCCGACCTGCCTTTCCAGTGCGCGGCGAATCTCTTGCTCGTTACGGGGACCAAGCTCCAGTGTGACGAGTTGTTCGGCGCAGGCGCGATACCCCCGGCTGATGTAGTCGCGATTGATCACCAGATCCCCGCCGTCGTCGGCTCGTCCCCGAACCAGAATATGGATGTGTGGATGCTCGGTGTTCCAATGATCGACCGCCACCCAATCGATTGACGTGCCGAGATCGCGCGACATGTCAGCCATTAGATCGCGCGTGAAGGCGCGAAGGTCGGAGAGATCGGCGGCGTCATCGGGCGAGACGATGAATCTAAAATGGTGTCGGTCGCCCTGGCAGCGTTCGGCGAAAGTGCGCGCGTCGGCCTCGTCGCCCGCAGCGTCGAACATTCTGCCCGGCGCGCCGTCGCGAGTGACGCCGTCGCGCCGAAGATAAGAAAGGTGAGCAGAGAGCGGCGCGGTTTTCGGACTGTGTCGTACTACACGCGCCTTGACCACGACGCCACGAGACCCGGAACTCAATCTCCGCAACGCGCGGAGGCTCGCGGCGCGGCCGCGTCCAAATGAGCCGCGACTGCTTCCGCGCGCGCCAAAGCGATGCAGGCCGCCGGCCTTCTGCGTCGCCGCGAGAACCCGGGCAAGGAAGCTCTTCCCCTTTACCGGCGCCTTCGATCGGATGCGGCCAGCACGAATGTTGATTTCGTCGTCACGAGACATGGCGAAAATCCGACGAAGTGAAATTTGATGAGTCTGTGCACTGGCTTGTCGAAATCGACAGGCTGCATCTCGAATTCGCAGCCTGTGCAAACATGTTGACGAGCAACGCTAAAACGACCGCCGGACCAAGCCGCAGGCTGTCCCTTTTATCCTGCCATCCTTCGCTCGCTATCGCTCCCTCGGCGGTCCCCTCGCGCAAAGGCGCGAGAGACTTCGCTATCTTGCGATAGAGTGACCCAGAGGTCATCGGGCTGATTCCGAGACTGGGCGAGCGACAAAAAGGTTGGCCGTGCGCGGAGAAGCGGCGCCCAACGGCGCTTTCGTAGCAGCGTCCGAGTGCGAATCGCGTGCAAGAAACTCGCCGTTTCGCTGCGCCTGAAAAAGTGGATGAGGAGCGGCCTTTTGGCTCCTCGAAGTGCTGTTGACGCCGCGGTCCGCGGTCGCTTCTCGCGCGAATTTCAGCGTCGTCAAAGTGACGAACACCGGCGAGCGGAGCGCGTCGAACGGCGCGGGAATTCGTGCGGCCGGATTGTCGGCGAAGCCCAACTCGGGCGCCAGTCGCGCGACATAGTCCGTAGTCTCTACCGGCAAGGGCCGGCCACGTCGGAGAAGCTCTTCATAGCGCCGCGGACCGGCGTTATAGGCGGCGAGAAATCCCGTCTCGCCATAGTGTTCGATCATCTCGGCGAGATAGGCCGCACCGGCCAAAATATTGTCGCGCGAATCGAAGGGATCGGGACCAAGATCGAGTTTGGTCTGTAGCTCAGCGTATGTCTTCGGCATGACCTGCATCAGGCCGATCGCGCCTTTTTCCGAGACGGCTTTGTCGTCGCCGTGGCTCTCGGCGCGCATGACGGCGCGCGTCCACGCCGCTGGAACATGGAAGCGTCGAGACGCCTCCTGAATAGCGTTCGCGATGATGCTCTTTGGCGATCGAGTGACCGCCGCCGCGCGAATGCCGAGCACTTGAGAATGCGCCGGTGTTGCGGTGAACGTACTGAGGAGAGCGCCAAGAGCGAGCCCTGTGGCCGGCAATATACGACGCTCGGCGCGGGCGCCACGCCGCCGAGGAACGAGCCGTCGAGACGCCATCAATCGTCCCCCATGGTCCAGAGAGACGCGGCGCGGCCGATGATGCTTTCGATCGGAAACGCGCCAAAATAGCGTCCGTCGAGCGACGCCGGCTCGTCCCAGTTGAGCAGAAAGACTTCGCCGGAAAGGAGAGTGAAGCAGCCCCGCCAGACGGGCAGCGGTCGGTGGGCGTGATCGCGTTCGCGCGCCTGCGCCATGACAATTCCGTCCACGCTGACTGCGAGGCCGGCGCGGCAGATTTTCTGTCCTGGCAGTCCGGCCACGCGCTTGATCAACGGCGCACCTCTGGGAAGATAGCGGCGCTCGTCGAGCCAATTCGCGAGCGGTTCCGGCGGCCGCGCGACGACAAGATCAGTCACCGTCAGATCGGCGATCGGCTGCACGGCATAGAGCCCAATCGGCACACTGGCCGAGGCGTTCCAGACGAAGAGCGGCTCGTGATGCGTGAAGGCGATCGACGCGAGCGCGCCGCAGGAAAGGAATGCGAGCGCGAGGATTTTCATGATTGGATTTCAATTTTCGAGCGTAGCAACCAGGCCCGATGCCGCTCGCGCGAATACGATCGCGGCGGTAATCCAGCGACGAGGCGATTGTGGACGTGACGCCAGTGATCCGGACAGATTTCCTGCGGCGCGAAGCCGAGCGCCTCGACGGCGTCGATCGCTCTCAAGACGCGCTGGACTTTGTCCCAGCCGACGGCGCGCAACAAAATTTCTGCGCCCGGTCTGACGCCGGGGACCGTCGAACAGACCTCGCCGGCGTTGCAGGCGCGTAGAATGTCGACGCGCGAAACAAGGGTTCCGTGGCCGTTCGAGGCCCAGCGCATGAACGAAAAAATTGCGCCCGCTTCGAAAGTCGCGATACGCCGCCGTCGATCGAGCGTGCGCTCGGCGATCGGCTTGCCGAAGCGAATCCATCGTTCGATTTTGCCCTTCAAGTAGAAGAGTTCGACTTCGGTCGGCGCGCTCATGACGCGTCTCCGTTGTGACGGATTTTGATTTGTCGGGAGCCGCGCTCGCTCGCGAAGAATGGCGACGTTGCAACGATATCCATCGCCGAAGAGCGAAAGGAAACTTCCTCTTTCCGGCTTCGCTTCATGAGGCAGGAACGTTTGGCCTTCGCCTTATCGACAGCCAAAACAATAAAGTTAGATTCACTGTTAGTACAAGTTAGGCGCGCCGTTTTGCGCTCGAATAGAAAGAGTTGCGAGTGATTTTGGTTCCCGATAGCACGCGTCATCGGTTCCCGATGGCACGTGGCGCGAGTTCCTGATAGCACGCACGTTTTCACAGCTTATCCACAGAATTATCCACAGGCTTGCGGCGGGTAGATTTTGGGCTGCACGATTTCATGGTGGGCGCGAGGCGCATTTCTGTCTGCGCGCCGCTAGCCGTTGGCTTGAACATCAGACACTCGTGTCCGCGAGAATTGCGCTCGATCGTAAGCGCATAGCCGGGCAGCGGCTGGCGTCGGACAATGTCGCGCAATTCGAATGCGAAGCGTTTGAACGGCGACAGACTTGCGGATTTGAGGTGAAGATGGTCGAGGTCGAAGGACCAGCCGCCCTTCTGACGCCCGCCGTGCTTGCGCACCATGCGATAGAGCCAGCGTTCGAGGCCGCCGGTCAGTGCGAAATACGCCCGGTCGATCGACAGCACGAGGTCATTGTCGAGCACCGCGCGATAGAACCAGTCGGTCAGAACGAGTTCGACGCCAAGCGGGCGACCGCTCGCGTCGGTCCGCTCTTTCCACTCGTTGATCCAGGAAAAGCGGCGCGTCCATCGTTCCGCCGGCTGGCGGATCGAGGTTTCGATCGTCGTGGACTGCAGGCGATCCAGGGCCGCACGGAAGCGATGGTAATCCCGCGCCGATGTTCCGCGGTCGATGAAGGTGAGGATTTCGCGCGGGGTCGCCAGCATCAGGCGCGACGTGTCGCGACCGGCGTTGCGCGCCGCGATGATCTGAGAGGCGGCCCAGATCAAAATATCGGCGTCCCAGATCGTCGCCATGCCATATTCAGGCGTGGCGTCGACGCGAATTGTCAGCTCTCCCATTCGGAAGTCGATCGGCGCGACGCGCGGCGATTTGGCGAGGCTGAAGAACGGATAGGCCATGAGGTCCTGCACGTCGCGCGGCGCGATATCGGCCGGGACGCAGCGAAACGGGCTGAGCTTGACGAGTTCGCCGCTTGGGCGCCGTGTCGTGGACATGCTCGATGTCCGTTCAACGGCGATCGCGAAGCGTGGTGGCGGGACCGTTCGGAGTTTGGCGCCTCGCCGGCAGCACCGTTCCGACCCCCGGATCGGAGGTCGAGGCTTTGGCGCCGCGCGCCGCCCAGGCCTGCAACTCCTCAAGTCGATAGACGACGCGCCCGCCGAGTTTCGAGTAGAGCGGCCCCGTGCCGTAAGTGCGATGTTTTTCCAGAGTTCGGCCGGAGAGCCCCAGGAAGCGCGCGGCTTCGGGCGTGCGCAGAAAGCGTGGCGGCAGATCGGTCATGGCGGCGGACATAGGCGGGCCTTGGCTAGTCGAGGCGCACCGCCGAAGATCGGCGGCCGTCGTCGATCACTTTGGCGAAGAAATTCCGGCAGGGGGGATGGCGAAGATTGGGGAGGGGAATTTCGCCACCCCTTGAATGCGCGAAGCGGCGCCGCAATCGAAGCCGACTGCTATTTGCGCAGGAATTTGCGATAGCCGCCGCGCATCAGCGCCACGCCATTGCGCACGAGTCGAATTGTCACGTCGCGAACAGAGGACGATTTCCACGGCTCGGCGTCGACTCGCGCCGATCCGAACAGGCATTCGGCGATGACGCGGTAGGACGCGCCGCTCAAATGGCCGTCGAGCGCACGGAGCGTGTTGACGAGGCGGACGTCACGCAAGGCTGTAGCCGGTTTCGCATGGCCCCTCGTGAAGCGCCAGAAACGCATCGCCGCCTCGGCGCGATACGGCGCTGTCTTGTCCTGCGGAATGACAGCCGCGAGCGGGTCTCCCTCGCGCGGCGGGTCGGGTAGCCACAGTTGATATTGGTTGCGACCTGTTCCGACGATGAGGTGTTCGCCGTCATCCACGCGCAGCCGTGTATGCAGGTCTGGCCAATCTGACGGCGAGAATCTCAACTCGCCGGCGTTGGTTGGACTTGGCACAAGAATGACGGCGCTCGCGCGCGCTTCGGGAAGCCAGAAAATATCGGCTTCATTCGCGCCGAGCGTGGGGTCTACGGCGAAATCGCAACCCCCAGCGCCGCTGCGCGCCGGCGACGCCGGCGTCCACAGCGGCTCGAAATCGAGAGTTGGCGTAGTCGGCGTGATATTCTTCGTCGCGCCGCAAGCATTCCCAAGCGATGGACGGCCAGTTCAAATTGTCCAAATAGTCATATGCGCCCGGAGAGCGCCAATCCGCATCGATCATGGATTTTCTCGCGAAAGAGTGGCCGAGCTTCAGTATCGAGAAAATCTTGTCGATAACCCGCGGCGCTGGATTTTTTGGCAGGCATAACGTCATGCCGGGATCAGGCGTCCGATTGCCGCACATTTGACGCAGAGAGAAATTTCGAAGATTGCCATCGGTCACGCCGTGGCGCTGAGAGTGGGGACAAGCAACGGTGCGTGCATTGAAGCGATCCTGGCCCCAAAGGAGCGCTTCGTCTGAAAATTGTCAGGCGGGACCTGACAGTAAATCCTTATATCCCTCCTTCGCCAGCCATCGCGCGCGAGCAAGATGTGTTTCATAAGCGTGTTTGGCTCGGACGGGTTCGCGAAGCGGGTCGATGCCGAGCAGAATGCTTGAGACTTCCTCCCATGCCGCCCCTTCCTTGGCTGCGTCGAGCATCCTCAAGTAAACTTTGAAATGAACACGGTCGTAGTCGGTGACATGCTCGTCGGAAGGAGCGGCGTCGGCAATCGGATGGGAATTTGCAGGGTCCACGGTTTTAGCATTCCTCAAACGACTCGCCGGCACATTGACATTCTATGCAGAAAGTTTGCTGCAAGTTAACAAATGCGGCCTGAATGCGTCGACGCACTCCCGAAATCGGCGTCCGAAATCCGTCCAGCTGTTCGCCCCACGCCAAGCGATGTTCTTGACGCCAAGGGAGCAACGAATCGAAGCGAATCGCCGACGAGTACATAAGATTTCGGTCCTGTCGCCGATAGTTTGTAGAGAATACTCCGTGGTAGAATACTCGACAAGCCGTTCCTCTCGCGTTCATGGACATTCGGGAGGTTCTGGCGCGCAACCTGAGGAAATGTCGGCAGGCGCAACACCTGTCACAGGAGGAACTCGCCCATCGGGCGGAAATCGATCGTACCTATATCAGTTCGATAGAACGACGCGTTTATGCGGCGAGCATCGACGTCGTCGATCGGCTGGCTCGGGAGCTCGGTCTCGAAGCGGCCGATCTGCTTCGCAAACCTGCTCGAACCGCAAGAGCGGTGGTCGCTACGCCATCTGCAACGGATGAAGGGGCCGGGACGAGGCGAATGGTCAGGTCGAGCAAGGATGGCGCGAAAACGTCGACGAAGTCCCGAACACGGAAAATACGCGCCGAGTAAACGTCGAGCGCGCAGAACAGGTTTTTTCGAAACATCTGTGGCTCGAAATCATCACGCAAGCCGAAGCGCGCGCGACACGCGTGCCCAGGCAGCGCGCAAACGAAAGCCCCGCCCGATGTCTCGGACGGGGCTTTGGCGGCGGTTCGCTCAGTCGCCGTTGGCCTTGCGCCCGCGCGACCAGATGAGGGTGTAGCCTTCGCCGTCTTCGTCGTCGAAGAGGTTGGCGTAGATCGGAGCATTGAAGCTCGGATCGTCGAGTTTGACCGAGAGATAATCGCGGCCTTCGGTCGAACGTTTCGACCACGCGGCGCCCACCTCGACTCGACCGATATACACGCGGTGGCTCGGCGCGTTGTCGTTGGTCCGGTTGGCTTCGGGGACGATGCGGACGCCTCTGGCTTGGACGCTGAGCGTCACGATCTCGCCCTGGAACTCGTTGCCGGACTTTTTGAATGAGCCGATGTTCGCCATGGTGGTTCTCCTCAAGATTTGCTGTCTTCGAGCCCGCGCCCATCGCGGCCTCGATGGCGATCAACAGGACGAAGGCGATCGGCGACGCACCCGCCCGCGGGCCGAAGCAGAGCGGAGGACGGTAGAAAAGCGAGTTTCTTGTACCGCGAGGAATGACGCCGAAGGCGGCAGGGGAAGAAAGTCGCAGTTCCGCCGTTGCGTCTCAGGCGATCGAGGCGCAGCCGTCCTTCGGCCAGATCAAGCCAAAAGAGAGGCTGCAATGGTCGCATTGGTTCGGACAGCATCGTCAACAAGGAGAAGTGGCGCTGGCGCAAACATCTGCGCAAGAAGTCTGTCGCTCGAGGCGAAGGAAAAGAAGCAATCGGAAGCAAATGGCGGGGCGGCGAATCGCCGGGTTCCTGACGGACAACGACTCGAACGCCTGTCACGGCGCTCTTCGTGAGTCTTCGAAGGGGTCCGCCCGGTGAAAACGTAGCCGGGCGTCGCAAATCTTCGGCGTCGCATTCGAAGATGAGATTTCGCCGGGATCTGCGTGCAGGAGAAGAGTTGCGGCGAGCTTACCGATTCCTGATCGCCGGCATGCGGGGGACAGGATCCAGGCTTGCCGCGAGCCGCTGTTCGAAGTTGGCAGTGGCGTAGAGGCTGATGCGCGCCCAGGCTGTTCCACCCACCATGATGGCGCCGATCAGTGCAAAGGCTTCTCGCCAAATCACCGATGATGCGCCGATGTCGGCGAGACCAAGAGCCACGTGATAGCCGGCGACGACAGCCGGCGCCGCGAAGATGGTCGCTATTGTCGCGCGGATGAACGGCGAGCGCGTCATCCCAAACGCCATTTGCCCCACGAACAGCGTGACGACGCCCGACATGAGGGCAAGCAGAACGGCTCCGGTCGGACCAGCGCCGCTCTGAAATGCGGCAAAGCCCACAGTAACAGCAACGAAAAACGGCAGCGCGTGGACTACAAGCTTGAACAGCAGCCAACAGAAAAATCCGAGGCCGGCAAGGTTGAGCACAATACCGAAGGCGAGCATGGCGGTCTCCGTGACAAAAGTCGAACGGACGCGCCTTCCACCCCCGCCACGGCGCGGGTCCTAAGATAGCTGATTTTCTTGGAATGAGAATCCGCGTTCGTCTCGGTTCGGATCGCAGGCGGTGTGGCGCTTCACGGCGGGGTGAGTTCTCGACGTTCGGTGTTCCAAGAGAACGTTTTGTTTATGTGCGCTCTGGCATGGTCAGCATATCCAACACGGGACAAGAGGGGGCGGGTTCGCCAGAACAGCGAGCGATTGTCTCCGCCAGAATGCTCTCAAATCTGGCGAGGTCGGCGAGTTTGGCCCGAACCTCGTCGAGATGCGTCTGCGCAATTTGCCGCGCGACAATCACGGTGAGAGTCCAGCGTCAATCAGGATGAGAATCGCGGGGGTGCTGGCGCGACGAAGGGAGGGCGAAGCCCGACCGTAGTTGCGCCAGCAC
>Ga0194120_10011529_pt1 | contig 10591 bp, 11 predicted proteins | sample TA2MahCa65mmetaG_FD_148642 | JGI IMG/M metagenome (GOLD analysis project Ga0194120, IMG submission 148642) | Freshwater microbial communities from Lake Tanganyika, Tanzania - TA2015019 Mahale Deep Cast 65m | ecosystem: Environmental > Aquatic > Freshwater > Lake | place: Tanzania: Lake... | reverse complement strand
CGAACGCTTCGGTCGTTCGATCCTCGAGCTTGGCGGCAACAACGCCATGATCGTCGCGCCTTCGGCCGATCTCGAGCTGGCCGTCCGGGCGATCTTGTTCTCGGCGGTCGGCACGGCGGGCCAGCGCTGCACGACGCTCCGCCGCTTGTTCGTTCACGAGAGCGTCGCGGACAAATTGTTGCCGCGCCTCAAGGCGGCTTACGCGCGCGTGCCCATCGGCGATCCGCTGACGGCCGGCACGTTGATGGGTCCGCTGATCGACCGTGCCGCCTATGAGGCGATGGAGCGCGCATTGGCCCAGGCGGCCAAGGAAGGCGGCAAGATCGCCGGCGGCGGACGCGTGCTCGCCGACGAATTTCCAAACGCCTATTACGTCAGACCGGCGATCGTCGAGATGCCGGACCAGACGACGATCGTCTGCGAAGAAACCTTCGCGCCCATTCTCTATGTCATGCGCTATACCGATCTCGCCCAGGCGATCAGGCTGCACAACGACGTGCCGCAAGGCCTCGCCTCTTGCATTTTCACCAACGATCTCCGCGAGGCCGAGCGCTTTCTCTCGGCGGCGGGTTCGGATTGCGGCATCGCCAATGTCAATATCGGCCCCTCGGGCGCCGAGATCGGCGGCGCTTTCGGCGGCGAGAAGGAAACGGGTGGCGGGCGCGAATCCGGCTCCGATGCCTGGAAAGCCTATATGCGCCGCGCCACTTCGACGGTGAATTACGGCACCGCCCTTCCCCTCGCCCAAGGGATCAAATTCGAAGTGGGGTAAGATGGGCGCAAGTTCTACGATTTAGAATCGTGCCTCATACTCTCGGCTAAGACGCGCCAGAATAGCGCCATATTCCTGTTTTGTGTCGTCCTCGTCGTACCAATCGAAGGGATAGGGCTCTTCATTGGATGCCGCGAATCGGAGGATCAAGAATTCATCGAAATGCTGCTGGGCTTCGGCGCGAAGCCTTCTCTCGGCCTCATCGGCCTCCTGAATCGGATGCCGGTTGCTTCGGCCATCGGTGCGAAAGGCACGATCACCTTCGTATCCCGTCGCTACCGAAGCGCGGTTGATCGCAACGATACCCACGCAAAGAGGATTGCCTCCACCCTTGCGAAATTCCGCCGACTGATTGCCAAGGACAGTGATCACGCGGTCGATCTGCTTGATCATGGCCTTGGCGAGGATTTTCACTTCGACGCCGATCTCGATCGTGGCGATAGGGCCCCGCTTCACGATGAAGCCAGCGATCGAGTCTGGGTGAGTTCCGGGAACGATCTCCCCAAAAGTACCGTCGCCCCTCCTAGCTTTGATCCCCAACCGTCGGTTTTCCTTGTTGACCCCCGCCACGCCCTCACCCACGGCACGCAAGAGCTTTGGAGATCGACCTAGAGCCACGAGGTCTTCAAACAACTCGACCGCGACGGCGTCACCTTGACTCGACGAGCGGTGCAAATATCGCCTTCCGTCAAAGACCGATCTAAAACTTCTCAGGAGCCGAAATTCCATCCAACCTCACCAATGACTTCGTGGCTCCGGTCATGCGCGGCTGAGCGCTTGCCGTCATTACTTTCCTCTGGGCTAAGGCAAGGTACTTTTCTTCGATCTCGTTGCCGATCGAATTCCGCCCGGACCTGATGGCTGCAACCGTTGTCGACCCAGTCCCCAAAAAAGGATCGAGTACCGTATCACCAGCGAAGGAAAACAGACGAACAAGCCTTTCGGCCAACTCCGGAGGATAGGGAGCGGGATGCCCCTCGCGAGTCGAGGCCCCCCGAATGTCCATCCAAAACGACTTCAGCCACGAATGCATTTCTTCTCGACTTAACATCGACAACGCCTTTTGTATCATGGGCGCTGATCGATAGCCGCCGCCCTTGCGCAAAAACAACACGTATTCGACATCGTTCTTGATGATCGATCCCGGCTGATAGGGCTTGCCGTAAAAGCCCGACCCATTGCCTTCGACTTCCGTCGCTCCATTGGCGATCTTATGCCAGAGAATGGGCGTCAGGTTATCAAATCCCAAGGATCGCGCCCGTACTTGGATATCGGCATGAAGCGGCATCACGCGATGGCGCCCGCCTTGCTTTCGTGAAATGCATACGTCTCCGACGACGCAGCAAATGCGCCCTCCTTCCACCAGAACCCGAAAACATTCCCGCCACACTCTATCTAATTCGTCGAGAAATGATTCGTAATCATCAATGTCCCCAAGCTGGCTTTCGTGATCCTCATACTTCTTTAGCGTCCAATAGGGTGGTGAAGTTACGACGAGATGAACCGAAGCATCGGGAATCCACGACAAGTCTCGCGCATCGCCGCAATGCAGCCGATGAATTGTCTGATTAAAGGGTGCAGGCCAGGGCTGGTCCCTCAGAGCCTTGTTCGCTTCGATCAGCCGAGCCAATCCGTCGGGCGTATTGTCCTCCGCCGGCAACGAGAGCAATCCAGGCTTCAATCCTGATTGGACGGCTTTGCCGATTTCGAATTCGGCCTTTCGACGGGCTCTCGCTGGCATCATTCAAACTCCGTAGGACGATTTCAATTTGACCGATTCGGGGCGTAGCAAGAAGGTAAATACATGTTCTATTTTTGTTCTAAAAGAGTCAAGCGCGTAAAGTGAGACTTCGGGCCTCTTCTTCGCAGGATGTTTGTTTGTCGGCGATCCGCCGGCGGCGGACGCGTGCTCGCCGACAAATTTCCAAACGCCTATTACGTCAGACCGGCGATCGTCGAGATGCCGGAGCAGACGACGATCGTCTGCGAAGAAACCTTCGCGCCCATTCTCTATGTCATGCGCTATGCCGATCTCGCCCAGGCGATCAGGCTGCACAACGACGTGCCGCAAGGCCTCGCCTCTTGCATCTTCACCAACGATCTCCGCGAGGCCGAGCGCTTTCTCTCGGCAGCGGGTTCCGATTGCGGCATCGCCAATGTCAATATCGGCCCTTCGGGCGCCGAGATCGGCGGCGCTTTCGGCGGCGAGAAGGAAACCGGTGGCGGGCGCGAATCCGGGTCCGATGCCTGGAAAGCCTATATGCGCCGTGCCACTTCGACGGTGAATTACGGCACCGCCCTTCCCCTCGCCCAAGGGATCAAATTCGAGGTGGACTGACTTCTTGTCTGCAACCGATTGCAAAAATCCTAGCCCTTACCTATAGTCCTAAGGTGTCGAAGCGAAGCTTCGGGCATAGGGACATAACAATCACGTCTTGGGCGAGTTGGGTCCGAGACCTAGGGGAGGATAGACATGAGCATACGGAACGCCGCATTCGCGGCGACGATCGGATTGGCGGCGCTGTTCGGCGCGGGCGAGGTAGCCGCGCAGGACAGGAAGGTCCGCATCCAGATGCAGTCCAACTTCGCCTCGACGCTGGCGTTGCTCGGACCGAACGCCAAATACACGACCGAACAAGTGACCAAACTGTCGGGTGGTTCGATCGAGATGCGGTTCTTCGAACCCGGCGCGCTCGTTCCCGCCGCTCAGGCTTTCGACGCCGTCTCGTCGGGCGCGCTCGACGCGGCCTGGGCGACGCCCGGCTTCTGGACCGGCAAGGACATCGCCTTCGCGGTCTATTCGACCGTGCCTTTCGGTCCGGGCATGGGCGAGTATCTCGCCTGGATGAAGGAGGGCGGCGGCGAGAAGATGCTGCAGGCGCTCTACGCCAAGTACAACATCCACGCCGTGATCTGCCACCTGATCCCGCCCGAAGCATCCGGTTGGTTCAGGAAGGAGATCAAGACGCTCGACGACTTGAAGGGGCTCAAGATGCGCTTCTTCGGGCTCGGCGCCAACGTCATGCAGAATTTGGGCGTTTCGACCCAGCTCATTCAGGCGGGCGAGATCTTCCAGGCGCTGCAGCTCGGCACGATCGACGCCACCGAGTTCTCCATGCCGGTGATGGATCTCAGCCTCGGCTTCCACCAGGTGGCGAAGTTCTACTACTTCCCCGGCTGGCATCAGCAGGCAACCTTCGGCGACCTGATCATCAACAAGGCCAAATGGGACTCGCTGTCGGCCAATCAGAAATTGCTGGTCGAGGCGGCCTGCGATCAGACGGTCCTGAAGGGCGTGAGCATCGGCGAATCGGTCCAGGCGCCGGCGATGAAGGAAATCGAAAGCAAGGGCGTCAAGCTGATGACATGGTCGCCGGAATTCCTCTCCGCCTTCGAACGGGAATGGAAGAAGGTCGCGGCCGAGCAATCGACCAAGAGTCCCGAATTCAAGAAAGCCTGGGACTCTCTCAGCAGCTTCCGCGAACAATACGCAGTCTGGCGTGAGCGCGGTTACCTGAAGTAGCCGCCGGCGCCTTGCGGCCGCCCCTCGGGGCGGCCGCTTTTCTTTCTGGGAGAATTCTCTATGCAAGCCCTGCTTGGCGCGAGCGACGCGATCGATCGCTTTTTGTCCGTCGTCGCGAAGTTCTTCGGTTGGTTGTTCGTCGCCCTGGTGGTGGTGATCTGCTGGGACGTGCTGACCCGCAAGATCGGCTTCCAGATCCCGGGTTTCGGATCGACGCCGATCCAGGAACTGGAATGGCACCTGCACGGCCTGCTGTTCATGTTCTGGCTGGGCTATGCCTATATCCGCAACGTGCATGTCCGCATCGACGTGTTCACCGCCGACAAGACGCCGCGCCAGCAGGCCAAGCTCGAAGTCTTCGGCCTGATCGTCTTCGCCATCCCCTACTGCCTGGTCGCGACCTGGTTCGCCTTCTTGTTCGCCCAGACTTCCTTCCTGCAGAACGAAAGCTCGGACGCGCCGAACGGCTTGCCCTATCGCTACATCATCAAGTCTTGCCTGTTTCTCGGACTGGTCCTGCTCGACGCCGCCGTCGTGTCGGTCTTGTTCCGCAAGTTGGTCCAGCTTTACGGGCCCCCCGACCTCGCCGCCCGGGCCGCTCCGCCCGCGGCCGGTCACTGAGGGAGGTCGCCATGGAATGGATCGCCGACCACCTCTCCATCCTGATGTTCCTGGTGCTCACTTTCATCATGTTCGTGGGCTATCCGGTGGCTTTCGTGCTGGGCGGCGTCGCGCTTGCTTTCGGCGCGCTCGGCATCTTTTTCGACGTCTTCCGGGTGGCCCAGTTCGGCAGCCTGATCCCGCGCATCTGGGGCCAGGCGGTGCAGAACCAGGTCCTGATCGCCATCCCGATGTTCGTGTTCATGGGCACGATCCTTGAAAAGTCCGGCATCGCCGACGAGCTGCTCAAGGCCCTGCAAGTCCTGACCCGGCGCATTCCCGGCGGCCTCGCCATCTCGGTGACCCTGATGGGCACCATCATGGCCGCGACCACGGGCATCGTCGGCGCCTCGGTGATCATGCTGACGCTGATCGCCTTGCCGACCATGCTGGCGCGCGGCTACTCCAAGGAGCTGTCGGTCGGCACCATCGCCTCGGCGGGCACGCTCGGCATCTTGATCCCGCCCTCGATCATGCTGGTCATCATGGGCGATTTGATGACGATTTCGGTCGGCACATTGTTCACGGCGGCCATCATCCCCGGCCTGATCATGTCGGGTGTCTTTGTGGTCTATATCGCCATCCTGGCCATCTTCAGGCCCGATCTGGCGCCGCCTTTGTCGACCGATGTCGGACCGCAGGACCGGGCGGAATTGTGGCGCATGGTCCTTCGCAGCTTCCTGCCGCCGGCCTTCCTGATCTTCGTCGTGCTAGGCTCGATCTTCGGTGGCTTTGCGACGCCGACCGAAGCGGGCGGCACGGGCTGCGCCGGCGCGCTGTTGCTGGCGTGGTGGAACAAGCGCCTCAACATGAAGATGATGAACGAGGTGATCGAGACCTCGGCGCTCACCAACGCGCTGGTCTTCTTCATTATCTTCGGCGCCACGCTCTTTTCCTTCGTCTTCCGGGCGCTGGGTGGCGACGATCTGGTGGCGGATATCCTGAAGGCGATCGGCATCGACACCGGCTGGGAGATCCTGATCTTCGTCATGGTGCTGATCTTCATCATGGGGTTCTTCTTCGATTGGCTCGAAATCTGCCTGATTGTCTTGCCGATCTTCGCGCCCATCCTCAGGGTGGTCGACTTCACGCCGCACATCGCCGTCAACAAGGACTTCATGGTCTGGTTCGTCATTTTGGTGGCGGTCAACTTGCAGTCGGCCTTCCTCACTCCGCCTTTCGGCTTCGCGCTGTTCTACATGAAGGCGACGGTGCCGAAATCGGTGACCTTGGCCCATATCTATCGCGGCATCATTCCTTTCGTGGTGTTGCAGATGATCGCCTTGACGTTTTGCATCATCTGGCCGGAGACCATTCTCTGGCTGCCCCGCCATTTCGGGTTCATCGACTAGGGAGGGTTGTGCCGGGCCGGGATGGGCGCGACGTTCTTTCCGCGTGACGGGGCGGGTTACTCCTTATATACACGCCTCGTTTTCGGAACGCCCCGTCCATGACCGTCATCGTCACCGGCGCCGCCGGTTTCATCGGCTATCACGTCGCGGAAGCCCTGCTCGCGCGGGGCGACGCCGTCTTGGGCATCGACAATCTCAACGACTATTACGACCCCAAGCTCAAGGACGCGCGGCTTTCGCGCCTCGCCGCCAAGAAGGGCTTTCGCTTCGTCCGCGCCGACGTCCATGATCGCGCGCTCAAGGACAAGCTCGGCGACATCTCGGGCGTCAAGCGCGTCGTGCATCTCGCGGCGCAAGCGGGCGTGCGCTATTCGCTGACCAACCCTTTCGCCTATGTCGATTCGAATGTCTCGGGCCATCTGGTCATGCTCGAGCTTTGCCGGCATCTGCCGGGCTTCGAGCATCTGGTCTACGCCTCCTCCAGTTCGGTCTATGGCGGCAACACCAAGATGCCTTTCGCGGTCGAGGACCGGGTCGACAACCCGATCTCGCTCTATGCCGCCACCAAGAAGGCGAACGAGTTGATGAGCCACGCCTACGCGCATCTCTTCGCCATTCCGCAGACGGGTCTCCGCTTCTTCACGGTCTACGGCCCCTGGGGCCGGCCGGACATGGCGATGTATCTTTTCGCCGACGCGATCCGCCAAGGCAAACCGATCCGCGTTTTCAATCGCGGCGACATGATGCGCGACTTCACCTATATCGACGATATCGTCGCCGGCGTCATGGCCGCGCTCGACCATGCGCCGAAAAAGACCGAGGGCCGCGCGGCGGAGCGTGTCTACAATCTCGGCAATCACCGGAGCGAACCGCTGCTCCGCGTCATCGGCCTGATCGAGCGCGAGATGGGCAAGACGGCCGAAAAGATCCTCGAGCCCATGCAGCCGGGCGACGTCAAGGAAACCTTCGCCGACATCGAGGCGTCGGTGCGCGATCTCGGCTTTCATCCCAAGACGCCGGTCGACGAAGGCGTGCCGCGCTTCATCGCCTGGTATCGCGGCTATAACGGCTTCTGACATGGCGATCAAATTGCCCGAGGACAATGTCGAGCTCGCGCGTCTCGCGGTGAAGTTCGGCATTCCGCATCTCAAGGCCTTGGGCGTCGATGCGCCGGTGGTCGAGAAAGGCCGCGTGGTCATGCGCCTGCCTTGGCGCGAGGACCTGGTCGGCAATGCCGAGACCGGCGTCCTGCATGGCGGCGCCATCACCTCGCTGATCGACACCGCCGGCGGCATGGCGGTCATGACCATGCTGGAGAAACGCGTCGCCATCGCGACCATCGATCTTCGGATCGACTATCTCAAGCCCGCGCGGCCGCGCGAGGATCTGTTCGCCGAGGCGACCTGCTATCGCATGACGCGCCATGTCGCCTTCATCCGCGCGACCGCCTATCAGGGCGAGGCGCAAGACGCGATCGCCTATAGCGTCGGCACCTTCATGGTCGGCTCCTCCGAGGCGACGCTGCCGACGCGTCGCGAGGAGTTGAAGCCGCCATGAGCGAAGCCAAGCCGAGCCTCGCGCCCCGCCTGCTCGAAGTCGTGGCGGAAGCCAAGCGCAGCAAGAACTTCGCGCCGCTCGCCGATTTCGTGCCCTATGCGCGCTTCCTCGGCCTGAGCTTGCGCGAAGACGGCGAGGGCCTGCTTGCCGTGCTCGCCCAGGATCTCAGGCTGGTCGGCAATCCGACGCTGCCGGCGCTCCATGGCGGCGTGGTCGGCGCGCTCCTTGAATCGACCGCGCTCTTCGAACTCATGTGGTCGGGCGACGCCGCCATCCTGCCCAAGACCATTTCGATCACCATCGACTATCTCCGCTCGGCCAAGCCGGTCGTGACCTATGCCCGCGCCCGCGTCACCAAGCAGGGCCGGCGCATCGCCAATGTCCGGGTCGAGGCCTGGCAGGACGATCCCGCGCGCCCCGTCGCCGCGGCGCATGGGCATTTCTTGTTGGCGTAGAGCGCGGCGTCAGGCCGCTTCGTAAATTCCGACGCTGACGCCGAGACCAAGCGCGCGAAGCGCTTCGGCCAGACGATCGGCCTTGGTCGGATGGCGAGGGTCGAGCATGCGCCGCGCCTCCTTGTGATCGATGTCGAGACGCCGCGCGAGATCGACCGCGCGAAGCCCGCGCCGTTTGGCCTCGACCGCGAGCGCGACCTTGAGCGACGTGCGCGGATGCGGCGCGATCATGTGCCGCGCGCGCCGCGAGGCCTTGGGCCTGGGGATCGCGCGCTCTTCAAGAACGTATCCGATCAGCGCCGCACTCAAAGCGTCCTGTGCCTCGGCCAGCGCCTCGGCCAAATTCGCGCCATCGGTCAACGCTTCCGGCAAGTCGGGAAAGCGGACGACATGGCGGCCATCCCCGTCGACGCTGATGAAGGCGGGAAAAATGTATCGTGTCTCGCGCATGTTGCACCTATCTGAAGTCGTCGGGATCGAGCCCGAGTTGCCGGATCATGGCGATCAAAAGTCCTCGGCCGATCTCTTTCTTGCGATCCTTCACCGTCGTCCAGGCGCTCCCGAAATAAAGCCGCCCATGACTGCCCTTGCCGTGGCCGGCATCGAAGCGAACCTCGACGCCGCGCGCCCGGCCGATGTCCTTGACCCGGTCGATGAACTCGCGACCCTTCATGGTGCAACCAAATTAGGACATTTTTGTCCTGATGCAAGGGTCAAGTGGCGTCTTGGCCACGCGACCACCTTCCCTTCCCGCCCCGCGCGCCCTATATGCTGAGGGTGGAGGACATGGGAATGACGAAGGCGAAGACGAAACGCGCGGCGGCGAAACTTCCGGTTTGGGATCTTTCGGATCTTTATGACGGGCCGGAGAGCCGCACGCTTGGGCGCGACATCGAGCGCGCCAAGGGCGAGGCTTCGGCCTTCGCGGCGAAGTACAAGGGCAAGGTCGCGGGCCTCGATGGCGCCGAGCTTGGCGCGGCGATCGGGGCCTTCGAGACGCTCTCCGATCTGATCGGGCGCATCGTCTCCTACGCGCAACTGCTTCATGCCGGCGACATGAGCGATGCCGCGATTTCGCGCTTCTATCAGACGACGCAAGAGCGCCTCAATGCCATCACCACCGAGCTCCTGTTCTTCTCGCTCGAGATCAACCGGATCGAGGACGCGGCGCTTGCCCGCAAGCTCGAGGCGCCGGCGCTCGCGCATTACCGGCCCTGGCTCCGCGACCTCCGCGCCTACCGGCCGCATCAATTGTCGGACGATCTCGAGAAGGTGCTCCATGAGAAAGACGTCGCCGGGCGCGCGGCTTTCGTGCGGCTGTTCGACGAGACCTTCGCGCATCTGCGCTTTCCGGTCGCGGGCAAGAAGCTCGCTTCGCAGGAGGCGCTGCATCTTCTGTCCGACAAGGACCCTCGAAGGCGCCGGGCCGCGGCCAAGTCTCTCGCGACCGTGTTCGGCGAGAACAAGCGCCTCTTCGCCCTGATCACCAACACGCTCGCCAAGGACAAGGAGATCGAGGACCGCTGGCGGCACTACAAATTTCCGGCGGCGTCCCGCCATCTTGCCAATCAGGTCGAGCCGGAAGTCGTCGAGGCGCTGGTCTCGGCCGTGCGCGCGGCCTATCCGAAACTCTCGCATCGCTACTACGCGCTCAAGGCGAAATGGCTCGGCAAGTCGCGGCTCGAATACTGGGACCGCAATGCGCCCCTGCCCGAGGATGCCGATCGCAAGATCCCCTGGGCCCAGGCGGTCAAGATCGTGCTCGACGCTTACGGCAAATTCTCGCCCGACCTTGCCGATATCGGCCGGCGTTTTTTCGACAAGCCCTGGATCGACGCGGGTGTGCGGCCCGGCAAGGCGCCCGGCGCTTTCGCCCATTCGACCGTGCCGAGCGCGCATCCCTACCTTCTCCTGAACTATCAGGGCCGGACGCGCGACGTCATGACGCTCGCCCATGAACTCGGGCATGGCGTCCATCAGGTGCTGGCCGCGGTGCAAGGCCCGCTGATGGCCGAGACGCCGCTGACCTTGGCCGAGACCGCGTCGGTCTTCGGCGAGCAGCTCACTTTCCGCGCGCTCCTCGAGGCCGAGACCTCGGGCAAGCGTCGGCGCCTGATGCTCGCGTCCAAGGTCGAGGACATGCTGAACACGGTCGTGCGCCAGATCGCGTTCTACGAATTCGAGCGCCGGCTTCATGACGAGCGGCGCCAGGGCGAGTTGTCGGCCGAACGCATCGGCGAGATCTGGATGGCGGCGCAAAGCGAGAGCCTGG
>Ga0194120_10011527_pt1 | contig 10593 bp, 9 predicted proteins | sample TA2MahCa65mmetaG_FD_148642 | JGI IMG/M metagenome (GOLD analysis project Ga0194120, IMG submission 148642) | Freshwater microbial communities from Lake Tanganyika, Tanzania - TA2015019 Mahale Deep Cast 65m | ecosystem: Environmental > Aquatic > Freshwater > Lake | place: Tanzania: Lake... | reverse complement strand
CATTAAAATTAATTAAGAAAAAATTAGCAGATAATTATTCGTCAGTTCCCAACAATCCTGGTATTTATTTCTTTAAAGATGGAAAAGGCAGTGTTATTTATGTTGGAAAAGCAAAATCATTAAAAAAGCGTGTAAGCAATTATTTTCAAAGTAATACACCAAGAAAAACAAGAAAAATTATCCAAAAAGCACAATCACTTGATTATCACGTTACAAATTCTGAATTAGTCGCGCTTATTTCTGAAGCAGAATTAATTAAGCAGTATAATCCACAACTAAATACATTATTAAAAAAATTCTCTCGCAATTACTTTATTCGTATAAAAAAAGATGGCACTGCTTCTAAAGTAGAAGCCACGACGAATTTCGATTTTGATGGGAATGATTATTACGGTCCATACTCGAATAGAGATACAACAAAATCGTTGATTGATATTATTGATAAAACCTTTGCACTGCGGGAATGCACAGATAAAGAATTTAACAAACATAAAAAATGTTATCTAGCAGATATTGAAAGATGCTTAGCGCCATGCATCAACAATGATATTACAAGTGATTATTATTTTGAATTACAAAAAGTTAATGACTTTCTTTGCGGACACAACCAATCTTCTGTTGATAGATTATTAAACAAAATGAAGGACTTAAGTGAGAGAAAAAAATTTGAAGAAGCTGCTCAAATAAGAGATGTAATTAATTCTTTATTAATGCAACTGAATAAATCATCGATATTAGCTGAGCCAATCAATAAAGCAAATGTTCTTATTGAAATTTCAGGTTTTAAGGCAAATGACTATTTGCTATTAATTGAAGGCAGAGTGTTCATAAAAGATTATCCGCTGGAAAAAAATACATTTAATGACGCCCTAGATCATTATTTTCTTGGGAGTGTTGATCTGTTTAAGAAATTAACCGATAAAGATTTAGAAAGATTAAAAATATCACTGGCTTGGCTTATTAAAAATAAAACGCGAATTAAGATTCATTATTTATCAAATTATCATTCATTAGAAGAATTAGGAAGAGAATTTATCTTTACAAAAGAGAGTTCCCATTATAACGATACCGAGTTTTAAACCACAAATCGGTTCAGAACATACCTTATAATGTATGCAGTTATTAATATCATTCCTAAATAAAGAACAACAGCTTTCAATGATTCCTTATTAAAAATTATTGTTGATATAAAACCACGCCAACCGCAGTCACTGCACCGATAAATTTTGAAAACTGTTATCTGTTTAACTATCTGTTCAAACATACTTTTTGGGCGTGATCGATGCAAAACGGAAGGATTTTTACATGCCGGACATCTGCTAAATTGAGGATTACGGTAATTTATGAACTTAGGCAATCTCATTTATTCATCTAATTATAATGACTTACAAATAGTAAAACAAATACGGAATCTTTTCACTTCTTTTTGGAATTTAAAAGATTTTTATACAATTCTTCATTAGCCAAAATGTTGGAAGCAATAATAAATTGAGAATCAACTTTAAGTGATTCCTTTATTCTGCCAGTTCTTCCAGATACTCGGGCAGCTAATTCTTCCTTTATAAATGAAATTATTTCTTCTTGATGCTTGTGAATCTCTTTTGTTTGATTTAGAGAAATTTGTTTTTTTGCTTCATTTAGTGTGCTAATAAATTTTTCGTCTAATTTTTCTTCATTAGCAGCTGATTTTAACTGATCAATAAGCTTTTGGGTCGGTGAACTTATTTCAAATTTAGAAGTTTTCAAATAATGAGTAAAACTATCAATTAATTTGTGATTAGAAATTTTTGTAAAATCTTCGGATGGATTATTATTGAACAAATAAGTAGCGAATTGAAAAAACATTCCCTCTGCTAATAATTTTTGAATAATAAATGATGTGGATTTATTGTTTACAACTGAATCCGGTGTAATTCCTCCGGCAGAAAGCACCTCCCTATTGTTATCAGTGTGAAACTTTCCATTTACTATCTTATTTCCTTCTTGAAATACTTTGTTCTTACTTGAATAATCTAATTTTTGTATCGATCTGCCACTTGGGGTATAATAACGAGAAGTAGTTATTTTTAATGATGTATTATATGATAGAGGGATAATCGTTTGTACAAGACCCTTGCCAAAAGAATTAGCCCCAACAATAACAGCGCGGTCATGATCTTGCATCGCACCAGCAACAATTTCAGAAGCTGACGCGGAATATTCATCTATCAGAATAACAAATTTTTCAATATTAGCAATTGGTTCTTCAGCAGAAACATATTTTTTTGTTTGAATCGTATCTCGTCCTTTTACTGAAACAATAAGTTCACCTTTCTTAAGAAATTTTTCACATACATCTATTGCAGCGTCAAGAAGTCCTCCTGGATTTCCTCTTAAATCGAGTGTAATACTTGCAATCGTTTTTTGAGCTGAAAGATCAAGGAGCGCTTTTTTTACTTCATCACCGGCAGTACGAGTAAATCCGCTAAGTTTTAAATACGCATTGTTGCTGCTTTCGGGATAAAATGCATAATAGGATAAATTTTTCACTTCAATTTCTTCCCTAATGAGTTTAAATAATATATCCTCTTGGGAACCATCCCTTTGAATTAAAATATTTACTGGAGTTCCTGGGTCACCTTTAAGATATTCACCGAGTTCATTATACTTTTCTTTATTAACCTTCACGCTATCAATTTGAATTATAATATCACCGATTCTTAGTCCTTGCCTTTGTGCTGAATATCCTTCGATCAAATCGACAATTGTAATGCCATCATTTCTTAATCCAATAGTTGCACCAATTCCTCCATACTTCCCTTTTGTAATTATATCAATATCTTTTTGACTTGCACCATCAATAAAGTTAGTATATGGATCCAATGATTCAAGCATACCATTAATACCGGCTAACATGAATTCTTCTGGATTTAATGGATCAACATAATTTACCGCTACTTCTTTGTAAACCCGTCCGAAAATATCTATCCCTTTATTGATTTCGAAATAAATATCATTATCCTTTGTTACAAATCCGGAAAAAAGTAAAATGATAATGAACACAATTAAAAATCTATTTCTTATAAACATCTATTTTCCCTTCATACTTTTCTAACTCAGTTATTATTTCCTTATGTATATCTTTTTTATGAAGCATTCCATTAATCGTTATGAATCTGCTATCTGATTTTGCAAGCTGAACATAGCCCTTTCGTACTTTTTCATAGAAATCAAGTTTAGAAGTTTCAATTCTATCAAGATTCACTTTTTTTATTTTAGACATTCGTAATGCAACTTCTTCAATTGGAATATCCAGAAAAAAAGTAAGATTTGGAATTGCCTTGCCAATAACAAATTTTTGCAGTGATTTAACAAATGATAAATTTAACGACCTCCCATATCCTTGATAGGCAATGGAAGAATCATGAAACCGATCAGATAATACATAATAATTTTTTTCTAAATAAGGTAGAATTACATGATTAACCAATTGGGATCTGCTGGCAGAAAAAAGTAATAATTCAGTTTCATCAGACATCTGATGATTTTTTTTATCCAACAACACATTTCTTATTTTTTCAGAAATAAAGGTGCCGCCAGGTTCTCTTATTACTTTTACTTTATTGTTTCTTCTTGATAAAAATTTTTTTAAAAGAATTATCTGAGTAGATTTTCCGCAGAAATCTACACCTTCAAAAGTTATGAACATATCAGTACTGTTTTATTACGAATTCTAGTTTTTTTGGTCTTACGTCTATTAAATTTGTATTGTTTGGAATAATAATAACTGGTTCAATAGTTTCACCACTGCTTCGCAACACTTGCCAAAAATCAACATGGGCTTTAATGCTATCGTTTGTAAGTCTACCAATCTTACTAATTCCCCCCTTTAACACTACGCTTATTTTAGAAGGGAAAAGTACTAATTCCTTTGACGGAGGAACGTCTCTTAACTCAACAATAATTTCATCAAAAGATTTATCAACTATTTTCTGAACGTCAAATTCAATTAAGCATACTTTTGTATCAATATTGATACCTTTCAATTCCGCAATCGATAGTTCAGAACTAAATTTTTCTGAAACATTACTAAATTCTTTGAACTCAGTCAAAATAGTATCAATCTTTTCAATTACACTAAACGGTCCAGATATTTCAACTTCTTTAGGAGTAATAGTAATTTCGGATGCTACTCCGTAACCTTGAGCAAATTCTACTTTCATGTTTTGGCGAACTACTACTTTTTTCGTCAAAATTTTATCTACTTCAAAATCAATAAACGTTGGAGCAATTTCAATAATATGGAAATTACTAGTTAGCCAATTATTATTTTCAATCTCATTTCTTAAATCAGTTCGTTGCTTGCCGACTTTTCTTCTCGCAGAAATGCTGAAATCAATATTTCCGCCAATATTTAATTTAGCAAATTCCCAGCCTTTAGCTCTTATTCTAATGAAAACTTCTTTGTTTGATAATAAACCGGTAGTATAATTTTGAGGTAAATCGATTAACTGTACTGGCACTTTTATAGTTGTAATAAAATCACCTGAAAGTGTGACCGAGCCCCACAAAAAAATTGAAAATAAAATCACTACTGATACTGAAATTACTTTTTTCTTCATATGAAAAGATATAAAAAAAACTCCACTATTGTGGAGTTTCAAAAAAAATGGTTTGTTAGAAATATTTATCTGATTTGATCAAAAAAAGCAATCAATTCATCTCGATTAGCTCGAGAGATTTCACGTCCTTTTATTGGGAAATTATCAAAACTTCTTGCAAGGTGTCGTAGTTTGTGCACATTTAATCCAGATAATTCCTCAACAGATGGGATAATTTGTTCAGTGTATTCGGTTTCATTTTGCCGAATTTCTGATTCAACATTTTCTAATTCATGAATTGCTTGACTTCGTAATTCCTCTAATTTTGTCTGTGGCTTTTCAGAAAGCTTTGCTAGAGGTTTTCTACCTCTTTTTTTAGGTGTGCGAACATCTTTTACATTTTTTTCTTCATCTTGTTCTATTTTAACATCATCTTGTCTAACTGTCTTAGTGATATTTTCATTTATAATTTCTTGCGATTTGTCCTGATCACCTAATTCTTCTAATAATTGTTCATGATAAATAATATCTTCAAGTTGGTCATCCGGTCTTGGTATAACATGTGCGGAGATTAATTGGCTAACCCTTTGCGCGGCAGCAGCACCAGCATCAACAGCTGATTTTACCGCAGCAACTTCACCAATAATTTTTACTGTAACCAACGCTGCCGTAATTTTTTCTTTGCTGACTAATTTTACATTAGCAGCTTTTACCATTGCATCGGCAGCTTCAATGGCACCAATTAATCCTTTGGTTTCAATGAGCCCTAACGCTAACTGCATGATCTTTTAATTTATTTAGATCTTTTAGGGAGAATCATCTCAACATCAGAATGAGGACGTGGAATAACGTGAACTGATACTAACTCACCAACTCTTTGAGCAGCAGCAGCGCCAGCATCTGTAGCAGCTTTAACAGCGCCGACATCTCCTCTAACCATTACAGTAACATAACCACCACCAATCGTTTCCTTGCCAATCAGTTCTACTTTAGCAGCCTTAACCATAGCATCAGCTGCTTCAACAGCACCAACAAGTCCTTTTGTTTCAATCATTCCGAGTGCGTCAAGTGTCATAAGTTTGCTCCCAATTTTTGATTAATTTTGCTTTCAAAATAGTTTATAAAGTTAAAAATGTCAATCAATAATTAATCAATGTGTCAATTATACTTTTGCTTCGCTAAGTAATCTTCTAATAAAATTGAGGCTGAGTTCATGTCTAACAATGATTTATTGCGTCTTTTCTTTTTAGAACTTACTTTTTCAACAATTCTCTGACGTGCAATTTCTGATGAGTACCTTTCATCTACTAATTCAATCACGATTTTGAATTTATTTTCTATTTTAGTTTTAAATTCATTGATTAATGTACTTAATGGGGAATTTAATCCACTTTCCTTTTTCGGATCACCAAGAATTATCTTAGTCACATTATAGGTATTAATTATTGTTTCTAGTTCAATTAAAAAAATATTATCATTCGGTAAGGTAGCCAATGGATACGCAAATATATTTAACGGATCTGTTACTGCTAACCCAATCCTCTTTTCACCAAAATCAATTGCTAAAATTCTGTTTTCGTTCGAATTAATTGCTGGCATCAAATCTCTCAACGGAATAGATACCTTTAATTTTTCTCAGTCTTTCGATTAATTTATTAAGGTGCTCCAGATCTGTTACATATACAGTAATTGTTCCTTTGAATAATGATTCATGAGTACTGATATTTGCAGATTTTATGTTGGTATTTTGAAATGTTGTTATACTGTTGGAAATATCTTTTAAAAGTCCCGGCATATCTTCTCCTTTGATGATGATACCGGCTACGAAAAATGCTCCGTTATTTTTCGGCCAAGTAACTGGTACTACCCTACTCTCATTTGTTCTTGCCATCGTAATTATATTAGTGCAATCTTTACGGTGTACTTTAATTCCTTCTCCTATTGTTACAAATCCGATTACGGGATCACCTGGTATTGGGTTACAACATTTTGCATAACTCAGTGCAAGACCCTTTTGTTCGCCTTCAACAACTACTCCGCCAACAGTATGGCGAGCGATATCAATGAATTTTTCAAAATCTAAATCACTTGATTGTTTCTCCTCAACTTCAGTTGATGGATTTAGTAATTCCTCAAGATCTACCTTATCATGAGCAATAGCTTTGTAGAAACTTCTTAAATTTTCGAATTTTAATTTGCGAGCAAGTTTCGAAATGTCATCAGAAGTAAAAGACAGTTTCAATTTTTTTATTTTGCGTTCCCAAATCTCCTTTCCGCTTTCAATTAGCTTTTCTTCTTCCTTATTAATGAATTTTCTAATATTGCTTTTTGCTTTATGAGTCTGCACAAATTGCAGCCAGCTTTTATTAGGATGTTGATTTTTTGAAGTTATAATTTCAACCTGATCACCAGAATGCAACTTTGTATCTAATGGAACAATCTTTCCATTTACTTTTGCACCAATGCAATGGTCCCCTACATTACTATGAACTTCATAAGCAAAATCAACTGGCGTAGAATCGATCGGGAGCCTTCTTAAATCACCTTTCGGAGTAAAGATATAAATTTCATCCTGATAAAGGTTTAATTTAAAGCTTGCTAAAATTTCTTTTGTAGCTTCATCTTTTGATGTATTTTCAAAAATGTCGCGAACCCAATTTACCCATTCCTCAAGATCTTGCGTTGAAGAAGATACTTTTTCTTTATACTTCCAATGGGCAGCTACACCTCTTTCAGCAATTTCGTGCATCTTTCTTGTTCTTATTTGTACTTCAACAAGTTTACCATCCGGACCAATAACAGTAGTATGAATGGATTGATAATTATTCTTTTTTGGAATTGAGATGAAGTCTTTGAAACGATCTGGAATCGGTTTGTAAAGCTGATTAATTATTCCAAGAACATAGTAACATTCATTGGGATCATTACTTTCAAGAATAATTCTGACAGCAAGTAAATCATAAATATCTTCAAATGGACGATTTTGAAAAATCATTTTTCTATATACACTATACAAGTGTTTTGGTCTTCCACCTAAATCATAAATTAAATTATGCTCCTTTAATTTTTCAATAATTGGTTTTGTAAATTTATTAATGAAATACTCTCGTTCTTTCCGTGTATTTTTAATTTGCTTTGCAATATCGTCATAAGCTTCTTTATTCAGGTATTTAAATGCAAGGTCTTCAAGTTCCCATTTGACAGCTCCTAAACCAAATCGATGAGCAAATGGAGCATAAATCTCAAGGGTTTCTTTTGCTATTCTTCTCTGTTTTTGAGGATGAACAAATTCTAATGTTCGCATATTATGAAGCCGATCTGCAAATTTGACCAAAATGACACGCACATCTTTTACCATCGATAAAAGAAGTTTACGATAATTTTCAGCTTGAGTAATTTCTTGACCTTTAAAAACTCCACCAATCTTTGTTACGCCATCAACAATTTCAGTTACCTCTTTGCCAAATTCTTTTGAAATAAAATCTAAACTTAGATCACTATCTTCAACAACATCATGTAAAAGAGCAGTAATTACAGACGTATCATCAAGAGGAATATCCCTGGCAATTATCATTGCTACTTCATAAGGATGATTGAAATATGGCTCTCCAGATTCGCGGAAATCATTTTTATGCGATTCATAACTTAACTGAAATGCTTTTTTCATCAACTCTTCATTCAAAGAGGGCAAGTTTTGCTTGCATGTTTGGAGCAGTTCATCAAGCATTCTTTTATGCTTCACACTTATTGTAACTTCCATTAACTTCTCATTAGCCAAGTTTTATTTCTCTTTAATATCGTTAGTCAATTAATATGTTCCAAAAGTTCTATCACCGGCATCCCCAAGACCAGGAAGAATATAACCATTTTTATTTAATTGTCTATCATAAGCAGCTGTATAAATTGGAACTGATGGATGTTCAACAAACATTTTATCAACGCCTTCCGGAGCAGAAATTAAACACGCCAATATACAATTATTTGCTCCTTTCTCTTTTAAGGAATTAAAAGATGCAACCGCGCTTCCGCCAGTGGCAAGCATTGGATCCAATAGAATAGTCAATGACTCACCAAGTTTGTTTGGTGTTTTATAATAATAATCAATTGGCTGCAAGGTTTTTTCATCTCTTTGTAAACCAATATGCCCTACTTTTGCATCAGGAATCATTTCTAAAAATGAACTAACCATGCTTAGTCCAGCTCTTAATACTGGCACAAGAACAATTTGTTTTCTGAATTTAAATCCTTTCGTAATTTCTAGCGGTGTCTCTACTTCATGCTCAACTAGTTCAAATGATTTTGCAATTTCAATTACAAGCGAATAAGAAACTCTATCCAGCGCTGCTCTAAAGTCTTTCGAATTAGTTAACTTATCCCTTAAAATCGTAACATCACGTTTTACAAGTGGATTATCCAGAATTACTAAATTTTTCATTTGAATTCCTTTTCTATTTTTCTTCCTAGTACTGATAGTAAATTAAGAAATGGTGAAAGAGGTGGAGTATAATTATAATTGACATTCGCTAATTCTTGAGCATGTAAATTATTTTGAATAAAAGTACTTACTAAATCACTATATCCAACTATTTCTTTACTTCCATAAAATGATGCTCCTAAAATTTTTTTTGTACTTTTTTCAACTAATAATTTCCCAAAAATACTTTGAGAGTCTGGCATTACTTTTATGATATTTTGCGCAACTGAACTTACGGAATGAAAATTATATTTATGTTTTTTTGCTTCCAATGAATTTAAACCTACGATTGCTAAATTTTTATCAAATAATTTTATAGCAATGTTTTTAACAATAGGTTTTGTAAAACTATTTCCACCGGATGCATTCTCACCAGCAATATGACCCATAGAATGAGCAATAGTTGCGAGCGGCATGTATTCGTGTTGCCCAGTAATTCTGTTAAGAACTTCAACACAGTCTCCAGCAGCAAAAATATTTGGATCATTGGTTTTCATTCTTTGGTCAACTTTGATTCCTCTAAACCTACCAACTTCTAATTTAGAATTAATTGCAAGATTTGCGTTAGGCTCAAATCCGATTGCTTGTATTACAAGATCATAATCTAATTGCCATCCATCTATTTTTATACCACTTATTTTGTCTTCAACTCTAGAAAATTTTAATTCATTTACACCACCTAAAAACTCAACTTTATTATTTTTCAGAGTTTCTTGGATTAGTCTCTGTAATTCTTCATCAGCTCCTGGAAATGGTAAATGCTCTTTGTCCAATAAAGTTACTGAATATCCAAGTCGTACAAATGCCTCAGCTGATTCAATACCAACGAAACTTGAACCGATTATTAAAATTTTTCTAACAGTATTTTTTTCAAGGTAATTTCGAATGTTGAGCAAGTCATCAACAGTCTTAAAAGTAAATACATTTTTAAATCCAGAATGAAGGGCTGGAAGAGTTTTCGCTTTAGAACCAGTTGCAATAATTAATTTGTCATAATTGAATTCAACCAGTTTTTGATTACTTAGACTTTTTATATAAAGAGTTTTCTTTCTTCTATCAATTTTTTCTGCAAAATGCTTCAAAAGAACTTTGACACCTTTTTCTTGTTCAAAAGAACTTTCTGAATAAAAAATTATGTCCTTATAATTTTTTATTTCACCAGACAAAACATAAGGCAGTTCGCATGTGCCAGTTGAAATGTAATTGCCGGCTTCTAACATTACCACATTTGAATCCGGAGCAACTCTTTTTGCTTTTGCAGCAGCTGCCGGACCGGCAGCATTTCCTCCGACGACAATTATGTTTTTTATTGTTTTCAATTCGAGTATACTATTATCTAATTAGAAATATAAGTAATTTCAAAATTATTGGATATGTTGAGAATTGAACAACTAATAAACTGAGGAAATCTACTTTTCTTTAAAGGATAGTGTTATTGGGACTCCTTCAAAGCCAAAGTTTTGCCGGATGTTCTTTTCTAAGAATCGTTTATAGTGGTCTGGAATGTATTTATGTTCATTAGCAAAAAAGAAAAAGATT
>Ga0194120_10011524_pt1 | contig 10597 bp, 8 predicted proteins | sample TA2MahCa65mmetaG_FD_148642 | JGI IMG/M metagenome (GOLD analysis project Ga0194120, IMG submission 148642) | Freshwater microbial communities from Lake Tanganyika, Tanzania - TA2015019 Mahale Deep Cast 65m | ecosystem: Environmental > Aquatic > Freshwater > Lake | place: Tanzania: Lake... | reverse complement strand
GATCAAGCCCTATGCCAAGGTCAAGGACACCAGCTATAACCCGCCGGTCCACGTGCGCTGGTACCACGACGGCACGCTGAATGCCTCGGCCAACTGCATCGACCGCCATTTGAAGACCCGCGGCGGCCAGACCGCCATCCTGTGGGAAGGCGACAATCCCGCCGACAGCAAGAAGATCACCTACAAGGAATTGCACGGGCACGTCTGCCGCCTGGCCAACGCGCTCAAGGCCCAGGGCGTCAAGAAGGGCGACCGGGTCACCATCTACATGCCGATGATCCCGGAGGCCGCCTATGCCATGCTGGCCTGCGCGCGCATCGGCGCCATCCATTCCGTCGTGTTCGGCGGCTTCTCGCCCGAATCGCTGGCCGGGCGCATCCAGGACTGCGATTCCAACTGCGTCATCACCGCCGACGAAGGCATCCGCGCCAACAAGAAGATTCCGCTGAAGGCCAACACCGACGAGGCGCTGAAGAAATGCCCGACGGTGAAAACCGTCGTCGTCGTCAAGCGCACCGGCGGGGCCGTCGGCTGGGTCGAGGGCCGCGACGTCTGGTATCACGACGTCTGCGCCAAGGCCCAGCCCGATTGCAAGCCGGAGGAAATGAACGCCGAGGACCCGCTGTTCATCCTCTACACCTCGGGTTCGACCGGCAAGCCCAAGGGCGTCTTGCACACCACCGGCGGCTACATGGTCTACGCCGCGATGACGCACCAGTACGTCTTCGACTACAAGGACGGCGACATCTATTGGTGCACCGCCGACGTCGGCTGGGTCACCGGGCACAGCTACATCGTCTATGGGCCGCTGTCCAACGGCGCCGTCACCCTGATGTTCGAGGGCGTGCCCAACTATCCCGACGCGTCGCGGTTCTGGCAAGTCTGCGACAAGCACAAGGTCAACACTTTCTACACCGCGCCGACCGCGCTGCGCGCGCTGATGCGCGAGGGCGACGGCCCGGTCAAGAAGACCAGCCGCGCGTCGCTGCGCCTGCTCGGCACCGTGGGCGAGCCGATCAACCCCGAAGCCTGGCTGTGGTATTACAACGTCGTCGGCGAGAAGCGCTGCCCGATCGTGGATACCTGGTGGCAGACGGAAACCGGCGGGATTCTCATCACGCCCCTTCCCGGCGCCACCGCGACCAAGCCCGGCTCGGCCACCCGCCCCTTCTTCGGCGTCAAGCCCGCCATCGTCGACGCCGACGGCAAGATCCTGGACGGCGAGTGCCAGGGCAATCTCGTCATCCTCGATTCCTGGCCGGGCCAGATGCGGACCGTGTTCCGCGATCACGACCGGTTCGTGCAGACTTATTTCTCGACCTATCCCGGCCGCTACTTCACCGGCGACGGCTGCCGCCGCGACAAGGACGGCTATTACTGGATCACCGGCCGGGTCGACGACGTGATCAACGTTTCCGGCCACCGCATGGGCACCGCCGAGGTCGAAAGCGCGCTCGTCGCCCACCACAAGGTCGCCGAAGCCGCCGTGGTCGGCTATCCCCACGACATCAAGGGCCAGGGCATCTACGCCTATGTCACCCTGAAGCTGGGCGAGAACCCGACCGAGGATTTGCGCAAGGAGCTGATCCAATGGGTGCGCAAGGAAATCGGCCCCATCGCCCAGCCCGACCTGATCCAGTGGGCGCCCGGCCTGCCCAAGACCCGCTCGGGCAAGATCATGCGCCGCATCCTGCGCAAGATCGCCGAGAACGATTACAGCAATCTGGGCGACATCTCGACGCTCGCCGACCCGGCCGTGGTCAAGGACCTGGTCGACAATCGCATGAATCGCTGAAAGGCGGACCGCCCAAGGATCGCGCCCGTCAAAAGGCGGGCGCGATTTTTTTGGAAATTATTTCTTGGCCGCCGGCGCGGACTTTGTTGTATTTGCCGCCTTCGCGGAATCACTTGTTTTTGCCGCTTGCGCGGCGGGCGGCGCGCTGGCTGTTTGCGCGGACTTTGCCATATTTGCCGCCTTCGCGGCGGGCGGCGCGACGTCCTCGGCCAGGGTCTGGCCGCGGGTGTCGATCAGGCGCTGAACCCGGATCAGGTTCTTTCGCAGGACGCCGGCCGCCTTGCCCTGTCCGTTCTGGGCGTAGATTTCGGCCGCGCCCTCGAAGCAGGCCGCCGCCTCGCGCAAGGCGGCGCCGTCGCCGTTGCGTTTGGCCAAGGCGAAAGCCGCCGTTCCCAGATTGCTGGCGGTTTGCGCCCACAGAAGCGGCATGGTTTCGCGCCGCCGCACGTCGAGGGCCTTGTGGAACACCATCACCGCCTGTTCCAGCGCCGCGGTGCCACTCAGGTATTCGCCGAGCGCGGTCAACAAGACGCCGTAATGGTTCATCAGTTCCGCCCAGCGCAGCGGATGGGCGGCATGGGTGAAAACCGTCAGGGCCTGTTCGTACGCGGCGGCGGCCTCGCGGAAATGCTGCGGCTTGCCCGCCATCTTGCCCAGGCGGAACAGCGTGCCGCCGAGGCGCACCTGCGCCAGGGCCCAATCGACGGGGAACTGCGCCTTGGTCAGCGTCTGGGTAATGGCCTGGTACGCGGCGGCGGCGGCGGCCAGCGGCGCCACGGCCTGGTCGCGCTCGGCGATCGCCGTCAAGGCATTCGCCCGGTGGTTTTCCGCCACGCTCCACGACAGCGACTCCGCCAAGGCCGGGGTCAGGCCGGCCGCGGTTTTATAGTAGGCCAGCGCCAGATCGAGTTGTTTCTCGCCGCCGCCGTTGCGGACATCGGCGGCAACCGCATGGCCGATTCCGGCCAGAAGACTGGCCGTCTGAAGCGGCGCCAGGGGCTGGAACGCGTTGTCCGACGGTTCGGGCATCTCGGCCAGCAGCGCGCGCAAGGAGGCAAGGGCGGGCGCCTTCGGCCCGATGCGGGCGCGGATCGCGGCGGCCAATGTCGTCGCCGCGATCGCCTTGACGGCCAGGGCCGGCGGCGAGACGGGCGCTTCAATGACGTCGCCCAGCCCGAAGGCGCCCAGCGTTCCGTCCGGTTCGGCATAGGCCGGCAGGAAGCGGTAACGGGCCGTATTGTGGGCAGGCATGATCTCGCCCCACAGAAGAAGATCGGCGGGCATGTCGTGAAGCCAGCCCCGGCCCTGGTCGACGGCCTGGATCAACCGTTCGACCGGGCCGCCAGCGCCCGCCAGGCGCAGGACTTCGTGGCGGCGAGCGACGGAAATGCCCCCGGCCTGGGCCAGCGAATCGGCCAGGCGGTCGGCAACCAGGTTGCCGCCCTCGCCGTCCCAGTCGGCGATGGCGACCACAATCGCGCCCGCGGCGTCCGCGCCGGGGACGAAGCCGGGCTGCATCGAATGGCGCCGTTCGATGCGGACGGCCGGTTTTTGCGCCTCCTCGGCCTTTTTCGGAGGCGCAAGCCAGCGCAGTAAAGCGTCGAAAAGGCCCATTGATGTCCGCCGATGTTCATCCACGTCCCAGCGCCGGTCGGAGAGACCGGCGCGCCGTTCCGGGAGAATTGCAAAAAAAACGCGCGGTCCTCAAGGGTTTCCGCGGCCGGGTTATCCACAATCTTTCTGTTGCGGAACGTTGCCGATCCCGCGCGGATTTTTTCCGGCTATTTTCCGCCGCACCATCCGTTCCGCGCGCCGCCGGCATAGGGCCGGCCGAGTCCGCGGCGAATCAGGCTCTCGCCCAAATCCTCGCCCGTCGCGGTCACGACCCGCGCCAACACGCGCCGGCCGTATTTGTCGTAATGGATATCCACGAGGCTGACGCGGGTTTCCAGGACCCGGGCCCGGACGAAATCGCGGGCGGCCGACGCCAGATGGCGTTCTTCCTCGCAGGAGGCCTTGAGTTCGGGCGCGTCAACGCCGGAAAGCCGCACCCGGGTCGTCACGTCCTGGCCCAGCCAGATGCGGGCGCGGACCGCGATCGTATCGCCGTCGATGACGTCGTGGACCCACGCCACCACCGGCCCGGAAACGGGTTCCATGGAATTGGGCGGGGCGGAAAGATCGGCGCCGGCCATGGTCCAGCCGGCCATGCCCAAAATGCCTACAACCGCCAGGATCGGTTTGCTCATGCCATCCTTGCACCCGAACGGCCGGCCCTTCGCCGGTCCTGGCGCGACTATATTTCACTTTCGGTTGTAATAGAACAAAAAAGGAACACTGGGCCCGCCCAACCCTGGGACGGGACGCGAAAAGAAGCTTAGAAATCGATGCATCTTCCGTTTTTTTCCCAATCGCCGTAACGGGTTGGGTCTGGATTTTGATGTGAATTGGAGTTCGGCTTTATTTCACCGGCCGACATGGCAGGATTCGCTCCCTGGGGGTTCTTCGACACCGAATCGGGTGGTGTTTGCAAGGAAGAACAACCTTCGGGTGTATCGGCGGGGGCAGCCGGTTCGGGCGATTCGCTCATGGCTGCCTGCGAGTCTATACCGCCTTGCGGGAAAGAAAATAGCGTCTAATTTCTTCTTGCCTGCTTTTTCATCGAGGATCGCGCACCCATGCCCTACGCCCGCACCGCCTTGCTATTGGCCGGACTGACCGGCCTGTTCCTTGCCGTCGGCTATCTGGTCGGCGGCGAAGCGGGCATGGTTGTCGCCTTCGTCATGGTGGCGGCGGGAAACCTGTTCGCTTATTGGAATTCGGGCGCGATGGTGCTGTCCATGAGCGGCGCGCGCGAAATCGCGCGGGCCGACGCCCCCGGTTTTTACGGGACCGTCGAGCAACTGGCGGCAAGGGCCGGCCTGCCCATGCCGCGCGTCTATTTGATCGAGGAAGACCAGCCCAACGCCTTCGCCACCGGGCGCGATCCGGCGCACGCCGCCGTCGCCGCCACCACCGGCCTGCTTCGCCGCCTGAACGAAGAAGAAGTCGCCGCCGTCATGGCGCACGAACTGGCGCACGTGAAGAACCGCGACACCCTGATCATGACCGTGGCCGCAAGCATCGCCGGGGCCATCGGTATGCTGGCCCAGTTCGCCTTCTTCTTCGGCGGCAACCGCGACAGCCGCGCCGGCGGCATCGGCGCGCTGGCGGCGATGATCCTGGCGCCCTTGGCCGCGATGCTGGTGCAGATGGCCATTTCGCGGGGCCGGGAATACGAAGCCGACCGCATCGGCGCCGACATCTGCGGCCAGCCGCTGTGGCTGGCGGCCGCGCTCGACAAGCTCGACGCCGCCGCGCACGCCATCGAAAACCCGACCGCCGAGCGCAATCCGGCGACGGCGCACCTTTACGTCGTCAATCCCCTGTCGGGGGCGGGCATGGACAATCTCTTTTCCACCCATCCCAGCATGGAAAACCGCATCCGCCGGCTGCGGGACATGGCGGGCGCGGGGCCCGCGCCACGCGCCACCGGACGTGCTTCCGGTCCTTGGGGCTGATCTTCCTGGTTATTTCCGGGCAAGGTTTCCTTGACCGGGTTTTTTTGCCGTTTTATCAATGGACTATTCCGCCCGCGGGGCGGAACGGCCGGGGACGATAGCCCCCCTTGAGCCCTCATGCGATGTCGGGAAAAACATGGTCGCCGTCAGCGTCATCATCCCCGCCTTCAACGAACGCGCCACGATCCTGCAAATCCTGAAGCAGGTCCGGGCCGCGCGGGTTGATGGCGTCGCCTTCGAGATCATCGTCGTCGACGACGGATCGACCGACGGCACCGGCGACATAGTCGCCCAGCATCCCGAACTCTGCGACAAATTGATCCGCCAGCCCCGCAACGGCGGCAAGGGTGCGGCCGTCATCGCCGGGCTCAAGGCCGCGACGGGCGATTACATCCTGTTCCAGGACGCCGACCTCGAATACGACCCGGCCGACTATGCCCGCTTGCTGGAGCCGGTGGCGCGCTTCGATGCCGATCTGGTCATGGGCAGCCGCCTCGGCGCCTCGCCCATGACCCGCGTCTTTTACTTCTGGCACAAGATCGGCAACATGGGATTGACGCTGCTGTTCAACGTCCTCAACAACACGACCTTCACCGACATTTATTCGTGCTATCTTCTTTACCGGCGCGAACTGGTGAACCCGGATGCGCTTCGCCGCATGGGCTGGGACCAGCACGCCGAGATCCTGTCCCGGGCCGCGGCCCGCGCCAAATCCATGTACGAGGTGCCGATCCGCTACCACGGCCGCACCTACGCCGAGGGCAAGAAGATCCGCGCCTATCACGTTTTATCGGTCGTTCGCACCATCGTCGTCGAACGCATCGCCCGCCTGCTCGCCGGCTGAGGAGTCTTTTTCATGAGCAAGAGTCCCCCCGCCATTCCGCCCGTCACCGAGGAAGAACGGAAAGCCTGGCCCCGGCAGCCGATCGTGCGGCTGGAAAAGCCGTTCGTCGACGTGCGCGGGCTGATCCAGCCCCTGGCCGACATCGACATGAAAAGCGCGGTGCTGATCGAATCGAAAAAAGGATCGCTTCGCGCCAACCACTACCATCTGACCGATTGGCATTACTGCTATATCCTGGACGGCAAGATGGAATATTTCCATCGTCCGACCGGGTCGAGCGACGACCCGGAACTGATCATGGTCGAAGCCGGGCAGATGATCTTCACGCCGCCGATGGTGGACCACGCCATGCGGTTCCCCAAGGACTGCACGTTCCTGACCCTCTCGCGCAACCCGCGCGACCAGGCCAGCTACGAGGCCGACGTGCGGCGGATGGAGCTGATCTCGACCGAGGGTCTGAAATCGTGGAAGCCGGGCGAGTGAGCACGAACGGCGAATCTTCCGCCTGCCGCCGTCGCGCCGATTGCCGCCTGTGCGGCGGGCGGGCGCTGACGCAAGTGCTCTCCCTTGCCCCCACGCCGCCCGCCAATGCCTTCGTGCCGAAAGACGCGCTGGCCAAGCCGCAGGCGCGTTTTCCGCTGGATGTCTTCTTCTGCGAATCCTGCGGCCACGTTCAGTTGCTGGACGTCGTGGACCCTAAGGTGCTGTTCGAGAACTACGTCTATGTTTCCGGCACCTCGCCCGTGTTCGTCCGGCATTTTGAAAACTATGCCGGGGCCGTTGTCGCGCGCGCCGGCCTGAAGCCCGGCGGTCTGGCGCTGGACATCGGCTCCAACGACGGCACGCTGCTGGGGTTCTTCCAAAAGGCCGGCATGAAGGTCCTGGGCATAGACCCCGCCCGCGCCATCGCCGCCGACGCCACCAAACGCGGCATCGAGACCTGGGCGGATTTCTTCGGGGCCCCGCTGGCCCAGCGCATTCGCGCCGAACGCGGCCCGGCCGCCATCGTCACCGCCAACAACGTCTTCGCCCACATCGACGACCTGGGCGGCGTGACGGACGGCGTGCGCGCCCTGTTGGCGCCCGACGGCGTGTTCGTCTTCGAGGTGTCGTATCTGGTCGACGTTTACGAACACACCTTGTTCGACACCATTTATCACGAACACCTCGCCTATCATTCCGTCGGACCGCTGGTCCGTTTCTTCGCCGCCCACGGCATGGAGATGTTCGCGGCCGAGCGCGTTCCTTCCCACGGCGGCAGCCTGCGCGGTTATGCCCAGTTGCGGGGCGGCCCGCACAAGGCCGACGGTTCGGTCGAAAAACTGATCGCGCTGGAAAAATCGCTCGGCCTGGACAGGGCCGAGGCCCTGAAGGGCTTCGGCCGCAAGATCGACGGGGTGCGCGATTCCCTGCGCGCCCTGCTGCTGGACCTGAAAGCCAAGGGCAAGCGCATCGCCGGATTCGGGGCGCCGGCCAAGGCCACCACCCTGATGTACCATTTCGGCCTGGGGCCCGACGTCGTCGAGTTCATCGTCGACGACAGCCCCTTGAAACAGGGCCTTTATTCGCCCGGCCTGCATGTGCCGGTCCTGCCCGCCACCGCCATCGCCGAGCAGAAGCCCGATTATCTGCTGATCCTGGCCTGGAACTTCGCCCGTCCGATCATGGAGAAAAACGCCCGTTTCGCCGCCCAGGGCGGACGGTTTATCATCCCCCTTCCCACCGTCGAGGTATATCCGCCGTGACCGAATTCCTGCTGAAATCCGACATCGCCGAAATCGTCGAGCGCCTGAAATCCGAAGCCCGCGTGCTGGAAGGCAAGACCGTGCTGCTGACCGGCGCGCGCGGGTTCCTCGGCCGCTATTTCATGGAAATCCTCGCCCGCCTCAACGCCGGGGTCCTGAAGAAGCCGGTCCGCTTGATCGCGCTCGACAACATGATCACGGCCGGCAAGGAAGGCGCGGCCGTCCCCGATCTGCCCAACGTCACCTTCGTCAGGCACGACGCCATCCAGCCCTTCGCCTGCGACGAGCCGGTTCATTACGTCGTCCACGCCGCCGGCATCGCCAGCCCGTTCTATTACCGCGCCTATCCGCTGGAAACGCTGGAGGTCGCCATCACCGGCACCCAGCGCATGCTGGAGCTGGCGCACCGCAACCAGGCGCGATTCACGTTCTTCTCCTCGAGCGAGATCTACGGCGACCCCGACCCCAAGCACGTGCCGATGCAGGAAAGCTATCGCGGCAACGTGTCGTGCCAGGGACCGCGCGCCTGCTACGACGAAAGCAAGCGGGTGGGCGAGACGCTCTGCTACATCTTCCACGAAACCAAGGGTGTGGCCACCAACACCATCCGCCCCTTCAACGTCTTCGGCCCCGGCATGCAGGAAACCGATTACCGCGTCCTGCCCAACTTCGCCAACCGCATCAAGGCCGGCCGGCCGCTGAACGTCTACGGCACCGGCAACCAGACCCGCACGTTCTGCTACATCACCGACGCCATGGTCGGGTTCATGCTGGTGGTGATGAAGGGCGTGCCGGGCGAGGCCTACAACATCGGCAACCCGACGCCGGAAATCTCGATGGTCGAACTGGTCCGCCGCATCGAGCAGGTGCTGGGCCGCAAGGTTCCGCACAACATCATCGAATATCCCGACAGCTATCCCGCCGACGAACCCAACCGCCGCTGCCCCGACATCAAGAAGGCGCGCTTGCAATTGAAGTTCGACCCCGCCGTCGATCTCAACGAAGGCCTGCGGCGCTTCCTCGCCTGGAGCGACGGCGTCTACACCGGCACGGAATGACCCGCCCCGCCGACCCGCGCCCGGATCCCGTTCGTCTCGGCCTTGTCGGCCGCGGCGATTGGGGCGGCAAGATCGCGGCGACTCTCAAGACCATCCCTGGCGTCGAGTTGGCCTTCGTCGCCGGCCGCGGCGATTGGCGCGAAAAGATCGCGGAAAACGTTTCCGGCGTCATCATCGCCGCCCCGCCCGCCAGCCATGCCGAAATCGCGCTGGCCGCGCTGGCCAGGGGCCGGGCGGTCTTCATCGAAAAGCCGCTGGCGCTGAAGGACGGCGACGCGCGGGCAATCCTGGCAGCGGCGAAGAAGGCGGGCGTTCCCGCGATGGTCAATCATGTGCACCTGTTCCATCCGGCCTATGCCGAGCTGAAGCGCCAGCTGGCCGCCGAGGGTCCCGTCCACATGGTGCGCGGACGCGGCGGACGGATGGGGCCTTTCCGCAAGGGAGTCTCCGTTCTCTGGGACTGGGGCCCGCACGACGCCGCCTATGCCCTCGACCTGCTCGGGCCCGAGCCGGGGGCCGTAACGGCGGCGGTGCGCGCCCGGAAAAAAACGCCGCGGGAAACGGGGGAGATCGTCGCCCTTTCCCTCGATTACGGCGACGACGGCCGCGCCGAACTGGAGTTCGGCAATATTTTTGAAAAACCGGTGCGGGAATTGATCGTGCAATGCGCCGATTGCGATCTGGTGTTGGACGAAAAATCGAAAACGCCGCTGCTACGCCTGCCGAGACGCGAAACCGAATCCTGCCTGGCGGAAGAAAACGCCGCCGAAGGCCGGGCCAAGGTCATCCCCGCCGGGACGGAGAGGCCCCTGACCGTCGCGCTCGAGACCTTCGCCGGATTGATCCGGGCGAGAAGCCGGGATATCTCCTCTCTCGTTCTCGGCGCCGCGGTGACGAAGGTCCTCGCCCGCGCCGAGGCCTCCCTGAAAACGGGCAAGCCCGCATGAACGATGAAACGCCGCACTACGAGGGCCGCGACCTCGAAGCCCTTTCGGGCATGAGTCATTATTACGACTGGATCGTCGAATATTTCTCCCCTCATCTGCGGGGGGCGGTCATCGAATACGGCCCCGGCAGCGGCATCATCTCGGCCCGGCTGCGCCCGCTGGCGAAGTCCCTGGAACTGGTGGAGCCCTCGCCCAATCTCGCCGCCATGCTGCGCGAGAAATTCGCCGCCGACGCCGCCGTGTCCATCCGCGAGCAAGCGCTCGAGTCGCACATCGCCGCGCTGGCGGACGGATCGCGGGATTGCGCCGTTCTGGTCAACGTGCTGGAGCACCTCGAGGACGACCGCGCCGCGCTGGCGCACCTTTTCCGCGTTCTCAGGCCGGGCGGAACGCTGCTGCTGTTCGTGCCGGCGCTGCCCTTCCTCTTCAGCCGGCTGGACGCTTTCTATGGCCATTACCGCCGCTATCGCCGCGACGCACTGGCGGACCTGGTGCGCGGCGCCGGCTTCGAGGTTTCGCTCGCGCGCTACATGGACCTGATCGGCGTCCTGCCCTGGTGGCTGTTCAACACGCTGGGCGGCGCGACCGCCTTCAACCCGGCGCTGGTTCGCATTTACAACCGCTTTTTCGTGCGGTTGACCCGCTTTC
>Ga0194120_10011522_pt1 | contig 10597 bp, 5 predicted proteins | sample TA2MahCa65mmetaG_FD_148642 | JGI IMG/M metagenome (GOLD analysis project Ga0194120, IMG submission 148642) | Freshwater microbial communities from Lake Tanganyika, Tanzania - TA2015019 Mahale Deep Cast 65m | ecosystem: Environmental > Aquatic > Freshwater > Lake | place: Tanzania: Lake... | reverse complement strand
GGCACCGCCGCTCCGCGGCTGGCCGGCGCGGGGCGGTGGATTCTGGACAGCGCACCCGGTTGCCAATCCCGCGCATCCATGCGAAAACGGCGCCCGACGGCACGCGCCGGGTCTACGCCGAGGGGGGAGGCTTTCCGATGCGCTTTCGCACTCGTTTCCGCCGCTACGCCGCGCCGGCCGCGGCCTTTGCGCTCGTCGCTGCCAGCGCAACGGCGAACGCCGACGACCCGCCGCCGCCGCCACCACCGGCGGTGAGCGAGCCGCCGCCTCCCCCACCGCCACCACCAGCCCCCGCGCCTGCACCCGCGCCTGCACCTGCCCCCGAGCCTGCACCTGCGCCAGCCCCTGCACCTGCGCCTGCGCCTGCACCTGCACCGCCAGCCCCGTCACCCGCCTCCAAAGCGAGTCCGGCGCCAGCCACAAAGGCCGCCGCGCCCTCTGGCCTTGCGCCGGCACCTGCTCCAGCGAGCACAGTGACGGTCAAGCCCAAGAAGGCCCGCCGCTTCATCGAAGGCGAACTGGCCAACGTCGGCGCGCTCGGCCTGATTCCGTGGCAGAACCGCTTTGGTCTGACCGGCGGTATCGAGCGCATCGGCGAGGTCTACTACGGCACGATCACGCCCGGCATCAACTACTCGACCGAGTTGGCTGAGCGGCCGTTCTCGATGAGCTTTGGCATCCCCATCCGCTTGGAGGCCAACGACACCCGACCGGGCAAGGGCTTGTCGCACCTCGGTCGGCTGCGCAAGGAGGACTGGGACGAGGGCCAGGACTACGCGCAGCTCATCCGCAACATCACCTGGGGCGGCAAGGAAGAGCGCGTCTATTTCGACGTCAACGCCTTCAAGGCCAGCAGCCTCGGCCACGGCACCATCCTCAAGCGCTACAACCCGAATCTCAACCTGAATTCGCGACAGGTCAGCGCCGAGTTCGACGGCTTCACGGACTACGGCGGCGGCGAGGTCTACGTCAACAACATCACCCGGCCCAACCTGGTCGGTGGCCTGTTCTTCCTCAAGCCCCTGTCGCTCGTCGATCGCGACAACTACGTAATGCGCTCGTTCTCGATTGGCGCGACGGCCGCGGTGGATCTCGATGCCCCATTGCGCAGCCACCTCGACTACGACGACGTCGACAAGGACGGTCTGCGCGACGCCGAGTACCTCATCGACCAGAAATCCTTCAAGCCGGTGTACGTGGCGACCAAGGTCGCGTCATTTGGCATCGACGCCGAGGTCAAGCTCGTCGACACCAAGACGACCGACTGGAAGACCTACGTCGACTACTCGTACCTCGCAAGCGGCCTGCCGACCCACAACAAGGATCCGCTTTGGGACACCGCGCCGACCAAGCCCGGACTGCGTGGCGTCATGTCCTCGGGACTCGCCTGGGGCCACCTGCTGCGCCTCAACCTTGGCGACGACCCGGTCCACGCCGTTCGCCTGCGTGCGGAAGTGCGCCGCTACGACCAGAACTACCTGCCCAGCTACTTCGACACCATGTACGAAATCCAGCGCGTGCAGTACCGCATCGGCGACCGGATCCTGGATCAGAACGGCACGAAACTGCAGGCGATCCTGGGTCGCGACCCCAAGGCCAACGGCGGCGCTAAGGTCTACGGCCTGTTCTTCGAAGCCAGCTGGAAGGTCGCAGACTACCTGGCGATGGCGATCGCGGCGGAGGTCAACGACACCACGCCGGACAACAACGTGTTCGTGCACCTCGAGGTGCCGCACATCAGTGGGTTCCAGTTCCTGGCGACCTTCCACCGGCGGTCGGCGAAATCTCCGGGAGCGCTCTTCGACACCACGTTCACCACCCGCGACATCTTCATCCTCAAGGGCCGCTACCGCATCTTCGACTTCTTCCACGTCAACCTCGAAGCGCTGACGCCCTTTGGCATCGGCCCCGACAGCTTCTTTGCCAACACCGTGGACGTGAACCTGTACGGCGAGTTCGGCTTTGCCTATGGCAAGGGCAGCGACAAATAGGTTGGAAAACAGCACGTCATTGACCCATGGCCGGGCGCACCCGCGGCCCGTGCCCCCAGCGAGGACGCCATGCACAACGCCACCTTGAGCCTGCTGCTCGCATGCGCCACGGCGCTCGCGACCGGGGCCTGCTCGTTCTTGAACGCCGCCGGCGAAATCACCGTCGGCGCCAAAGAGAAGATCCCGAAGGTCTCGACCGACTTGAAGTGGCCGGGGGCCGACCAGGTGCTGGGCAAGGCGCTGACGTCGTCGGCCGGCACCAGCAAGGCGCCGCCCGGTCTGCCGACCAGCCTGGGATCGGCGACGCTGGCACACGTCCAAGGCATCATGACCATCGACGGCGAGTGCAACCGCAACGTGATCGTTTCGACCGTCGAATCCAAGGCCAAGGATTCGCTGCTCAAGGACCTGAACTTCATCATCACCAATTGCGGCGACCCGAACCGCTGCGTCGAACAGTGCCAAGGGTTTCGCGGCATGATGATGGAGGCCCGCATCAAGTTCCAACTGCTCGATGCAGCGAAAGCCAAAAAGATCAAAGAGGTACTCAGCAACAACACCAGTCCCGACGCCATCGTGGCCATTCGCGCCGAGTTCACCAAACTCGACTACTACGAAGCCAAGCCCGGCGGCAAGCCGGGGGAGACCCTGTCGATCACCAAGCTGTTCGGCAACTCGGAGATCGGCGTGTCGTCCGCGGGGGGCGGCGACGACACGGTGCTGGTCCGGCAGCGCTACCTGTCGTCGATCTCGCCCACGACGCCGCAGCGGTTTGCGCTCGACCCCAAGGCCGAGTTCACAGTCAAGACCAAGAAGGCGGTCATCAACGCCGAGACCACTTGGATCGAGATCTTCCAACGAATCTGGATTCCGCAGCAGAATCTGTATGGCATCACCTTGGGCGGTGGCGGCGTGCAGATTGAACTGCAACCGGAATTCGTCATCAATGCAGTCAAGGTCATTGAGGGCGCGCTTTAGGTTCGCCAAGGCGCCGATCCGACCGCCGTGGGGGGCAAGATGCAGAACATTCAAGGCGTGCTGGCGATGTGCGCGGCGGTTGTCGTGGCGCTCACCGCATGCGAGCCGTACTTCGATCGGGCAGGGGCCGACGCGGCCAAGACCGACGCGGCCGACAGTGTTGCAAACAGTTTCGCCGGCTTGGGCATCGGTGCCGCGTGCAAGGCCACGACCGACTGCCGCGAAGGCCTGACCTGCGATGGCGGCAAGTGCGCCGCCAAGCCCAACACGGCCGAGAACGGCAAGTGCCTATTGGCAGACGAGTGCCAGGCCGGCCTGCATTGCAGTTGGGCGGGATTCTGCACGGCGCAACCGGCCGGCGCCGGCAAGGCCAACGACGCGTGCGAGAAGACCTCGGACTGCGGCAAGGGCATGTTCTGCAAGCAGTTGCCGGTTTCCAGTTGCGCGGCTGGCGCGAGCGGTTGCGGCGCATGTACCCCGGCGAGCGCCACCGCAGTGCCACCGGAAGGCGAAGAGTGCACCAGCGCCGCGCAGTGCCCCCCCGGCATGGTATGCGACAGCATCGGCCTGTCGGGCGTGTGCAAGAACGCCACGGGCCAAGGTGATCTCGGCGCCAAGTGCGCGTCCAATGCCGATTGCCGGCGCGGTCTGGCGTGCTCGGCTGCGCGCAAGGAGTGCATTCCGGGCAGCCTCTTGCTGAACCCCGACCTGTTCCCGGGGGTCGAGTGCAACGACACCGCCGAAGCCAAGGCCGCCTTCGGCGCAGTGCTGCACGTGCCGCGGCCCAGTGTCGCCACCGACTACTACGCGATGCCCTTCCCGAGCGACCTGCGCAAGAAGGGCGGCACACTCGACCTCGCCGGCCATCCCCGCCCCGGCCTTGGCGTCATCGGGTTCGACGCGGTCGAGCGCGTGGCCGACTCCATGTCGGTGGACATGACCGGATGGGGTCTGACCACGGCGGCCTACCTGCGGTTCACCCGGACCGTCGACCCCAAGACCCTCAAGGCCGTGCCGTTCGTTGCCAAGGAACAGGCGACCGTGCGGCTCATCAACCTCAAGACAGGCGCCGACGTGCCCGTGGCCAACAAGGAGACCAAGGACAGCAAGGACAGCCTGAGCTTCCACGACGAGCGCAACAAGTACATCTGCCGCAACTGGCTGTACGTCCATGCCCGCTGGGGCGAGGTCCTCGAACCGGACACGCCATATGCCGTGCTGGTCACCGATGGAATCCGCGAAGCTTGCGGCAACGGCCTATGTGACAAGACGCTGGGCGAGACGCACCTGACCTGCGCCAACGACTGCACCGACAAACTTGCCGATACCGCCAAGCCGCGCGCGGATTTGGCCGCGCCGGCCAAGGGCGCCGATCTCGACGCACTGCTCGCGGACGCCAAGCCGACCGATCCTGCGCTCGAGGCCGCGTGGAATGCGTACGCCCCGCTGCGCCCTTTCCTCAAGACCAATCCGACCGTCAAACCGGTGACGGCCACCGTGTTCACGACCATGAACACCCGCAAGTTCACCCAGCAACTCGCCGACCTCGTTGCCGGCGCAGTCAAGCCCGCATTCGCGCCCAATGGCGCCCCGGTGGTCTGTGCGCCAAGTGTGAAGTCGCCGTGCGCCGATGACACCTGGGCCACGACGCCGCTCAGCAAGGCCGGAACCCCGGACCCGCGCGCGTGCCCGCCCAACGCAGACAAGCTGCCGTTCCACGAAATCCACGCCAAGCTCAGCCTGCCGTACATCCAGACCGGCAAGCGCCCGTACCTCACCTATACCAAGCCAACCGAGAAGCAGCGCGAGGGCGGAGCCAAGGTCGGCGCGGACGGCAAGCCCACCTTGGTGGACTACGAGAACATCTGCGTGGCGATCACCATCCCCAAGGGGCAGGCCAAGCCGGCGGCCGGCTGGCCGGTGGCGATTTTTGGTCACGGAACGGGCGGTTCTTTCCGTTCCGCCGCCGAAAGCATGGCCGCGCAACTTGCGGTTCCGGCGAACACCGGATCGCCGGTCGGCATCGCGACCATCGGCTTTGACGCGCCCATGCACGCCAACCGCCGCGGCACGGACGACGTCGGCAAGCCCATCACCACCGATCCCGGTCCGCTTTTCTACAATTTCGCCAACCCGGCCGCGGCCCGCGGCAACTTCTGGCAGGGCGCCACCGACAAGCTGGCCATTTTCCGCTTCGCCAAGGAATTCAAGGGCGAGGGCATCAACAACGCCTCGGTCGGCACCGTGCAATTCGACCCGGCCAACCTGATGTTCTTCGGGCACTCGCAGGGCGCGACGACCGGTCCGCTGGCCGTGCCGTACATGAACGGACTCAAGGGCGCCGTGTTCTCGGGGTGCGGCGGCTCGCTGGCGTTTGGCCTGCTCGGCAAGAAGAAGCCGATCGACGCCTCGGTCGGCATGCAAATCGGGCTTCAGGACCTCGGCACCGATCCGAGTCACCCGGTGCTCAACCTGCTGCAAAACTACTTCGAGACCTCCGATCCGCTCATCTACGCCCCGTTGCTGCACGCGGCGCCGGTCCACAAGGCGCTCCATGTCTTGCACACCTATGGCCACGGCGACAGCTTCACGCCGCCGAGCACCAGCCGTATCTTCGCGGCCGCCGCTCGCTTGACCGGCGGCCTGCCCGATCCGCTGCCGACGTACTATGACAAGATGGACGACCTCGGCGTCAGTTTGGGTGCCCTGCCCTTGTCGAACAACGTCAACAAGGTCATCACCGCGGTCAGTGTCCAGGCCAAGAACGACGCCGCCAACAGCCTGGCCGGCAAGGCCTACGACGGTCACTTCGTCGCCTTCAACGACAAGACGCTGGTCAAGCAGGTCCTCGCCTTCGTGGGATCGCTGGTCAAGGGCACGCCGGTCGTCTCGAAATAGCCCGGCGCCGGGCGGTTTTCGCGCCAAACGCAAGCGCGATTCCCATGCGCCGCGCTTCGGGCTACATTGCGCGCCATGTCGACGGCGGCGGCGGCCCACAGCACCCACGAACGCAAGACGGTGGCCCTCAGGGGCAGCGCAATCGACTGGGTGTTGCGCGAGGTGTTCTCGCTGCGTCGCACCGACCGGCCGGTGCTCGGCCAGTTATCGCCGCTTTTCGCGATCGTGACCGCGGCCAGCGTCATCGTCGCCACGTTCACCAAGACCGCGTTCCTACAGACCCACGAGGTCAAGACGCTGCCCCTGATGTTCCTGGGGTCCAGCGCCTTCACCGCGGTGCTGTCGATCGTGTGGGTGGCCGTGGTCGAACGGCTGGACCTGCAGCGGCGCTTCCTGACCTTGTTGATGACCGCCATCGGAAGCTTCGCGGCGCTGCACCTGCTGTACCCGCTCTCGCCCAAGACCATGGCGTTGGCGCAACTGGTCTGGTGCACCGGCCTGTCGCAGCTCATTTTGGTGCAGACCTGGAACATGTCGTCGGCCGTGCTGCCGTCGCGGCAGGCCAAGCGACTCTTTCCGGTGCTCGCCGCAGTCTCGACGCTCGGGGCGGCCCTCGGCGGCGGCGCGCTGACGCTCGGCCTCAAGGTGGTCGAAGCGCAGCACATGATGTGGTTCGTCATCCTGCTGTTGCTGTACCCTTTGGCGCAGGTGCGCAAAATCATCAAGGCGTTGCAGTGGTCCGGCGACGAGCGCGACACTGCCGCCGAGGCCCAGCTGAACAACCTCGCCGTGCGCGCCTTGTCGCGCAAGGAGAAGCAGGAACAAGCCGCAGCCGCGGCTGCGACCAAGAAGCCTTTCGACGACATCGCTCGCGGGTTCCGCACCATCACCGACACGCCGCTGCTGCTGCGCCTGGCAGGCCTGGTGTTCCTGTTGCAGGTGGCGTCGCTCATCATCGACTTTCAATTCTCGACCGAGATGAAGCTCAAGTACGCCAATCGCAACGAGATGGCGAGCTTTCTCGGCACCTATTACTGGGTCGCCAACTCTTTCGCGTTTTTCGTCGCTCTGACCGCCTCGGGCCGCATCGTCCGGGTGGTCGGCATCGGCGTGGCGATTTCCGCCAGCGCCATTTTCGTCGCAGTCGGCAGCGCCGCGTACTTCACGGCGGGCCGATTGGGCCTGGGCAGCCCGTTCTGGGCCATCGTGGCGACGTCGTTTCTCGAGCGTATCTTCCAGTTCGCCCTCACGCGCAACGCCATGCAGATGCTGGTTGCCCCGCTCGACAGCAAGAAGGGCGAGCGCGCCAAGACGCTGATTGACGGCGTGGTGTACCGCGTGGCGACGATGGGCACCTCGGTCGTGCTGCTTTTCATCGGCGCGACCTCCGAGAAGCTGGCGCTGCTGTCGCCGGTGACCATCGTTGCCTGTATCGGCGTCGTGTTCATCGGCCTGTCCATGAACCCGCACTACCGCAAGGCGCTATTCGAGGGGCTGCGCGCGCGCCGCGTGGACTCGGACGTGGATCCGCAGACGCGGGCCCTGCTGCAGCGTTCGGCGACCGGCGAAGTCCAGCAGCGTCTCGCCTCCAACGACCGGCGCGACGTGCTTTCCGCCCTGGACATCGTGCGGGAGTCCAAGCTGCCGGTACGCGTTGAGGACCTGCTGCCGATCGCCCGCAGCCACGACCCCGACCTCGCTCGCCGTGCCCTCGAGTTGATGAACGAACTGCAACTCAAGCCCGAGCGAGCCTTGCTCGTCGGCTTGATGCAAAAGGACCGGCCGCCCTCGATTCTGCGGGAGGCGCTGCGGTTGCTCGACCAGTACCAGGATCCGGGCCTCTTGCCGCTGGTCAGTGGCTACGTGCAGCATCCAGACCTCGGCGTTGCCCGGCTGGCGGTCATCTGGGTCCAGCGCGTCGGCGGCGTCGAACACGCGGCCAAGCTCAACCAGAAACTCAAGGACGACCTGCAGAGCCCGCAGGCCGAGCGCCGGGCCCGCGCCGCGTACATTTCGGGCGGATACGTGCTGGATCCGGAAATCGACCTCGTCCGCATGGTGCAGGACCCCGCAGCCGACGTGCGCGTCAACGCCGTGGTGTCGATGGGCCAGATCGGCGCCATGGAGTACATCGATCCCCTCGTCGACTGCCTGGGCCGCGGCGAACTGGTGCCTGCGGCGTCGGCGGCCCTGACCCGCTATGGCGGATCGTTGGTGGCCGCGTTGCGCGATCGCCACCGGCGCAAGCCGCTGAACGTCGCCATCCAACTTCGGTTGCTGCGCATCGTCGAGCGCTTCGGCACCAAGGCCGCAGTGGCCCACCAGATGGATCAGGTGGACTCGCCGGTGACGGTGGTGCGCAACAACGCAATTCAGTCGCTGTGGCGCATGGCGCGCGACCCGGAGGCGCCCAAGCCACCCACGGAGTGGATCCGCGCCAAGGTGCTGGTCGAGATCGAGACCTTGCGGCTCTTGCAACGCATCGAACTTGTCGGCCGCGGTGCGTCGCCTCGACACCTGTTTTTTGGCAGCGAATTGCACAGTTTGCGCCTCCAGGCAGAGCGACGCAGCTTCCGGCTGCTGGGCCTGCTCGACGCCCGCGCAGCCATGCACCGGGCCTACCTGCACTACCGCAGCCCGCAGCAACGCGTACGCAGCAATGCCGTGGAATTGCTGGACCAGCACCTGACCGACGAGGAACTGCGCCCGTTCGTGGGTCTGGTCGAGCGCGGCGACGGTGGCACGACCGGCGGCGACAGCACCAGTACGGGCGACGACGGCGCGGACATGCCGGCCTTGCTCGGCGGCGCGGACCCGTGGCTGGTGCGCGTGTGGCGGTGGACCGAGGCACAGGGAGGCAAGCGCATGACCCGCGACCCGATGGACATGGTGTTCCTGCTCAAGGCCGTGCCGCTGCTGAGCGACCTGTCGGGCGAGCAACTGCTGCCGGTCACCGACATCTTGCAGCCGGTGCACGTCGAGGCCGGCGACCTGGTCTTCGCCGAAGGCCAGCCCGGCAACCACCTCTACGTCATCCTCGAAGGCGAGGTGGATGTGCTGCGCGGCGACGAGCCCGTGGCGCGGCTCGGCGTCAAGGAGTGCTTTGGCGAAATGGCGCTGCTCGACCAATCGCCGCGCTCGGCCAGCGTGCGGGCCCGCGTCGATTGCGAGTTGCTGGCGATTTCGCGCGACGATTTCCAGGACCTGCTCGATATGCACCCAGCGCTGGCCCGCGGCGTCATCCGCGTGCTGACCCAGCGCCTGCGGGTCGCGACCGAGCAGAAGGCCGACGACAAGTGAGCGCCCCTGCACGCCCCCATGATCCTCCCGCGCGCAGAGCCTTGTCGGCCAACGAAGTTTCGGCGGACTTGCTCAACGGCCAATCCCGCGCGCTGCTGCACGCCCTGCACTTGCTCACGCCAGACGGCAAGCTCAACGCCGATGCCCGGCGCAAACTCAAGCAGATCAACCATTTCGCCGGACTGCTGCGCCCGGCGCTGCACACCGCGCTCGACCTCGCCGAGCCCCTCACCTTGGTCGATGCCGGCACCGGCAATGGCTACCTCGGCCTGCTGCTCTACGAACTGTTCATCGGACCGGCTGGCGCGGGAGAGGTGATCGGCCTGGAGAGCAATGGCCAACTCGTCGATCGCGCAACGTCCCGCGCCCGCCACATGGGATTCGACCGGATGCGCTTCGTTGCCACCCGCGTTGCCGAGTTCGATCCGATTGCGCGCAACCTCGCAGTCGTCGCACTGCACGCGTGCGACACCGCCACCGACGATGCGATCGCGCTCGGCTTGCGCCGCGAGGCCAAGGTGGTCGCAGTCGTACCGTGCTGTCAGGCCGAACTGGCGCACAGCCTCAGTGCCGTGCGTGCGGATCATGCGCTGGCGCCGCTGTGGCGATTCCCCATCTTGCGCAGAGGGTTTGCCGCGCACCTGACCAACGTGTTGCGCGCCCTGGTCCTGGAATGCCACGGCTACCAGGTGACCGTCACCGAACTTGTCGGCTGGGAGCACTCGTTCAAGAACGAACTCATCCTGGCCCGCAAGGTGCAGCGCGGCAACAGCCAGGCCCGCAACCAACTCAAGGCGCTCCTGCAACTGTTCCCCGGCGTTCGCATGGGCTTGCTTGACGCATGGGGCCCGGACGCCTAAGGTGTGCCTGTGCCGGTTCGCCCGGCCGGGCCTTGGCTGCCAGCGTCCTGCCGGACGCATCGAAATGGGGACGTACCGGTTTCGACAGGGGCCATGAAGCTGTGCTCGCGTGCCGCGGAGCCTTTGGCCGCGTATCAAAAGGCAACCCTACAAGTGCCAACGACAACGTTGAACTTGCCCTCGCCGCGTAAGACGTAAAACACCTTACCGACGACGGACGCGATGGCCGTGCCCGCCGGGCCGCGCGTTCGTACACAGGTGGGCTGGCCTTGCGCGCATGTCTCTGTAGCGCACGGCGAGATCGGAAAGGCCGTCGCGGATGGACCCTGTCGCCTGGGGGACGCCGCGCCGTACAAATCAGGCGACTACGCACGTAGACAGTCCAGTGGACGGTTTCTGGACGCGGGTTCGACTCCCGCCGTCTCCACCGCTGGTGCACCGAAGGTGCACATCGCGGCTTGCTTGCTTGGTGGGTCGCAAGCTCGCGGCCGAGGCGGCCGACTCGCCGCTCCCGGTCGGTGAGGGCCGCCGGTGCGTGGTGCGGGCTCGGCGGCGATGGGGTGCGCTCGT